>Ga0316190_10000367_pt1 | contig 30925 bp, 25 predicted proteins | sample Eddworburrow2_MG_FD_204929 | JGI IMG/M metagenome (GOLD analysis project Ga0316190, IMG submission 204929) | Coastal sediment microbial communities from Maine, United States - Eddy worm burrow 2 | ecosystem: Environmental > Aquatic > Marine > Coastal > Sediment | place: USA: Maine | collected... | reverse complement strand
TCACCGTGATGTTCGAGCTCGACGAGCCCCTCGAAGGAGCGCGGACCAACATCTTGGCCTGGACCACCACCCCCTGGACCCTGCCGTCAAACCTCGCGCTCGCGGTCGGACCCGACATTGACTACGCGATCGTCGAGGAGGGCGACACCCGCTACGTCCTGGCCGAGGCGGTGCTCGACAACTACGCCGCCCAGCTCCGCGACGCCGAGCGAGTGGGCACCATCAAGGGCAAGGACCTGGTGGGTCTGACCTATAAGCCGCTGTTTCGCTATTTCGAGGGGACCGAAGGGGTACACCGGATCCTCGGCGTCGACTTTGTCGACACGACCGAGGGGACCGGCGTGGTGCACATGGCCCCGGGCTTTGGTGAGGACGACCAGGCGGCGTGTGCCGCCAACGGGATCGAGCTGATCGAACGCTTCGTCCCCGTCGATGACGAGGGTCGTTTCACCGAAGACGTCGTCGAGTGGGCCGGCCAGAACGTCTTCGACGCCAATCCCGACATCATCCGCAGTTTGCGCGATGCCGGCAAGCTGGTGCGTCACGACAGCTACGAACACAACTATCCGCACTGTTGGCGGACCGACACGCCGATTATCTATCGCGCCCTCAGCTCGTGGTACGTGCGAGTGAGCAGCCTGAACGACAAGCTCCTCGAGCACAACGCCGAGATCAACTGGATCCCCGAACATGTTCGAGACGGCGCGTTCGGTCGCTGGCTGGAAGGGGCGCGCGACTGGTCGGTCAGCCGCAACCGGTTCTGGGGCGCACCCATCCCGGTGTGGCGCAGTGATGATCCTGACTACCCGCGGATCGACGTCTACGGCAGCCTCGACGAGATCGAGGCGGACTTCGGGGTACGCCTGACCGATCTGCATCGGCCCGCGGTCGATCAGCTGGTACGACCCAACCCCGACGATCCGACCGGACAGTCGATGATGCGTCGGGTACCCGAGGTGCTCGATTGTTGGTTCGAGTCGGGGTCGATGCCCTTCGCCCAGGTGCATTATCCGTTTGAGAACCGTGAATGGTTCGAGGCGCACAGTCCCGCGGACTTCATCGTGGAGTACATCGCCCAGACCCGTGGCTGGTTCTACACCATGCATGTGCTGTCGACGGCGTTGTTCGATCGTCCCGCGTTCTCCAACGCCATCGGCCATGGGGTGGTCCTCGACGAGGACGGTCGGAAACTGTCCAAGCGGCTCCGGAACTACCCGGACCCCGAGGAGGTGTTCGAGTCGATCGGCTCGGACGCCCTGCGCTGGTATCTGATGGCGTCACCGATCCTGCGCGGGGGCGACCTTCGCATCGAGCGAGACGGCTCGGGCATGCGTGATTCGGTACGTCTGGTACTCAACCCCATCTGGAACGCGTTCCACTTTTTCACGCTCTACGCCAACATCGACGGCCATCAGGCCGAGCTGATCTCCGACAGTCCTGAGCTGGCCGACCGGTACATCCTGGCCAAGACACGGCGTCTGGTCGAGGACGTGACCGCCCGGTTCGACGCGTACGACCTGGCCGGCGCCACCCAGGTGGTCACCGCGTTCCTGGATGCGCTCAACAACTGGTATATCCGGCGCAGTCGCGATCGCTTCTGGGCCCCTGCCGGGGGTGACGACACGTCCAAAAACTGGGCGTACAACACCCTGTTCACGGTGCTGCACAATCTCGTACGGGTGGCGGCACCCCTGTTGCCGATGGTCACCGAGGAGGTGTACCAGGGGCTTACCGGCGAAGAGTCGGTGCACCTGACCGACTGGCCCCTGGCCGATGCCCTGCCCGACGACCCGCAGCTGGTCGCCGACATGGACAGGGTGCGAGAGATCGCGTCCGCCGCGCTGTCCTTGCGCGAAAGTCACGGGCTGCGAGCGAGGCTCCCGCTCCAGGAGCTGACCGTGGCGGGCACCCACACCCCCGGGGTGGAGGCGTTGGCCGATCTGTTGGTCGATGAGGTCAACGTGAAAGCGGTGTCGTTCACCGGCGATGTCGAGGACTACGGCACCTTCGCGCTCAAGCCAAACGGGAAGGTGCTCGGTCCCAAGCTGGGCAAGGACGTACAAAGCGTCATCAAAGCGGCGCGTGCGGGGGATTGGTCATCGTCTGATGACGGGACGGCGACGGTGGCGGGCATCGTTTTGGCGCCGGGGGAGTTCGACCTGGTGCTCGACGCTCGTCCAGGTCAAGCCACCGCCCCGCTGAGGGGCAACGACGCGGTGGTCAACCTCGACACCGAGGTGACCGCTGAACTCCGTGACGAAGGCACCGCCCGAGATCTGATCCGTTCGATCCAACAGGCGCGCAAGGATCTGGATCTGGCGGTCACCGATCGGATCACCCTCCAGTTGGCCCTTCCGGCCTCGATCATGGACGCCGTCTCGGCCTATGAACAGGTCATCGGCGACCAGGTACTGGCCTCATCGGTCAGCTATGTCGACGGGCCCCTGCCGATTCAGGCCAAGATCGAAGGCCAGGACGGTCCGGTCGAGGTGGCTTTGGCCATCACGGCATCCGAGCATCGACGTTGAGCCGGACATAGATCTCTGCGGTCGAACCGTCCGGTCGGCGACAGGGCGCCACAATGCGATCCAGCACCTCCGCCTCGTAGCGGCCGGCGAGCCGTTCGGGGAGGAGATGGGTCACGCTGATGCCGACCTGGGATCGAAACCATGATTTCAGGCCTTCGTCGTCCTCGCCCATGACCCGAAGCTGGGCGGCCGACCATACGCGTGTCTGAGCATCGTCGAAGGGACTGGCGAGCAGGAGGTCGAGGTACTCCCCGGGGGTGGCGAAATACCACGGGGCCAACGGTGAGGGCAGCTCGGCTGCGAAAGGCGGCTGCGCCGCGACGGCCAACATGTGTGGCAAGGTGCGCGGGATGTTGCCGGCACCACCGAACTCGGCCCGCAAGCGTCCGCCCGAGCGGAGCTGGGATGCGGCCCCGGCGAGCACCGCTCGGTGATCTTCGCCCGGAACCCAGTGGAGACACGCGCGCGAGACGATGAGGTCGAAGGGTCCTCCCAGGTCGGCGCCCGCCAAGTGCTGAGCGTCGCATTGTCCGAACTCCAGGTTTGGCCGCCGGCGCTGGGAGGCCTCGGCGAGCATCGAGGCGGAGGAGTCGATCCCCACCACCCGGCCTTCGGGGACGAGTTCTGCCAAGCTTTCGGTGAAGTCGCCCACCCCGCATCCGATGTCGAGGATTCGGGCGTCCGACGCGGGGTGCAGATCGTCGATGAACTCGCCGTCGTGGCGACGGTGGTGGTCGACGTTGCTCGCGTAGGAGGTGGCCGACCATTCGGGTTGGGTCGTGGGTTCGTTCATGGTCGGGAGATCATTCCAGATCGAGACGGAAGCCGAGCACCCCGATCGGATTTCGCCGCCCGATGCTCCAGTCCATCGGTTCGAATCGGCTGAAGCCCAGGCGGCGATAGAGGCGTTGAGCGGCGGGCATGAAGTCCGTCGTGTGTAGGACGATCGACCGGGCATTCTCGGCCCGGGCCCGATCGATGCAGGCGTTGGTGAGTGCTTCGCCTACCCCACGGCCTTGGGCCTCGGGGTCGACGGCCAACATCCGGAAACCGGCGCAACCGTTGAGTGCCAGATCCGGGAGGTCCATGTCGGCCAGCTCGACCGTATAGTCCGCCAGGAAGGTGACGTCGCCCAACAGGTGATCGTCGGTGGCGACGAGAATCGTCGCCGTCTTGGCCCGGCCCGCCACGTCGCGCAGCGAGTCGCCATACGCCCCGAGGTCACCGCGAGTGCCTCCGAGCCCCTCGAGGGCGGCGTAGGCCCGATAGGTCAACTCGCCGATGGCCCCATACTCGTCGGCTCTCGCTTCTCGTATCAGCACCCGTGCCCCTTCACGTTCCCTACCGTGTTGTTCGATACTTGTTGTTCGTTATTTGTTGTGGACGAACGTCCAACCGAATCGGCCTTTGACGCAGAGGTGGCCGTTGGTGATGTCGTTGTCGAGCGGTGAGGTGACCTTCACGATCTCGCCCTCCTGCACATGGAGGTTGACCGCACAGCCCACCCCGCAGTACGAGCAGATGGTCTCGGTGATCGTTTGCTCCGCCGGGTTCCAGGTCCCGGCTTCTCGCCGCTCGTATTCGCTGGTGAACATGAGTGCCCCGGTGGGGCAGACCCCGACACAGTTGCCGCAGTAGACACACGCGGAGTCCGGCAATACCGCGTCCCATTCGGTGGAGATCCGCGCCTCGAAGCCGCGGCCGGAGACGGCGATGGCGAACGTGTTCTGGGCGTCGGTCCCGCAGGCCTCGACACAGCGATAGCACAGGATGCATTTGTCGTAGTCCCGGACATAGAGGTCGTCCTGTTGGCGGAATGGTTCGTCGACCTTCTCGGCGGTGGCCCCGAACCGGTCCGGTCGGGCGCCGTAGGTATCCATCCATGCTTTGGTGTCCTCGCTGACCAGCGAGAGGTCGGTCGATGATCCCAACAGCTCGAACACCAGCTTGCGGCTGTGGCGGACCCGCTCGGTGTCGGTGTTCACCACCATGTCGGCTTCGAGGGGTCGGGAGCACGCCGGGACCAGAGTGCGGGAGCCTTCGACTTCGACCACACAGACTCGGCACACGTTTACCGGGGTGAGGTTCTCGAGGTAACACAGTGTCGGCGTATCGATGCCTTTGCTCCGACAGGCGTCGAGAATGGTTGCTCCCTCCGACACCCGAACGGTTTGACCGTCGATGGTGGCGGTCACTTGGCGTCGGGGGGCGGCGACGGGGGTGGCGTTCATCGGTCGACTCCGATCAATCCGAGGGCGAGGGCAGAACGGATCGCCCCCGACGCGGTGTGGCCCAGCCCGCAGATTGAGGCATCGGCCATCACCAGGGCGAGATCGTCCAGCAGGTTCACCGCTTCATCAGCGCTTCGGCCCTTCCCTGAATGGTCACCCTCCGGTCTGCCCGCCTCCGGCTGGCTCAAGATGGTGAGCACCTCGGCCTGGCGGACGGTCCCGACACGACAGGGCACACACTGACCACACGACTCCTCGCGGAAGAAGCGAGCGATCCGGTTGGTGATGTCGGTCATGTCGGACCGATCGTCGAAGACCATCACAACGCCCGATCCCAGCGAGACGCCGGCATCCCTGGTCGCTTGGAAGGTCAGGGGGAGATCCAGCGCGTCGGGCCCGACGAAGGAGCCGGCGGCACCGCCGAGCAGAACCGCCCGGAGGTCTCGTCCGTCGCGCACCCCGCCCGCGGCTGCGAGCAGCTCACCCAAGGTGATACCGAAGGGGTATTCATACAGGCCGGGGGCGGTGACCGAACCGGACACGCAGAACAGTCGGGTCCCGGCGGAGGTCCCGATTCCGACCGCGGCGAACGCTTCGGCCCCGCCCGTCACGATGTCGAGCACGTTGATCAGGGTTTCCACATTATTGACCGCGGTCGGCTGGCCAAAAAGCCCTTGGGTTGTCGGGTAGGGCGGCTTGTTCCTCGGCTCACCCCGAAACCCTTCGATGGAGTTGAACAGCGCCGTCTCCTCCCCGCAGATGTAGGCACCGGCCCCTCGTCTCAGCTCGATGTCGAAGGAGAAGCCCGCGCCCATCACGTCCGCCCCGAGCAGACCCCGATGGCGGGCGGCGTCGATCGCGGCGCTCAGCCTGGCCGTGGCCAACGGGTACTCACCGCGAATATAGAGATACCCCGTCTCGGCCCCGACCGCGAAGCCGGCGACGGTCATGGCCTCGACGAGGGCGAAGGGGTCATGTTCCATCACGACCCGGTCCTTGAAAGTCCCCGGTTCGGATTCGTCGGCGTTGGCGACCAGATAGCGATGCCGCGCGGGCTGGCCCGCCACCGCGCTCCACTTGACCCCGGTGGGGAAGGCGGCTCCACCCCGACCCAACAGACCCGAATCCGTGACTTCGCGGATCACTCCGGCGGGACCGAGCCGAATGGCCTCGCGCAGTGAGGCGTAGCCGCCGTGACGGCGATAGTCGTCCAGGCTGGTGGGGTCGGCGACCCCGACCCGGCGCAACAGCTTCAGGTCTGGCGACCCGATGCCCTGAGGAAGGGGGGCTGAGACCTGCTTGTTCACGATTGACGGGTCGTCGAGCGCGCCGATGACGGTGTCGACATCGGTGCCCGACAGGTGGGTGTCGGCCGCGCCCGCGCGTTGGATGAAGACCGACGTGGGATCCTCGCACCGGCCGAGACAGGGGCTCGTGGCCCAGGCGGTCCGACGATCGGCGCCGAGGCGTTCGGCCACCTCTTCGATCAGCCCGGTCGCACCCGAGTTGCGACACGCGATGTCATCACAGAGGTGGGCCACCGCCGATGGCCGTTCGTCGGTGGCGATCAGATGGTAGAAGGTCGCCACGCCGTACGCTTCGGCCGGCGGTACCGACAAGGCCTCGCTGATGTGGCCGAGACCTCCGGGACTGACCCAACCGATCTCCGATTGCAGCGCGTGTAGCGCGGGCAGGAGCAGATGGCGCCGTTCCTTGGCACGGTGCGGGCCACCACGAACTACGCGGTGGCCCTGGCGTACCGTCGTGGTTCCGGGGCCGTCCTCGGCGGCCCCAGGGCCGTTGGCCACGAGCCGGTCGACGACGGCGCGCTCAGCCGAGGTGGCATCTGTACTGGTGATCCGAAGGTCCATGGCCCGAACGCGCTCCTCGGCCGGTCAGCGCTCGCCGACGGGCACGTCGACCAGCTTGTCAGCGTCGGTCAGGTTGTCGTCGGCCAGCTTGTCGATACGAATGGCGCTCGCCTTGAACTCCGCGGTGCCCGAACGCGGGTCCCAGGCGTCGATGGTCAACACGTTGGTGTCGACCAGGTCCGGGAAGTGCATGGTGGTGAACGCCAGTCCCGGGACGAGATCGGCCACGATCCGAACCGTCATTTCGATCCGCCCCCGCCGTGAGGTCACGCCGACCCTCTCCCCGTCGTCTACGTGGTTGATCACGGCGTCAGCGGGGGAGATGTCGAGTGTGTCCCCGTACCGGATAGGCGGGGTGTAACTACTGGATTGCACACCTGTGTTATAGGAATCGAGTGCCCGGCCCGTCGTCAATCGAATGGGGTAGTCGTCGTCGAGTACGTCCACCGGCGGGGCGTGTTGCACCGCCATGAAGGGGGCCGGTTCGTCGACGTGTTCGTCCCAGAGTCGGGCGTGGAGGAATCGGGTTCCCGGATGCTGTTCGTTGGGGCACGGCCACTGGATTCCCCCGAGTGCGGCGAGGCGCGGGTAGCTCATCCCGGCGTGCATGGGTGACAGGGAGCGGCACTCGTCCCAGATCGATTCGGCGGTGACGTTGCCCCAGTCATGGCCCATCCTCCTGGCCAGCTCAACGATGATCGCCACATCGTCGCGGGCTTCGCCGGGCGGGTCGATGGCCTTACGCACCCGCTGGACCCGTCGTTCGCTGTTGGTCACCGTGCCGTCGCTTTCGGCCCACGCCGCGGCGGCGGGCAGCACCACGTCGGCGAGCTCCGCGGTCCTGGTCAGGAACAGGTCTTGAACCACCAGGAAATCGAGGCCGGCCAACAGGCGTCGGGTGCGCTGGACATCGGCTTCGGACTGGGCCGGGTTCTCGCCCATCACATAGAGGGTGTGCAGGTCACCCCGCTCCATCGCGTCGAACATCAGCGACAGATGCCAGCCCGGCTCGGTCGGAATCTCACTCGCCCACGCGTTGGCGTACGCCTGTTGGGCCTGGGGGTTTGTGACGTCGACGAAGCCGGGCAGCTTGTTGGGCAGAGCTCCCATGTCGCCCCCGCCCTGCACATTGTTCTGGCCGCGGAGGGGCACGAGGCCGGAGCCGTAGCGGCCGATGTGACCGGTCAACAACGCGAGGTCGCACAGGGCGAGCACATTGTCCACGGCGTTGTGGTGCTCGGTGATGCCCAGCGTCCAGCAGATCTGGGCCCGGTCGGCGCGGGCGTAGGCGTGGGCCAGTTCCCGGATGGCTTCGGCATCGACGCCGGTAATCTGTTCCGCTCGGTCGAGGGTGTACGGCTCGACCGCTTCGCGGTAGGTCTCGAATCCGGTCGTGGCCCGGCTGATGAAGGCTTCATCGGCCAGACCGGCCGCGATGATCTCGCGCCCGACTGCGTTGGCGAGCGCGATGTCGGTGCCTACATCGAGCCCCATCCAGACATCAGCCCAGCGCGCCGAGGAGGTGCGACGGGGATCGACGCAGAACGCTCGCGCCCCGTTGCGGACTCCCTTCAACAGGTGATGAAAGAAGATCGGATGGGCTTCGCGGGCGTTGGAACCCCACAACACGATGACATCGGTGTGCTCGATCTCCTCATAGGAGGACGTGCCCCCACCCGCTCCGAACATTGCCGCCAGACCGACGACGCTAGGGGCGTGTCAAGTTCGGTTGCAGCTGTCGATGTTGTTGGACCCGATGACCGAACGAACAAATTTCTGGGCGGCGAAGTTGGCTTCATTGGTGGACTTGGAGCAGCTGAACATGCCGAACGAACGGGTGGCCCCCAGTTCTTTGGCTCTCCCGAACGCGGCGGTCACCCGATCGAGCGCCTCGTCCCATCCGGCTGGTCTCAGTTCCCCGTCTCGGCGGACCAGGGGCGTGGTCAGCCGGGGTCGAGCGGACCGGTCCTCTACACGCGTTCGGGCCATGTCGAGACCATACCCGGTGATCCGGGGGTGATCTCCCTCGATGGGCGCGCTCTCCTGGGTGCAAATGTCGTGTAGTTTCCTGCGGACTACATAGCACCGGGCGGGGTTGGCCCGGTGACGACTAGTCCCGGTCTATTGGCCGGTCAGGGGGAAATGTGAAGAACAGATCAAAGGCGTTTACGCGTCTTCTAGCCTTGCTGATGGCGTTCGGGGTTCTCGCCGCGGCTTGTGGCAGTTCCGTGGATGACGCCGTCGACGCGGCGGAGGATGTCGAGGACGCGGCGGAGGATGTCGTTGACGATGCTACGGATGCCGCCGAGGACGCGGTCGAGGATGTCGAGGACGCGGTTGACGAGGCCATGGAGGACGGCGAGGTCGGCTCCATCGTCGACGGGGTCGCCACGGGCACGGCAGGCTTCACCATCGACACGAACGCCTGCCCGGACGGATGGTCCAACACCCAGGGTGTGACCGATGACGAGGTCCTGTTGGGCCACTCGTTCATCTTCTCGGGCACCCTGGCCGGCTACGGCGCCATCTCTGATGGGATGAAGGCCTGGTTCGAGGCCAAGTCGGCCGAGGATCCGGAGGCCTACGGCGGTCGCACGGTGACCCTGGTCGCCAAGGACGACGGGTACGAGCCGGCCCGTACGGTGTCCAACATCACCGAGCTGCTGGAAAAGGACGGTATCTTCGCCGCGGCGTCGATGGCCGGTACCCCGAACAACCTCGCGGTCTATGACACCCTGAACGACGAGTGCGTACCCCACCTATTTGCCGCAACTGGCCACCCGGCCTGGGGTGATCCGGTCAACCATCCGTGGACCACCCCAAGCTTCCTGTCCTACACCACCGAGGGCCAGGTCTGGGCCCAGTACATCCTCGGCCTGCAGGACAGCGGCGACCTGCCCAACCCGACCACCGTCGGCAACCTGACCATGAACAACGACTTCGGTCTGGCCATGCTCAACGGGTTCAAGGGTGCGGTGGACCAGAGCGACGGGCGCATCGAGATCGTCGGCGATGAGCTGCACGATCCATCCGCGCCGAATCTGGTCAATGAGATCACCACCCTCGCCGGCACCGACGCCGATGTGGTCATCGTCGGTACCGCCGGCGTGGCGTGCACCCAGGGCATGACCGGGGTGGCCGAGTCATCTTGGGAGCCCAAGGAAAAGATCATCGCCGCCGTGTGCTTTGGTGCCGGACAGTTTGAGCCCGCCGCGGCAGCCGGCGACGGTTGGGTGCTCACCGGTGGCCTCAAGGACATCCGCTCGGAGCAGTACGACGGTGACGAGACGGTGGAAGAGGGTCGTCGGATCTTCGATGATGCCGGTGTCGATTGGAAACAGAATGCCAACGCCGGCTCGGCGTTGTTGTACTCCATCCCGACGCTCGAGGCCCTCAAGGCGGCCAACGAGCTCCCGGGCGGTATCACCCGTACCAACCTGGTCATCGGTGCTCGTGCGCTCGATTTCCAGCATCCCTACTACGCCGACGGTATTCGCTGGCACATGGACGGACTCGATGACGCCTACACCATCGAGGCCACCCAGCTGGTCAAGCACGCGCTGAATGACGACATCGGCTACGCCGAGCCGGAACCGGTCGGTGACATCATCGATGTCGACGGCACCACCGACCCATGCGAGTGGGACGGTCAGACCTGCTGATCTTCTGATCAGCTCGCCAAAGTAGCTATTACTAGACGAACGGCCCACACCGCAAGGTGTGGGCCGGTTCGCGTCCGTTCACGAGTGGCGAGTGTGGGGGCGCGCGCCTTTTGGGGCGGTCAAGGACTACTTTCAGCAACTGACAGATAAGTACACCGAACCGACGGGGCTCGGTGCTGACCGATGTGGCCTCTTGGGCCGTTCGAGGAGCGATGTTGAAGAACAGATCGAAGGCGTTCATCCGCCTGCTAGCCATCTTGATGGCCTTCGGCGTCATCGCCGCCGCCTGTGGTAGCTCCACAGATGATGCGGTCGATGCGGCGGACGATGCGTCTGCTGAAGACGATGAGGCCATGGAAGATGACGAGGCCATGGAAGACGACGAGGCCTCGCACGACGGTGAGGTTGGCTCGATCGTCGACGGGGTGGCCATCGGTACCTCCGGTTTCACCATCGACACCAACGAGTGCCCGAGCGATTGGTCGAACACCCAGGGTGTGACCGACGACGAGGTCCTGTTGGGTCAGAGCTATGTGTTCTCAGGGCCGCTGGCCGCGTTCGGGGCAACCTCGGACGGCATGAAGGCCTGGTTCGATCACGAGTCGAGCAACGATCCTGACGCCTTCGGTGGCCGGAAGGTCTCCCTCGTGGTCAAAGACGACGCCTACGAGCCCGCTCGCGTCGTGTCCAACGTCCAGGAACTGATCGAAAGCGACGGGGTCTTCGGGGTCACGACCCTGGCCGGCACCGGCGGCAACCTCGCCGTCTACGATTCGTTGAACGAGCAGTGCGTCCCTCACCTGCTGGCTTCGAGTGGCCACCCGGCCTGGGGTGATCCGATCAACCACCCATGGTCGACTCCGAGCTTCCTGTCATATGCGACCGAGGGTGGCATTTGGGCCTCCCAGATCTTGGCCGAACAAGAGGCCGGGAACCTTCCTGTGCCCGCCACGGTGGCCAGCCTGATCATGAACAACGACTTCGGTCTGGCCATGCTCAACGGGCTCAAGGGCGCGGTTGAGGATCGTGACCTCGGCGACAAGATCGAGCTCGTAGGTGAGGAGCTGTTCGACCCCGCAGCCCCGAACGTGTCCAACGAGATCACGACCCTGGCTGGCACCGACGCTGACGTCGCGATCATCGGCACCGCCGGTGTGAGCTGCTCCCAAGGCATCGAGAGCGTGGGCCAAGCCTCATGGGATCCCGCGCTGAAGTTGATCGCCGCCACCTGTACGGCATCGTTCTTCGAACCGGCGGGCGACCTCGGCGACGGTTGGGTCCAGGCCGGCGGGGTCAAGGACTTCAAGGACCCGTTGTTCGATGACGATCCGCTTATCTCTGAAGCCCGTCAGGTGTTCGACGACGCTGGCGTTGACTGGCAGAACAACTCCAACGCCGGTTTGGCCCTGCTCTACGGCATCCCGACCCTCGAAGCGCTCAAGGGGGCCAACGAGCTTCCCGGCGGCATCACCCGCACCAACACGCTCATCGCCGCTCGTTCGGCCTACTTCCAGAACGGGTTCTATCTCGATGGGATTACTTGGCACATGGACGGCATCGAAGATGCCTACGCCATCGAAGGGGCCCAGATGGTGAGGTACACGCTGAACGAGGACGTCGGCTTCGCCACCCAGGTGCCCTTCGGCGATATCATCAATCTCGACGGCCAGACCCCGATTTGTGAGTGGGACGGTCAGAGCTGCTGATCTGCTGAGTACTGACGAAATGGCCCGCATCTCACGGTGCGGGCCATTTCGCGTTTCAGTGTCCTAGTCGGTCGCGGTCCGACCGACATTGGTCGCGGTGGTTGCGTAAGGTGCTCGCACGCCGACTCGTATTGGGGAGCACGAGCTGCTCCTCGGGGGCTCGAGCGGCGAAGTCCAATTCTTAGTCATCGTTCAGGAGGGTTATTGATGACCGATTCAACGCGCCTTCGCAGATTGTTCTTGGCGCTAGTAGCTGTAGTTGCCCTGGTCGCCGCAGCCTGCGGGTCGAGCGACGGAGACGACACCGCGGCCGTCGCGGGAGACACGACGATCGCGTCGGTCGCACCCGATGATGAGAGTGAACCGGAAGAAGAGGCCACACCGGAGGGGCCCGGTGTCAATGACGACAATGTGCTCATCGGGCCGAGCGGCTTCACGATCGACCTGAACGAGTGTCCGTCGGACTGGTCCGATACCGAAGGGCTGACCGATACCGAGATCACCCTCGGGCAGTCCATCGCCCAGTCGGGCGCGTTGGCCGCTTTTGGCTTGATCACCGATGGGATGACCTTCTACTACGACTGGGTGAACAGCGAGGCCGGCGGAGGGGGGATCGGGGGGAGAGCCATCAATCTCGTCTCCAAAGATGATGCCTACGAGCCGGCGCGGACGGTCACCAATGTGCAGGAGCTGATGCAACAGGACAAGGTGTTCGCCTTCTCCTCGATTCTTGGCACTCCGCCCAACCTGGCGGTCTATGACGAGATCGGCGAGGCCTGCGTTCCTCAATTGTTCAACGCCACCGGCCACCCGGCTTGGGGTGACCCGGAGTTCCATCCCTGGACGACCGGTGTCGGGCTGCCCTACAACTCCGAGGCCCTGCTGTGGGGTCAGTACCTCGCAGACACCTACGACGAGCCGGTCAGCGTGGCCGCGCTGGTGATGAACAACGACTTCGGTATCAGCTACAAGGACGCGTTCGAATCCTTCGCCGAGGAGAACCCCGATGTAGTGTCCGAGGTCTCGTTCGAGCTCCACGACCCGGCGGCGCCGAATGTGGTCAACGAGCTCACGTCGATGGCGGGAACGAACGCCGACATCGTCATCTTGATGACCACCTCGGTCTATTGCACCCAGAGCTTCACCGACATCGCCGGGCGGGCCTGGGAGCCGATCGAACGGATTGTCTCGTCCACGTGCGCGGGCATCGACTCCTTTTTCAAACCGGCGGGCGACACGGGCGACGGCTGGATCCTGATCCAGAGTCTGAAGGATTTGGTCGACCCGAAACACGACGGGGAGGAGTTCGTCGAGCTGGCGAAACAGATCATCACCGACGCCGGAGAAGATCCCGGTAACGCCCAGTATGGAAACGGCTTCAACTTCGCGTGGCCGATGGTGGAAAGCTTGCGGGCCGCCGACGAGATGCCCGGAGGCCTCAGCCGTACCAATCTCATGCTCGCGGTCCGGTCGCTCGACACGGTGAACCCGATGATCCTCGACGGGGTGCGGTACCACCTCGATGGGGTGGCGGACGGTCATGTGGTGGAGGGCGGCCAGTTCGTGCGCTACACCATCCCCGAAGGAGAGGAAACGGGCTCCCATGTTCCCTTCGGTGACGTCTTCGATGTGGACGGCACCACCCCGAACTGCACGTTCGGCGAGCCGCCTGAGTCCCAGTGCTGATTAGAGCGCAGACCATTCAGAGGACACCGAAGGTTTTCTGTGGCGGGCCGGAGATGGTCGGTCTCTTGAGTTCACGGGTGAATGTTTCCGGGGTTCGAAAGGTCTCCTTTCGAACTGAAGCCCCGTGCTGGCCCCGGCGGGCGTCAACAGCCATGATGGGCGCTCGAATCCCGCGGTCCGGAGAGAACATGAGTGAGCCCGACGAGGCGACTATTGCCCTACTGAGCCATGTGGCGCTCTTCGCTGGCTGCGATCACGCTGAACTCGCCAAGGTCGCAGAACTGATGACCGATAGCTGGGTCAACGCCGGCGCGGACGTCACCGCCCAGGGCCAACCGGGCAACGCCGCTTTCGTGATTGTCGAAGGTGTGGCGCGGGTGGAGGCCAACGGCCAAGAGCTGGCTCGCCTTGGGGCGGGCGACTTCTTCGGCGAGGTCGCCCTGCTCGACGGCGGACCGCGCACCGCCACGGTGGTGGCCGAGTCCCCGATCCTGGTGCTCAGCCTCAACGAATCCCAGCTTCAGAAGCTCGTCAGCGAGGTGCCTCCCGTGGCCTTGGCCATGTTGCGAGAGCTGGCTCGTCGTCTCCGCAATGTCGAGGCGATGCTCATCTGATCATGCATCGCGGAGCTGATGCGACCGATACGCGACAAGAGCACTGACTAGGATTTGACAAAGGCCTACTTCATCGACGAGAACAACGTGGCTCATCCTGCAGACCAACAACGACTTCGGGAAGGCGTGGGACCTCGGTTTGAAGGATTTTGTGGCCCAACATCCCGACGAGCTGGAGATCGTGGCCCAAGAACTGTTCGAATCGTCGGCCCCCAATGTCACCAACGAGATCACGACCCTCGCGGCGAGCCCGCCGTCAAGATCAATGGGTCGGTGTGCTCAGGCCTCAGCTTCTGGACCGCCGCGGGCGAGGCGGGCAATGACTGGCTCATCGCGGTCGACCGAAAAGACATCGCCGACGTCAAGTTCGACGACGACGACTTCATCGTCGAGATGCGGTCCATGCTCGACGACAAGGGGGTCGACTGGCGAAATACCAGCAACGTCGGCGCCGGAATCATGTTTACGGCACCGGTGGTCGAGACCTTGCGCCAGACCGGGAAGCTGCCGGGTGGTTTCACCCGCAGCAACGCCATGATCGCGGCCTACAGTTTTGATTTTGAGCACCCGTACGGTCTGCCGAACAATCGCTGGGCCATGGATGGGTTGAACGACGCCTACCCGAGCGAGCAGGCTCAGTTCCAGCGCCACATCGCCAGCGGTGATACCGGCACCTTTGAACCGATCACTGAGATCATCGACCTGAGCGGCACGACGCCATTGTGTCCGTGGGACGGGATCTCCTGCGGCTGATCCTGGCGCTTCGGGCGGCCGGCCGGGCTCGATGTCCCGCCGGCCGCCACCGAGGCATCCGGTCCTGCGAACGGAGGCACCGATTCTCAGATCCAGCGTTCGAGGCAGCCACCTCGGAGGTCCATCTCGAAGTCGAGGCCGGCGATCGGGGGACGAGAGGCGTGCCACACCACGCCCTGGCGGGCGGCCGGACCCATGCGGGGCACCAGGGCAGTGCCGAGAAGTTGGTGGAGTGGCTCGACCGTGTACACGTCGGTGACGGTGACATCGGCCCAGCCGACGCCCAGTGCCCCCATCCGGCTCTCCATTTCGTCGAGCACACACGTCCCCTTGGCCGCCATGCCTTCCGCCGTGGTATTCCCGGGGGCGACGATGGCCTCGGGCCGTAGGTCCGATTGGTCGGCCAGATCACCGGCGCCTGCCACCACGAAAGACGCCGAGTCGGAGATGGTCGCCGCGATCGGGGCGGTGTAGGTGAAGGCATGGATGACGGTCTGATCCGGTGGGTCGTCCCGTGGCGCCACATTGGTACGTGCTACCGGATTGTGGTCGTCGACGAGCACCCCCCAGGAGTCGAGCAGAGTGCGGTACTCGTCATTGAACGAGCCGAATCCGTCGAAGGCATGCGGCGCATTGCACCTCAGGTCGACGGCGCACAGGGCGGCCCGAGGTCGGCCCACCGACGCGAGGTGCGCGTCGATCTGCTCGAAGCCTGTTCGCCAGGGGAGCCATTCGCCGAGGGTCACACGGTGGAGCTCGTGGCCGGGTTGAGCGATCACCCCGCCCGAATACGCCGAGATCCCCGGCACGAACCGGTACCCGCCATCATCGTGCGCGAGAGTCGTCATGGTTCTGACAGTACGGGATGGATCGGCGGCACGACGAGACAGCGCCTTCTATCGTTTCGTATGGTCGACCTGCTCACCGCGTGCTCTCTCGACTGTCCGGATGCCTGCAGCCTGCAGGTCACGACTGTCGATGACCACATCGTTCGCATCGATGCCGCACCCGACCCGGTCAACCCCGGCACCGATGGCTGGGTCTGCTCCAAGGTGGAACAGACGCCCGAGCTGATCCATGGTCCCGATCGGTTGAGAACCCCGCTCCGCCGGGTCGGCCCCAAAGGCTCGGGCCGCTTCGAGCCCATTGGTTGGGACGCGGCGCTGGACCTGGTGACCGACCGGATTCGGACCGCGCTCGACCGTCGTGGACCCGAGCCAGTGGTGCCCTACCTATATAACTCGTCGGCCGGGATGCTCGGGGCCGCGGGATTGTCGCCGTTGGTGTGGGAGGCGCTCGGAGTCGCCCGCACCGACATCACCATCTGTGCCGCCACGTCGGCCAAGGCCTGGGGTCTCACCTACGGTCCATATTTTCGAACGCGACGCCCATCTGGACCGAGAGTTCATCGGCCGCTGGGTCGACGGCGTGGACGAGTACCTCGAAGCGGCCCGCCAATGGACCCCGGACCGCGCCGCGACCGATCGCGGCGTCGATCGTGACGACATCGAAGAGCTCGCCCAGCTCTACGTCACGAGCGGTCCGGCCATGTTGCGCGTCGGTTGGGGTCTCGAACGCAACCGCAATGGGGGTTCGGCCCTGCGCTCCGTGCTGGCCCTGCCGGCGCTGATCGGTCAGTTCGGCGAGCCAGGAGCAGGGGTGTTCCAGGCCGTTCAGGCCCCTGGGGGCGGCTATGACCCCGCCGCGCTGAGAGCGGCCGTGCGTGGTGACGAGCCCGTTCCGGAGCGGCGAGCCGTCAACATGAACCGGCTTGGCCGGGTACTCACCGAAGGTGAGGGTGGTCCGGTCGACGTGCTGTTCGTGCAGGGATCGAACCCGGCGGCGACCTGTCCCCAGCAGCAGCTCGTGCTCGATGGCTTGGCCCGAGAGGACCTGTTCACGGTGGTGCACGACCTCACGATGACCGATACCGCGATGCTGGCCGACGTGGTGTTGCCGGCGACCTCACAATTTGAGATCGACGAGGTGGTCGGCTCCTACGGGGCCTTCCTGGTGCAGGACGCAGGTCCGACACGAGCGGCCGATAGGTCGGCAACCGGTCGATTGCGCACGCAGACGCGCAACCCCGCTGGCGGCATGCCGTCGGCTACTCGGTGCAGCCGTAGCAGTCGATCGAATCGATCGAACCGGATAGGCCGCAGGCCTGAGCTTCCCGGACCCGATCCAGGAGAGACCGTCAGCGAACCCGATGTTCACTCACTGGGACCTGGCCCCGGTGAACACGATCGCGGCGATAGCGACCGCCGTGGCCAGGATCAGGACGGTTCTCGACCGTGGGGTTCTGGTACGCAAGTGACACTCCCGTCGTTGCTCCTCGGCGGGTCTAGCCGACGCGCCGGATTTCGGGTCACTGTCGGCGTTCCGTTGGTGGGGCCGCCCGCCATGGCTGGCCCGATACCGGTCGCACGCCACGACCCGAGAACTCCATCGTAATACAGTCGTAATGGTTTTGTCATGAGCGGGCCGGCCCACAACCAGAAATATGACGCGAGTCCGACCCGGTTGATGTCCGACCGACTACACATCAGGAATGCGTTTCGGATGTACTTTGCCCAACAACTTCGGGGTTCAGGATCCTCATGCCGTAGCCGAGCTCGCGGTCACCGCGGAGAGCCTCGGTTTTGACTCGGTGTGGGTGAACCACCATGTGCTCAACGTCGGCTATGTGCGCGACCGACTGGACGGCGCGCCCTACCAGGACGCCCTCACGATGCTCACCTGGGTCGCTGCCCGCACCGAGCGGGTTCGCCTCGGCACCAGCGTGTTGGTTCTCCCGTATCTCCATCCGATCCCGTTGGCCAAAACCCTGGCCACCATGGACCAGCTGAGCGGGGGACGGCTCGTCCTGGGGGTCGGTGTCGGCAGCCTCGAAGAAGAGAACATCGCGCTCGGCTCCGACTACGCCAGCCGAGGGCGGTACAGCGACGAATCGATCGATGTCATGAAGCTGCTCTGGACCGAGGAGGAGCCGGCCTATGACGGTGAGTTCTTCTCGTTCTCAGGGGTGAAAGCCTCCCCCAAGCCCCAACAGAAGCCCCACATCCCGATCGTCATCGGGGGCAACCGACCCCCCGCCATCCGTCGGGTGGCGCGGGTTGGCGACGGCTGGCACCCCATGGCTCAGTCGCCCAGAAGTCTGGCCAAGCGCTTCGACGCGCTCCGGGGCGAGATGGACAAGGTCGGCCGGGACGTGACCGAGTTGGAGGTGCAGCTGCGCATCGATCTCGGGTTGGGCGACGAGATCAGCGGCGATTCCCGCCACCCCATGCAAGGCTCACCCGAACAGGTGGTGGCCGATATCAGGGCCTACGCCGAGGTGGGTGTCACCGAGATGATCGTGTCGTTGTCGACCAACGATACCGATCTGATCAGTTCGGTGATCGAACGCTACGCCGCGGAAGTCATCCCCGCGCTTCGCTGAGATCGAGCCGAACCGAGACGAGCGGGGCTCAGGACAGTCGGCGGCGGTCTTCGGCGAGCTGGTCGGCCATCGTGGCCACGACCTGACCGCGGATGGCGCCGATGGTGTGGGCATAGGACCTCGGGTCGAGCGACTCGGCGAGCTCGGTCGCCCGGGCGATCGAACGGTTGACGACCTCGTCTCCGGGGACCACCTCGTCGAGGAAGCCGGCGTCGACCGCGCCGGGGCCGTCATAGATGCGAGAGTTGGCCACCGACATTTGGAGGTGGCGTTTCGCCAGGCGTTCCCCGGCGATGGTGAGAGCCCAGTCCGGGAGGCTCAAGCCGATGGCCACCTCGTTCAGGCCGATCTTGGTCCCAGGCTCCTGGGGCCCGATCCGGTGATCACAACCGAGTAGGAAGAGCGCGCCCGCAGCGACGGCGTGTCCGGTGCAGGCGGCGACCACGGGGATACCGCTTCGGTAGGCGAGGCGCACCAGGTCACCTCCGCCGGCGACCAGGTTGACCCGATCCTGTTTGGATCCGCCGCGCACGACCTCGAGGTCGAAGCCGGCGCAGAACCGTCCCGGGCGACCGGCCACGACCGCGGCGGCGATCTCCGGGTCCTCGTCGGCGGCGGCCAGGGCCTCGGTGACCCCGGTCAGGATGTCAAAGGAGAGCGCATTGGCCTTGCCGTCGTCCATGGTGATGACGGATACGGGCCCCTGTCGTTCGACGGTGACGCTCTGTGCCATTCGGATTCCTTTCGGTTCGGGCTCTCAGGACCCGGATGTCGAGGTGGGAAGGTTGACGATGCCGGCCTTGGCGGCACCCTTGTGGGCGGCGGCGATGGCGGTCGTGTGGCCGTGGGTGTCGACGTCGTCCAGCTGGCGTTCGCCGGCGAGGATCTCGGCCTTCCAGGTCTGGTGATCGGGCTCCATGGCGTGGAACTCGGGCATGACCTCCGCCGCGAACAGCTCGAGGCTCGAACAGATGTCGGCGTGGGTGTTCTTGCCGGCCTGGTTCAACAAGATGATCTGGTCAATACCGGTGGTGGCGAACTCGCGCAGCTTGGCGCTGATGGTGGCCGGTGATCCGATCAGGCCACTCTCGAACAACATGGCGGCCTTATCGGACTTCTTCCACTCCTGATACTCGTCCCAGAGCACCGTGGGGCCCGGCTCGAACTTGTGGGTCGCGCTGAACTCCAACGCGAAGATGAAGAAGGTCCAACCGTCGGCCATGGCCCGGGCCTCGGCGTCGGTGGGTGCACACATGAAGCCGCTCACCACGGCGATGTTCGGATTCGCCTGGTACTCACAGAGCTTCTCGGTCTCCCCGCCGGCCAGGATGTTGTAATAGCGGTTGACCCAGGCTCGGGCCCCGTCGGGGGTGGCGAACTGGAACCCGAGAGCCCCCATCTCACGATGAGCGGCCAGCTCGATGGTTCGTAGGCTGGAGCAGGCCACCCACAGAGGCGGATGGGGCTTCTGCAGAGGCTTGGGGAGCACGTTGCGGGGAGGCCAGTCCCAGTACTTGCCGTGATGTTCGTTCCCGTCGGTTGTCATCGACGGGATCAGGGCGCGGATGCCTTCCTCCCACATCTCGCGCTTCTCGCGCACCCGGGCTGAGAAGGGGTGAAGCTCCGCCGGTCCGGCCCCTTCGCCGGTACCCAGCTCGACCCGACCGTTGCTCAACAGGTCCAGGGTGGCGGTCTGTTCGGCGACGCGGATCGGATGATTGGTGGTGAGCTGGAATACGCCGTGGCCGAGTCGAATGTTCTCGGTCCGCTGGCTCGCTGCGCCGAGGAACGTGCTCGGCGCCGAGCCGTGGCTGTATTCCTCGAGAAAGTGGTGTTCCACCTGCCAGGCATAGTCGTACCCGGCCCTGTCGGCGATCTCGATCTGATCGAGCGCATTCTGGAACTGGTCGAGCTCGCTGGTCTCGGTCCAGGGACGCGGGATCTGGTGCTCGTAGAAGATGCCGAACTTCACGGTGACTCCTGAGGGTGCGGTGGGCTCTCACCATTCGCGGCCCGGTTGGCGGTCGAACGATGACAACGCCATGGCCTGGCATGGTTAGGTATGTCAGGCCGCTGGCGATCAGGTGGAGGTGACGCTACCCGGGGCCCCATTCACGACCCAAGCCACGGCAGGAACGGTTGTACTGGCGGTCAGCCCAGCTGATCTCGAAAGTCGGGGTGAGCGATGGCGCGCAGGGCATCGGCCCGTTCTTCGAGCGGCAAGCCTTTGAGGCGGGCGACGCCATATTCGGTCACCACCCGGTCGACGAGGTAGCGGGGCAGGGTCGTGGAGACTTCGGGGGGGAGGGTGGGCACGACCCGTGATTGGGTGCCTCGCGCCGCGGTCGACGGGAAGGCGATGATCGACAGGCCGCCCGCCGATGCTGCCGCCCCGACGGCAAAGTCGGGCTGTCCCCCCGGTCCGGACAAGACCCGGGTGCCGGCCATCTCGGCGTTGACCGACCCGTCGAGGCTGATCTGGAGAGCCGAGTTGATGGCGGTGAAACGATCGAGAAGCGCCAGCGCGATCGGACCGTGGGAGAATTGTGAACCGACGGTGAGCACCTCATCATTACGGTCTACCCAGTCGAAGGATTTTCGGGTGCCGAGAACACCGGCCACGACCATTTTGCCGGGATAGGTCGACTTACGGGATCCGGACAGCGCGCCGGCCTCATACAGGTCGATCACGGTGTCGCCGATCATGCCGCCATGAATACCCATGTCCCGTCGAGCGGTCAGCTCGCCGAGGACACTTTCGGGGATGGCGCCGATGCCAAACTGCAGGACTGCGCCGTCCTCGATCTCCGCGGCGGCCAGGGCCCCGATCTGTTGCGCGATCGCGTCGGGTTCGGGCACGACCAGTTCGGTCACCGGGTGTTCCACCTCGACCAGCAGGTCGATGTCGGAGCGTTCCAGCTCGCCGGCTCCGAAGGTGTAAGGCATGTTCGGGTTTACTTCGGCGATGAGCAGAGGCACGGTTCGGGCCAATTCGGCAGACGAGCCGCCACCGACCCCAAGACTGAACCGCCCTTCGGGCCCCGGTGGGCTGACCTGAATGAGCGCGACATCGGCAGCGAACCGACCGCCGGGCCCGATGAACCCCAAATACTGGTTGTAGCTGGCCGGCACCGACCGGAGGGCGCCGGCGGCCCGCATCTTCTCGACCGCCCTGCTGGGTTGAAGGCTGGTGAGGGTGAACGGGTCGTTCGGATGATCGAACACCGGTAGGGGCTCGACGAGATAGTCGGTGACCAGATCGATGGCGGTCCAGCGGTCGCGCTGGTCGGCCATGGCCTGCACGAGCGCGGTCGGTATCGAACAGATCGGGCTGATGTACACCCGGCTGCCGTCGGCAATGGCAGCCATCGCCTCGTCCATGGAGACGACGCTCCCATCCCTGGCACCCCGCTTGGGAGGCAGAAGGTCTCGGTAGTCCAGCTCGATTGCAGCCATGGTTTCCCCTGATCGGTGACGCGGCCGAACCTACCGACTGGTCGCGATTACCGCCACATGACCAAGAAGTCACTCAGATCCTGTCAGACCTCGAGCCCATCGAGGAATCCGGCGAGGGCGGCGTTGTAAGCGGCGGGCTGGTCGATGAACGGGAAGTGGCCGGCCCCGTCGATGATCGCCATGCGGGCCCCCGGTATGCGGTCCCGGTATAGCTGCATTCGCTCTGGGGGAGTAGCTCGGTCCAGTTCGCCGGCGATGACCATGGTGGGAACCGAGAGGTGTTCGAGGCGGTCGTCGTAGTTCATCGCGATGATCGCGAGGCTGGTGCGTACGTACCCCTCCACCGACGTGGCGGCCACCTGATCCCGCGTTCGCTCGTACCCATCCGGATCTGTGTCGGCGAAACCGTCGACCATGAACCGTTCGAGAATGGTGTCGGCCAACAGGTCCATCGTCTCACCGCTCTGGCGGAGCGCTTCGGCGTTGGCTCGCAGCCGCTCGTGGCTGGCGACGGGCAGGACGCCCTGGGTTGCCGTGAACGTGACGCTGTGCAGCCGCTCGGGATGGTCGAGAGCGAGCGAGAAGCCGATCATGCCGCCCAGCGATGAGCCGACGAAATGGGTGCGATCCAGGCCGTGGGCGTCGAGGACGGCGAGAACATCATCGGCCAGGTCCTCGATGGTGAGCTCAGAGTGGGGGACCGACGACTCGCCGTGGCCCCTCAAGTCGAGACGCAGGACGCGGTAGCGCTCGACGAGAGCGGCGACGGTTGGATCCCAGCTCGTCCGGTCGAGAACCTGGGCGTGAGCGAGGGTCACGACGTCGGCATCGGCCGGCCCGTCGAGTTCGCTGACGATGTGCAATCCATCTCGTTCGATCATCAGGCGGCTCATCGCCCCGAGATTAGTGGTGACCGAGAACCACCGTTTAGGACGGAGGCCGTGGCCCCGTCCCGAACGAACCGCTCACCCGTCGACCGAACGGCTCTGCGCCGCGGTGGGTCGGTTCAGGTGTGCTCGTATCGGCGGACGAGTCGCTCCAGCTCGGCCGGGCCGGGGGTCTCCACCGCCAGGTCGTGGAGAAGGCCGTCGTGGATGTCATAGATCCAGCCGTGAAGGGTGAGCTCCTGACCGCGGGCCCAGGCATCCTGCACGATGGTGGTTCGCCCCACGTTGAGGACCTGGCTGCGGACGTTGATCTCACAGAGCCGCCGGGCTCGTTCGGTGGCTCCCAGCTGCTCCAGCTCTGCCTCATGGTCGCGCTTGATGGCTTCGAGGTGTCGCAGCCAGTTGTCCGCCAGCCCGACGCGCTGGTTCTCGAGGGCCGCCATGACTCCACCACACCCGTAATGCCCGGTCACGATCACGTGACGGACGGCGAGAACATCGACTGCATATTGGAGCACCGAAAGGCAGTTGAGGTCGGAAGGGACGACCAGGTTGGCGATATTGCGATGGACGAAGACGTCACCAGGGGGCAAGCCGACGATCTGGTTGGCCGGGACCCGGCTGTCCGAACAGCCGATCCACAGGTAGGACGGGCTCTGCTGTTCCGCCAATCGATTGAAGAAGTCGGGATCCTTGTCGGTGACTTCGGCCGCCCACGCCCGGTTGGCAGCTAGGAGGTCATGTGGTTCGGACATCATTGCTGGGCTGTTCTAGCGCTCTGGGGCTTGCACACCAAGCCATTCTGGGTTCATAGCTGACGTCTCACACCGAACGCAGGGGTTCGGCTGTCTCACACCGGTTCGGCTGTCTCACACCGAACGCAGGGGTTCGGCTGTCTCACACCGAACGCAGGGGTTCGGCTGTCTCACACCGAACGCAGGGGTTCGGCTGTCTCACACCGAACGCAGGGGTTCGGCTGTCTCACACCGGTTCGGCTGTCTCACACCGAACGCAGGGGTTCGGCTGTCTCACACCGAACGCAGGGGTTCGGCTGTCTCACACCGAACGCAGGGGTTCGGCAATGATGCATTCATGCCCTTCGCTCACGATGGACCGGTCGAGCTTTGGTACGAGACCAGAGGCGATGGCCCCGCCCTGGTGCTGACCGGTGGATTCGGTCTGCTCGACGACCAGTTCCACACGGTGGTGGACGAGTTGGCCGGGCGCTACACGGTGGTCAACTGGCATTATCGGGGATCGGGTCGCTCTACTCGCACCGGCCCGGATGGCAGCTGGGGACTCGACCGCTGGGCCGACGACCTCGATCTGGTGCTCACCGCCGCCGGCATCGAACGCGCCGTGTTCTGGGGGACGAGCACCGGTTCGCCCATCACCGCGAGACATGTGACCAGACATCCCGAACGGGTGCGGGCGATGGTGATCCATCCGTTCATCCGGGCCGATGGGGGAGGGAGCCGGGTCTTCGGGGGATTCGCGTCGATCGCAGAGACCTTCGGCTATGAGGCGCTGGCTCTGTTCTCGGCATGGATCGGCTGCGCCGGGGAGAACAATCTCGAGCCGGCGATGCTCGATCTGGCCCGCTTCGAGACCGAGTCGTTCAAGCGCAACTTCGCACTGGAAGAGCTCGGCGCGATCCTCGGCGCGTTCGACGGGATCGATATCTCCGATGACCTCGCGGTCGTGACGGTACCGGCGATGGCCCTGCTCGGGGCTACCGGCCGCATGGGCGCGGAGCGAAGCGGCACGACAAGATCGGTTGAGGAGTTCCGCCGGCTGGTCGCCCACGGCGAAGTCCGTATCGTTCCGGGTGGCGGCGGGACCTATTGCATGATCGAGAACCCGGCCGACACCATCGCCACCCTCGACGACTTCATCTCCGGACTCTGAGCTATGACCGGCGCTCCGTCATTGACTCCACTGCGCCGTTGCTGGGCCGGGGGTGGGAGCTACACGACAACGTCAGTGCGTATGACTCGTGCTGCGCGGCTCTCGCCGAAGCCTTGGACTGCCCGCTGGTAACGGCCGACAAACGTCTCGCCAATGCTCCGGGACCGCGCTGCCAGTTCGAGGTCGTGTAGCCACCAAGCAAGTGTCCGCCGTAGCGGGGAGTGGTGCCGAGTGGTCGTGGCGCACATGTCGCCGGATACGTGGTGGCGGACGGCTGCCCGACGAGGACGAACGCCAACGTCGTCACGATCGTCTACGAGCGGACCAGCACGATCGACGGCATCGAACACGCCTCGATCGCCCAGGTCGCGATCGACTGTCCGCGTTCTCGATCGCCGCTCGACGTGTCGCACGCCACCGTGCTACGGTTGGACCATGGCCCTCAGAAACGCTGCTGTCGCCGATCCGGCCGCTGGCGAGAACGAGGAACCCAAACGATTCGGCGTGCGCGATCTGCGCAACGACACGGCCGGCGTCCTCGCCGAGGCCGAACGCAGCGGTGCCGTCTACATCACCCGCCACGGCGAAGTGGTCGCCAAGCTGATCCCGCACCGCGAGGAACCCGACAGTCGAACCCCGACGCAGCGCCTCGTCGATCGCGTCGCTGCTCTCCCCGGCACCGACACCGGCTGGGCCGACGAACACGCCGACACCAAGAGCGCTGAGATCGAAGCACAGCGCGACGACCCGTGGGAGTGATGCTCGACACGAGTGCGCTGATCGGCCTGCACGAGGCCCACCCCGAGGTTGCGACCTACTTGGCAGGTGTCCTGGGCCAACACGATGACGGGACCGCCCCGAAGACACACCAGGCAGTGCTGGGCGAGCTCTGGACCGGCGTCGCTGCAGCAGGAGATGTCGACGACCGGGACAACCCACGGAGACCAGTGCTCGACACGGCCGTCGGTCTCGACATCGAAACCATCGAGTCGGATGATGCACTGGTCTTCGCCCGGATCACCGCAGCGACCAACCGGGCGATGAGCCACAACGACCGGTGGATCTGTGCTGCGGCCATCCGAACCCGCTCGACGCTGATCACCCAAGACGCCGACATGGCCGGCCAACTCGGCCGATACTTTGCGTCGCTCGATCTCCTTGATGCGCTCCAGACCTATGTCAGGATCATCTACGTCCCGCGAGACCCCGAAGCGCTTGCCGAGTCGAGGGCCGACGCTGAGGTGAATACGGTCACGATGACCGACGAGATCCAGCACCTGCTCTCGCGGCTGGACCCACGCGAAGCCGAGGTGTTGAGGAGCCGGTTCGGCCTCGATCGCGGGGAACCACGCACCCTCCAGGCTGTGGCGGACCACTTCGAGCTGAAGCCGTCACGGATCGCACAAATCGAGAGACGGGCTCTCGAACGCCTCCGTGGCGCAAACGGCTGACGCTCAGCGGTTGATCCCTGGTGCGACGACGACGCCCAGAATCTGCCCCAGGACCATCGAGCACCCCGCCCGTCACACTTCGACACGCAAAATTACGAGCACAACAAGACAAGGTGCCCCGTAGTTCGTCGACCGGTTCGACCGGGTGAAGTGTGCGACCCCGCTCCGGGTGCAGGTACGGCTGGCTCTGCCGCAGCGCTGTTGCACTCGGTGGCTATGGGTGGGCGGCCACCATTCTCGAGAATGCGGTGTCGCGTTTCGGACTGGACGCTGGCCTCGTTCTGGGCGCACCCCGAACGCGTCCTCGACCAGGGAGCTCCTAGTGTTCTGTCAGGTTAGTTCGCTATCAAAGTTGACGTTGAGGACTGCGGCGCAGTAGCGACCGAGTCGTTCGAGGATCTCGTCGGCGGTTTTGGGCCGCCCCGTCTTCGCAGCTCGCGCTCAAGTTTTGGCAGCTGGTTGTACTTGATTCTTAAGGCGTCCGCGACCTCCATCGAAGTCAAAGCTCGGGCGTCGAACGCGTCGATGACGGCATGAGCGTAGCCGTGCCCAAGGTTTCGAGCCTTGGTGCGGTAGTAGGAGCCTCCTCCCGCTCCCTCGCGACTCTTTCGGCGGCGGTCCTTACGAGCTCGCTCGTACTCGATCTCCAGCTCCCCCTTCCTCTCCCAGTACGTTTCCCAAGATGCCCTCTTGAGATTGATCAGCCGGAGTAACAGCGACTCAGAGCTGACATTGAATCTGCGCGAGAGCGGCTCAAGCTCGGCCAGGGGCCAGGGGCTGGAGGGTGTTGCGCTACTGACCTTCGCATCAGCAAGCAAGCCTTTGGCCGGCATCAGCGTTGCAGCGGCGACCTGATTGCAGAAGTGTTCAAGTCGGTCACCGTCTGAGTTGGCTCGCCCTTCTCGGACTTCGTGAAGATCGCAGAGTCCGCCAAGGTTCACTCCCAGGTGCGCCAACTCGTGCAAGGATCCGCCACAGGATTGTTCGCGCGGATCCGATGTGACCACAGTGTGACCACGAGGCCATTTCGACCGAAAACGACGAAACCCCAGGGAGGCTCCTTTGTGGGGCCTGACCTGGGGTTTCTCTGTGTACGCCCCCCGGGACTTGAACCCAGAACCTGCGGATTAAGAGCTTGATGGTCAGCCAAGAACCTTTGCCGGGTTGAGGACTGAGGCTCAGCGGCGGAGCATGCGGCGGGCGCGGCGGACGAGCCTTCTCGGCACGCTAGCCAGGGTTGGTGCCGGCGAGGGCTGCGGGGTCGGTCGGTATCGCTCGTCCGGGAGCTGCGGGCCGGGGGCGGACCGTGCGGTCTGTCGATCCTGGTCGGCGTCGCTTTGCGACGGGGTTTTGCCTTCTGCGGGCTTACGGATCACCAGCCCGTAGGACGACGTCACGTATTGGCCGAGCTCGATTTTCAGGTGCACCTGGTGTCCGTACGGGGGTGCGTCTACCGCCTGATCGGCAGGAAGCGTGCCATCCGAAAAATCCAGGTCGACCTCGTAGCCATCGGCGCGCAGCCGGATGGCCAACGCTTCGAAGTCCCGTCGCCGGAAGATGACGGTCTGGCCTTCGGCGACCGTGTCGTCATCGGAGGCGCAGTTGAACTCGGTGGTGTGCACTGCCACGCCTCCGGGCTTGAGACAGCTCATCGCCTGGTAGACGAACTCCAGGCCGTGGTCGATCGATCCGAGGTGTTCGAAGGCGCACGAGGACCAGACGAAATCGAACTGGCGGAGGTCGTCGGGGATGGCGTTCATGTCGACGGGGCGAAAAGAGCAGTTCTCCGCGAAGGTGTCGGACGGGCAGATGTCTCTCGTATTCAGCGTTTCCAGGCCTGACGCGTGCTGGTTGGTGTCGACCCAACCCTGTTGTTTGGCGAGCTCGGCGTCCATGTCCGTCGCCAGCACCTGCACCCCGAGGCTGCAGAACAGCGAGGCCAAGGGTTCGGAACCGACGGCGAACCCGAGGCCGGTGACGCCCGGCCGGAGCAGGTCCCGTTCGCTCAAGGCTTCGGCGATGAAGCAGTACTCCCAGATCTTGCGGTGAAGGCGACCGCGGGTTTCGCCGAGCCGTTCTGCCCAGTCCTGGAAGGCGGGAAGCTCGAGTTGTTCTTGGGTGCACATCTTGGACTGCAGCATCGGTTGTGCCTCGGGCATGGGTTGGGGTTCCTCTGCTGAGGGTTCGCCGGGTCAGACCCGATACGGGGGATTCACGCCCTAAGCACAGGGTCTGGTCGATGGGCGCGCGTAAAGGGAAAAGCAGATTGGCGCCGTGAGGATCCTAGCCCGGAACCTCCGATCTGCCGGTAGGCCACAGGAGCGGGAACGTTGGGTCTGTGTGGCCCGTGGCCGGTGGGCCACAGGAGCGGGAACTATGACTCGATGGGCCAACGATGGAAGAATCTCCACGCACGTTCGTAGGAGGGATCGGACGGGTTCTGACGATACGAGGGGGAATGATGGGAGAACTGGACGGCCGCGTCGCGTTGGTGACCGGTGGCGCTCGGGGGCAGGGAGCGGCCGAGGCCCGCTTGTTCAAGGGCGAGGGGGCCACGGTGGTGATCACCGACGTGCTCGACGAATTGGGGGAGCAGGCCGCCGGCGAGATCGGCGCGGACTATCTCCACCTCGATGTTTCGTCGGAGTCGGATTGGGAGGCGGTGGTGGCCGACATCGTGGCCCGCCATGGTCGTCTCGACATCCTCATGAACAATGCCGGCATCTTCCAGGCGGCTCGGCTGCTCAACACGAGCACCCAGATGTGGGACCGGATGGTGGCCATCAACCAGACCGGCGTTTTCTTGGGTATGCGCACGGCCGCTCCGGCGATGATCGACGCCGGGAACGGCGGTTCGATCATCAACACCTCGTCGGTGGCGGGGCTCGAGGGGATCTTCGGGTCGACCGCCTACGGTGCGACCAAGTGGGCGGTCACCGGCATGACCAAGACCGCGGCGAAGGAGTTGGGCCGCCATAAGATCCGGGTCAATTCGATCCACCCGGGGGTCATCCTGACCGACATGGTCGACGAGATGGTGGGGGGCAATGCGGACAAGATGGCCGCCCGCCAGCCCATCCAACGCCTGGGCGAACCCGAGGACATAGCGGAGATGGCGTTGTTCCTGGCCAGTGACCGCTCGAGCTACACCACCGGCCAAGCCTTCACCGTGGATGGTGGCGTTCACGGCTGAATGTCGACCGGTGGCTGGGCCGGACCCCGAAAATCATGCACTGGAAACACTGACGTCAGCAGGCAGAACCGAGGAGAGAATCATGGTCGAAACGGTGAACATCATGGATCGGGTCGACGAGACCCATCGTAAGGTCCTGAACGCCATCCCTGATGACTTCTTGGATCTGTCGGACATCGAGGCCACTCGGGCACGTTTCGACGAGGTCCAGGCCAAGTTGGTGGTGCCTCTACCGGACGATGTGACCACCGAGGACCGGATGGTGCCCGGGTCAGAGGGTGATCCCGAGGTCATGGTCAGGCTCTACCGGCCCGAGGGGCTGGAGGCCGGGGGCCCGGCGTTCTACTGGATCCACGGAGGGGGCATGGTGCTCGGCCATGTGGCGGACTCCGATGCCAAGTGCGCCAAGATCGCCTCCAAGCTCGGGGTCCTCGTGGCGTCCGTCGAGTATCGCCTCGCCCCCGAACACCCGTTTCCGGCCCCGGTCGAGGACTGCTACGCCGGGCTGAAATGGTTGGCGGACAGCGCTGATGAGCTCGGCATCGACCCGTCTCGCATCGCCATCGGCGGGGCGAGCGCCGGTGGCGGATTGGCCGCCGGGCTGGCCCTGTTGGCCCGCGACCGCGGTGAGGTGGATATCAGTTTCCAACTGTTGATCTATCCGATGCTCGACGACCGGAACACGACCGCTTCGAGTCAAGCGATCACCGACCCGAAGGTGTGGAACCGCCAGGCCAACCTGGATGGTTGGGATGCCTATTTGGGGGGCGGTGCCGGTGGCGACGACGTGTCGATCTACGCCGCCCCCGCCCGGGCCACCGACCTGGCCGGTCTACCGCCGACCTATCTCAACGTAGGTGACCTCGACCTGTTCTTGGACGAGGACATGGCCTACGCCAAAGCTCTGGGTGCGGCCGGTGTTCCGTGTGAGCTGCACGTGTATCCCGGCGCCTTCCACGGCAGTGACAGCTTTGTGTCCCGGTCGAGCCTGTCCCGGCGGTGGATCGCCGAAGAGCGCGAAGCCCTGAAGCGGGCCCTGTTCCCCGACGGATGAAACCGCGGTGTAAGAGCTAGTCCTTCTGTTGGGCGGCGAAGATGGTGGGCGGGCCACCGGTTTTTGACCAGTCGGGGGCGCCCCGCATGGTCCTGCCGTCGATCTCCAGGAGCTGGTCGGTCTGCCCGCCGACGACGACGCCGCTGTTGGGTCCGAGACGGCCGTTGGCTCCGATACCACCGACGGGATAGGAGTTGAGGGCCGAGTAGGTCTGGAGTAGTAGGGGACGAGCCCGGGGCGAGTTGTTGGGCACCGAGCCGTGAACCATGACGCAATTGTGGACTGTCACCGATCCGGCTGGGCCTTTCAACCACGCCATGGACGCCAGATCGAGCTCGGCGATGTCGTGGTCGTTCATGGCCCCCGCCCAGGATCCGTCCTCGGAGTACAGGTCGAAGAGTGGCCCCGTATGGCTGCCGGGGAGCACCCCCATCGGGCCCATCTCGTCGTCGACATCATCGAGGTAGACCCCGATCGTGAGGG
>Ga0316190_10000365_pt1 | contig 30960 bp, 32 predicted proteins | sample Eddworburrow2_MG_FD_204929 | JGI IMG/M metagenome (GOLD analysis project Ga0316190, IMG submission 204929) | Coastal sediment microbial communities from Maine, United States - Eddy worm burrow 2 | ecosystem: Environmental > Aquatic > Marine > Coastal > Sediment | place: USA: Maine | collected... | reverse complement strand
CGGGAAGCCACCTGGTTACCGCGACCGAGGAGTCGCAGATCCAGGGTCTCGCACAACACCTGGCGAACATCTACTACTCCGCGCAGGTCGCTCACGACAACGAGCTGCTCGACGCACAGGGCCTGGAGTCGTATCGGCAGGAACTGGCGCAGACCCTCGAGCGTTTGCCCGGGCTGGCCCCGGCTTTGCTGAGAATTCATGATTCCGCGCCCGAAATGCGTGCCATGCCGGTCTTTCAGCCGCTGCGGGATTTCGAGGCGCGCCGCCTGCCGAGCACGTCAGACGCGCCCCCGCCCCAGGATTAAGGCCACGTTACGACATTGGGGCTCGATCCCGCAGCCAATTAAAGTAAACTTGTCCCATATCGGGTTAGCCTGGGGAGGCTGGTATGAGGACCGTGCTGTTGCTGCTCGTCGTCGGCCTGCTGATCGCGTGGTATTTCTACCGGCAGGGGCTCGACAAGCCGGAAGAGCGCAAAGACCGGCGTATCTCGCCGACCCTCAAGAACCGCTCGAAATATCATGCGGTATCGATCAAACCCGGCGCCTATGCGTGCTCCGCGGCCAACGACTTGGCAGGCGACCGATTCCTCGCGTCAGAGGCACCGAGCCTGCCGCTCCCCGGCTGCGATGCGGACGACTGTGACTGTCACTTCACCCACCACAAAGACCGGCGCATCGGCAAGGACCGCCGCAGCCCGTTCACGTCCGGCGGGATAGCCGCGGCTACCGGAACCTTCGCCGGAGAGCGTCGCAAAGGCGAGGATCGCCGCGACGATATAGACGATTACTAGATCAAGCCTCAGTAATCGTATGCCGCGACGGCCTGTTCGTAGTCCCTGAGTTCGTATTCGTAGCGGGCTTTGTCAGCAACCAGCTCCTCGATTTCCGCTTCCAGTTCGCCGGTGCGCTCGGACAGGTCCCCGAGATCGGCCAGCAACATAACGCGATCCTGGGTGGTCACGTCGTCGCTGATGAGTTCGGCCTGCTTGGCGCGGATTTTTTCCCGCGTACGCTTGAGTTCCGCTTCCTTCGAATAGATTCGCGAATTCGCGTTACTCACGTTGGAACGCAACGTGTGCAGCTGCGCGCCGGCGCGGTACGCGTCGAGGAATTCCTCTTCCAGGGCAACGTCGCAGACACCGTAATAGGTGCCGCCGCTCGCGCCGAGGTTGTAGCCGCGGCTCGGCTGGCAGAATTCCACCAACCCTTCGTCACGGCCTTCCTGGTACGCTTTGAAGTCGGCCGTCACGCCGTGCTTGGCGCAGGCCTTGCGGCGACTGCCGAACTTGTCGGTGGTGTAGCCCCTGGAGCCATCTTCGTAACCTATGGCCGCCCAGTCGCTGTTGACGCATTCGTCGCTGCTCATGGACGCACAGCCGCTGAGCACAGCGATCGCGAGTACCATTCCCGCGTTGATCAAGATCCTGTTCATGACGCACCCCGCCCTTATGTGAACCGATAGTACCGACGCTAACAGCCGGATCACGCTTACTGCCGTGATGACATTCACAAATACCCCCATATCGCTGAACGGAAGCTGAAAACTGCGTGCTCGTCCGCTTTCGGCTGCGAGCTACGTGATGTGCGTCACAGAGTGCCTCGGCGCCGCCGGGATACCCTTGCCGAATCTGTCCAGAAGAGGTGCGGGATGAACATCGAGGCGATCAGCGGCTCGGCAACGGTAGCAATCGCCTGCACCTTCGTGTTTCTGCTGGCCGCAAAATCCTGGCACCTGGTCGCGCGCTCGATGAGCGCCCACCCGAACTTTCCGGACGCCATCATGCGCGAGGCCGCGCAGCGATTCCGCGACGAACTCGAGACGCTGTCGCGGAAGCAGTCGGCGTACCTCGGCGCCGGCCTGATGTTCGTATTCATCTTCGCCGTGGCGCACACCTTCGAGGCGCACCAGCTGTTCGAAGGCTACCCGGCCTGGCAGCTGTATGTGCTGCTCGCGACCTTGACCGCAGCCGCCGGCTTCGCCCTGTACCGCCTGGTCTGCACCATTCGCCAGTGGCGCCAGGTTCGTTTCCTGCGCGACGCGAACATCGCCGTCGGCCACTCGCTGCAGCGCATCGCCGTCGGTCACGGCCGGGTGTTCCACGATGTCGTCACGCCGGCAGGCGTCGTCGACCACGTTATCCTGGGGCCGGGCGGAATCTACGCGGTCAACGTCGTCGCCCACCGGGCACTGCGCCGGGAAAGCGTCCAGCTGGCAGAGGGCGAACTTCGCTTCAAACCGGATGGCAAGAGCATTTCCATTGCGGACATCGCCGCCAAGACGACGCGGCTGGAGCAGGAGTTTCGTGACCTGCTCAGAAATTCCGTTCGCGTTCGTTCGGTCATCGCGGTACCGGGCTGGCACGCGGAAGCCCAGTCCGGCAACGGCCATCTCGTCGTCAACGAGCGGACGCTGCCGATGCTTCGCGGTTGGAGGGACGAGGCCGACTATCTCATGGACGAAGACGTCGAGACGCTGCAACAGCACCTGACGACGACCTGCAAGCGCTCTCCGGCTGCGCGCCGCAAACGCAAGTAGGCAGCCTTATTTTCGCGCCGCCTCGTTCAGCTGCCGCTGGGCGTCCGCGAACTGCTCTTCGGCCCTCCCCAGGTAGCGGGCCGCCTCCGCATCGTAGCCGTCGGCAGACGACGACCAGACGCGATTGATGTAGCGTTCGCCGGCCGCGAAGTGGCTCATGATGTCGGCGTAGGTCTGTAGCCCGAAGAGGTGAACCATGCTCGCGCGCGCCTCGGCGAAACGGGTCAGGTCGGGGCGAAGTTTCGTATCGATACGGTCGCGCAGCGCTGCACCGCGCAAACCGCCGCTGGTGACGATGTCGCGCAGATCCTTGACGACGTTGTCGATCGACTCACGCAGCTCGGCACGATTCGTCTCCAGTACCTCGGCGGACTGCGAAACCGAGCGCGCGTATCGCTTCAATGCAAATACACCCGCGACCGCCGCGGCGGCAGAAAGCGAAAACAGCCCCCAACTCACGTTCTCGACATCGAGGGCCGTCGCGTACGCGGCGCTGATGAACCCGGCACAAAGTAGGAAATATCCCAGCTGCTTCATCGTCCTGTCTCCTAGCCCGCCGTCAGTACGGCCAGGATGGCGTCGCCGACGCCGACCAGGGCCTCGCCGACAATGAACCCGGCTGCAATCGGTATACCGACCTGCTCCGCCCAGGTCTTGCCCTTCAAGCGGTCCGCCAGTTCACGGCTCAGGGTGCCGAGCGAATACGTCAGAACGATGTTGAACGGCAGGTAGAAGCCGAGACCCACCGTGATGCCGAGACCGCCCATGACGGTCGAAAGGATACCGCCCAGGATCGCGCCCGCCGCATACTTCTGGGCGGGTACGTCACCGCCCATGATGCCGTCGATCGTGCTGGCGAGCGCCTGTGCCTGCGGCGCCGGCAGGCGTTCGCTGCCCAGCGTGTAGGCTTCGTTCAGCGCGAAAATCACGAAAATCACGACGATGGGTCCCAGCCACGCGCCGGCAAACTGGCCGATCTGCTGCATCCTCGGCGTCGCGCCGACGAGGTAGCCCGTTTTCAGGTCCAGCATCAGGTCGGTAGCCTGCGACATTGCAACGCACATGGCTGCCCCCACCATGATGGCGGCGATGATCGAATCGGCGCGATCCATCCCGAACGCCTGCGTCACGATGATCAACAGGGTAATGCCGACCAGCGTCATGCCGGACAACGGCGACCAGTTGGTGCGGCCAATTGCCTCGGAAAGAATGATGCCCGCCATCCAGATCCAGAGCGTACCGAGGAGCGCCATCGAGATGCCTCCCAGCAACGTCATCGAGTCGACGGCGGTCACGGCCATGACGCACAGCAGGACAGCCGCGCCGACAACCGCGATGTACAGCAGCTTGATCGGCATCTCTTCGGTTGCGGCGCTCGTCTCGACGGAGGCCGCTTTCTGCATGGACCTGATCGCACTGAGAATCAGCGGTGCGGCGAGAATGACACCCATGATCGCTCCGCCGATCAGCATGCCGATACCCAGCGGCCGGTACAGCAGCAAGCGGAGATCACCCGGCGTATTGATCAGCGCACCTGCTTCGTTCAATGGGAACGTGCCGGTGACCGACAGCAGGGGGGACACAAACCAGTAGGCGACGAAGCCGCCGATGATGAACGCGATGCCGCCGCGACCCGCGATAAAGCCGACGCCTATCGTCATGAGCGACAGGTACCAGATGCCGTTCATGTATTCCGGCAAACCGATCAACGCGCCGAGATTCCAGTTGGACACGCCGGTCCTGAGCGTGATGACATGCACGGTCGCACTGATGAGCGCCGCAGCGACGAGGATGATCGCCTTGCGCACACCGGCGCCCGGCGACTTGAGGATCGTAGCTACCGCCACACCGCCGGGGTACGTCAGCCGCTCGTAATCGATCATGTGCTTCCTGAGCGGAATGATGAAGGCAATGCCGAGAAACGCGCCGGCGATGCAGCCGAACGTCAGAATGATCGGATCGAACCGGTCGCCATAGCCGAGCAGGAAGATCGCAGGCACCGAGAACATCATGCCGGACGATGCGCCGTTCACGCCGCTGGCAACGGTCTGCACGATATTGTTCTCGATGATGCTGCGCCGGCGCAGTATGCCGCGCAGTATGCCGAAACCGAGTATCGCGGCCAGTTCCGAGCCTTCGATGGAGAATCCGAGTATCAGCGCGGCGTAGCCGATCGACACGGCGATGATGACGCCGAGGAACCAGCCGACGCCAACGGCAATCCAGGTCAGTTCAGGGTAAGGCTTGTCCGCGTGCGCTGCGAGATTCGAGTCAGCCAACACGACTCTCCTTTGTCGTTCTTATTTTGCGGCAAAGACTATCACAGCGGCTCGAGCCGTGCCGCCAGTTGATCCGTCTCCAGCACCTCGTGAAATTCGCCCGCGAGTTCGTCGCACATGTCGACCGCAGCGCGCCATGCGCGGACCCGCTCTTCGGGTTCGAAATTGACGAAGTCACGCCGGTCCGGAATCTTCGCATGCGGTAATCGCGACACGAATTCCCTGGACGGGCTGACGAGGATCGTCCGGTCGACGTGCGACGGATGAGGTTTTCGCCACGACAGTTTCTTGTCGAACCAGCCCGGCACGATGCGGTCGATGAAATGCAGGTACAAGGTCAGCCTGTCGGGCGCGCTCTGCGGCAGGTCGAGGTGGTAATCGATGACGCCACCGTCCCGGTAAATGCCGCGCGGCGCTCCGGCGATATCGCGCACGCCCGACAGCACCATGGGTATCGAACCGGTCGCAACGATCGCATCCCTGAGGTTCGCCTCGGTCAGTTCCACCTGGCTCAGCGGAAATCCGCGCGCATCGAAGAACGGCGGCAGGTCTCTCGCGTCGTAGAACAGCACCCGGTCGAAAAAAGCGCCCAGCGAGCGCCGCGTCACCGCGTTGAGCGCCGCGGCGGCCAGCAAACCGGGCACCAGCAATGCCGGCTGCTCGCTTGCCGTGACGTGCCGGCTGCGCACGGTCATCACGTTCGTCCGGAACACCGGATGCGACAGGATCTGCGCCGTTCCGGATTCACCGAGCACGTAGTCGAGAATCTCGCGGCTCTTCGCGGTGATCTCGTCGCGGTCCGGCTCGTCCGAGTAGGTCTGGCCGAGATAGGCTTCTTCGAAACGAGCGATCGCCTCGAGCGGCCGGTCCTGCGCGTAGCAGGCGAAACGCCACGCGCCGATCGACGAGCCGATGAGGTACACGGGGCCGCGCAGCCGGGGAATGATGGTGTCCGCGACAACCCGGTCAAGCTTGCTCAGCACCAGCCATTTGGCCCCGCCCGACGCGCCGGCCATTGTGCCAACCATCTCGGGGGAAAAACCGTGTTTCCTGATCGCCTGCAGTGCACCCGGGCCGGCCCGGAAACTCAGTGACCCGGTTTGCGTCACTCGAACGGATGCCGCTTGACGATGGTCTGCTCGCGATCCGGCCCGGTCGAGATGATATCGATCGGGATCCCCGCCAGTTCCTCGATGCGCTGCAGGTAATCGCGCGCTTTCGCCGGCAGGTCTTCGTAACGGGTAATACCCACCGTGGATGCCTGCCAGCCCGGCAGCTCCTCGTAGACCGGCCGGCAATCCGCGAAGCGGTCCACCACGATCGGCAGCCCGGCAATTTCTTCCCCGTCGATCGTATAGCCAATGCAGATCCGGATGGTCTCGAGCTCGTCCAGAACGTCGAGCTTCGTGACGCAAAGCCCCGATACGCTGCTGTTGATGATCGAGCGCTTCAGCGCGACGGCGTCAAACCACCCCACCCTGCGCGGACGCCCGGTGGTGGCGCCGAACTCGGCGCCGACTTCCGCGATGTGCGAGCCGAGATCGTCGAACAACTCTGTGGGAAACGGCCCCGCCCCGACCCGCGTCGTATAAGCCTTGACGATACCGAGAATGTAGTCGAGATCACGCGGGCCAAGCCCGGTACCGGTGCTCGCGGCCGCGGCCACCGTATTCGACGACGTGACGAACGGATAGGTGCCGTGATCGATATCGAGGAACGTGCCCTGCGCGCCTTCGAACAGGATGCCCTCGCCGTTCTGCGACAGCTCGTGCAGGATCTGCGTGACGTCCGCCGTGATCGGCGCAATATGCTCGGCCGATTTCAATGCGCCCTCGAGCGTCTTGTTGAAATCGACCGGCTCCGTGCGGAAGTAGTTCTTCAACAGGAAATTGTGATAGTCGAGTATCTCGCCCAGCTTGGCCGCGAATTTCTCCCTCAGGAACAAGTCCGACACCCGCAGCGCACGCCGCGAGACCTTGTCTTCATAGGCCGGGCCGATGCCGCGCCCGGTGGTGCCAATGGCGCCGGCGCCCCGCGCTTTCTCGCGGGCCACGTCCAGTGCGACGTGCGACGGAAGAATCAGCGGACAGCCGGGGCTTACCTTCAGACGCTCGAAAACCGGAACGCCGTTTGCGGACAGCGCATTGGCTTCCTCCACAAGCGCGTCGAGAGACAACACGACGCCGTTGCCGATCAGGCAACTCACGCCGTCGCGCAGGATGCCGGACGGGATCAGGTGCAGGACCGTTTTCTTGCCGCCGATCACCAGCGTGTGCCCGGCGTTGTGGCCGCCCTGGAAACGCACGACCGCTTTTGCGCGATCGGTGAGCAGGTCGACGATCTTTCCCTTGCCCTCATCACCCCACTGGGTGCCAATGACGACGACGTTCTTACCCATGACGGTCAGCTCTCTTGTTGTTGGTTTAAAAGCCGCGCACGGCGAACAGCAGTACCACACCGGCAATCATGACCACCAGGCCCACCGTGCGCAGGTGATTGTCACTTAGCATGGCCATCTGCGCCACTATCTGCCGGTACTTGCGTGGACCGACGAACGGCACCATCCCCTCGATGATAAGCACGAGCGCAAGGGCCGTCAGGATCTCGGTCCAGGGCATGCCAGCCGGATTACTCGCCGCTCGACTTGTTCAGGTAGCGGAAGAACTCGTTGTTCGGATCGAGCACCAGCAGATCGCCGGACTTGCCCATGGAGTTTTTGTAAGCGTTGATGCTGCGGTAGAAGGCATAAAACTCCGGATCATTTTCGTAGGCATTGGCATAAATCTCCGCAGCCTTCGCATCGCCTTCGCCGCGGATTCTCTCACTTTCGCGGTTTGCATCGGCGAGAATGATCGTGCGCTCGAGATCGGCTTCCGCGCGGATACGCTCCGCCTCGGCGCGGCCTTCTGCTCGGAGTTCCGCCGCCGCCCGCGCGCGCTCTTCGTTCATCTGCGCGTACACGGCGTTCTTGACCTCGTCCATGAGTTCGACCTGCTTGACGCGGAAATCGATGAGCTCGACACCCAGGTCCTCCGCCGTGGTCGTGGCGGTCACCAGCATGTCACGCATCAACTCGGCGCGCTCTGCGGCAATGGCCTCGCGTACGGAACGTTTGCCGAATTCGGTCACGACCGCGTTCTTGATGATTTCGCCGAGACGGTCGTTGGCAGCAAGCAAGCTGCCGCCGGTCGACGTGTAGAAACGCACGGGATCCACGATGCGCCACTTGACGAAAAAGTCGACCTTGAGTGCCTTCTTCTCCGCCGTGAAGACGCGGTCCGGGCTGTCCTCGATCGTCAGGATGCGGCGCGGGAACTTGCGGACGTTCTGCACGACGGGAATCTTGAACTGCAGCCCCGGTTCGTAGCCGGACTCGACGACCTTGCCCAGCTGCAACTTGATGGCGAGCTCGCGCTCATTGACTGTGAACAATGACAGGCCGACTGCGACGGCAATCAGGCCGATAACGACAAACACACGAAACATTGCGTTACTCATTGCCGCGTCCTCCTTTCCCGGCTCTCCATCTCCATGCGTTGCTCCGGAGACGTCGTGCGCGATTCCTCAGTGAGCCGATCGAGGTCCTGGGCCGAACGCCGCTCATTGGCGCCCTGGATCAGCTTGTCGATCGGCAGGTACAGCAGGTTGCCGCTGCCCTCGCTATCGAGCAGCACCTTGTTGGTATTGCCGTAGACCTCCTCGACGGCCTCGATGTAAAGGCGATCGCGCGTTACCCGCGGAGCCTTTTGATATTCGGCAAGTAACGCCACGAAACGCGAGGCATTACCGTCAGCGTCGCGAATGACGCGATCCTTGTACGCCTGTGCGTCGAGGATGATGCGCTGCGCGTCACCGCGAGCTCGGGGGATGATGTCCCTCGCATATTTCTGCGCTTCCAGTTGGAAGCGGGCGCTGTCGTTGGTCGCCTTCTGCGTGTCGTTGACCGCCGCCTGCACGTCCTGGGGATAGTCGAGGACTATGATCGATACCGACGTAATGGTGATGCCTGCCTCGTACTGGTCGAGCGTCGCCTGCAGAGTCTCGAGCGTACGGTTGGCAATCCGGTCGCGCTCGCCGGTCACCACGGTCTCGAGTTCACTGGTGCCGATTACTTCGCGCAGCGCGCTTTCGGTCACGTCCTTGACGGTCGCTTCCGGGTCCACCACTTCGAAGCTGTATTTCACGGGGTCCGTGCGCCGGTACTGTACGACCATCTGGATGAATACGTACTGCTCGTCCGCGGTCAGAATCTCGGTACGGAAGGGAAAGTTCTGTACCGCGTTGGTGTTGACGATGTCGACGGACTCGATCGGGACCGGCAGGTGCCAGTGCAGGCCCGGCATCGTCGTATCGGTGTACGCGCCGAAGCGCTGGACGACCCCGCGCTCGGCTTCGTCGACCCGGTAGACGCCGGTTGCGGCCCACGCGATCAGCAACAGCACGATCAGTATGTAGCCGCCCGCACCGCCGGGCGCGCGGCCGCTGCTGCCGCCTCCGCCGGCGCCTCCGAGGAGGCTCCGCAGGCGTCGCTGCAGGTTCTGCACGATCTGATCCAGATCGTTTGGCTCTTTATCGCCCCTGTTCCAGGGGTCCTTGCCGTTTCCAGGTTCATTCCAGGCCATAGGTTTACAACTTAGTCTTTGTCGGTGAGATTATTTCAGATTTGCCGTTGCTGCCGGTTTGATGACCGGCAGCGGCTCGAGTAGTTCCGGGTCGACGTTCTCGCGCTTCACGAAGCGTTTGAGATCCTGCTCCGGCATTTCCAGTTCCAGCGTCCACCCGCCGTCTTCGTCGATCTGCTCGTTCAGGACCGCGCCGAGCTCGAAAAGCCTCGAGCGAAGCCGGCCCTGCGACGGTTGCAGGTGGATGAGACGATGCAGCGTCTTGCGGCGCAACCGATCGCTGATCGCCTCCAGTAACATCGGGATGCCTGCGCCGGTCGCCGCCGACAGCCAGACCGCCCGCCCCTCGCCTTCGCGATTGCTCGTCAGGCGCGGAGCCCGGCCCAGCAGGTCGATCTTATTGTACACGCGTATTTGCGGCACGCGATCCGCGTCCAGCTGCTTCAACACCGCATTGACCTGCCGCACGCGCTGCCACCGGTTCGGATCGCTCGCGTCGATCAGGTGCAGGATCAGGTCGGCCTCGCGCGCTTCCTGCAGCGTCGAGCGGAATGCGGCGATCAATTCGTGCGGCAGATCGCGTACGAAGCCCACGGTATCGGCCAGCACGATGTCGGTGCCGTCCGGCAGCTCGAGACGCCGGACGGTGGGGTCGAGCGTCGCAAACAGCTGATCCTGCACGTACACGCCGGCGTTCGTCAGCGCATTGAAGAGCGTCGACTTGCCCGCATTCGTATAACCGACCAGCGCCACCGTCGGCACTTCGGCACGCACGCGGTTGCGGCGGTTCATGGTCCGGCGCGCGTCGACCTGCTCGAGGCGGGTATTCAGCTGCCGGATGCGGCGCCCGACCAGGCGACGGTCCGTCTCCAGCTGGGTTTCACCCGGCCCGCGCAGCCCGATACCGCCTTTTTGCCGCTCGAGATGCGTCCAGCCGCGGATCAGCCGGGTCGACAGGTGCCGGAGCTGGGCGAGTTCAACCTGCAGCTTGCCTTCGAAACTGCGTGCTCGCTGCGCGAAGATATCCAGAATCAGGCCGGCGCGGTCGAGCACGCGGCACTTGAGTTGCCGCTCGAGGTTGCGTTCCTGGCTCGGTGACAGGGGTGCGCCGAAAATAACCAGTTCGGCGCCGTTGGCCTCGACGCTCGCCCGCAGTTCCTCGACCTTGCCTTTACCGATGAAGTAGCGAGGTTCCGGGCGTTTGCGGGCGCTCACGATCTCGTCAACGATAATCGCGCCGGCCGAGCGCGCGAGTTCCGCGAACTCCGAACGCTCGGAGTCGTCAGGTGCGCCGTCGGGGCCCGCGTGGACGAGAATTGCACGTTCGCCGCTTTGCGGTCTTTCAAACAAATGCGCCCTCCTGCAGGGAGGGTCGCGGTCTGCGGTTAATCGTCACCGTCTCCTGCGTCATCTGGCAAAGGCAGACGCACGTTGCGCGATGGCACCACGGTCGAAATGGCGTGCTTGTAAACCATCTGATTCACGCTGTTTTTCAGGAGCACGACGAACTGGTCGAACGAGTCGACCTGTCCCTGCAACTTGATGCCGTTTACCAGGTAAATGGAAACCGGAACTTTTTCCTTGCGTAAAATATTCAGGAAGGGATCTTGCAATGTCTGCCCTTTAGCCATTTTGGGGTCTCCTTATTGTTGATTGTTATTTGAACCCGCGTACCGATGGCGCCGGCGTTGCCCTTGTGCGAAGTTCAGCCTAAGCGTCGAAAAAGTTTATCACAGGCCGGCCCGAACCAAGCCAAAATTCACCTGTCCGGGGCTGCCAGAAACCCCGATATAGCGTCTGCCGCACGGGAATCAAGGGCATCGAAGGTTTTCAGGGCGTTTTCCGAGCGTAACCACGTCATCTGCCGCTTCGCGAGCTGCCGCGTGGCGGCCAGCGCCCGGCTGCGCGCCTCGTCGAACGAACAGTCCCCGGCGAGGTGCGCCCAGAACTGGCGGTAGCCGACCGCGCGCATGGCGGGGCTGTCCCGGTTCAGTCCCGGACGCTGCATCAACCGCCGAACCTCGTCGAGAAACCCCGCATCGAGCATACGTTCCAGGCGCAACGCAATGCGTTCGTGCAGCAGCGACCGCGGCTCGACGCGGAGAGCGAGCTTTTGAAAGCGCACGTCTCCGGGTGCAGCCGTGGATGCCTGCCATGCCGAAAGCGGCCGTCCGCTCTGCCGGTAAACTTCGAGCGCGCGCTGTATGCGCTGGCTGTCGTTCGGGTCGATGCGTTCTGCCGCGTCGGGATCGATCCGTCGCAGTTCTTCGTGGAGTGCCGGCCAGCCCCGTTCTGCGGCCTCGTCGTCGATGGCTGCCCGTAGCCCGGCATCGGCCGGTGGCAAGTCGGCCATGCCCGCGGTCAGGGAGCGGAAGTACATCATCGTTCCGCCTACCAGGAGCGGCGTTCGTCCCGACTCGAATATCGCCTGCATCGCCTCCCCGGCGTCACGTACGAAATCGCCCGCCGAATAGCTGTCCTCCGGCTCGCGGATGTCGATGAGGCGGTGTGGCGTCGCCCGCAGCGTCGCCTCGTCAGGTTTCGCCGTGCCGATATCCATGCCGCGGTAGACGAGCGCGGAATCGACGCTGATCACATCGAGGGGCAAGCGCCGGCAGAGTTCGATGGCGAGCGCCGTCTTGCCGGAGGCGGTCGGGCCCATCAGGCAGATTGCGGTTCGGCGGGCGATTGTGTTGCCTTTACTGGCCGCGAAGGAACAGGCGGTCGAGTTCCGCTATGGAGATGGCGGTCCAGGTGGGGCGTCCGTGGTTGCACTGGTCGGCGCGCTCGGTGGTTTCCATTTCACGCAGCAGGGCATTCATCTCGGCCAGTGACAGCCGGCGGTTGGCGCGCACGGAATGATGGCAAGCCATCGTCGCGAGGAATTCATCGCTGGCATCCTCGAAGCGGCTGCTGCTGCCCGCCTCCCCGATATCCGACAGCAGGTCGCGCAACAACGACTCGACGTCGGAGTCCTTGAGCAATGCCGGCACCTCGCGGACCATGAGCCTGGTGGGCCCCACGCGATCCACCGTCAGGCCGAGAGATTCGAGTTCCTGCGCCGACTGTTCGACCCGGTCGGCTTCGTTTTCCGCGACCGACAGGGTTACGGGCACCAGGAGCGGCTGGCGCACGATCGACCGGTCGGCAAAGCTCTTCTTGAGCTTTTCATAGGTGATGCGCTCGTGGGCCGCGTGCATGTCGACCACGATCAGCCCGTCGCGGTTTTCCGCCAGTATGTAGACGCCCGCAAGCTGCGCAATCGCGAAGCCCAATGGCGGAACCTCACCCTGGTCGGCGTCGACTGTCACCGCCGCGGCGGCATTGCCGAGGGTGCCGTAGCCCGCGAGCGCTTCGCGGACACTGGCAGGCCCGCTGCGCTCGACACTACCCAGGAGCATCGGCCGCTGCGTTGCCTCCGGGTGGCGGACGATGGACGCCGGTGCCGGCGCATGACCGCCAGGCCGGGTATCGCGAAGCGCCGCTTCGAGGGTTTGCGCGACAATCCCGTGCACTCGCCGGCCGTCGCGAAAGCGCACTTCGTGTTTCGCCGGGTGAGCATTCGAGTCCACACCCGCGGGATCCATCGCCAGGTTGAGGACGTAGGCGGGAAAGCGGCCATGGAACAGCACATCCCGGTACGCGTGACGGGCTGCGTGCGCCAGGGTCCGGTCGCTGATGCTGCGGCCGTTGACGAACCAGTATTGCTGGTCCGGCTGGCTCCGGTTGTAGGTCGGCAGTGCGATCCAGCCCTGCAGCGCAACGCCGTCGGTCTCGTGCTCGAGATGAATCGACTGGTCGGCGAACGCCTCACCACACAGTTTGGCCAGCCGCGCCAGCTGTTGTTCGTTGCTGACGGCCGCCGCCAGCTTGAGCACGGCGCGGCGGTTGTGGGTGAGCGTGAACGCGACGCCCGGGCGCGACAATGCGAGGCGCCGCAGCCATTTTTCGATATGACCGAATTCCGTCCTCTCGGTGCGCAGGAAACGGCGTCTCGCGGGCGTGTTGTAGAACAGGTCGTTTACCTCGACCGTCGTCCCGCATCCATGGGCCGCGGGACCCGGCCGGCTGATCTCGCCGGCGTCCGCCTCGACCTGCCACGCGGTATCCTCCGCCGCGGTCCGCGAGGTCAGCACCAGCCGCGCCACCGAGGCGATACTGGGCAGCGCCTCGCCGCGAAACCCCAGCGATACGACCGCTTCGAGATCCTCGAGGCTCGAGATCTTGCTGGTCGCATGCCGGGACAGGGCCAGCGACAGTTCCTCCCGGTCGATGCCGCTGCCGTTGTCGCGCACGCGAATCAGCTTCGCACCGCCCGCGGCGATGTCGACCTGGATGTCGTCGGCCCCCGCATCGAGGCTGTTCTCGACGAGTTCCTTGACGACCGAGGCTGGCCGCTCGACGACCTCGCCCGCAGCGATCTGGTTGATCAGGTGACCTGGGAGTTGCTGGATGGACATGCGGGATAACGGGCCCTAAAACCCGTCATCTTTTCAAATCGGCGTCGAAATGTCTCGGCCAGCTGCCGTCAGGTGCCCGCGTACAGCGGGATGCTCAATGTCTGCCCGACCCGGATCCGGTCGCCCGACAGCTTGTTGGCCGCGCGTATGGCGGCTGTGCTGACGTTGTAGCGCTGCGCGATTTCGGAGAGCGTGTCGCCCCGTGCGATCACGTGCCGCACCTGCTTTGCCGGCACCCGGCGCATTTCCATGGCGATGCGCGTATCGGGCGGCGGGTTGGTGTAGAAATACGTGCGCACGCCGGCCAGGATCGCGTCAGCCAGCTGTCCCTGGTGGCGCTTGTCCCGGAGCCGTTTTTCCTCGGACGGATTGGAAATGAACGCGGTCTCGACCAGGATCGACGGCATGTCCGGCGATTTCAGGACGAGGAACCCGGCCTGCTGCACCGTGCGCCGGTGTACTTTGCCGATGCCCGCCAGTTCGCGGATCACCTTGGAACCGACGTCGAGGCTTGCGCTCAACGCGGCGCTTTGCGAGAGATCGAGAAGCACGGAGGCGAGCACCTCGTCCTTGTCTTCGAGACTGACGCCGCCAACGCGCACCGACGCGTTTTCGCGCTCCGCGAGCTGCCGCGCGGCTTCGTCGCTGGCGCCCTTCAACGACAACGCATAGACCGACGCGCCATCCGCGCGGCGATCGTCGACCGCGTCCGCGTGCACGGAGATGAACAGGTCGGCGTTGTTTCGGCGGGCAATCGCCATGCGCTCGCGGTGATCGACGTAGTAGTCGCCGTTCCTCACGAGCACCGCTTTCATTCCGGGTTCCGCGTTGATTCGAGCAGCCAGCGTGCGCGATATCTGCAGCGCCACGTCTTTTTCGCGGGTCTTGCCGCGGCCGATGGCGCCCGGGTCGCGGCCGCCGTGCCCCGGGTCGATCGCGACGACGATATCGCGCCCGGGGTGGTACGACTCGGATGCCGTCTTGACCGCGTGCAGGCTGCCACTGCGCTGCAGGTCGATGACCAGGCGATCGCCGTATTTGCTGTTCGGGCCCGCCGCAAAGCTTCGCGAGCGCACTGCTTCATTCAGGTCGAGCACGACTCGCAGCTGGCCGTTGGCACGCACCGCGCTGCGTATCGAGCGCACGGAGCCGATACCCCCCGGCATCGCCTTCAGTGAATCCGAGAGCCGGCTGGATTTCAGGTCCACCACCAGGCGGTCGGGGCCGCGCAGCGTGAAGATGTTGTGTGCGGCAGGCTGGCTCAGGTCCAGCACGACTCGGGTCTTGCCGTTCTCCGACCAGATCCGGATATTTTCCACGGTGGATGCGGCCTGCGCTGCCGTGCAGAGCAGGATCAGGATACTGCTGACGAGAAAATGCGAAATTCGCATCGCGGGGCAACCACCCAAGCCTTGGAGTTATGTCGCGTCAGTATACGAAATTCGCAGCGAATTCCAAGAATATTCTTTTCAAAATTAGCAGGATAACCGGGTTTATTAATCTACTGGTTCAGTAGCCGCGCTCGCTTCGAGCCGGGCGACGATACGCGCGCCGGCCGCGCTGAGTCCGTCGATCGCCGCCAGGCGCCCGGAATCCCGGTAGGCGAGCTCCAGGCGGATGTCCGCCTGTGCGGCGATACCCGGCGCCCGGTCCGGCCATTCGACGATGCGAAAGCCCTCGTCGAGTTCCGTCCAGCCCAGGTAGCGCAGCTCCTCCTCGCTTGCCACCCTGTACAAATCAACGTGATAGACCATGCCGCCCGGCAGGTCGTACGGCTCGACGAGCGTGTACGTCGGGCTCGGCACCGCGCCCGAATGGCCCAGCGAGCGGATAAGCGCGCGCGCGAACGTGGATTTTCCCGCGCCCAGGTCGCCCTGCAGCAACAGGGTGAGCCCCCCGGTCCGCTCCGGCAACGCAGCCGCAAGCTGCCGCGCGAGCGCTTCGGTGGCGCCCTCGTCCGGGAGCACGGTGTTCATGGATTCGCGACGTGGCGCAGTTCGGCGACCAGGTCCGAGGCGATTGTGCCTCGTTCTCCGGCGCGCGCCGCACGGTCTCCCGCCCGCGCATGCAGCTCAACGCCCACGACGGCGGACGCTTCCTTGCCGAGTTGCTGCGCCAGCAGGGCGGCGATGATACCGGTCAGCACGTCGCCCATGCCCGGACTCGCCATGCCCGGATTGCCGGCGGTACAGAGCCACGGGATCTTCTTCTTCGAGGTCACCAGCGTATTCGCGCCCTTCAGTACTGCGACGCCGCCATATTTTTCCTGCAGCGCGATCAGCGCGCCCCGCCGGTCGCCCTGCACCGCCGCCGTATCCTGGCCGATCAGGCGGCCGGCCTCGCCGGGATGCGGGGTGATGATGCGGCGTTCATTTTTTTCAGGGTTTTCCGCGAGCAGGTTCAGGGCATCGGCGTCCCAGACGCACGGCAATTCGAGCTCGCTGACGGCCGCAAACAGCTGCCGCGACCAATCCGACGTGCCGAGACCGGGACCGAACGCGACTGCCGTCGCCCTTTCCAGCAGCGGGCCCAGCGCCCCGGCATCCGCGATACCGTGGCTCATCAGTTCGGGCCGCGAACCGACGATGACCGTTGCATGCGAGGGGTGCGTGGCGATGCTCACCAGGCCTGCGCCGGCACGCAGGGCAGCCTCGCCCGCGAGGCGTACCGCGCCCGGCATGCCCTCGCCGCCGCCGACGATGAGGACGTGACCGAAGTCACCCTTGTGCGCGCCCCTCGGCCGCCGTTTCAGGCAGCGCCGCAGGACCCGGCTCGAAATTCGCCGGCTCATGGCCTTGCCGTGGGGCCGGCAGTGTTCCGGAACCTCGAGGCCGTCGAATACGATGCTGCCGCAGAGCTCCGCGCCTTCACCGGCGAACAAACCTGCCTTGAGCCCGACGAACGTCACCGTCAGGTCGGCCTCGACGGCCGTACCCATGACCTGCCCCGTATCGCCATGGACGCCGGTCGGGATATCGAGCGCCATCACCCGTGCGCGATGCGCGTTCATCGCCGCTACGGCTTTCGCGAACTCTCCCGAAACGTCACGTTCGAGACCGCTGCCCAGCAGCGCGTCCACGAGAAGACCCGCCTCGTCGTCCAGCGCACCCTCCCACGGCATCACGATTCCGCCTTCGGCCGCAAAATCCGCGTACGCGGTCGCCGCATCGCCCGTCAACGATTCCGGGTCTACGAGAGCGACGGCCGAGACGACGAGACCTTCCTGCGCAGCAAGGCGCGCGACGACGTAACCATCGCCGGCATTATTCCCGGCGCCGCAGATCACCTGCCACCGGTTCGCATCCGGGAAGCGCTCCCGAGCGGCGCGCACCGCGGCAGCGCCGGCGCGCGTCATCAGCGTATAGCCCGGAATGCCCTCGTCTTCGATCGCTGTGCGATCGATATCGCGCACGGTGGCTACGGAATAGATTTCAATGGGTAAGGATCGCATCCGCACGATTATACTGGCAGCAATGAACGAGCGCCGGCAAAGAATCGACGATCCCGAACGTCTCAAAGCCGACGTTCGCGCCTGGGCGCTCGATCTCGGCTTTCAGCAAATCGGGGTGAGCGATATCGACCTCGAACAGGCCGAATCGCGGCTGCAGGAGTGGCTGCGCGCGAATTTTCATGGCCGCATGGACTACATGTCGCGTCACGGCACGAAACGCAGCCGCCCACAGGAACTCGTTCCCGGTACCCTGCGTATCATTTCCGTCCGCATGGACTACCTGCCGCAGTCGCAGGATGCGGCAATCGCCCTGCTGGACCACGAGCGCCAGGCCTACGTGTCGCGTTACGCGCTCGGTCGCGATTACCACAAGGTTCTTCGGGGCCGCCTGCGCGCACTGGCGCGACGGATCGAGGACACCATCGGCCCGTTCGGCTACCGCATTTTCGTCGACAGCGCACCGGTGCTCGAAAAAGCGATCGCGGAAAAAGCCGGGCTCGGGTGGATCGGCAAGCACACCAACCTGATAAACCGCGATGCGGGCTCGTGGTTTTTTCTCGGCGAGCTTTACACCGACCTGCCGCTACCGATCGACGCCGCCGAGGAGTCGCATTGCGGCACCTGCAGGGCCTGCATCGACGTCTGCCCCACCGATGCTATCGTTGCGCCTTACACACTCGATGCCCGGCGCTGCATTTCCTACCTCACGATAGAGCTGAAGGACTCGATCCCGACGGAATTCCGCAAGGCGATCGGCAACCGCATTTACGGCTGCGACGACTGCCAGCTGTTCTGTCCGTGGAACAAGTTTGCACAGCAAAGCGGCGAGGCGGATTTCGCGCCGCGGAATGACCTCGATGCCGCGGATCTCGTGGCGCTTTTCCAGTGGGACGAGGCGGAATGGCTCACACGAACCGAGGGCAGCGCCATCCGGCGTATCGGCTACGAGCGCTGGCTGCGCAACGTAGCGGTCGCGCTCGGCAATGCAAAAACAACGCCCGAAGTTGTAAACGCTCTGAACAAACGGCGCGATTCGGACTCAATGCTCGTAGCCGAGCACGTCGCATGGGCGCTGACTCAGCATGAACAACAGAACTAAGAATCAGGGGGAGACAATGTTCGAGGCACCCGAGTCAGAGTATCTCGTGGCGTTTGACGGTTCGTTCCGGGTCGGCAAGGCCAGCACCACCGCGCTGACGGACAAGCACCCGCACAAGGGCAAACACCGAAAACGGGCGACGGATGCCCTCAAACAGCTGCAACGCGTGCTCGCCGCTGGCGACCGGCACGCTGTACTGCTCGTGTTCCAGGCCATGGATGCGGCCGGCAAGGACAGTACCATCCGCGCCGTGATGCAGGGCGTGGATCCATCGGGCTGCCAGGTCTTCAGTTTCAAAAAGCCGTCGAGCCAGGAGCTCGACCACGATTTCCTGTGGCGCACCACGCGCTGCCTGCCGGAACGCGGGCGCATCGGGATCTTCAACCGCAGCCATTACGAGGAGGTGCTCGTCGTTCGTGTACACCCGCAGATACTTGCCTCGCAGAAGATCCCCGGCGAACTCAACCTGGAAACGATCTGGGACGACCGCCTGCGCTCCATCCGCGAGCATGAGGAGCATCTCGCGCGCAACGGCACCGTGATCCTCAAGTTCTGGCTGAACGTTTCGAGAGACGAGCAGAAACGACGGTTCCTCGCGCGTCTCGACGACCCGTCCAAGAACTGGAAGTTCGAACCCCGCGACGTCATCGAGCGCCAGCACTGGGACGACTACATGCACGCGTACGAGGAAGCGCTCAATGCAACCTCGCGGCCGTGGGCTCCCTGGTACGCAATCCCGGCCGACGACAAGCGCTACATGCAGGCACGGGTCGCCGAGATCATCATCGATGCACTGGAAGGCATCGGCTTGCGTTACCCGGAGCCCAGCGAAGACGACCGCGTCGCGTTTGCCGCCGCGCGCCAGGAACTCGAAAACGACCATTAAGAGCGCCGCCACCTCACTGGCTAACCATAATGAGGTCCAGTCGGCGTTTTTCCGCGGCGGAATCCGCCAGAATTCCACAGATGGAGCAAGCCGTAGCCATAAATTCGGACTATCAGCGCTCCCTGCTGCAGGCCCTGGAGCTATTTCAGGGCGTTCGGCCAGAAGACGTGCAGGATCTTTTGCAGCGCTGCGACCGGCGCGATCTTGGTGCTGGCGAACTGCTGTTGTCGCCGGGCGCAAAGAACGACCACGTCTTCATCGTGCTGTCGGGCAGCCTGAATGTGCATGTCGGTTCGGCGGGCGGACCGGTTGTCGCGACGATGGAGACCGGTGCCTGCGTCGGCGAGATGTCGATTATCGAGGACCGTGATCCCTCTGCCTACGTCATCGGCGGGGAAGATACCCACCTGCTCGTCATCCACCAGTCGGTACTCTGGGAGATGGTGGATGCATCGCACGATTTCGCGAAGAACCTGCTCGTGGTGCTGTCGGAGCGGGTTCGCAGCCACAACAAGGTCATTGCCGACAGCTACGGAGAACTGCGCAAGTTCGAACGGCACGCAACGACCGATGCCCTCACCGGTCTCGGCAATCGTCATTCGATGCAAGATTCCTTCCCGCGCGAGATCGCGCGATGCAAAAAGAACGACGAGCCAGTGTCGCTGATCATGGTCGACGTCGACAATTTCAAGGATTTCAACGACCGCTTCGGCCATATCGCGGGCGACCGCGCACTCACGGCCGTGTCGCGTATCCTGCACGAACATTTTCGTCCGCGTGACGTGCTGGTGCGTTATGGCGGGGACGAGTTCGCGGTGCTGCTGCCCCAGGTGGGCGTCGACGCCGCGCTGATAATCGCCGACCGGGTGCGCCGCTCTGTCAGCGGCGACACGGGAGACAGCAGCGATTCGCTGATACAGATTCCCGTGCGAATCTCCATGGGCGTTGCCGAGCTTCCTCCTCACGGCAGCCTCGACAACCTGATCCGTGCGGCCGACGCAGCACTCTATCGCGCCAAGCACGCGGGCCGCGATAGAGTCTCGAGCTAGATCGTAACGACGATGTTATCGATCAGGCGCGCCTTGCCCAGGTGCGCCGCCGCGAGCACGACGATTTCGTCGCAATCGCGGTCCGGAGGCTCGAGATTCTCGGCGCGGCGAATCGCAACGTAGTCCGGAACGAACCCGGCCGCTTGCAGCGTGTTGCGGGCATCGCTCTCCAGATCTTCGAAATTCCGTATGCCGTCCTGCAGTTCGGCGCCGATGGTTTCGAGCGCCGCATGGAGCTGCGGCGCCACCGCCCTTTCCGCCTCGCTCAGGTACTGATTACGGGAACTCATCGCCAGGCCATCGGGCTCGCGCACCGTTGGCGCGGTAATGATTCTGATCGGCAGGCTGAGATCCGCCGTCATATGCCGAATCACGAGTTGCTGCTGGTAATCTTTCTGTCCGAACACGGCGACGTCCGGCTGCACGAGGGCAAAAAGGCGCGCCACGACCGTGGTCACTCCGTCGAAATGCCCCGGCCTCGACGCGCCGCAATAATTCCGCGTCAGCGCCGGCACCGATACCACCGTGGCCCTGTCGATACCGAAGGGGTACACGGTATCCACGTCGGGCGTGAACAGTACGTCGGCATCGAGCTTCCGCAGGCGCTGCGTGTCGCGCTTCAACGTACGCGGATAGTCCTCGAAGTCTTCGCCTTCGCCGAACTGGGTCGGATTCACGAACACCGTGACCACGACGCGTTCGGCATGCTGGCGCGCGAGATCGACGAGACTCAGGTGCCCCGAATGCAGATTGCCCATGGTCGCCACGAGGGCGACGTGTTCGTCGTTATGACGCCAGCCTTCGTGCAGCTCGCGCATCTCGTCCAGCGTACTCACCAGTTCCATCGTCAGTGTTCCTGTATCAGGAAAAGCAGTGCTCGGGCGCCGGATAGCTGCGATCCTTGACGGCCCTCACGTAGGCGCGAATTGCCTCGAGCGGGGACGCGTGCCCCGCCTGGAAGTTCTGCACGAAGCGCGGCGTCTGGCCCTGGGTGATGTCGAGAATGTCGTACAGCACCAGGATCTGGCCATCGACATCCGGTCCGGCCCCGATGCCGATCACGGGCACGTCGAGCGACGCGCGAATGGACTTGCCCAGTTCGCTGGGCACACATTCCAGCAGCACGATATCGGCGCCGGCATCCTGGAGCCGCTTGGCCGCCCGTTTCATTTCCTTCGCCTTGTCCGCCGCCCTGCCCTGTACGCGGAAGCCGCCGATCTTGTGCACCGACTGCGGTTTGAGCCCGAGGTGTGCACACACCGGGATGTCATGGCGCGCGAGGTGCTCGACGATCTGCACCTGGCCCTCGCCCCCTTCCAGCTTGATCATCATGGCGCCGGCTTCCTGCATCATGCGCACGGAGTTCTCGAGCGCCTGATCCGGGTTCGCGTAACTCATGAACGGCATGTCGGCGACAAGAAACGCACGCCGCAAGCCGCGTGATACGGCGCGGGAGTGATAGACGACGTCATCGACGGTTACAGGCACGGTGGTGTCGTGACCCTGGATGACCATGCCCAGCGAATCGCCTACGAGCACGAGATCGACGCCGGCACTATCGACCAGCACGGCAAAGCTGGCGTCGTATGCAGTCAGGCAGGCGATCGGTTCGCCCTCTTCCTTCATTGTGCGTAACGTCGAGACATTGACCGGCGGTTCCGGCATTCCCCTTTGTTCAAGCTGGGTGTACATCGATTTTTCTCCGGGGTGGCTACGCGCTGACCAGGTCAGGCAAGCGCGGCTGCCGTCGGGTTGAAGAAATGCCGCCCACCCGTCGTGCGCTCAATCTGGCGAAAAAGCTGCTCGTAGTCCGCTTCATTGCTGACAGGGTCGATCTGCGACGCATTCACAATCAGGAGCGGACCGTCGTTATACGCGTGGAAGAAGCGTGCGTAAATATCGGCCAGCTGTTCGAGATACGCGCGATCGATCATTCTTTCGTAACCGATGCCGCGGCGGGCGATTCGATCGAAGAGCACGTCGACGGACGCCTGCAGGTATATGACGAGATCCGGGACCGGGGCTTCTATCGCCAGCTTGTCCGCGATCTGTTCGTAGAGTGCGAATTCGTCCGGGTCGAGAGTGAGCCCGGCGAACAGGCGGTCCTTCGCGAACAGGTAATCGCAAATCCGGACGGTGGCGAACATGTCGGTCTGGCGGAGTTGTTCGATTTGCCGCGCCCGGGAAAACAGGAAGAACATCTGCGTCGGTAGCGCCGCGGACCTGCCCTCCCGGTAGAAGCGCTCGAGGAAAGGGTTTTCCAGGGCTTCTTCGAGGATCAGTTCGCCCGACAGGCTCAGCGCAAGCCGCTTTGCAAGCGCCGTCTTGCCCGCACCGATCGGTCCCTCGACAACAATATATCGAGGGCTGCCGGCAGCTTGGCTGGGACTGCGAGTCGACAAAATGGCGTTCCTGTCAGGTGATTCTCGAAATACGCGGCTCGCTGTCGTCTACCGGCAGGTCGAGCACGCGCCCGAGGCCCGGTATTTCGAAGTCGGGCGCTATCTCACGTAGCGGCAACAATACAAAATTTCGCGAAGCGATGCCCGGGTGCGGCACCGTGAGGCCCGGTTCGTCGATCGACAGGCCGTCGTAGGCGAGAAGATCCAGGTCCAGAACGCGGGGTCCCCACTGGATTTCACCGCGCTCGCGCCCGCGAGCGTTCTCTATCGACTGCAGCTGCTCGAGAAACGCGCGTGGCGCCAGGCGCGTCGTCAGCAGCGCAGCGGCATTGACGAAATCGGGTTGCTCGATGCCGCCGAGCGGTGCCGAGCGGTAAAGCGACGACGTCATCAACAGCCTCGTTCGATCGATACCCCCGAGCATGCCGAAGGCGGTCTCGATCTGGCGCGCGGGACCGTCGAGGTTGCTGCCGAGACCAACAAGCACCTCGACGTCGGCCGGGCTCACGACGATTGTCCTGCCTTCGAGCGGCGCCTGCGGCCGCGACTGCGGCCCTTCTTGCGAGGCTTGCGATTAATCTGAAACGTATCTGCCCGCTCGTCGGGGGACTGATTCTGCACGTCCGTCCAGAAACGCGCGAGTTCACTGTCGAACTGGCCGACTTCGGCCAGCAACATCATGAAATCGTAGGCCGCGCGGAAACGACGGTGTTCCAACAGGTTCAGTGCCCGCTTGCCGCGGGTCGTCGTAAAACGCGGCTGCAGCGCAATCATCTCGCGCATGGGCACGGTGAAGCGGCGGGGTATCGACACCCGCCTTTGCTGCTGGCCGGCAAGTTCGTACGACGCGAGGCTGAAGGCTTGCGATTCCGACATCTTTTCCTCGGCACGCAGGTCTGCGGCGAGGCGCCGCGCCGGCGCCCAGAAAAACACACCGAGGAGGAACATCGGTGTTACCGACAAGCCCTGCGCCACCCGTTTGTCCGTATTCCTGAGCGCGGCGCGTACGAAGTCGCCAAATGCCTCGTCCTGCTCGATTTCCTGGTCGGTGGCCGGGAACAATTCCGCAAACAGGCCGTATTCACGCAGCATGTCGAACGTCCGCTCCGCGTTTCCTGCCTGGAACAGTTTCAGAAACTCGTCGAACAGCCGTGCTGCCGGCACGTTCGTGAGCAGGTCTGCCTGGCTGCGTATCGCCTTGCTCAGGGACTTGTCGATCGTAAAGTCGAGCTTCGCAGCAAAGCGTACGGCGCGGAGCATGCGCACGGGATCCTCGCGAAGCCGCTGCTGTGCGTCTCCGATCAGGACGATGTGCTTTTGCTTGATGTGCTCGAAGCCACCCACGAAATCCCAGATGCTGTAATCGGCTATGTTGTAGTACAGGGCATTACAGGTGAAATCGCGGCGCCAGACGTCTTCTTCGATGCTGCCGTAGACGTTGTCACGAATGATGCGACCTTCGTCGTCGTGCGCGTGATCGTCATCGACATCGTTGGACGCGGCGCGAAAGGTGGCAACCTCGATGATTTCGCGGCCGAAACGCACGTGCGCCAGCCGGAACCGGCGCCCGATAAGACGGCAGTTCGAAAACAGCGCACGCACCTCGTCCGGCGTCGCGTCCGTGGCCACGTCAAAGTCCTTGGGGTGCAGCCCCACCATGGCATCGCGTACACAACCGCCGACCAGGAATGCCTGAAAGCCGGATTTATTCAGTCGGTACAGTACCTTCAGCGCGCTCTTCGAGACTTCGTCCCGGGATACGCCGTGAGCCGAGCGGGGAATGATCGTGGGACCTTTCGATGCAGGTTTCCCGGTGTTCTTCAAATGATTTTCGCTTGAGGATTCAATATGCGGCCGTATAATAGCAGCCCCTGCCTGCCGGGGCAGACAAAAATCGGTATCTCCGCTCCCTTCGTCTAGTGGTTCAGGACGCCGCCCTCTCACGGCGGTAACAGGGGTTCGAATCCCCTAGGGAGTGCCAAATCAAGAAAGGCCCGCCTTGTGCGGGCCTTTTTTGATTTTGTATTCCCTGTGGAGGACCCGGACCGCTGGTTCGACAAAACGCGTTAGCGTTTTGGACGCCGCAGGCGCCCCGAAGGGGCGAGCCGCCGCAGGCGGCGAGTCAATCCCCTAGGGAGGACACTCGTTCGCATCGCACCTCTACCACACCCTCACTAATCCACACCAAACACCGACTCGATGAGCGCCGTGTCCATGTACTCCTTCACGTCGGCAATCTGGCCGTTGCGAATCCTGATGACCTGGCAGTAAACGTTGTTATAGGCAACACCGTCCAGCGTCTCCGCAGTGCCTGACGTCTGCGCCACCACGATGTCGCCTTCGGCGACCAGGCGCTCAATCTGCGAAGTGATCCCGGCTTTCAGCTGGCTGAACAACGGACCCAGGAGATCCTCTGCGATTGCCTGCTTCCCGGCGTAGGTACCGGAGAATTTCGTCGAACCGATATTTGTCCACGTAACATCATCGGCGAGGAGCGCGAAACACGCATCCATATCCCCTCGCGCTCCAGCCTCGTAAAAGTCGAGGACAACCTGCTTGTTCTCGGCAATTGCCATTGCTCCTCCGGTCACGTCGTTGTTGGTCAGGAAATCTGCTAGCGCGGGCGCAGTCGTTCGACGACGATGCGACCGTCTGCATCGACGCGCCCGCGAACCTCGACATAGTCCCCCGGACCCGGCGATTTATCGATGCGCGTCGATCGTGTAATGACAATGGGCAGATCGTCGAGCATGCTTGATGAAACCAGCGTACCGTACAATCGAACCCGGCTGCCTGCCGGCACCGGAGCTGGCGTGCCGGCCGAATCCCTTGCACCCTCGTTGATCCATTTTTCGATCAGGGCGATCTCGTCGGCGGTAAGAAACGGCGGGCCGTCGTAGGGCATGCGCGGCCGGGTCTGCCCGCGTATGCGGCGCACCAGTTCGCTGGCCGCGGCACTGCCCGGAACGACACGCACGCGGTCGGACGTGCTCAGGGTATCGGCGTACGACCCCAGCCGGTAGCCTTCCGGCGGGCCGCCCATCAATCCCCGCTCCGTGTGACATTTGACGCAACGCTGCGCGAAGATCGCGGCAACGCGGTCGTAGCGGACGGGACCGGACATGTTATCCGCGGACGGCGTCGCGACCGGCTCCCCGGATTCGTCGCCAGCCGGCATACCCGCGAGTATCCATTGTTCGAACAAGCCGACCTCTTCATCCGACAGGTAGGGCGGTCCGGTCATCGGCATCCGCGGCAACGACTCGCCCTTTAATCTCTTCACCAGCTCGCTCGCTGCCGGGTCCCCGGCAACGACCACTGCCCCACCGCTGCTGCCGGCCAGGATACCCGCCCGGCTGTCGAGCCGGAGTGCCAGGGGCGCGGCAGGTCCCGAATGGCAAAGCGTGCATCGGGACTTCAGGATCGGGTCGATAGCCGAAAAATCCGGCGCGCCGTGCGCCGACCAGGACCAGAGCGCGATCGAGCCAGGCAACCACACCAGCGCCAATGCGAAAAGCATGCGCACGCTCAGACCCATCCTGATGTTCCTCGGCGACGAAATGCGCTTCCCACGGACCTCTCCCGGTTACCTGGATCTGGCGGTCGCTGACTATTCTAGCCGAGCGGCCTCCTCCTGCGGCAAATGCAGTCCCGCCAGTGCTTCTCTCGTATCCATCACGATCGTGTGCTTGCCCGAAGCATCGGTGTAATCGATATGGACCTCGAGCGGTGATGGGGCAATCGGGAAAAACAGGTCGAACGCCTGCGAGTGGCCAGGCGCGATCTGCAGGGGCAGCGGGGTCTGCCTCGTCTCGATCGCTGCGTTGACCTTGCTGTTGTTGACGCCTTTCACGACACCGCCAACGACGAGTACAGGGGCCAGGACGAGCGCGCCAACAGCCGCACCTGCCGCTGCTCCACTCCCGTACACGGCCGCAACGGCGGCCCCTGAACCCACACTTGCGCTGAGTCCGCCCGCAACGACCAGCGCGCCGCCGCCCACGCCGGCTTTGACGTCTATGCCCTGGCCCCTGTACCGCTTCGCGGTCTGCCTGGAGGCTTTGACGAGCTTCTTACGGCTGGCGATCGAACCGTGGCGCATCTCACTCGAGTCGACGACGGCGACCGCGGTTACGGCGAGCGGGCCACCCGAGTGATTCCGCAACGTCACCAGGTATTCGTCCCAGTCGGCATTCTTCGCCCATGTGCCCGGGCCGTCACGCACAATGATCCAGTCGAGGTTCACGGCAACACGGGCGTCAGAACCCGTTGCCAGTGCCCCTTCCACGGCGAGTGGTTGCGGTTCCTTGAGTATTTTTGTGCCCCCGCAGCCACTCAAACCGACGAGCATTGCTGCGACCAAGCCAATCCTGCGAGACCAGGCCCCTGAAGTTTCCATCGACGTCTCCCTGCATCAAACCGGCTACCAGTTTGACGCGCAGTATCGGGATTTTCCTGATGCCCGGCTTATGCCTGCCTGATGGTTTCCTGGCTAGAGTCCGTCGGGTTTCCTGAGCGTAAACCACTCCGGATTCCCGGCGAGTTCCACGTACGTCGCCGCCACGGGCTTGCCTTCCTGGTGAGCCGGAATGTAACGCCCGTTCCGAACCACGTCCGTCATCCAGGTCTCGCAGACGCTGTAGTGTTCGACCGGCCCGTAGGACATGATGAGGCCAACTTCCCCGCTCGGCTCGCCGTTCGCATTGACCAGCACGCGCGACATGCCCGCAACGGATCCGCATTTGGGCGCCGGAGGATCCTCGTTGTAACGCTGGGGCGCCTCGTACTCCAGGCCGAGCGTGTCGGCGTCATCGCCCCAATTCGGAAACACGCCGGCCGCGTAAAGCTCGCCCTTGCGCCCGAAGAAAACACGGAAATAGATCTCGACGGGTTTGGGCTCGCCGTTGACGAGGGCGGGCGTAAACTCCGCTGCACTGATGAATTCTTCGGCAGCCGCCCGGAACTTCGTGTCCCCGACGCCATAATAATCGAGGCAAAAATACCGCTCGACCTCGCCGGTGGTACTCAATCTCGCGGCGCAATTGATATACACCGTCACGTCGCGTTTGTAATTGGGAAAGCGTATCTTTTCGGCCGCCGCATCGAGCCCGCCGGCAAAACGGGCGGGAACGGATTCTCCTGCGAATGCGGGCGCAACGATGAGCGAGGCTATAAGAGAAACGGCGGCGACGGTGTGCATCTTCATGATGATTCCCGGTTATTTCGTACCCGTAATTTAGCATTTTTGGGCACACCGGGCCGTGCCGTTACCGCGCATAATACTGCGACTCATTTTCGCCAGGATAAGCAAGCACCGAGCGCCTGATGCTGCGGCCGAGTTCGTCGGCCTGGAACCGCGCGACATCGCTGCCGGGATAATGCGCCATGCGGTAGCTGACGGAGTCATGCACGGCCTGCCAGCTGCGCGTCACGAACGACCATTCGTTCTTGCTCAGCGGCGGCATCGCGGTATTGCCTCGCGGGTAGCATTGCGACAGGAAATGGCTCAGGCAGTAGTCGCCACCGTAGCCCGTGTGAAACCCCCATGTCACATGGATATTCGAAGTCCGCAGCGCGGAGGTAAATGCACGCGTGACGCTGCGAGCCGCCTGGTTGCACAGCGTGATCTCATCCCGCCCGGAGTACAGCAGGTCCCGGCCGGGGCCGGATGAAAACCCCAGCCTGGCCTGCGTCACTTCCGTGTAAACCACCGATGCCAGGATTGCGCAGCCATCTACGCCCACCAAAGCCTGCTGTGCGCGGGCAGTGGCCGGCGACACCATGCCTGCCATCAACAGGATGCCCGTAAAAGCGATCGTCCGTATCACCATCGTTCCTCTCCATGTGTTGGTTGTGACACGAGGATCCGGCAACGCCCTGTCACGGACCAGCAGCAAATTTCGGCATTCAATGCAGTTCGGACTATGATGCGCCCACATGCCTGATAGCCCACACGCCAACAAGGAACGCTTTCTTCTCGGTCGCGTACTCGGACTCGAACGTCACGAGTATTACGCGGTCGCATGGTCGTTCGTCTATTTCTTCTGCGTGCTGTCGGCGTACTACATGCTGCGCTCGGTGCGCGAGACGATGGCCGTCGAGGGCGGCGTGCAAAACGTGCCATGGCTTTTTTCGAGCACCTTCGTCGTCATGCTAGCGGTCGCCCCGGTATTCGGCTGGGTCGCTTCACGCTATCCGCGGCGCCGATTCCTGCCCTGGGTGTATTACTTCTTCGTCATCAACATCCTGCTGTTCTGGGCCGGCTTCAGCTACGCGATCAACAACGCGCTGAGCTTCGTATGGCTGGGCTGGGCGTTCTTCGTCTGGCTCAGTGTATTCAACCTGTTCGTGGTCTCGGTCTTCTGGAGCTTCATGGCCGATATCTATACGCGTGAGCAATCGCGACGCCTGTTCGGTGTGATCTCGGCCGGCGGCAGCGCGGGCGCCCTGCTCGGGCCGCTGGCGACCGGTTCACTCGTCGTGCCGATCGGCTTCCAGAACCTGCTGCCCATCTCCGCAACCCTGCTGCTGTTCGGCGTCTACTGCATCACACGCCTGCGGCGCTGGGTCGAATCGGAGCATCGCAGCGAACTCGAAAGCACGATGGCATCGGCTGCCCCGCTGGGTGGCACGTTGTTGAGCGGGGTCACGCTGGTAACCCGTTCCCGGTACCTGTCGGCCATCGGCCTGGCCTCAATTATCGCCAGCCTGCTCGGCACCGCGCTGTACATGTTCATGACCGAACTCGTCGGAGAGGCGTTTGCGAGCACCGACGAACGCACCCGGACGTTCGCCTTTATCGATGCCGCTACCAACACGATGGCAATGCTCGTGCAATTACTGATCGTCAAGCGCGCGGTGTGGCGGTTCGGCGTCGGCATCACGCTGTCGCTGCTGCCGGTTATCTCGATCATTGGTTTCACGCTGGTGGCCATCAATCCGTCGTTCCTGGTCGTTGCCGCGGTGCAGGCAGTGCGGCGCGCGGTCGGCTTCGGGCTGTCCAAACCGACGAACGACATGCTCTATTCGGTCGTCACGCCGGAAGAGAAATACAAGTCGAAGAACTTCATCGACACGGCCGTGTACCGAGGCGGCGACCTCATCGGCACGTGGTCCGTCAGGGCGCTGTGGGGCCTTGGATTCTCCGGCATTTCGATCGTACTCTTGCCGTTCGCCGCGCTCTGGGTTGCAATCGCCCTCTGGCTCGGCAAGGCATACCGCAGTTACGACAACGGCTCGACACGAGGAACCAGAGCATGACGCAGCCCCTTTGGACACGACGGGACGCGCTCGCGGCGGCGGCCGCACTCGGTTCACTGCCGGTAGCGGGGATGACGGCAGAAAGCCGGATGCTGACCCGGCCAATTCCGTCCAGCGGCGAGCAATTGCCCGTGATTGGCCTCGGCACATACAGCGTGTTCGACGTCGCCAGCACGCCCGATGCGATCGCACAGCGCCTGCGCATCGTCGAACTCCTGCTCGGCGCAGGCGGCAGCGTCATCGACACGTCGCCGATGTACAACCGCTCGGAGAACGTCATTGGCGATGTGATTGCCGCCGGCGCGCCGCGCGGCGACATGTTCATCGCCACGAAGGTCTGGACGGACGGGCGCGAAGCCGGCGTGAAACAAATGGAACGCTCGGTGGAACTCATGCAAACGGACGTCATCGACCTGATGCAGGTGCATAACCTGCGCGACACGGCCGTTCACATGAAGACGATCCGTGACCGCCAGGAGCAGGGTCGGATTCGCTACAGCGGCGTCACGCATTACCGCGCGAGCGCCCTGGATGCCGTGGAGTCGGCGCTGCGGGAATTCCGGCCGCAGTTCGTCCAGATCAATTACTCGCTCGGCGAGCGCGAGGCGGACGAACGGCTGCTGCCGCTCGCACAAGACCTCGGCATTGCCGTCGTGATCAACCGACCCTACCAGGCCGGGCGGCTGTTCAGCGCGGTGCGCGGCCGCGAATTGCCGGGCTGGGCGTCGGAGTTTGCCGCAAGCTGGGGACAATTCTTCCTCAAGTTCATCATCAGCCATCCGGCGGTCACCTGCGTGATCCCGGCGACCAGCAAACCGCAGCATATGCGCGACAATCTCGAGGCCGGCTTCGGCGAGCTGCCCGACGCGGCCACCCGCGAACGCATGGTCGCGTTCATGAAGGGACTGTGACGA
>Ga0316190_10000364_pt1 | contig 31020 bp, 25 predicted proteins | sample Eddworburrow2_MG_FD_204929 | JGI IMG/M metagenome (GOLD analysis project Ga0316190, IMG submission 204929) | Coastal sediment microbial communities from Maine, United States - Eddy worm burrow 2 | ecosystem: Environmental > Aquatic > Marine > Coastal > Sediment | place: USA: Maine | collected... | reverse complement strand
CATGTGATAACTTACCACCAATAAACCCAAGTATAAACAAGGCAATCAGCGAAAAAAAGATTGAGCTCCAAAAAGCTACTGTTAAATCAAATATCAAATAAGGCAAAAGTGGAATATATCCAGCTACAAAATAAGATACAAACATTACTGCACCACCTTGCATTTGCCTCTTATCAGGTGTGTCTGCTTGATGAGCATAATCCTCTGCTGTATCTTCACTTAAAAAGCTCCCTACCCCCATTGAAAATGCTTCTACAAATATTAGTACCACCCCAGCAAGAATTATACCGTGCCGTGACATATCAGATACAGCTACCCCTGACAACAAACCTACCGTAGATACTAAGCTATCTTCTACTCCAAAAATAAAGTTACGTAGAAAAAAAGCGCGTGTTTTTCGTGATTTATCCATACTAAAATGTTTTATCAGTGTAAATAGTACAACAACATCATCATAATAATAATTTCTTATCCATACTATCCACTTCTCTATACAAACATCCAATACAACGCTCACATCAAAGACTAATTCTATAGCAAAACAATATACTTATATCTCTTATATTATCATCACATTACACCAAAATCAAATTATTCTTACTGGTCCATTACAGAGTTATACACCAAAACCTATACATCTACCTACGACTAAATATGTATATTACCCAATCATTTCAGCTACGACATCATCGGTGTATCCGTACTTATTCGGAATTACATTTTTTACACCGAGCTTTTTACCACCATACAATATACTGACTGTCCAAGTACAAAATTATCTACATAGGGAGGGTCATGCGCGTACAACTTGCGTAATGACTCGATCGATATACTTCGTAGGGCTATTGCTTGTTCTTCGAATGTCTTAATATCAATTTGAAAAGGATGATCCTTGAGACTGCACTCAACCGTCTCAAGTCCAATCTGAGGACCGACGATATTGTAAAAATCAAACACTCCCCCCAAGAAAAAACAGTCCACGTCTTGTGAACCTACGTTAATCTCCGACTCCAAGTATGCGTCAATGTTATCCCACTGCAACACACCTTGCTCATCACTGAATGTATTACGAAGATGATTAATACCAAAAGGCATACGAATATCTTCTTCAAGTTTTTCAGTAAGTTTTTCAGTGTTTCCAATGACGATTTCAGTACTCCCTCCCCCAACACTAATACCTGCAAAGCGTGTGCCCTCAGAGACCACATCACGCAAACCACGGTAGAGGTAATACGACTCTTTTTCTTGAGACAGTATGTACACCGTCTCTCCAAACAGGTGTTCTATATCACAGACTACCTAGTCGGCATTTTGTGCAGTACGAAGAATGTGTGTACCGTACAAGCCACACTTCTCAACCTCTTCCTCATCATTTTTCTCTTCAGCAGGGGCATCTGGTGTATTACTTAGCGATTCAACGCCCACCATAGCAATCATATATGCATTACGCAATTCATCAGCTAAAATCTCCATTTGCCTGTGTCGAAATCAAATATCTTGCATTTTTATATCACCTTTAACACCAAGTGAAGCCATGATTTCTTCCAACGAAGCAAACAGCAAATCACCATGATCAGAATACTCATATTGCCAAGGTTCAAAGTACACCGAAACAACTTTCTTATATTCTACATCACCTCCTTCCAAGTGCCTTTTTATAAACTTCAACATCGTTATAACCCAAAACTGTTTGGTAATTGCATCTCGAGAAGAACATTATCTAGAATATTTTTCGATAACTCATTATAACCAAACTTATCATCCTTAAAATCTTCAAGTTGACGTTCTGAGGGTAATAACATAAATCTTTAATAATCAATCCCCATCTTAGCTAAAATTCCATCGTCATACGGGTGTTTTATTTTCTTCATCTCAGTGACGAGATCTGATGCGTCTATTATAGATTGTGAGACGGTGTGATCTATTAGTATAAATATTTTATACTTCACAAGCTCCACCAACACAGGCATATTCCTTAGCCCCCTCTGTTATATCTCTCTCCTCATAACTAGGTAGCTCAGAAAAATCTACATTCACTACTTGAGCCATCCTACGCTCGTACTCCTCCTCACTTATTTTCTCATATGGTGCCAGCTTATAGACATGACCAGAACGAGGCAAGAAAGTTAATCCACCCACTTGCTCCCAATTATTCAGTACGAAATTAGCTACACTAACCCACTCATCCTCACCCACATATATAGTCACGGATGGATTATGCTCTACATAATTTTCTTTAATTTTCTTCCATTCTGCCAAAAGGTCTAACGCCGATATATCATCTACAACTATAGCCCCTTTTGGAGCAGCTATAGGAAACTCAAGAACAAACGTATGAGCATCTTCTTTTGTTTGCCCTACCTCTGGTTGGTACGGTACTCCCTGATCTATCAACATTTGAAGTAATGGATCTGTTCTAGAAATTCTCACACGTCTAATGTAATAATGAGCAAATCTAGGATGCATACCAGAAGCAGTATCAAGAAGCTGAGAAGAATTTCCATGTGGCTTTACTGTTGTGATACAAGTAGACCTATTAATACCGAATCTAGGTGCGTATTCACGATTCACTTCTATAGACACATCTTTCATTCTTCTTAACATCCAAGCATCACGCGATAGCTCACAATCATAATATCCTGTAATAGAAACACCCAGTAAAGCTTCTTCCTCACAATTTTCCTTCCACTCGGATGATAAATACTCAAAATTAGTCAAACTTGCCTGATAAGTACCAAGAATTGTAGCTATTCTCATCTTCTTTTCTATGCTCTCTTGATTATCATCTGCTCGTACTACAATACTTGTCAAATTACAAAATTGTTTTGAACGCAATATTATTTCACCACATGGATTTGTTCCAGGTTGTTTCTGGTTCTTAAATTTATCCCAACGCCTCCTTGGTAATTGTTTTTCTAAGGTACTACGATTAAATATACCTCTTTCTCCAGACTTACTTCTTATCAAAGCTATCCACTCATCTAAAAATTCTTCCGCTGATGGTTTATATTCATATACCGCCGAGTTATTTGCCATCCCTCTTTGTGGTTCAGAAATATAAAATTGTCCCTTCTTAGCATCCCGCATTATTGGATCGTCCAAATTAGATAGTGAAATCAAAGCACTACGCCGTACTCCACCTGACACCACAATATCACCGATCTTACAAATAATATCATATAAATCTATTGTCCTAAGTCGCCTACCTTGACGTGCTAACATTTTTTCTTTAGTAAAACCCATAAGGTCTATCAAAGGCTGTGGACCAGACGCACGTCCCCCCATGGTCTTCAACCTAGCTCCTTGCAGCCTAATCAAGCTATAGTCAAAATCTACGTCTTGCCCTTTAAACCAAGTTTCCACTCCCATTACAAAAGCATCTGCCCAACCTTCTTTATCATCAGACACCACATGAGTTGATTGTTTTTCACCAGTTTGCTTCTCAATACGAGGAAATTGTTCTGTATTTTCATATTCTACAGTAAACCCAAGACCTGCCCCGTTCATCAAGATATACATTATCTCTCCAAGGTCCTGAGGTTTGGTTGGTGCCACATAACTACAATTATAAGCTGCTACATTAGATCTTCGTGCTGGTGGTCCAGATGACCATAAGAGACGCATAGATGGACACACATCTTGTTTCAAAATACTTTCACGCACTTCTACATATTCCTCATTAGATAATTTGTCTTCTAAGTTTTCACGCATAAAAAGCATGTACCTATCTACTGTCTCTACCCATGTTTCTCTACGCCCATCTTCAGGTAGCCACTTAGAATAAGTTCTATAGTACACAAACTCAGCCAAAGGATTTTTAAAATACCTTTGACTTTCACGCGCCAGCTGTTTAACATGTTCTGGTACTTCTCGAACAGTCTCCCTCTCTCGCATCCTAGCACTACGATATAATATGTATTCTTTTGCCGTCTTTGGGTAATCAGCTAACACTAAAACTCTCTCTACTACATCTTGAATATCTTCTATACCCAACACTCTATCAAGACTAAACCTATGTAAAAGTTCTTCATATATTTTACCAGAAAGATCTTCGGCATCCTGGGCTCCACCTTCATTAGTTACTGTTAAAGCTTTTAGTACTGCTTGGGTAATGCTAGTCTGATCAAAAGACACCTCTCTCCCGTCACGCTTACGTACAGACTTAAAAGATACTTGATTTTGCAAATTAAAATCACTTTTTTTACTAACTGACTTATCTGAAGACTGTTCATTATTAGAATCAGTAAATTTTATATAATTATCAACTTCAGAATTAACATCTTCTGACTCATCTGCTTTAGAAATATTTTCATTTGCTATTACCCCATTAGACTGTGACTTTTTCATTACCTGAGTCTGTCCCACCGCAGGCAAATCTCTACGTCTTACTAAAATATCAGTTAAATTTTCAAATTCAGACTTTTTATTAATACTCACTTTTTTAGTTTGATTAGACATAAATTTAAAAATTAATACTTATACAATTTTACCTTTACCCATTAGACTTTTTACTGTTTGCTTTTTAGCTTCTACAAGACCAGCTACTTCTTCTTGAAAAGTCTCTAAATCTTCAAACGCTCTATAAACCGAAGCAAACCTTATATATGCTACCTTATCAACTTTTTTCAAATGTTTCATTACAATCTCACCAATTTCACTTGAATTAACCTCACTATTACAGCTACGCTGTAAATCCCTTTCTATCAACCCTATCAACTCATTTAAACCCCCTTCAGAAATATCTCTCTTCTCAAGTGCACGCCTGAGTCCAGAAACTAACTTTTCTCTATGATATGTCTCGCGTCTACTATCAGACTTTATCACAGTTAAATCTAAAATTTCTGCTTGCTCACAAGTTGAAAACCTAAACGCACACTTAGGACATTCGCGACGACGTCTCACATTAAGACCATCGGAACTAACTCGCGAATCGATCACTCGAGTATCTACATAACTACAAACTAAACAATTCATAAAATCCTATATATAGCGACTTAATTTAAATAATAACACAATATATGGTACTTCCAAAAAAAATAAATATTTTAGACTAAAACCAAATAAAAAACAGGCTTTTCTGTCCTGCATGTATCATTATACGATCAAAAAATATTCAACTCAAGAGAAAGATTAATCAAAAATATGTGGACAAGTTAACATTCTCTAACCAAAATCTAATAATCAATTCCAATCTCAGCAAAAACACCACGATCGAATGGGTGTTTTACTTTTTTCATCTCTGTCACCAAGTCTACTCTCTCCACCAGGTCCTGATCTACTCTATGACCTGTCATTACTAAGTGAATTTTTTGCTCACGAGCATTATCTATCAAGTTAAACAGTTGATCTTTATCCACCAAACCTTCATCTAAAGCCCTAATCACTTCATCAAGTATCACTACTTTATATTTTCCTTCTCTTACTATCTTTTCTGCCTCCTCCATTCCACTATCAGCTGCTTGTCTATGCTTTTCAGGGTCTAGTTTGTCACCTTCTATCCCAAAAAAACCCTCTCCCACTGCCTTTATTAAAAATTTACCTTCCACTATACCAAATTTCTTACCAACTTCTCGTTCTCCAGAAGTCCAAGCCACCACCCCTTCATCCTTACTTGATCCTGACCCATGATCACCTTTAATAAATTGCAAAACAGCCACCGTCATTCCACGACCCAAAGACCGCAGCGCAATTCCCAGAGCCGCAGTCGTCTTCCCTTTCCCATCTCCGTAATAAACTATTATCATACTCACATTTTACTCTACCTTCCAAACTTCAGTACAAACTGGTCTATCTAAAAGTAAACCCAACTCATTAATCAACGACAACATTATTCCCTCTCAACAAAGAGTTGTTATTGTACTATCAAAAACCAATACTTCAAAGAACTAAAATTTTCCGGATATGACTTTTAAAAGTTACAAACTTCCCACTTTAATCATACTAATTACAGATGACTCTAATCCTTGCTCCTTAAGGTATAATTTATTCTTGTTATCAAAATAATGTTTCAATCTCTCAACTTGTTTAGGGGCAGTATTTTTTGGAATGTCTTCTAAAACAAAATATTTTAAATCTCTGGCTTCTTCATTCAAAGTAAACTGTCCACCGATTATATTACAAACAAACATAAAAACTACTTCATCTTTATGAGATTTACTATAAATACCCATAAGATGAGAAACCTCTACATCTAAACCAGTCTCCTCTTTACTTTAACGAATAATGCATTCCAAGGAGTCTCACCTTTCTCAAAACTACCGCCAGACAAGTTCCATAAATCGCAATCATTACGGTGACAAAGTAAAACCTCATCCTGTCTGTTTGTAATTATTCCAAAAACACCAATAGTTATTTTATGTTTCATAAAAAATTATAATTTTTTTAAAAATTTCATCTAACACTTTAACATATACAAAGTTTTTATGAAATAAAATGGAAGAAAATTTTTTGTAAAATTCCACAGTTCTCAAATACAAAAAAGAATCTTCGCCCATCAATCTAAAAACCCGCTGAAGCGGGTTTTGTAATACATATATCTTCCTTTATTTTCAAAACTTAACTTATATCTTATTTCTTCTTCATCTTTTTTCTAATAAATGCAGGAATATCTAATTCGTCTTGATCTTTAGGAGAAACATCTTCTTTTACATTTGGTTCTTCAAATATTTGACGATCTGCAGGCTTACTTGCCCCACTAAATACATCATCACTCATAACATCTTCCATATCAGTTCGATGAACCCTTTTAGACCCACCTTCACCAAATCCAGTCGCTATTACTGTTACTTTTACTGAATCACCATGTTTTTCGTCTATTAAAGTACCAAATATTACTTTTGCATTACTATCAGCCGAGGCTGTAACTGTTCTTGCAGCGTCATTGACCTCATTCATAGTCATGTCTTCTGGACCAGATACTATAAAAAGTACTCCCTTAGCTCCATCTATAGTCATATCAAGTAGTGGGCTGTCTATAGCCTGTTTTGCAGCTACCACTGCTCTATCTTCGCCCTCAGCCTCACCAATACCCATCAAGGCAGTACCCGCTTCCTGCATAATTGCTCTTACATCAGCAAAATCTACATTTATGAGCCCTGGTACAGTAATAATTTCTGAAATTCCTTGCACACCCTGCTTAAGTACCTCGTCTACTACTTTAAAAGAATCAATCAAAGACATTTTCTTATCTATCACTTTAAGTAAACGGTCATTTGGTACAGAGATTATGGTATCTACTTGTTCAGATAATTCTTTACGTGATCTCTTTGCTATGTCACTACGCTGTGCTCCTTCAAAGGAAAAAGGTGTAGTCACCATCGCCACAGTTAAAGCACCGACTCTACGTGCCACTTCAGCCACTACAGGTGAAGCTCCGGATCCTGTCCCACCACCCATACCACAAGTAATGAATATCATATCTGCACCCTTCAAAGATTGTTCTACACTTTCAAGATCTTCCTCTGCAGCTTGCCTACCAATGTCAGGATCCATACCAGCCCCTAGACCTCTTGTTGCATTTTGTCCTATATGGATTTTTTTAGAAGCCAAAGAATGATGCAAAGCTTGTGCATCAGTATTTATAGCAATAAATTCAACCCCTTTCACACCACTTTCAATCATACGGTTGACCACTGAATTACCAGCACCACCAATTCCTACTACTTTAATTTTTGCATATGTTTCAATGTCTGGCTTAACTTCCATAAAATATAAATAAATTCAAATTAATTAAATTGATATAACTTTAATCTTTTAGTTTATACTTACTAATTTTTATTTAAAAATAGACTGTACCTTTCCTGTAAAAAACTTAAAAGCACCCCCCATACTACCAAGTCCATTTCCCATCATACTAGAAGCCCCATCACCATATAAATTCTTATCCCACATAGCAAGACCCATAGCTGTAGTAAAGGTTAAGCTATTCATTTTTTCTATAGGACTATCTAAATTAACTGTATAACCAAGATTTGATGGTAAACGAAAATGATTCTTAGCTGCTTCAATTATACCTGGTAATTTTGCTCCCCCACCAGTCAACACTATACCAGCTGGTAGGCGTCCCGCCCTGTTTATGCTCGTTAACTTATCATTGACATGATCAAAAATTTCTTCAAGTCTCGCTTCTATTATTTTAACCACATCAGCTGAGGCTACACTACCCTCATCTTTTCCAGAAAATTCAGATATATCAAATACTTCTCTCTTACTCATCTTTTTATCACTTACTCGTCCCACTCCAAGCTTCACTCTCTCTGCTATATCTATAGAAGTACGCAAACCAATAGCTAAGTCAGATGTTATGTGGGCCGAACCAATAGGAATAACTCCCGCGTACAACATATCACCTTCTTCAAACACAGCTATTGAAGTTGTCGTAGACCCTATGTTTACAAGTGCCACCCCTAACTCTTTTTGCCGTCGACTAAGTGTTGCCTCACTACAAGCAAGAACTGATAATACCACATCATTTATTTCAAGTCCTGTTCGATAAACTGCTTTAGTTAAATTTTTAATTTCCAAAGAAAGTATCTGTACTATCTGAGCCTGAACCTCCAACCGTACCCCACTCATTCCAGCAGGATCTTTAATTCCCTTTTGGTTATCTACAGAAAACTGCAAAGGTATAACGTGTAAAATTTCATGATTAGGTGGTGTTGCTACAGCCTGCGCTGCTTCTACGACCCTATCTATATCATTTTCCTTTATCTCTCCATCAGCTCTCGATATAGCCACTACACCTTTACTTTCCTGTACCCCAATATGAACTCCAGAAATCCCTATGGTTGCTTTAGAAATGGGTCGTCCTGTCATACGTTCTGCAGATTCTAAAGCACTCGATATAGAACTAACAGTATCATCAATACTACTTATTGACCCCTTTGTCACTCCAACCGACGGTTTTTCTGCACTACCAATAACTTGCATCCCCCCTTCTGAGGTCATCTGTGCAATGGCAATTTTAACCGTTTGGCTCCCAATATCTAGTCCTGTGTACAAAACTTCTTTCATGTATATTAGCTATAGTATAGCAAAATTAATAATACAAGTATGTGCGGATAACGTCAACTTTTTTATATTTAATATCTTACCACAATTCAAACTTTTTATCTCCTTATTCTTGAACACTAAATTTGATCAAACCATCTACACTTGCCTTAGACTTGAACACCTTTAAGCATTTTAACAACTGAATTTCACAACACATCATATCTTCTTTCTCTTTCTCTGTTTGATGATCATATCCAATCAAATGCAATAGACCATGAGTCAATAAAATCGCAATCTCCTGACTCAAACTCAATTTATGCATCTGTGCCTGTTTTCTTGCAAGTGGTAAACTTACAACAATCTCATCCAAAGTATCATCTGAGTCATATCCAAAACTTAATACATCCGTCTCCTTACCCTCACCTCTAAACATCCTATTAATCCTCACCATCTCTTTACTTCCCACAAATACTACAGAAATTTCTTTACCTCTCCAAGATACCCATCGCTTCCCAACCTCTTTTAAAATTGGATCCAAATAAGCCAAACTCAAACGTAAAGGTAGTTGTTTTGTAACCTTAATCTTCATATACAAATTCAACTCACTCTAAAGGATTCTCAAATAAACTAAAAGAATTTAATATCATCTTAAATGTTGTTAAATAATTTAATTCTATTCTAAGTCCTGGATTATAGCTAACTGTATATATGTGCTTGGTAGAAATAAAATAAGCAGCTAATCCGTCTGGACTCATGATCCCATCTAAAGTCGCATCGGTTGTATTCAAAAGATCTCCTGAATCTATACCAGGAAAAGTACTCTCATACCAATCCCTAGCTGTGGTGAACGAGTTAATGTTATCTTCTGCTATGACTGTAAAAAATTCATCACTTGGTGCTGTAAATCTAATCTGTTCTCCCTCACTAATTTCACGCTGATCCCAAGCAACTGGGATTAAAACTAAATATCCAAATTTATTTGAAATAAAAGTTCTAATACGATTTGAATCTTTAAGTAACGCACCAGATGAAAAATTAGGATCATATAAATTAAGAATTTCACTACCATCCCCAAACCCATCACCATCTGTATCTGCTACACTTTTATTTGTGCCATAAAGTAACTCTTCCTGGGTAGTTAAGTTATCCTTATCACCATCTTCTCCTTCTTCAAAAATTATTTCTTTATTTGTATCTACATCATTTTCAGTGTCTATATTAGTTTTGTCTTCTTTATTTTTATCTAAATCTTCAGAAGGTATTTCTTTATCAATTTCGTCTTCCAATTCGTCTTCAATATTTTCTATATCTGTAGACGGGGCAGGCATACAAAGTCCCGTACTCCAGCAACCCTTAACATCTAACTGACACCCAAAAGGACACGTACTTGTTTCACACAAAACACAAATTAAACCTGTCTCCACTACCTCACCTTTATTTTCCGTAACTACTTCAGCCTTGCTAGAGACATCAGAATTCTCTACACCAACCCCTTGATTCGAGTTAACTTCTACTATCTGATTTTCTCCATATCCAACATTACGTACAAAAAGAAAAGCAGCCAACGCCATTCCTCCACCCAGAACCACCACCAAGACAATACCTATAATAATATTCATCTTAAGACTACGGTTTCCTGGTTTCTTAATTTCACCAACTGAAGCAACTCCCTTTAAAGAAGATAAATTTTCATTATTAATTTTACCTTTATCTGGGGTAGGTACTTTTACATTACGCAACCCAATAAATTCTTGTGGCATCACTTTTACTTCAATTTCAGATGAAAATTTATCAACATCTTGAGACCCTATCTTATCCCCAACAAGAGACAGGTTATCTCCTATTTTATTTGTATTATTATTTTTATTTTTCGAAAAAAAATCTAACATTACCATAGTTAATAATTATGTAGCTCATCACTACATTAAACCATAAAATTAATAATACCGCTAGAGACTACCTGGACCAGCAGGATTAAAACCATTCCGCACCTCAACTCCATCAAAGTACCCATCTCCATCAGTATCCCCGCTTAAAGGATTGGTCCCATATACTTGTAACTCTTCATAATCCGTCAAACCATCATCATCCGTATCAGCTGAATAAATATTTGTTCCCTTTTCCTGTTCAACTTTATCTAAAACACCATCATGATCAGTATCAATATCTTCATCTATTTTGTCCTCTACCACTACCACCTCCTCGTCTATAACAGCTTGTTCATTACCCGCAACTTCTTTTTCTTCATTATTAGGGTCTAACACCTTAACTTTATTTTCCTCGAAATCACCATGGCTATAATATCTTAAATAGACCATTACTCCTGCTATAATCAATAAAATCCCTAAAAGTCCAATTATAAAATACTTTTTATGACTATGCCCACCATTCATCAACAAAGTATCGACTCCACTAGGTAAAGGAGGTAACCCATGGTTTGACGCTCCCTTACCATTACTAGGGACAGTATCTAAATCTTTTTTTACCGGATTAAATGGCCAATCACTTTGTTTGGTATCTCGACTACCACCTAATGAATGTAAATCATTTTTCTTATCCGCATCTAATACAGACGGTATGGTAGGTTGCTCTGAATCTTCATTAGGTTCATCAAACATAAAAATTAGTAAATTAAAATACCAAACAAATAATTAAATAACAACTTTTAATAAAGAAAGACCCTAGCCCCCCCCTACTATCAATATATCAAGGACTCAAACTAAATGACCTACAACTATTACTAGACCCAACACTTAAGTTACTACTTCCCAACCAATTTACATCCTTAAATTCCATATTAGCGTAAAGGGCTGCAGAAGTACCTCCATCACCCACTTCATATTGATATAAATATGATCCATCACTACAACTAAATTGCTTACTTATATCGTCCCAGCAAGCTACTGGGTCATAGCTATCGGGACAAGAAGTAAATTTATTTATTGGATCTATATCAGGTGAAATATCAAGACTTGATCCAAAAGTAGTATCCCATGATGGCCACTTTGAAGTAGTATGACCAACATCAAAGCTACCAGCCTCAAGAAGTGGAAAAGTTGTACTATTTATATTACAAGTTTCATCTTCACCTCCACCACACTGATCATTATTCAAACAGCCTTTATTTAAATCATTACTACATACCCCACGATATCGCCTCAAGCTCTCAGCTATCCCTCCCAAATCTGAAATACGCTTAGTATCACGCCTAAGTTTTACCGCATCTATACGACAATATCCATTTATACACTGACTATCATCACTACAAAAAGTCGATGGAACGTCACTGCATACATTCAAATTCCTAAGTCCTAAAGTAAATTTCCATCTTTTAAGTAACTGGTCGTAGATAGCCATAGTGGCACTATCCGACTCATCACTGTGTGATATAAGATATATGTTAGTAAATATTCCACCATTGGTCTGAAATGCTGCATTAACATACATCGTACGCCCTTCTTCCACTCCTTCAAACCCATCAATTAAAACTCTACGAGGATTACCTGGATTTGATACAAAACGGTCATACCACACCTTAGGACTCAAATGATCTAAATTCTTAATTACACGTATAGCAATAGCATCTCCCGAAATATCCCCTGCTTCCCGCAATAATAAAAATTCTTTTATAATTTCACCACCCTCACTTAAAGTCTGAGTTGTAATTTGTAAACCTGGTAAGTCGTCACTAGTATCAAAACGACACGATTGACCATCTACTATACATTGTTCAGAGTCTGTACAAGCTACCGTGCATGAAGTAGACCCTTGACCCACCTGACACACTACTTGACCAGCCACTATACACGAACAACCATCAGTATCATTACAAATAGCACCTAAACTACAACTTGCCCCTCCAACAGAAGAAGAACATATTTTATCATCTCCACTATCACGACAATAAGAAATTCCAAACCCTGTATCAGTATCAACATAAGGGTAACCATCCTCTAAACTAGGCCACGGATTCTCACATATATCACTTGTTACCGTAACAACAGTACTCGCTTTGTCTGCTGTTGTATCAATTGGATTACTAGCCACAGCAATAAAGGTTGCGTCTCCATTTCCATAGTTTGATGTTACCGTAACTAATGCCGTATCTAACTCACTCAAAATATATAAATTTTCTGGGTCATCTCCTACCCATTCATAGTCAGCAATAAGTTTATTACCATCAGCGTCACGTGCCTGAGCCAACCATATATGCTGATTACCAGGTTCAAATTCATCCATATCTCCAAAACAGTCATCTAAATTAGCACACAGAAATGTATCACTATTTGCAACTTGGGGTGCTGGCTGGATTAAAACATCTACATGGTCTATCAAACAGATTAAATCTCCAGTCGTAAAAATCTGCGTCAACTCCGTACCAAGCTCTATCCCAAACCTACTACGTGCTTCTGGTAAAACTCTTACATGGTAGGTAACCCCGGGATCTAAAACAGGAGGTGTAAGCAATACACGTGTTTCGTCATTTAACGAATCTAAAACTCCATCTTCATTAACATCAACATCCACTACAGTATGCAATGTCGGAACCAGACATCCACTATCTTGTGCCTTAGCTACCGACCACAGTGACAAGAAAGGTTTTCTTATAACCTCAAATAAGTATGAAAATATTGAATCTGATTTATTAAGTGCGTTATCTCCTAAAGAACAATCACCCACTTGCTCAAGAAATATTGTATCACTTAAACTATTTGAATCCATTAGTTGACTAAAGATAACTTCTATAACAGGATTACGACACTGATTATCACCAGATGGCTCGATCAAAGTTACACTTGGACTTGGTGCACTTTGACAAGTACAAGAACTCACCTCACAATAAAGTCCTGTCGCTAATCCACACTTATTATTATCAACCTGACACTGTTCGACTCCTGTGTTTCCATCACAAGATGTACCTATTCCAGTTCGTACTTCAAAATTTATACTATTTGAAGGGCACGAATCAGCTTGCACCGTCACTGGACCAGATATAGCCGTCCCTGGTACAACAGCCCTCACACTAGTATTTGTCCAAGAACCCAAAGTAGCAACTTGGCGAACACCTGACCCCTCAAAACTCACTTGATCGCTTGGTTCATTATCTAAACTTCCAAAATTACTTCCTCCAATAGATACATTTTCAAGTATTGATCCAAATGCTGGTCTTATACTACATACTCCTGGTACTCCAGATTCTGGTACTGGAACCCCTGCCACACATTCGTTTATAACGTTAAAATTTATTGCATTTGAAGTAAGACTACGACCAGTTGTCACTGCAACTGGAGAATTACCAAAACCAATATTTGGTACCTCTACAATAATTTCATTATTACTCCAAACACTACTACCACAAGCAGGATAACTTACGGCCTGCCCACCAAAAGTTACTAACCCACTTACTTGCCTTGAACCAAAATAACATCCATTTATAGTCACCCACCTATCTGGTGGACCTACTCCAGGACTTAAATTGTTTACTACTGGAGTACACGTCTGTGTAACCTGATCACAAATTGATCCACCACACTGCCCATCGGCACTACAATCTGTACTTTCATCACAAAATATAACATCAACAGTAAGTAACCCATCAGCTGAAACACCATCTACCTCAGCTTCTAATACAGTAACTCCTTCTCCCGTAACAGTCGCAACTTGTTTAGGGTCTATTAACCCGTCAGAATTTAAGTCAGACGAACTAATGCTCCCAACATCAGAATTACTCGTATTCCAATCCCAATCAATAGACCATCGATTAACCCTCTGTTCACCACATTGTACATTGTTGCTTAAAGCGTACGAATTATAAGCAATCTCTTGCCCCAAACTATCTGCCGTTGTATTAACTGGTGATATAATCACTTCATCCAAAATACACTCACTATCATTAGTTGTAAAAGTCCAGCTATAACTATCTTTTACCCCATTCAAATCACTATCAAAATTTAGACCCCCAAGAGAAGCACTATCCTCTCCAGCCATACTACCGTTAAATATCACTCGATAATCAGTTCCCACTCCAAGGATACCATTTGGAGAAATACTTACCGCCTGAGATACTGTGTCGTAATTAATTTGTGAACTATTCGTGATATCAACCAAAAGATCACCCGCATCACATGTATCTCCACACGCCCTTATTTCTATAGAAGATTGACTAATACTATCTGAATTCATTGGCTGAGTAAACTCAGCACCAATTTCAACGTTAACACAACTCGAACCACAAGTTGGAAAAGGATTTATAACGTACGGTGTACCAGGTAACTCCGATGAGATACACCTACAACCCTCAGAGCACGTTAAACCTTCTTCGCATAAACCATCATCTGGTATACATTGGTCTATTTGACCTGAACACGAAGATCCAATTCCACAAGCCAAATTAAAAGGTACCCCATTTGACACCAAACCACCTGCTACCACCATTACATCTCCATCATTTGCTCCTATTGGTATAAGAGTACTAATTTTACTATCAGTCCATCCTGTTACTTGAGGATCAGGAACTAATGTACCTGCAAATTCAACTCCTTCTAAAGAACTAGCTCTCGCCCCAACACCCGGATCATCCCCAAATCGTATACCAGTCAGTGACTCTGCTGCCCCAAAACAAGCCTTACCAGGACTCACATCAAGCAAACATGGACCTTGTGCTGTCTCGGTTGAAGTTATATCAAACCCTACTCCACTATTGTTAGTTGAAAGCGAGCCAAATGCAGAACTATTGTAAGTTATAGTTAATTGTGGCAAAAGCTGTGTTCCCACATTAAAACCACCTGGAATCATTGTCGTTAAGTAATTTGAACCTACCGAACCTATATCACCACTTAAAACAACTGAATCATTAAAAGCTAAATTAGTAACTTCAGCATGTCTTGGGTCAGTACTATTGTTAGGCTCTACTCCCAAAAAACATCTACCCTTAACCGTCACACACTGTCCGTTAAAACCACTACCTGGGTTAACTGAAGTAATTACTGGAGCACAAGCACAAGAGGCTGAATCAGACACCACAAATGACCAACTTGAACCTATCGTTTCCCCAGACTGATTACTTTGTCTATCCGTATTGATATTTACAAAATATTCCGTTTCTACATCAAGCTCATCATCTAAAGTAAAAGTAAATGTTTTAAAATCAGAATTAGGATCTACTGACCATACCCCACCAGTTCCTGGTACACTATATGGACCTGGCTCAAGCAACGACGGTATTATTACCCCCTCATAAAGAGGCATATTACCAAAACCACCTGTTGTTACCATAATATCCACCTGGTCATAAAGCATAGATGTTGCAAATGATACCGAAATAATTTCTGCATCAGGACAAATATTATTTCCTTTAGGGTACTCATTTACTACCCCAGGGACTCTATCGTTAGTCTCAAACTCCCATACCGCTGGATTCATTATATTACCGCACAAATCTTCCACACCTTGTACTGTAATTCTATACCAAGTAAAAGGGTTAAATAATTCAGGAGATTTAAGATAAAGATCAAAACCCTTGGCTCGTGTTTCTATCACGAAACTCTGCGAGTCTAAAATATCAGGTGGTGACAAACTTACTCCCTGATCAGCCAAACGCTCAATAATAATATTTGCACCTAAAGGACGTCCACTTCCGTCATCTATAGTAGATATACGTACTGCTTCAGAAAAATCTACCCTTATTATCTTGTCTAGACTTACGTTCATATCAGGGTACTTAGAACTAGTCTTATCTTTAACTGGTGAAGCAGAAGTTATAAAAGGCACATCGGAATCAGTTTCTGTTCCTGTCTTAAAATTCCAAACATGTTCACCACCAGAAAATGAACAACCAAAAGGATCACAACCTGATAAAAATAACCCCGTTGAGTCAGCCAAAGCCGCCGAATAATGAACCACATAAGACGTATCAGGCAATAGTTTACTATTAGGAACGAATTCCAAACTTCTACTCCCTAAATTTATAGAACCTGGAATAGACGTACTACCCTGAGTAAGTCGTATATTTCCATCTACAGTTGACTTGTCCAAATTATTATTGAATTGTGCCTGAGTACTAGAACAAAGATATACATTAGAAGTATCATCAGCCCCCACGTGCGCAGAAGAAATATCACGAATCCTAAACGAAGATCCTGGAAGTTCACAAAAAGACGGATCAAACTCAAACCTTCCACCAGTACATACCCTACAACCAGATACCTCACCCTCTGTACAAGACCTCGAAGAACTACCTGATCCATTAACTGCCTCATTCAAAACATTCATCACAAAAGTAGTTATAGCTAAAGCCATAAACATTATAATTAACCCAATCACTGCATTTATTATAATCTTACGCGCTCTACTTTCCTTCTCTACACTACCCGCCGCGGTCATCCATATAAAACCCCCATACAAAATAAATATAAAAAAGATAATTCCAACAACCCCAAGCCCAACACGAACAAAGTTAAGTACTATAATTCTAATATCCTCTGTCGGCAATGGTGTTTCTGATAGATAATTATCTGGATCAAAGATATCACCAGTTTGAGCCTGACCAATTTGTCCGGTAGCTAAAAAACTCGCTCCAATTACAATAAGAAGTAAAAAACTAAGTACAATAAGTTTGTATGGCTTTTTAGAGAATATTTTCATTATATAGTTTGACTATATTAAAACTTAAATACTACATAATATTATACAATTTTTTCAAGAAAATAAAAAATCTCAAACTCCCAAATCCTTAATTCTTTTCGTAAAAGACATATATATAAAAGAAACTACCACATTCCACAATATCCCGTACAACTTTTTATTTATCTCACTACTAGAAGTATCTACTTAAAATAACAAAAAATCTTGCTAAACGAGATATTATATGTAATAATTATTTTCGATCCTTACTCACTCGGAGGTCGTCTAATGGTAGGACATCAGGTTTTGGTCCTGATAATCGGGGTTCGATCCCCTGCCTCCGAACAAAATTTATACACGAACTTAAAAAGATCTCTAACCAACACAGAAAATATTTTTGTTTTTTGGTCATCACACCACCAATTAACTACCTCTACAAAAAACTCAATCAGTACAAGAAGTATAATTAAAGAACCTATTATATTAACAGTATTTAGCGTCGCATCGTCAAAACATATTTCTAGATACATCCCTATCACAAAATAAACAACACTCAAAGTAAGTAAATATATATTTTAGTATCTTCCTAGTATTTTTAAATATATTCCCCTCTGATGAAGGAGGTGAATTATTTAATTATTCAGTATATAACTTCTACCCTAGCACTATCAGACGTTGATAACTATACCTTATCTTAAAGATATTTAACTCTAGACAAAACTAAAATACGTAGATTTTAAGAAAACAAACAAACCAAAAATTCTATGTAGAGGATAAATTTCTATATTATTTGATTGGATTATATTTTTTAATAGTTTCTTGATTCTATTCCATAACTTTCTACTATAGTTTAATTATACTATTTAATACCACAGCTTACGAACCTAGAAACAAAAATACCTCCCATAACCAAAACTATAAACTATAAACTATTCAACAACCGTCCCACCAAATACTTTCAATACATTATCTAATACACTCTTATCCTCCTCAAACCCACTGCTCCTTTCAGCTCTAGCTTGCTTGGCTCTATCCTTATCCAGCCTAGAGCCAATGATCTTCAAATTATGTCCAAATACTTCTTCAAACACCCGACGTGCCAACTCTTTATTCTTTGCATCGTTGAGTCTATCTAAATGAAAGTCATATTCAAATCCAAGTTCCACCCTATCACCACGTACCGCTAATGGGTGAGCTATTTTTAATATAAAATGTAAAGAATGGTTGTGTTTTTTAGCCGTCACTAATACCTCTCGCCAATACTTTTTAATAGACTCAATTGACAAATCATTTAAGTCCAACTCAACAATCCCAGACTCAGACGACTTTGACCCATCATCTACTGTAATTCCTTCAACTTTTTTTACTTCACCTTTTACACTAGAGCCTAATTTTGCTTCCGTATTACTATTTTGTCCTACTTTTTGAGAAGCTAAACTCTCACTAACCTTGATATGGTACCCCAAAACAGCCATCTCTAATGGTAATTCAGGTAAATCACTTAAATGCTTACTTACTTGGAGTTCTATTAATATATTTATAAGTAATAAAATTTCTACCTTAGAAAACTTACCCACCCATTCTTCTAAGCTCTCACCTACCTCATATACTTCAAATTGAGCTAACATTATTTTACGGAGAAAATTAATCACTTCACCTACAAAATAATCTAAATCTATACCATCTTCAACTAAATTTCCAATCAAACCCACTGCTCCAGTCATGTCTTGAATTGAAAGAAAGTTAACAAGTGCCTCAACCGAAGGTTGATCAGACCTAGGTAGCACTAAGGCAGCATCTTCAACAGTCACCTCTTTATCACCAAGGGATAATACCTGTCCAAGTAAAGACTCAGCATCTCGCAAATAACCACGAGACAAATGTGCTATATGTTCTATTACGCACTTATCTACTTTTACTTCTTCTAATTTTATTAAAATATTTAACCTTTTAATTACATCCTTAAAAACAACTCTTCTAAAGTTAAACCTCTGACAACGTGATATAACAGTTGCTGGTAACTTGTGAGCCTCTGTTGTAGCTAATATAAATATTACATGTTTCGGTGGCTCTTCCAAAGTCTTTAACAAGGCATTAAAGGCCTCAGGCGTAAGCATGTGCACCTCATCTATAATAAAAATACGATAATCTGCTCCAGCTGGTGTAAAGCCAATATATTCTTTCAACTCACGTATATCATCAATCCTACGATTAGATGCAGCATCTACTTCTACCAAATCAAGAAATCTATTTTCATTAACCGCCAAACAATTGTCACACTTATTACATGGATCTGCCTTATCGTCCTTACGTTTCAAACAATTTACACTTTTGGCAAATATCCTAGCTGTTGTAGTCTTACCAAGACCTCTAGCTCCAAAAAATAAATAAGCAGACGCTATTTGTCCACGTATTATTTCATTCTGTAAGGTCTGTTTAATGTGCTCTTGACCTATCAGCTCCCCAAATGTTTGAGGTCTATATTTTCGATAAAGGGTTGTCGACATAGAAAGTATTTAATATGTGTAGATTACCAAAAATAAACTAAATAATCAAAAAAAATAAAACAACCAATAAGCCATCAAGAACGCTCTTAACAAATAACTATTTAAACTAAGCTCCTATAAATATCAATAAAACAAAGATAACTTTTAGTAATTTATTAATCTCAAACTTACCAAATTTTATAACCCCACATCTTAATACCTCTTAAACTGGTAGATTCATTGGAGGCACATTAGTATCGTCCCCTTGAGACCCTACGACTTGACTTGATACTGATTCATCAAAAATTTGTTGATACTTCTTAGGTGACCCATTAAATGATCCCTGTGAAGCACCAACTACCGAATCAGGCTGTATATCTGCTCGTACAGATGCCAACTGATTAAACAGATCTTCCGTGGGTAATTCAGAAGGTGCCGAGGCTTTACGTGTTTCCGCACGCTTAACTTTAGGGGTTACAACTTCATGAGTTGGAAAATGCCATACAGATGCTAATTCCTCTGTATTCAGAATAAATCCATTTCCAGCTCCTTTAGACCAGTGTCTCGATAAGTAAGCTTTCATAATTTTGGTCCGACGAAGGTCTGACCTAAACTTAACAAAGAAATACTTTACTTTGGTAGTAATTTTTGCATTAGGCATAAAAGCATTTAGACTAAGCTCAGCATATTGCCTAAACCCACCCATGACTCCAGAAACACCACGTGGTACATGAAACACTTCTTTACGTGCCACATAAATAAATCTTGCTTTAGTACGAAAAGCAGTCTTAGTTGCCTTAGCTTGTATTGCCTTAATGGTATCCGTATCACCAGGTGTTAGATTAAGCATAAGATGTTCATTATCTACACCTTGTGCACCTCCAGACGATGAACCACCAAACTCACCCCCTAAGCCACTGCTTAGTATTTGACTCGTCACCGTACCAGCAGACACTACAGGAGACATAACCTTACCTAACATACCTTTTTTAGAATCGGACTTTTTCTGTCCAGTTAATTCATTTACTTTCTCTAAGCTCTTACTAACCCAAGTATCAAGAATAGGCGTAATCACAAACTGAATCCATATTTGTTCACCTGGACTTAAATTGGACATTGATTCTATGATAGCAGCCAATGGATCAGCAAATTTCTGACTCATTTGATGTTCCCAGCTCGAATACGTTCGAATTGGATAAACATCTGGCTTCACAAGTTTAAGCTCAGTTGCCCACATCCCCCAACCTTCAGCTGGCCATTTTTGAGGTGTATTTGGCACATAATCTTCTACCTCCACAACATCAGCAGTTGGGTATTGTGCATAAATAGAAGCCTCCACTAAGTCTCTAAAACTTTCATTTACATGTATTAAAAATTGAACATACCCATCTATAGAGACAATTTCTACCGAATATGGATAGAGGAATTTACCATACCACCATTTTTCAATTAGATCTGGGGATGCATATGATCCCCATAACTGTGCAAAAAGCTGCTCTACCACTTGCGGTGAAGATTCGTGTTCCTTAGGTATATCTATTGCCAATAAGATTCTTTTTTGACCCATATCAAATAAAGTCTGCCTCCAGCCAAGCCACCTATCTTGTACCATGAAAAATAAAACCGCTCCAACAACTAGCCAGGTCACCCACGTGAAAGGTCCAGAATCGGTAAATAAAACACCAAAAACTGCCAAAGGAGATTCAGCTGAAGCAAGTAATATATTAGTAATACCTGACATGTCTTATCTAATTTAAGCCTATAAAAACATAAACGCGACTTGTCGCGTTTATGTCAGACGCATACTTATATATATTATAGTACGGTCTGTATATAAATTGAAATTATTGTACAGTTATAATGTTATTCTAAGTTTTCATCGTCAGCTAACCCATATCTACCATCTTGATCTCTCTTGAAACGCTTAGTATTATTTAAAGCCAAATACACAGTACCTTCTTTCACTTGACGTTGCTCAAGAACTATCTTAAGAAGATCTTCTCGAGTCATAGGGTCATCAGATAATTTTAATATTTGTTCTAGCACATCAGCAACAGTCCCTGTCTTATAACCCCACTCCTTCAAAGCATATATACCACGACCAATCAATACAAAATTATTATTTAAAATAAGTTCATTATGAACCGTAGGTGCATGTGCCTTCTTCTTATCAAAAACATAGTCATTAATCAATTTTGTAATCTCTTCAAAATGCATCGGCTTACTATGACGTCTAAAAACTAGATATATCTTATCTGAAATTCTCTTAGGGTTTACGGACGCCCACATTTTCAAGCCCCACTCCTGAAAAGGATTTTTTTTTAACTCTCCAGATATTTCTAAATATGAATCAAGTACTTGCTTCCAATCTATCGAATCATTGTCCTTTGCTACATGCGCAATAAAATCATCACGCCATTTAGAAAAACATTCATGACCAGATAGCTTACTGTATAAGTCATCACTAGTATGTGGCTCACCCAAACTATCTAGTGTCTCAGATACTATATTTAATAATTCCTTATACAAATCAACCGAAGCTCCTATCAGCTGCCAACCACTACCCACATGCGAAGGCTCTAAATGATCAGATAAGTGTTTAACAAAAAATTTCAAAGTTGCTAGCTGTTCCTCTGACGCCTTGGTTTTATAAAATTCCTTAGCCATTGAATTGTACTCTCTCATTCCACCACTACGCTCTAAAATATCTCTTAACTGCTTATCTAAATGCTTAAGTTCTTCTACTTCACCTTTTATCTTATTAAGCTTAAGAATTGCCTGCTTAGTAATCTGTCGTACACGTTCACGAGTAATAAAAAACTTCTTACCAATAGCATCTAGAGTATGAATTTTTTGTCCAAGACCAAAACGTAAATATAAAATCTCTTTCTCTCTTTCAGATAAATTATCTGATAATATACGACACAAAAACTCCTCAGGCATTTCTACACTCTGAGTATTTTGTGACTCAATAACCTTATCTAAGATTGATTCTGATTCTGACATATAGAATAACTATAGTATATTGTTGATTTTATGTCAATCTCTTTTGGCTGTATTCTATCCCCAAGTATATAATTTATATTTAGTTTATTTGTTGACCCTCTGGGATTGACTGAAAATGTATTTCATTTATCTCAACAATGTGATCCCAGCTAAGAACAAGACGGTTAAATACATCTGGACTCATGATAGGTCTACGATATCCATCTTCAATAAGATAAACCCTTGAATTTCCACTAAGTTTTATAAGATTAGATGTGACTATACTATCCAAATCTTGCTGATTTAGAATCAAAATATCATCCCATTTATTAGAGCTATATGAATTAAATATATCTGCAGTTGGAATGTGTAATTTAATATCACGCTTAGCATCAACATAATATACAGCAGAATCACTATGAGATTTAGCTAGCTTGATACTTGGAATAGCATCAAAATTTACTTGACTTAAAGTCTTAATATCAGAAAAACGGTAACCATAGGTCTGAAATATAACTGGACTTTTTAGCCAATGTTTGAAAACACTAGATGAATCTGGTGAAGGCTTAAGAACCGCATATACACGAGAACTCCCCTCAATCTTTATAAGCTGGGTAGCAGGACTATAGATATAGGAAAAGGCACCCAGTACCAACCCACGACCTTCAAGTGGTGACTGTACAGTCGGTTGTGCCTCTTTATTAAATGTATGTTTGGTTCTAGAAATAGTAGAAGGAGTCTTACTGGGCACAACTGGCTTATTCCCTTTTGTAACTAAGGCATATACACCATCACCACCAGGCGACTCAACAAATTTACCAAAAATATCCCTAGAACTTACTTCAAAGTAGTAAGTAGTACCTGGATCAAGACCTTCAACAACAATTTTATGGTCACGAAGCCTAGGTGAAGATTGACTCACCTTTTTATTAAGCTTATTAAAAGAAGTACCATAACGAATACTAGCACCAGCAGGACGAGTAGTAACCCAAGTAAAGGTAATGGATCTTTCACTAATTGCTGGATCATTGGTACCCAAAGGCTTAAGTCCTCTTATTTCTAGGTCATTTTTATCAATAGCATCTGATGAGGCAGTATGAAACCTACGAATACCAGACTTAGCAATAATACCACGTCTATCTTTAGATAATACACGAAAATGATAATGATTATCCTTCTTCAAACCCTTAAGAGTAACTTCATGATCTTTAACTTTACGACCACTAAAACCAGATTTACGGTTTATGTCTCCATCAGCTAAGCCATATTCTACTATACTAGTAGACTCCGTATCTGTCTTCCAAGTAATAGTAATAGCAGTCGCACCAACCCACTCTACGTTAACGTTTTCTATATTTACAACACCCTCCGAGGTGGCATATTTACCAGTCTTAAACGTAGCATCAAAAGAAGTAATTTTATCACCTGAAGCACTCTGTGAAATAACCATAAAGTGGTAAACAGTCTTTATGTTTAAATTACTAATTTCAATAACATGATTTCGCTCAAAAATAGTAGAACAAAGCTGGGCATCATAATCATCAGCTTTCAAGCCAAACTGAACACAACCAGAAGCAGGAACAGAAGTAAGCCAGCTAATTTGAACGTCATCATCTATAACCTCAATTTCAAGATTTTCAATAACAAGCTCAGATGATGCATGGCTGGGTATTCTATGAAGTGGGCTAAAGCTAAATAATATAACAACTAACGCAAACCAAACATATTTATAATTGTAGAAAAATTTATTCATATAAATTATATATAACACATAAATGTTATTTTGTCAACTCTACTGAGCTGTATTCTAGCCCCAAGTACATAAAAGACTAAAAAACCCCAGAGGTCAGGTATAATTAACTTGTAACAACAATTAACCAAAATACCCCACGAGGTCTTTATTAAGAATATGGCACTTAATTTAAAATTGAGGTACCTCAAAACAAGATTTAAACAGCATAAAACAATAAATACCACCTATTATGGTGATATTTATTATACATATCTAATAATTGAGTTATCTTCGATATTTAGATCTCTTTATAGCAAACTTTTTATATAACCTTTCTATGTTTTTCTCTTTAATCTGATCAATATTAGGTCTAAAAATTTGTACAAATGGAATATCTATAACAGGGATGTCAATAACAGGAATGTCAATTATTGGATCTTCTACAGGAGCTTCTTCTAAAGGGACTTCTTCTTCCGGTACAGATGTACTTCCTATTTGCATACCAGGGACAAGTCTAACAGAATCTATAACCAAATCTAAATCAGAGTTAGCATTTGTGTATATAGCAATTTGAATATGGTGTACACTAGCTGAAGTTGCTTTATATTGATAAGCTTTATTGCCTATAAAGTTACCATAGGTTCCTCCCATAAATTGACCTGAAATAAATTTATTATTAACATCATATTCATTAATCCACATAGCCTGACCACCACTTACAAAGTTTTTAATCCTTATAAAGAGTGAGAGTAGATAATGTTTACTTGAATTAACCGGTATCATATTTGAACGAATCACATCTTTCATAGAACTACCATCAAAAAATATTGCTGTATTTTTAGTAGGATAAGCCCCACCTTGATCAACCATTCTAATATCATCAGAACTACTTCTAGTCCAACCAGCTAGCCAGTCGTTCTCTATTTTATCAAAACTTCCATTTTTGACTCGATTATCTTTACCAAGAGATAAAGCCTGATGAATTGTTTTTGTAGTATAACCCTGTTTACGGATATGCTTTGCAATTTTGCCTAGCTCACTTTGTAAATATTCATACTTTTGAGGGTTAGATTTAACAATTTCATGAAACTCTAAAATAAGCCACTCACCATTAGCCATGGTTTCGTCAATTAATTTAATAACATTCTCAGCTGGTTCATTATATTTAGGACGGTAAGGCTTAAGCTCGTGCTGTTTTAAAGGAAAAACTTGAGAAACACCAGAAACACGTCTAGAGGTAGAATAATAATCAGAAACAATATCTATAACCTGATCGTTATAAGCCCCAAAAGGAAAAGAAAAAGATGTTGGTGTAATACCATGCTCTAGAAAAATATCATGAGCCGTTTCAATCTCTTCCCTAATCATATCCTCTCCCAATAAACTCAAGTTTGCATGAGACTTTGTATGATTAGCAATATCCCATTTATATTCAGTCTGAAGTTTTTTAACCTCATCCCAGGTCATGTTTTTGAAATAGTGATCATCTATATAGTCAGTTACCCCATAAAAAGTAGCTTTTATACCTTGACTCGCTAATGTTGGGGCTCCGTTTTCATAAATACCAATACGAGCATCATCAAAAGTAAAAGTAATCAAACCTTTTACATCAGCAGTTTCAGCTTGAACACCTATGACAGGTATAAGTGCACTTACCCATACAAAAAATATAAATAATCTATTAAGTATTTTCATATAAATTTAATTAATATTAATTGTTTCTTCTAATTTATAGTTATCAAATTCTAAATCTAGAAAGTCAGATCTAATTCCTGCCAAACCAGGACTCTTAATTGTTTTTCCTTGACTTACTGAATCAGTAGTTTCAAGAATTAACTCCCAATTTCCAGAATTAGTCCAGTCAATATATAACTTAATCTCAACTATTTCGTTACTCAGATTAGTAACTTTTGATCTTATACCAACCCAAGTACTTTCTGGTAAAAGATTTGAATTTTTATCTCTATCATAATCCACCTTATCAACAACTAATTTATAAGTCAATGTGTAATATTCCCCAGAAATTTTTTTCTTAATAACTGCAGCCCCATCAACCCTTAGACCAGCATAATATAGGTTATCACTATCTTGATACCTACTAAAAAGTAAGATTCCATTTGATTCGTTTCTTTTCAAGGTATCCGTCAGATTAGCATTCAAAATCTTAAAATATACTTCTTGAGTTTGATTTTGCCACTTAGATTTAGTCATTAATCTGAAAATATTCTGTGGGTAGTAACCGTTTTCAGTACTTGACGAATTATAAGCCCTATAAACATGTCGCCACATATCATCCTGATTCAACTTCCCTTGTAAGGTTTTAGCTGAACCTTGACTGACAGTCAATTTTGCTCCTGAATTTAGCCACCAATCTTTATCTGTACTTTGAGTCACATTTGAAGCTTCTTCAATTACCCTAGGTTGATCAAAACCTTCAATAAATACTTTATCATTTTTTGCTTTTTTATCAGAATCTACCACTTGACTTATCTTTGGTATTTCAATTAATACCTCGACTTCAGAATTATTTTTTAACTCTTTTAATTCTTTTAACTCTAAAAAGTTATCACTTTTAGTTGAATCAGTACTTTCTACCTCTTTAACTTTTATATCTAAAACACGATTTTCCTCTTGCATTACTTTTTTAGCAACAACACTGGTTTCAAATAAAGCTACTTTTTTCTCTGATACTCGATGTGTTGCAGCAAAACTAAATAAAAAAATACAAACCAAACCAACAATAATCAATGAGTATCTAATAACTAACCTAGACATAATATTTAATTAATTCTCAAACAAAGACGTTTTTTGAAGCTTCATTTCTGTCACAATCAGCTCAGCTGGACCATTATCATTCCAAACCTTATAACCAACTGACCCATGCGACAACTTATCATTAATTTTATCATAAAATACTATAATCTCATTATCTACCAAACACTCTATTTGTTGATCCATGATCCTTAACTCTACATTTTGCTCCACAGATAAATCAAAACTAAAATCAGGATTTGTGGTAACTTTTTCATAAATAACACCATCTTCGTTAACTTCAATGGAAATTCTATCTTGCTGAAATCTACAACTAACATAATTTCCACCATCTATTGACCTAGCAATCAAAGAAAAGTCCGAACCGTTTACAATTTGCTTGCTTGAAAAACTATAATTTTTCCAATCATAATTTTTATCAAAAAATAAAGCACCACTATTAGTCGAGGATATACTTCTAAGTTTTAACTGTTTGTTACCCACAGACAAGTCACCCCAAGCTAAAAGCCAGTTAGATGAATTTAAAAAATCTTCCTGGTACGTTTTTTCTACAGGCTCCAAGCTTTCAAGTACATCTAAAAGCTCTTCACCTGAAAAATATGGGTTAACCTTAAAGCGTTTAAATAAAGTATTTTCTAAACTTCTATAGTTAACCCTAAAATACCCTTCCTCATTTGAATTTGAATGCTGTATAAAAGCTATGGGGTACACTCTAGTAGATATTTCTATAGCATTTTTTTTAATCTCATAGTTTTTGCTCTTATTTCCATAATCCCCGAAAGGGAATGAATAAGTTAAAACTTTGATATCAAAATCATTTTCAAGTTCAGTTTTTGCTTTAACTAAATCAGTTTTTATTCTTACTCGAAACTCTTCTAAAGTTTCTTGACGATTTTTATCACTAAGCCATTTAAGATTAGACATAAAATGTCCCTTTTTACCTGCAGAATCAATCTGAATTAAAAAATGACTCTCAAATCCATGAGATTGTATATCCCACCTACCAGATGTGTTCATTCTTTCAAGCTCTTTCCTATCTAAATAGTAAGGAGTAATAAAATCATCTTTATAAGTAGCAGTAATTATATAAGTTGTTGCTTTAAAACCAGTAGCTTTAAGAATAGGATCAGCATTATATAAATTATCTTTGCGTCCATCGTCAAAGGTAATAAGCACAGACTTACTAGGTAAATCTATCTCACCCCGCATAAATCTTAAGTAGTCTTTTGTATCAATAGTACTATAACCCGCTTTTTTTAAAACAAACATTTGATCCTTAAAATTATCAATAGAAATTTCTTCAATATCTTGTGGGTACTCAAGAACTCCGTGATAAAGTAGTACCGGAATCACAACAGATTTTGTTGCCGAATAAACTGGGTTTGAAAAATCATTTATTTTTTTGGCTTTTAATTCCTTTGAGTATTGTCTATATTTAATCTCCTGCTCTACGGCTATCTGCACTTTAATAGCTATATTTTTTATCACAGAAAAACCTCCAAAAGGAAAATATTTAAAAAATACAACAGAAAAACTAAACAAAACTACTATCAAAAAAAATGACTCAACTTTTTTAAACTTTATGCCCTTGACCATGTCATTTTTTTAATAGTAACCATCGAATAAAAAATTAACCATGATAATACTAAGGTTGAAAGAAGACTCATAAGAGGGCGGTAAATCCAAAAACTTGAACTCCTATCTTCTATTTTATAAGCCAAGCCAAATAAAAAACCTATGTAAGCAATACCCATCAAATAAACAATAGCGGATAACATATCTCCGTGAAAAGGTAAATAAATTAAATGCCGAAAAAAAATAAAAGGTCCAGCAAAAACAAATAAAATATGCAAGTAATAAACAAAGGCCACAGGAAATGCTTTTTTCCAGAAAAAATGTCCCGTAAAAAAAGTATTTCTAATAAAACTTTTTTTCCACCTAATTTGCTGCTTAATAATTCGTTTAAAAGTATCTGGAACATGAGTTAAAGCTCTAGCTGATTTTGAATACACTACTCTCCATTCTCTCTCCGGATAATTAACCTGGGTTACAAACGGTGAGTCAGCATATTTTTTCTTTAATTTTGCTCCGATAGTAGTACAACCTAAGGTGAAGCCAGTTAAGGTTCTATCGGTTGCAAACTTAAACTCTTGACCCAAAAACTGATCATTTTCCCAAGCTGGAATATAATTATAAATAGTTGCTTTACGAAATACAGCCAAAGGTCCGGAAACACAAGTCACTGCCCCAAAAATACTTTCATAAGCTTTGCGGATAGAAAACTGACCCTCATACCAAGCGTCTTGCATTTTAGTTAATAAATTTGTATCAGCATTTAAAACACGACTATGTCCACTAACCCCACCCACACTAGGAGTATGTTCAAATATCTTTACAATCTTTTCTATAGCATCTTCCGCTAAGATAGAATCACTGTCTGTAAAAGCAAATATTTCTCCATTGGCATTCAGCATAGCTTGAGCTAAAGCTTTCTTTTTGCCCATATTATTTGGTAGATGAATTACTTTAATATCATGATAAAGAGAATATTCATCTAAAATCTTAGCAGTACCATCTGTACTACAGTCATTTACCACAATAACTTCTTTATACTGGTAAGACTGATTAACCAATGAGTCCAGGCATCGTTTAATAATTTCTTCCTCATTAAAAACTGCCACCATAATACTTGCAAAAAGTGGTTTAGTACCTGATTTTAGTTTAAAGTTTTTAACTTCTATATATGGATCCTTATAGTAAATAAAAGTAATTATAAAATTCATAAATAAAACCCCAGTAACAACCACTCCATATATATTTAAAAAAGGATTTATAGCTTGAAAATTAAACCAAGACTTACCGAGAATGACTAAAAATAGTGAAGTAAGAATAAAAAAGGTAATACTAAATAAGATCAACCTAATAGTCAGTTGATTTTTTTTAGTCTGAGAAGCATCCTGCGCATATGACTCAATAAAATTAGTTAAATATTTGTTAGACCTAGAAAGATTTAAACCGAAAAATTTGGCCATTTACCTTAATAATATTAATAATATTTAAAAACCCACTTCATATCTTTTATCAAATTAATATTTCAAAAAAATAGGTCCTTAAAACAAATTTCAAGCAATAATACCACCTTATACTATTTTCAATGGTTATAGCAATGTGTTTTAATTGTGGATTAACTAACCTTAATCAAATTTTAACTTATCCTTAAAGAATAAGCTTGTATATTTTAAAAAATAAATATATTTAATATTAATAGTATATAAAAACAATTTTGATACATACCCTACTGCTATTAGTCAGAAGACTCCAGAATATCCACCATTTCAGCTAGTCTGATTCGCTCAGATTCAAGCTCTACTATGTCAGACTCTTTTTTGCCAAGCTCACTAGTCAAATCTTCTTGTCGTACTTTGTCCCTGA
>Ga0316190_10000363_pt1 | contig 31042 bp, 26 predicted proteins | sample Eddworburrow2_MG_FD_204929 | JGI IMG/M metagenome (GOLD analysis project Ga0316190, IMG submission 204929) | Coastal sediment microbial communities from Maine, United States - Eddy worm burrow 2 | ecosystem: Environmental > Aquatic > Marine > Coastal > Sediment | place: USA: Maine | collected... | reverse complement strand
CGGCATTCTCGCCGATGGGCATGTGCTGGTCGAGGATCTCCCGGGGTTGGCCAAGACGATGATGGCCGCGAGCTTTGCTCGGGTCGCCGGGCTGGACATGCGCCGGGTCCAGTTCACCCCCGACCTCATGCCCGCTGACCTGACCGGCTCTGCCATCTTCGATCCGCGACGGTCCGAGTTCGAGTTCCGGCGGGGACCGATCTTCGCCAATCTTGTCCTGGGTGACGAGATCAATCGGGCGCCTCCGAAGACCCAGGCCGCGCTGCTCGAAGCGATGCAGGAACGCCAGGTCAGCGCGGACGGGCACACCCACCGGCTGCCGTCACCGTTTCTCGTCATCGCCACCCAGAACCCGTTGGAGCTGGAGGGGACCTATCCGCTGCCCGAGGCCCAGCTCGACCGATTCCTGGTGCGGGTGTCGGTCGGGTATCCCGACCCGGACGACGAGCGCATGATTCTGGAACGGCGGATGGAGCGGCGCCACGACACCCCGGACCTGCGCACGATCGCCGACGGGCCGACCGTGTTGTCAATGCAGGCGGCGGTGGAGACCGTGCACGTCTCGACGGCGGTACTCGACTACATCGTCGCGATCGTCAACGACACCAGAACCGACGCAGGGGTGCAGACGGGGGCGAGCCCGCGAGGCTCGCTGGCCCTGTTGCGCACCGGGCAAGCCCGAGCCGCGATCGCTGGGCGCGACTTCGTGACCCCCGACGATGTGAAGGCCTTGGCTGTCGCCGCTCTCGGGCATCGCATCGTGTTGCGCCCCGAGCGGTGGGTGAGGGGCGGGACCGGCAACGACGTGGTGGCGGGCAGCCTCGAGCGGGTGCCTGCGCCCAACGCGGCCGGAGCCTTACTCGACCAGCCCACGGACTGACGGGTATGGCGCCAGGGAGAGAACCCCCGCTGGTGGCTCCAGGAGGCGGCGAGCGCGCCGGCCCATCCCTCCCCCTTGGCCGCGAGGATCGCCACCGCACTCCGCGCCTCGGGGTCTACAGCCGCTTGGCCCTCCTGTGCGTTCTCCTCGCGGTGGCGACCGGGCAACCCGAACTGATCGCGCTCGGTGCACCTTTCGCCGTCTTCACGGTGGTGAGCTTGGCGATGGGCCATGGTCGGATCGACCATGTGAGGATCGACGTCGGGGACGATCGGATAATCGTCGATGACATCGTCGAGGTGACGATCTCGGGCACGGCGACGGCCAACGTCTCGGAGCTTTCCATCACCCCGTCGGTGACGGGGCTGCACCCGCTCGGGGACCACAGCACGGTGCTCACGCCCGGCGGGGACGGTTCGTTTCGCGCCGAGTTCCGATTCCGGGCCGATCACTGGGGCGAGGCCGGCGTCGGGTCCGTCACGATCGATGCCTCGGACTGGTTGGGGGCGTTCCGGGCCACATCAGAAGTGGACCATCGGGCGACCGTACGGGTGCACCCTCGGACCGAACAGCTCCGCGCCCTGGCCACCCCCCGACGGACCGGGGTCGGCACGGGCATGCATCTTTCTCCCCGCCGGGGCGAGGGGATCGAGTTCGCCGATATCCGACCGTTCACCACCGGGGACCGGCTCGGGGCCATCAATTGGCGGGTCACCGCCCGGCGTCAGGAACCGTGGGTGAACGATCAGCATCCCGACCGGTCGGCCGACGTCGTGCTTTTCCTCGACACCTTTGAAGCGCTCGACGGCGATTCCGGGCTGCGCCTTGCGGTCGAGGCGGCCAGCGCGTTGGCGAGACGCCACGGTGCGGTAGCAGACCGGGTCGGGCTGGTGGAGCTGGGTGGCGTGTTCCGCTGGATCCGCCCGGGGGCGGGCGCCGACCATCTTCACCAGATCGTGGACGCCCTGTTGAACACCCAGGCGTTCGTCACCGAGGCCGACAAGACCATCGACCTCGTTCCGATCAAAGCGCTCCCACCCCGTTCCACGATCATCGCCTTGACCCCCTTGCTCGATGACCGGGGAGTCACCGCGCTGTTCGACCTGCTCGGCCGGCGGCACGACCTCGTCGTCGTGGAGACCGCCATCGACCGGTTCATCGATCCCGCGGTGCTCGACGCCAACCCGGTCGCCACTGCGCTCTGGCGTTTGGATCGCGAGGAGTTGCGGCTCCGCCTCCAGGGCCGCGGCGCCCGCGTGATCTCCTGGTCCGCTGAGGAACCCTTCGACCGTGTGCTCCACGCCCTGGCGCCCCCGGGACAGGCGCGGCATCGATGAGGGTGCGCGACGGTGGCGGCTGGGCGACGCTCGCGGTCGCCGGATCGCTGGCGGCCGCGGCGGTGGTGGTGCTCATCACCCGCGCCGTCGCCACCGCCGACTTCCAGGGCCCGGCGACCGCGGGCGGGATCCTGGCCGCCGGGCTGTTGGCGGTCGCCGTGCTGGTCGGCGCGGCTCGCATGATCGGGCCGGCCACCGCCTTGCTCGGAGGCTGGTATGTCGTCGCTCACCTGTCGGGGCCAAGCGTGAGCGGCGCCGCCCTCGTCGCCGCGTCCACCGGGCTCTTCCTCGCCGCCGAGCTCGCCTACTGGGCCGGGGAGAGCCTGCGCCAGGGCGGCGCCGTCGCTTCGGTGAGGGCCGTGCGACTCTTCGGCTTGGCCGGAGCCGCCATCGTGACCAGCAGCGCCGTGGTCGTCTCCGCCCGCCGACTCGCCACCGATGGGGTCGTCCCTCTCCTGATGGGTGCCGGAGCCATGCTCGCCCTCGCCGCCGCCATAGCCGTCCTGGCCCGACGTTCGGCGCCGGTCCATGACGAAACCCGGTTGGGTCGTCCCGTGAAGTAGCCTAAACTCGGTCAAACCACCTGCGCTTGTAGCTCAATTGGATAGAGCATCTGACTACGGATCAGAAGGTTGGGGGTTCGAGTCCCTCCAAGCGCGCTGAGCGGGAGTTTCATCCGTTTTCGAACATGACCACCGCTGGTCGTACGGGCCGTGGTCACGAGGTGGTCACAGATGCTCCGCCGGGGATCGAATTACGCTCGACCGAGCCTGAGCAATCGGCTACTAAGCACCGCCGGGCTAGGCCCTTTTTCGTCGCGTCGCCGAGTGCTGCTCGAATGACCGTGTGGGTATGGCGGACGCAGCGGTTCGAGAGGCCTCTTCCCCGCTTCCCGCCATCCTCGAGGAGAGTGCCGTACAGGTCATCGAGGGTAACGGGGGTGACGGCTTGGATGGGTACCTCGCCGAGGTATGGCGAAATGTACTCGTTGATGATCTGGCGGTAGCTGGCGACGGTCTTGGGTGCGAGCCCGTTGGTGGCTCTGGTGGCCAGCCAGGTGAGGAGGTAGTCGCCGAGGCGAAGGGTGCTCGGTGCGACGTAGCTGCCGAGCCGGACGGTGGACGAGGAGCTGGCGTGGCCCGGTGTGGGCTTTGGCGGCGATCGGGGCGCCGCTATTGCCCAGGTCGATGGCGAAGGCCCTGGCATCCGTAGAAGTCGGCCAGCGACGAACACGGACTCCCGGTCAACTATCTAGTCGTGAAGGCCGTTGAAGAGTTTCTCGATGACCCATCAGCCACGGGGGCGTATAATTTCATCTGTGTAAGTTCGTTTCCTTGATCGGGCAGAATTGTCTTACCCGGAAGGAAGTGAGCATGAAGGAACAGATTATAGTGACCGCGGAGCGTGACGGGGTAGCTGGTTCGGGGGCGTTGCTTTCCGATGAGGTGTTGGATTCGTTGATGGCCAAGGTCGAGGCTGATGGTCTTGAGCTGGTTGGCCCGGGTGGGGTGTTAGCGGCGCTTCGCGAATGAGTGGGGTGGGCGTGATGGGCTGTGGGTCCGCGACGCGAGACAGGGACCCGCCCAGAATCTGGAGCTGTTCTACGGCTTCCAGATCGAGAGGGACCCTGTGATCATTGATGCTACGCGCGTTGCAGCGTGTCTGGTCGGGCTCGGTCCCGACATTCGTGTGCTCGGGGTTGATGACTGGCTGGGCGCCCGATTGTTGTCCACCTCGAAACCGCTGGCGAACGTCCGCCGTGCCCGGGCGATTGTTGGACGGTTCCGACGGTGAAGGACCGCCTGAGGGTCGAGCTGGTTGATCTCCCGGCGTTCGGGCGGCCGGTGCGGATGGTGTGGCACAAGCGACGGTTGGCGTGTGAGAACCCGGGTTGCGCGATGTTGACCTGGACTGAGCAAGCACCACAGATCGCGCCGGCCCGGACGTCGATGACCACCCGGGCTGGACGGTGGGCGACTGTCCAGGTCGGGCGGTTCGCTCGCCCGGTCAGCGATCTGGTCGTCGAGTTGGGGTGTTGGTGGTACACCATCAACCGGGCCGTCATCGGCTACGGAGCGGCCCTGCTCATCGCTGACACCGACCGCATCGGTGCGGTCGACGCGCTCGGCCTCGACGAGACATTGTTCGTCCGGGAGGGCCGGTTCCGGCGGCGGGCATGGGCAACCAGCGTTGTCGACGTCGGGACCGGGCGGCTCCTGGACATGATTTAGGGCCGCACCGCAGCAGCGGCGTGCGGGTGGCTCGATGAGCAACCGCCGACCTGGCGAGCCCAGATCCGCTGGGCAACCCTGGACCTGTCCGGCCCATACCGGTTGGCGTTCACCACCATGCTGCCTGACGCCGTCCAGGTCGCCGACCCGTTCCATGTCATGATGGTCGCCACCGGAGCGCTCGACGAGGTTCGCCGCCGGGTCCAGCATGAAACAACCGGGCATCGAGGCCGGGCCGGTGATCCGCTGTATCAGATCCGCCGGCCGCTCACGATGGCATCAGAACGACTCGACGACGACCAACTCACCCGCCTCCAGTGTCATCTCGCCGCTGGCGACCCCCACGGCGAAGTCCGCAACGCCCGAGAAGTCGTCCGCTCCATCTACACAGACACCCAACCCAACCCGCTCACCTTCGTGACTGAACTCGCAGATGATCTCCAAGACAAGTCGTGCCCGCCCGAGATCAACCGGCTCGGCCGCACCCTTTGGCCGCTGGCGCCATGAGATCGCCGCCTGGCACGAGGCCCGCGTCTCCAACGGCCCTACCGAAGCAGTCAACGGGCTGATCAAGCGTGTGAAACGAGCGGCGTTCGGGATGCGCGCCTTCCACCACTACCGGATCCGATCCCTCCTCTACGCCGGCCGGGTCAACTGGGACCCACACTCCACTAAAACGCGAAGCGCCCCGATACTCCCGATATTGAGGTGGAGGCGTCGGCCTCGGGTGGCTATCTTCCGCTCCTGTGAGGCTTCCTCGATCACTCCACACCGGCTCGAACCTCACCGGTATTGCACAATCCCCGCCCTTCCCTTCCACCACGGTGTCAGGCGCCTGGGCTCTCAGCACGGGCCGCTGGGGACCGGGTGGGTTCCAGCGGCACGTCGCTGATCTCGCTCGTGCCTTCGATCCCGTTGAAATCTGGATGTACGGCTCGGTGGCCCGGGGTGATGACGACGGCGACAGTGACATCGACCTGCTCGTCGTCCTCAACTCCGACCACCGGTACGGGTTGCGCACCGGTGGCCGGCACCGCCTGCATCCAGTCCAGGCCAGCCGATCACAATGCCCGCCATCCGGCCACTATGGGCTATTCGTCCAGTCGTAGCTCTGCCTCAGCGGCGGGGCGACCCCGACTTCGCAAACGGTCGACGACTACATAGCGACCCTCGGCGGTCCGCCTCAAGGTCAGCGTCCGCAACTCCGAACCCACTTTGTCACCTCTGACAGCGACCATGTATAGATCGCTAGTCATTGGTTGCACAGTTATCCGAAACGCGATCCGGTCACCGGCTTGTACTGTCATCGTGAAATCGTCAGGCCCACCATGCACAACAACATCTTGTGTAGTCATGGTGTCACCAGGCGCCAGAAGATGGCTGATTTCTTCGTGCACCTTGGTCACGAGATGCGGATCAGGTCTAGTAGGCATCAAAATCGTACACCCAACTGTTGCTATGGTAATGAGGTAGGCGATCAAAGCTGCGAGTATGCGCCTGGACTTCACGACTGCCACCATAGGCTAGGAACACAATTTCAACCTGGGAGGAGTAACGAGCACAGATGCGTCATGCCCATTCGGCCGTAGAACGATGCTCGGTGCTCGGTGCTCGGTGCTCGGTGTTTAAGATGCATGCCGTTGATCCCCCCTATATTCTTGGACGGCTATCTCACCGTCCAGTTGTCTGAGATTATGCGTCTTCCCGGCGCCTGTCAACATCGGTTGGTGATGACGATCGCCGAGATGAATGGTTGGATAATGGCAAGGGAATAGCCCTGTCTGGTCGTAGTGCTGGTTGATTGGTGGTGGCGCCTCCGCGGAAAAGCCCCTCTGGTCTGGGAGGATACGGGTTCTTGACGTCCGTGTTCCGTGACCATGAGGGGCTCCGTGATGGTGCAGGTTAACAGGTCGGTTTCGACGCCGGTGGTGACCACCAAAGGTGAGCGCTTGGTATCTCATGGGGGTGTGGGGATGCTGGCCGAGGTGGCTGATTTGTCGGGGCTCACGGACGGGTTGACGGCCGTGTTCTGAGGCGTTTCTGACTTCGTGCGACAAGTTGGGGTTTGTTTCAGACCACATTGGGGTGGTGTGGGCGGGTGGTTGGTGGTGATTGTAGGTGGATGGTTCATGGGGTGTTCTGGCGGGTAGCGCGGCGTTGTTGGTCGGCGCGGATGAGTCCGGCTCGACGGGCTTGTCGGATGTGGTCGCCGCGGCCTTCGTGTTCGTCGTTGGGGGTGACGTAGCCGATGGCTTCGTGGAGCCGGACGTCGTTGTAGTGAACTCGGAGTCGTTCGAGTTCGGCGGCGAGGACCGCGGGGTCGGTGATAGTCAACAGGTGGGGATGTTCGCGCTTGAGGTGTCCCCAGAGTGTTTCGATCCAGGCCTGATCGGTCGGCGTGCCGGGTCGGCCGAAATGTTGCGCGATCGAGGCGGCGGCCATGAATTTGCGGGTGTCCCCGGCACGCATTTCGGTGCCGTTGTCACTGATGGCCAACAACAAAGGCACACTCTCGTCGTCACTGGGTAACTCCGCATCGAGATCCGATAGTCGACCGGCGAGCTCGCCGGTGAGGAGCCCTTCGGCGTCGAGGGCTTTGGTGAACAACACCCGCGCCGCGAGCGATGTCGGTTCCGCGGTGAGGGTCGTGGCGATCCATTTCCGGGTGACAAGATCGATGATCCCGTACGCGTACTTCGAGCTCACACAGGCTTCGAATTGTGAGTAGAAGTCGGACCGCAGCGCCCTGTCAGCGTTTCTGCTGGTGGGTTTCTGCGGCCCGTTCTCCGAACCGGACGAGCGACTTTCATCGCATCCGGCTCTCCATGTGTTATGCCGCTGTGGCGGGCGGTCCTGTTGTTTCGCTTGGCCATGGTGTTGGGATTCGGGTGCCCCGGTATCGGTATCGCTCGATAGCGATCTGTTGTGACCGGAACATCTCGATGTTGCCGTCGCGTATCTGCCAATGGGGCAGGTAGCGGCGGACCAACGTCCCTTTATTGAGCCCGGCATGTCGTTTCCGTAACCAACCGAAGATCCTCCACCATGTGAATGGTCGAGGTAGCTGAAGGTCTTGGCTGACACACCGTGCCGGAAGTAGTTGAACCATCCCCGAAGAACCCGGTTCACTGAGATCAACAGGTCACCAAGCGTTCGATGTTTCGCTCTGGCGGTGAGCGACCGGACCTTGGCCATCACCGAGGCAAGCGCCTTCTTGGATGTGTAGGTGTAGACCGCTCGCTTGTTGTTCTGACCTCGTCGAGCGCGACGCTGGATGCGCCAGCCGAGGAAGTCGAACCCCTCGTCGATGTGGCAGACCTTGGACTTGGCTTCCGACAGGCCTAAACCCATCGGCGCCAACATGTCGCTCACCTCACCACGGAGTGCTTCGGCATCGCCACGGGTTCCGGCGACCATGACCACGAAATCGTCGGCATAGCGGACGATCCTCATGGTTGGGTTCCCGGCCCGACGGTGCCTGGCACGAGCCCAGTCCGGTCCGAGCGCTTCCCATTTCTGGGTGAAGTGCTCGTCCAGCACAGACAACGCGATGTTGGCCAGCAACGGTGACAAGATCCCGCCCTGGGGTATCCCAGTGATCGCCTCACGAGCTTTGGAGTCCTCACCGAGGACCCCAGCCCGCAGGAACGCCTTCACCAGACCCGTGACCCGTTTGTCCCCGATCCGATCTCGCACTCTGCCCATAAGGACGGTGTGGTCGATCTGATCGAAGCACGCCTCGATATCTGCTTCGAACACCCACAGGTAGTTCCTGGTGGCTGATCCGAAGAAGTGGATCTCAGCGATCGCGTCCTGGGCTCGGCGTCTCGGACAGAAGCCATAAGAACACGGCTTGAAATCCGCCTCGAAAATCGGTTCGAGCACCAGCTTCAACGAGGCTTGAACGACCCGGTCTACGACAGTCGGGATCCCCAACGAACGGACCTTGCCGTTGCCCTTGGGAAACGTTTTCTCTCGCACCCGTTAAGGCTGGAACTGGCGGGCTTTAGATCATCTCGCAACCCACTCAGCAGAGCCTCGACACCGGACACGATCGAGTTGGGTTTCACTCCATCGATTCCGGCGGTTCGTGCCCCCTTGTTGCCCCGCACCCGACGCCACGCAACCGTGAGAAACGCCGGGTCATACACGAGGTTGAACACATCATCGAAACAACGATCAGGCTCGCTGATCGCCCATTGGTGCAGCTTCGTCTGCATCACGTGTACCCGCCGCTCGGCCTCATAGAGGTCGGGCCACAGAGCGCCGGTATTCACCAGCGGCCTCCCCGGTCAGCATTGATACTGCGAACACACTGGGGTCGGTCGCCATGTGACCGGCTTTGTCGGGTAGCCCCGACGCATTGCTGCGTCGGGGCCCCCTCAGAACCGAGCGTGCGACTTTCACCGCACTCGGCTCAAGCAAGCTCCGGGGGCGTTCGCGTGAAGCCGCTGGACCCGGTGTCATCGTCGGGCGACCGGCGTTGACATCGGGTGTGGACGAGACGAATGGTGTCCGATGGGCCGCTCTCGCACACGGTGACGATCGCTTGTTTCGTCATCGCTTTGCGAGTGGCCCGCCACCACTGTTCCCATTGTTGTGGGCTTTGTGGCGGCGAGTCGGCAACGAGCAACAGGTCCTTGCAGAGCGGACAGCGACCGTCTTGGGTCTTGAGGAGACGCAGTTCGGTGTTGCTGACCGGCAGGGTTGATGCGTGTCGCCGTGCAGCCCAGTAGTTGGTCAGGGCGGGATCATCAACAGACGATGTGCCCGCGACCATCTGGTGTCGGACGATCTTGGTCCAGGAGAACTTGGTGAGGTAGGCGCCGCTTTCGCGGTCACCGAACACCCACCGGTCTCGCCTGGCCCGGTTGAACTGGCCGAAGTACCGGTCAACAATCCAGTGCCTCGACTTGTTCTGATGGCCATGGGTCGCCCACTTGTAGGTGAGCTTCCACATGTAATCGTCGAGCGAGCCGAAAGCCTCGCTCGACACCACGGTCCGGTAATAGGCCGACCAGCCTCGCACGATCGGGTTGATCTTGCGGACCAGTGCCAAGGCGTTCGCTCCTCGCAGAGCCCGCACCTCGGTCCCGAGCCGTTCCCGGATCCGTCTCATCGCCGCTGGGCTGGGTTTGATCAACAGCTTGTTGTCGTAGCGGCGGACGTTGAACCCGACGAAGTCGAAACCCGTGTCGATATCAACAACGCGGGTCTTGTCCTCGTTGAAGCTCAATCCTCTCGGCCGGAGCCACGCTTCGAGCTGCGCCTTGATCTGAAAGGCTTGGTCACGACTGTGACAAAGCACCACCAGGTCATCGGCGTATCGCACCAGCACCGGAGAGTTCTCCTTCGACTCGGCACTGGCGGTGTCGAGTCGGCGGTATCGGACTCCTGCGGCTTGTTCCATGCCATGCAAGGCGATGTTCAACAACAACGGGCTGATCACCCCACCCTGAGGAGTTCCCTCCTCGGAGGTGATGAACCGGCCGGCGTCAACCACACCCGCCTTGAGCCACTGCGCCACCTGATCCCTGGCCGGGAAGGTGCCGAGCGCCTCGAGCAGACAGGCGTGGTCGATCCGATCGAACGCCGCGGTCAGGTCCGCGTCGAGTGCCCACCGGCGCTGAGGGTTGGGACCCTTCAACGTCAGATAGATAGCTGCGATCGCGTCTTGAGCGCCACGACCCGGACGGAAGCCATACGACTTCGGTTCGAATCGTGCTTCCCACTCGGGCTCCAACGCGTTGAGTACCCGCGCCTGGAACACCCGATCGACAATGACCGGAATACCGAGAGGCCGCTGTTTTCCATTCGCCTTGGGGATATACACACGTTTGACCGGTAGGGCCTGCCATGAACCGCTCTGTTGATGTATCCACATCACCAGATCGGCTTTGGCCCGTGGTGTCACGATCAACACCCCGTCAACCCCAGCAGTCGAACGCCCACAAGGCACGTTCGGTCACTACAACGAGGACGGTTCCCGCTACCTCGTCTGTGGTCTCGTGCCACTCGACGAGTTCTACAGCCGCTACGAAGAGGCCAGCGGGTTGACCGTCGACGCCGAACGGCTCGACTACTACCGCATCTTGAACTGCTATCAGATCATCGCCACCGTCGTCGGCAGCGCCTACCGGGTGGTGCGACTCGGCAAATCACACCAGGACATCCTGCTGGCTCGCGTGAAGGGTATGGCCGCCGCAGTCGCCGATGAGATGCTCACACTCCTGCGCGAGAGGATCTGAGATGGCCGACCACACCGTCAACACCCTGGGCGCGGCGATGAAGGCCTTGACCGATGTGGTCGCGGGAGCGGTCGCCGAGGACGATCCGCTGGCGAAAGAACAGCTCGCGCTCGTGGTCGCCTATCTCGATTTTGTCCGCCAGCGCCTCGATCTTCGTCACGCGCGCGCTCGGTTCGAGCTGCGCAACGCGGTCGATCTCTCGGTCGTGGTGTCGGCGATCACCGATCCAGGAGACGAAACCGGCGTGCTCGGCCAGTCGGTCGAGCGCGGCGAGAGGTCGCTCGCCGACCCCGGCGCGCTCGACAAGGAGCTCGACGACCGTCGCTGCGCCGTCGAAGCCGCTCTGCGCGAGACGATCAGGGCGATGGCCCACGGTGACCCCGATGTCCGCCGACGGGTCGAACGTGCGGTGCTCGACGCCAGCGAGCCGCGCGTCAAGATGGAGCGCGCGTGGTACCTGCCGCTCGGTTTCGACCAGAGGCCCCAGGAGCTGCCTCCGCTGGTCGAGCTGCTCGGTTGAGCACCTCCACGGCGCGCCACCCGACACGCCCCTCCAAGCGCGCTGGATTATCGAAGTAGTCGTTGCCCCATCGGCCGATGGGCGGAGCAGGAGGGTCGGCTGCGTGGCGCATCAGCCGTAGCCAGTCCGCGGCGCCGACCGATCCCGCGGGAGCGCGTTGGTCATGGTCGAATCGCTCCTGGTGCGCGCGTGGTCGTGGCAACCGTGCCATATGTCCGGTGTGGCGTCATTGCCAGATGGACGCGATCGGGAGATACCAGATGTCGGGCTCGAACTGGAATGAGCGCGGGCCTGTGTGGAAGACGATTCCTCTGATGAACCGATCGCCGATCTCGTTACGCAGCCAGCGCAGGTGGCGGGCGTCTTCGCGTGTCGGAGCGACGGATGCTTTGACTTCGATCGCCAGGACCGATCCGTCGGCGAGCTCGATGATGAGGTCGATCTCGTGCTGCCCGTTGGCATCGCGCAGATGGAGGAGCCGCGGCTTCGGGGTGAGCAGTTCGGTCTCGGGCCGGAGCTGGGCGGCGACGTAGGTGTCGATGATCCGCCCGAGCAAGTCAACGTCTCGCAGCACGGCCCGGGCGTCGACGCCAGCCAGAGGGGTGAGCAGCGCAGGCTCGGTGATGTAGCGCTTCGGGCGGCGGGCGAGACGATTGAGTCGGTTGTTGACGTAGGCAGGAACGCGTTCGGTGAGAAGCAGTGTCTCGAAGAGGTCGTCGTAGACGGTCACCGTTGCCCGGTCGATGCCCGCCGCCTCGGTGAGACGCTGGACCGACGGTATCCCGGCTGTGGACACGGCGAGCGCTCGGAGATAATTGCGCAGCATGGAGGGGGTCCGACGACCTGCCAGGGAGACGTCAGCGGTGACGACTTGATCGATGTATGCGTCGGCGAGCAATGCGCGGCGCCGAAGGGAGCCGGCGCGGGCCAGCTGGGGTAGTCCGCCGCGCAGGGCTCGCTCCACGTAACCGCGCAAATCGGGCGGGTCCTGAACCATGGGCATCTCGGCATCGATGGCCAGGGCACGGTCCAGGAACGGTGCTGCGTCACCCCGACCGAGCAGCTCCCGCTCGGTCATGCCCCACAGCGTGAGCCTGACGACCCGTCCGGTGCCCGCCCAGCCAGCGGTGAGGAGATCCGTGCGAGCGGAGCCGGTAAGGATGAACTGACCGCCTACGAAATCCGTGTCGACGGCGCGTTTGACGGCGCCGAGCACCTCGGGCACCAATTGCCATTCGTCGATGAGCACCGGTCGGGGACCGGCACTGAGCGCAACGTCGGGATCGGCGGCGACCACACCCCGCTCGCCAGGACGGTCCAGCCGCAACACGGTGGTTGCGTGGCGTAACGCGGTTGTTGTCTTACCCGCGCCTCTGGGCCCGACGACCAACACGGCCGGGAGACCGTGCTCAGGATCGACGAGATCGGCGAGGACCGGGTCGAGCATGCGAGGAACGTACGACGGCTCGATTCTCCAACATTAGCAGCCTCCATTCTCAGCATTTAACACAACGGAAAGCCCGTATTCCGCACAAGCTGTCCACAGCCGACCATGAGATCGTGTGACCAGGAAACGGCATGCCGAGACGCACATCTCGGTCGTCCCGACACCGAACACATAGACGCTCCCACCATCCCCACTTCTCCGACGTCGCCGACAAGACGGAGGTTGCCCCCGACGATTGCCTGGTGGACGTGGGTGGTCTCAACACCATCTGCTCTGAGAAGAGCGACCGCCCCGCTTGGACTGCGAGCGTCGTGAAAGACCAAACGGCCCCCTGGCGCACAACAAGGGTCCAGTGACCGAACGAGCCGCGAGCCCCCGGTTCTCATGTCCCGTAGTTGGTCTATTTGGGTCGTGATGGCAGGGCGCTTGGGGGTGCCATCAGGTCTCGGTGGGCACGGTGGTGAGATGGTGCCAGAGCGCGGTGTAGCGGTCGTGGGTGATGTGTGGCGTGACCCATCCCGCGTCTTCGAGCTCCGCGTGCAGCGCGGGCAGACGGGCCCAGGGGACGCTGGTGTCGACATGGTGTGCGAGGTGGTAACCGGAACGAAACGGCACGAGGATCTGCGAGGCAAGCCAGTGCTGGCTCACGACGTGGGTGTTTCGTCGTCGATCGGGGCCCGGTGCCATGCCAGCATGCTCCGCGATGGCCCGGAGCCGGTTGATCACTTGCCAGACCGTCGCCCACGGCAGAATCCAGACCACGAGCCACGCCCACCAGCGTCCGGTCACCACGAAGGTCGCTAGACCGACAAACATTTGCACTCCGAGCATGCCAACCAGCTTCGCCCGAGGGAGCCGGGTCAGGGCACGGACCTGTTTGAGCGCCGATTGGCCGCTGGCGTCGCGCACGAGGCGACGCAGGAGTCGGCGACGGCGCGTTGGGTAGCCGGCGTAAAGGCCCATGTCCGGTTCGTCGGGGCCGAGCTCGTCGTTGTGGTGGACGAGATGCGCTTGGCGGTAGCCGTCGTAGTCCAACAGCGCAGGCCAGGCCAGCATGATCCGGCCAATGCGATCGTTCCAGACTCGGTTCTCGAACAACAGCGCATGGGCCGACTCGTGGTTCAACAAGAACACGAGCGACAGGCACCGGCCAACCCACACACAGACGAGGATCCACACCACCGGGTGATCGCTGATCCGGACCAAGGCCCAGCCGCCAGTGATCTGTGCCCAGACGGCCACCACCGCTCGAGCGTTGCGTCGTCCGGGAATCGACCGCAGGCCATCGATGATGTGGGGGCGCGCCTTGCCCGACGCGAACAGTCGATCGGTCGGCAGCACGTCTGGGAGTTGGCTCTCTGGCGGGGCGAGGGAAGTCACGGTCGATCCGTCCTCGCCGCGGTCGGCGCGTCATCGATGTCCGGGTGGAGGTTGAAGAACATTGAGATCACCGACTCGGCAACATCGCCGGCCGATGCCGAGGGCAGTGCCGCCTGTTGGAGCGCGACGCCCAGTACCGTCGCCCAGTAGGCCTGGGCCTCGACCGCGGGGCTGGTTCGCAGCCGCCAGCCCTGGCGATCGAGTGTCTCCCGGACGGCTCGCTCACCTTCGTGGTGAAGCTTGGCGAGGGTCGCTCCGACCTGATGGCGGAGAGCGCGGTCGAACCTGGCCACCGACATGGCCTCGGCGAACAACAGCAGCGACGGGGACTCGAACGCCGCGCCCAGGATCGCCGAGACGAACTCCGCCGGGCTCCGCGCCCCCAAACCCGCCTTTTCCACTGCAGTGCCAATGTGCACCGCCTCGCGGCATGCCGCTTCGACGAACAACGCTTCTTTGGAGTCGAAGTAGTAGTTGATCTGGCTCGGGAACACACCCGCGGCGTCAGCGATCGCCTTGACCGACACACCGCCCAGGCCCCGTTCGACGAACAGGGCCACCGCATTGTCCAAGATGCGGCGTCGGGTGGCCATCCCCTCGCTTCGAGTAGCTCTGAGTTCGGACTTCACACCAGGGATCCTACGCGTTGTTTGAACGCCATACATGCGCCGAGACCATGAGTTGCCAGCACTGGTTCCGGCCGGTTGCTCTATTGGGGGAATGCGTCTTCGACGATGCGCTCGCTGGGGATGTTTCCGCGTAGCGAGCCGAAGTGGGTGCCGCGGCCACCATCCAGGCGCGACGAGATGAAGGCGTCGGCAACCGCCTCACTACCGTGTTGCACAAGGATCGAGGCCTGCCAGATGCGAACCATGCGCTCGCTGATCCAGCGGGCATGGAACGGGTGGTCGTCCAACCCCACGAGTTGGTCGGGGAGCTCATCGATGGCCGCATCGAGGATGCGGCTCCCTCCCCGGCCTGTTTGGAACTCGTCCATCAACGCGTCGAGCAGATTGGGGTCGCGCTGAAGAGCCCGCAGCACGTCGAGACAGACCATGTTGGATGTGCCTTCCCAAATCGTGTTCAGCGGCGCCTCGCGATACAGGCGGGCCATCGGGTGGTTCTCGATATAGCCGTTCCCGCCCATGCATTCCATGGTTTCGGCGGTGAATGTCGGCACCATCTTGCAGACGAAGTACTTCACCAGTGGCGGGCCGATGCGCCGAAGCTGTGCCTCAGCGGCATCGCCACCGGCCTCATCGAGGGACCGGGCGATTCGCAGGGTCAGCACCATCATGGCCTCGGACTCGATGGCCAGATCCGACAGCACATTGAGCATCAGCGGCTGCTCACCGAGCGGCTTGTGGAAGGCCTGCCTGCCCCGAGTGTAGTGGACCGCCTGAATCAGAGCCTGACGCATCATCCCGGCGGAACCGACCGCGAAGTCGAGTCTCGTGAAATGTGCGTCCTCCATCGCCGATCGGATCCCGGTCCCCTCTTCACCAAGCCGGATGGCGTAGGTGTCGTGCAACTCGATCGAGCTGGAAGCATTGGAGCGATTCCCGCACTTGTCCTTGAGCATCTGGATGAAGACGCGGTTGCGGGAGCCATCGTCGTGCACCCTCGGAACAAGAAACAGGGTCGGCCCTTCTTCGGCTGTAGCCATGACCAGAAAACCGTCGCTCATCGGTGCCGAACAGAACCACTTGTGGCCGGTCAAGAGATACTCGTCGCCGCCGAGGGTGATCGGTCTCGCCGTGGTCATCGTCGCCCGTAGATCTGACCCTGCCTGTTTCTCGGTAAGGGTCATGCCCAGGGTGATGGCCTGCTTCTGGGCGATCGGAACCAGTCCCGGCTCGTAGTCCTCCACGGCGAGTTTCGCCGCCCACTCCCCCATCTGGGGATGGGCCGCAAGGAGCGCAAGAGCGGCATAGGCCATACCCGTCGGACAGCCGACACCATTCTCGACCTGGTTGAACAGGTAGCTGAGCACGGAGCGGGCCACATGCCCACCCGACTCAGTAGCGTTCTGAGCCAAGCTGTGCACCCCACCACCGAAGGCGATCTGCATGAGCTGGTGGTACGCGGGGTGGTAGTCCACCTCGTCGACACGATGACCGAACGCGTCGTGGGTGCGCAGCTCCGGCGGATAGCGGTTGGCCAGATAGGCGAGATCCTGCGTCTCGCCCGAACCGACCGCGGCACCGAATCGACTCATCCGTGACTCAGCCCATCCTGCCCCCTCCCGGCTCAATGCACGCGTGAGGGCGAGGTCGGTCTCGAACGGGTTGTAGTCGCGCAACGGCGTCGCCTGGTTGACGACATCGTGGGTATCAATCACCGGATCTGCTCCTTCGGGTGCACGTTGAGAACCAAGAACAATCCCTCTGCCCGGGTAGCCCTCTGCCGAACCTTGCCACGACCGCAGCTTAACCTTTGTTTGTACATCATACAATTAAGGGGACCGCCGAGGCCAAGCCGACGTTCAATACGCGCAATAGCGACTCCTACTGAGCGCTCACATCGCAGCGTCGCTTACGGCTCCGCGACGATCCAGCCCCGACGCTGCAGCTCGGCGGCGAGCAGCTCGGACGAGAAATCTCGCAACGCGCGCTCGGCGGCGGACGGGCGGCTCGCACGCGTGGGAGAAGGCGGTGGGCTGTCGCTGTTCGCCGCTTCCTCGAGCTGTTCGATGAAGGCGTCCGCCTCATCCCGCGTGAACTTGCCACCGGCTTGGCGTTGCGTGAACCCCATAGGACCGCGAGCATCACGGAAATCGGTGTGGCCGGCATCGTGCAGCAGCGCCAAAAGCTCGCGAACCTTGTTCGCGGGGGCGGGTGGGCCTGATTGCTGACCGAATGCCATACTCGACAGTCTCCCATCTCGCGGTGACAGTTTCGGGATGGGGCAGCACCTTGCCGTCTTCGAAAGGGTCGAACTCGGGTCGGGGCGCCAAAGGCGATGTGTGATGCCCTGTTCGTCCATCCCGGCGACGCGCGGACCGAACATGGTTGAGGCTGCCGGCGTCGGGCAAGAACATGTCATGCTCGAGCGATGAGCGATGATGCCCCGACCGATCCGGCTCCCGAGTCTCACGCCGCCGACACTCTGAACGATGTCGGCGTGCTCACGCGGCGCGAGATCGAGGCTCGTATTGTCGCTCCGTTGATCGAACGGTTGGGCGACGAGTTCGGTCACGACCGAGTCGTGGATCTGGCACGAGAGGTCGTCGTCGACGTTGCCCGCGGCCAAGGCGATCAACTCGCCACCGCGCTGGGCGGCAACGATCTCGCCGCGTTCGCTGCCGGTATGGAGAACTGGACCAAGGGCGGCGCACTCGAGCTCGAGGTCGTCGAGCAGACCGACCTCACCTTCGCGTTCAACGTAACCCGCTGCCGCTATGCCGAGATGTACCAGGCCCTGGGCGTCCCCGAGTTGGGCGCACTGCTCTCGTGCAACCGCGACGGCACGATGGTCGAGGGGTTCAACCCCGATATCGCCTTCGCGCGAGAACAGACGATCATGGGCGGCGCCTCGCACTGCGACTTTCGCTACACGCTGCCCCGCGATGGGACCCCGGTTGAGGGCCCCTGACCCCATTCGGACCGCTACTTGGGCTCAACCTCCATATGGCAGGAAACGATGACACGCCACTCGTGGCCCCGAGCAATCTCCAACAAGGGGTCAGCTCCGGACCGGGGTGCCGAACGTAATGCCGGGGTAGCCCTGCTCGTCCATCACGTCCATCCGCTGACGGAACTTGGTGAGGCTGCCGGCGAAGGGCAGGAACTCGTCTGCCTTCCCGGGGATGTTGGCCCCGCGGAACCACGACTTCTCCGCGATGAGTGCGATCTTGGCGGCCTCGCGCACCTCCTCGGTCCACTCTGCAGAGGCGCCGGCGTCCGGCGCGATGTAGGTGCGGCCGTTGGTTCGAGCGTGCTGAAGGAGACCGGTGATGTAGTCGACCATGATCTCGGTGGAGCGGGGGAAGTTACCGGCGATCAGGTGGGGGCCGCCGGCGGTGAAGAAGTTGGGGTAACCGGGCGCCATGGCGCCTAGGTACGTGACCACACCCTGGGCCCACTCGTCGCGCAGCACCCGGCCGCCCTCGCCGACCACGTCCATGCGGGTGAGCGCGCCGGTGAACCCGTCGAACCCGGTAGCCCACACGATGATGTCGAAGGTCTGCTCCCCATCGCTGGTCTCGATGCCGGCCTCGGTGATGGTGACGATCGGGGTCTCGTTGAGATCGACCAGTGTCACGTTGGGCTGGTTGTAAGCCTCGTAGTAGAAGGTCTCCATCGGCGGGCGCCGCATGCCGTAGCCGTGGTCTGTCGGGATCAGCTTCTCGGCGAGCGCCGGGTCGTCCACCCGCTCGCGAATCTTCTCGGCGATGAACTCCGAAAACTCCGCGTTGGCTTCGCGGTTGGTCATCGTGTCCCGATAGTTGCTGATGATCTTGGAGAAGCCCTTCTGGCGGTAGAGCTGCTCATAGAGCACCCAACGCTCTTCTTTGGACTCATCGAAGGCGCGCTTACGGGAGGCCTTGTGGACGAACCCAGCGAAGGAGTTCATGCACGAGTGATAGATCTCGTCGTAGGTGGCCTTGATCTCGGCCTGTTCCTCGTCGGTGATCTTCCCGTTGTTCAGGGGCGAATTCCAGTTGGGCGTGCGCTGGTACACCACCAGCTCCCCGGCCTCCTTGGCGACCTCGGGGATGAGTTGCACGGCGCTGGCGCCGGTGCCGATCACGGCCACCCTCTTTCCCACGAAATCGACCGGCTCCTTGGGCCACTGGCCGGTGTGGTGGGCCTCGCCCTGGTAGCGCTCACGTCCAGGGATGGACGGCCAATATGGCGCCGACAGCACCCCGGTGGCCGACACGACGAACCGGGAACGAAGCTGGGCTCCGTCCTCGCTCGTGACGGTCCAGGTGGCACTGGGCTCGTCGAACACGGCTGACGCGACGCGGGTCTCGAACTGCATGAGGTCGCGCAAACCCAGCTTCTCGACGGCAAAGTTCAGGTACGCCTCAGTCTCGGCCTGGCCGGCGAAGTGCTCCGACCAGTTCCACTCCGCCAGCAGCTCGGGTGAAAAGAAGTACCCGTAGGAATAGCTCTCCGAGTCAAAGCGGGCGCCCGGGTAGCGGTTCCAGTACCAGGTCCCCCCTACATTGGTGCCGGCCTCGATCAGCCGGACGTCGAAACCCGCCTCACGCAGTGAGTAGAGCTGATGGATGCCGGTCACCCCGGCGCCGATGATGAGGACTTCAGCATCGAGGGCCTCGCCCCCTTCGTTCACCTGCGACACACCCTGTTCAGTGGCCATGTTCGTCACTCCCCCTTGATCCGGCGGTCCCCGGAATCCGGGCCGCACCACGGGACGATACGCGGTCTCGTCCCCTCGGCGCCCGAAACCGAGCGGGTACGGCTGTCGGGGGAACCTGTCCCTGGCGGGCAGGGTCGATACTGTCGGCCCATGGGTGACAGCGAACCGAAGCAGCCCTTGGACGGCGTACGCGTCGTCGAGGTGACCGATGGCGTGGCCGGCGCGTACGCCGGGCGGCTGCTGGCCGTGCTCGGCGCCGACGTCGTGAAGATCGAACCACCGGGTGGTGACGTCGTGCGCCGCTGGGGACCCTTCCCGGGCGAGGACCCCGGTGAGGAGATCGCCGAGCAGAGCGCGTTGCACCTGCACTTGAACGTCGACAAGCGCTCGATCGTGGCCGATCTCAGCCGGGAGGACGATCGTGCCCTGGCCGCCCGGCTCGCGGTGCGCGCCGACATCGTGCTGGAGTCCTTCGCGCCCGGCGAGGCGGCGCGCGTCGGCCTCGACGCCGAGACCCTGAGGGCGGCAAACCCTGCACTTGTGGTCACCAGCATCACGCCCTTCGGTCAGGACGGGCCTTACGCCGAAGCCGGATATCGCGGCACCGAGATCGTGTACTACGCCATGGGCGGTCCAATGCACGCCACCGGTTTCGCCGAGCGCGAGCCGCTCAAGCTCGCGGGCCATCTCGTCAGCTACCAGGGCGGCACCATTGCGGCCACCGCCACGATGGCCGCGCTGCTCGTCGCCGAACAGAGTGGCGAGGGCGTGCACGTCGACATCGCCAACTTCGAGACCCAGGCCGGGTCGATCGACCGCCGTATGGTGTTCCTCCAACAGCACATCTACAACGGCCGGATCATGGGTCGCGACCCGGCCGCGGCACAGGGATTGCTACCCACCGGCATCTACCCGGCGGCCGACGGCTGGGTACAGGTCAGCACCCCACCGCCCTACGCAGAGCGCCTGGTCGCCACCATCGGCGACCCAAGTCTGAACGAATTGTTCGCCGACCCTTCCTGGGTCACCAACCCCGACGCCCCCGGGCTCGTCGAGGCAATTCTGTATTCGTGGCTCGCCGACCACACGACCGCCGAGGCGATGGCAGAGGCGCAACCCCACCACTGGCCAGTCACCGCGGTGCGCACCCCGCTCGAGGTCGTGCATGACGACCACTTCCGCGATCGCGGCGCGTTCGTGGAGGTCGACCACCCGGTCGCCGGTCGGGTTCTCCAGCCCGCGGCCCCCATGCGTCTCGCCGGGGCCCGGCCGCTGCGGCGCCGCGCCCCGCTTCTCGGCGAGCACGATGTCGAAGTCCGCGCCGAGCTCGACGCCACACCCGCGACCCCGCGCCCGGCGCCATCGAGACTTGGACCCCGCCGGCTTCCCCTCGAGGGCATCCGCGTGCTCGATCTCACCATGGTGTGGGCGGGGCCGTACACCACGATGCTGCTCGGCGACCTCGGCGCCGATGTGATCCGCATCGAGGACGCCCGGCTCTACAACGGTACCCGGGGAGCGGTGGCCCGCCCTCCGACGGACCATCTCGACAACCTCGGTTGGTTGTGCGCCTATCCCGATGACGAACCGGGCGAGCACCCGTGGAACCGCAACGCGTTTTTCAATATCCACGCCCGCAACAAGCGGTCGGCCACCGTGGACCTGCTGCGGCCCGAGGGAGTGGAGGCCTTTCTCCGCCTCGTCGAGCAGGCCGACCTGGTGGTGGAAAACAACGCGGTCGGAGTGATGGACAAGCTCGGCCTCGGGTGGGAGCAGCTCCACCGGCGCAATCCACGGCTCGTCGTACTGCGTATGCCGGCGCTGGGCTTGGACGGGCCGATGTCGTCGTTCGTGGGATTCGGCGCCAACTTCGAAGCTTTGTGCGGTTTGACCTCGCTGCGGGGCTACGCCGACGGCGACCCGTCCCTCGTCCGACCCGTGTACTACATGGACGCCGCGAGCGGGGCGGCCGGCGCGTTCGCCGCGCTGGTGGCGGTGCGACGCCGGGAGCAAACTGGGGTCGGCGAGCAGGTGGAGCTCGCCCAGGGCGAGAACATGCTCAACCTTGTCGGCGAGTACCTCATCGACGCCGCCCGCACTGGCCGAACCCTGCCGCCGCCCGGCAACCGGAGCCTCACCGATGCGCCCCAAGGCGCCTATCCCTGCGCCGGTGAGGACCGTTGGCTGGCGCTGTCGGTCCACGACGACTCGGCTTGGGCGGGCCTGCAGCGCGCCATGGGCTCACCCGCCTGGGCGGCCGACGAGCGCTTCGCCCGCGCGGCCGACCGCCGGCGCCACCACGACGAGCTCGACGAGCTGCTCGCCGCATGGACCACGTCACTCGATCGCTGGGAGTTGACCCGCCGCTGCCAGGCCGAGGGCGTGGCTGCCGGCCCCGTCCTGGACGACGCCGACGCGGTGACCAACCCCCATCTGCGAGCCCGGGGGTTCTTCCGGCGTAACGGTTCGACCGAGGTGGGCTGGCACGACTATCCGAGCCATCTGTGGCATTGGGACGGCCCGGCGCTACTCCACGACGGCCTCTGCCCCTTCGGGGCCGCCAACGAGGACGTGTGGCGCGGCGTCGCCGGCCTGGACGACGCGACGATGGCCGCACTGCACGACGGCGGCCACCTGCTCGACCACTATGTCGACGGAGCGGGCAACCCGCTCTGAGCATGAGGCCTGAGTGCCTCAGTTCGAAAGTGAACTTTCGAACTGAGGTTCTGTGTGATGCCGCCGCTGACCGACCGAATTTCTCAGCCGAGTCCTTTGGCCAGCACGCCTCGCGAGTCGGTGGCGGCCATCCGCAGAGGAAGCGCGGCCTGGTACTCGGGTGAGTCGTACCATTCGCGGAAGGCGGCCTCGTCGTCGAACTCGAGGATCACTACCCGCTCGCCGTGCCACTCACCCTCGACCGGGGTCACCGCGTTGTCGACAACCAGCGGCCGTCCCCTGACCCCCTTCAGCGTGGGTCCGGCCGCCTTGCTGTAGGCGTCGAGCCCCTCCTGGTCGGTCACCTTCTCCTGCACCACGAAATACACCGACATGGTCGTCCTCCTCTGAGGCCCGCCCGGTGCGGGCCGGGGCCACTGTAGGCGAGGCGCAGGAGCGGTCACCGTTGGCGCTACGTCATTGCCCTCCGAGAGCGGCAATCGCGCCCTGCGGCCATGAGCGACTTCAAATGCGGCCATCGCCGCCTGAATCAGCGGATCTGTCTCACTCTTCCCGTTGAACCCCAGGCCGTGTCGGCCGTCAGCACATCGCTGTCGACCCGCTCCGCCAGGGCTAGACAGAGCCGATCCGCGAGGGACAGACCTTCACCGCGCCTCCACCGATGTGCCGCCCATTCTGCATCGGCTGCCTCCACGGGCTCGATTCCCAGCCCGTAGCTCACCAGCAACGCCCGAACCAGATCCCAATCTCGGCCGGCACTCAATACCTTCTGGGCCACCTCCGACCAGTTCGCAGCACCACATCTGGGCTCGCCACCGAGCGCGGCTTCCACCACATCGGCGCCGACCTCATCTTGAACAAACGCCAGGACCGCTGATGCATCGAGGATCACGCTCACGCTGCGTCCTCCCGATCCGCAGCCCTGCGCCGTTCGGCGAGAAGGTCGCTCACCAGATCGAGACCCTGGAGCTCATTGCGGACCCGAGCCCGGAGTTGTTCACGCGTCAACAGGACGAGACCATCGGGGGTTTCCAGAAGAACGAGCGGGGTTCCTTCGGAGAGCCCAGCACGCTCGCGTACATCGGCGGGCACAACAATACGACCACGATCTCCCACAACAACAGTATATGTCCCATCCACATTGGGATGGTACCACCTCAACTCTCATGGTGGGAAGAGCCAATCGCTGACCTCCGGCGGTCACAAACATCAGCGGACCGAGACCATCTCGCCAGTTGAAACGGCGGCTCCGAGACGCGTGTGGGGTCCGGCCATGACGGCCGGACCCCACACTTCAGTCATCGAATTTGAGCCCGTGACCCCAATCCATCACTTGCGCCTTGCCGGCGATGTGATGGCGATGCCACGGACCAGCGATGTCAGATCACCGGTTGCGCCGAACGACGCGCGACCCGGCCGCCGATGACGAGCACCAGGCCAGCGCCGGCGAGACCGAGTCCGGCGAAGAACATCAGAAGCGAGCTGGCGCCGGCGAACGCAAGCTTGGTGTTCGATACACGCAGCACCGTGCTGCTGTGGTCCTTCACCTCCGCAACAGGAGTGTCCGACGACGGGTCCTCGATGAGAGTGACGCCGTTGGCAATCACGAGACCGGCCTGACCCGGCTCGGTTCCCGTCACCACCTTCAGCACCGGAGTGACTTCACCGGCCTCGAGGTCACCGTCGAATCGGCACACGTTGTCTTCGTCGCACCGGCGTCGGCAAAGGCACACTCCCAGCCCTCACCTGTCCAGGACTCGACGGTGAGACCCTTCGGGAGGCGTTCCATGACACTGAACCCACCGAGAAGAGGATCAGAGCCACTGTTCGTGCCGGTGATGAACCATGCGATGTCCTCGCCGGCCGCGACGCGGTCCGTGCCCGTCGTCTTCTTCAGTTCGAGCTTCGATTCAAACGGGACGATACCGAGATCCACACTCGAATCAAGATCGCCGCCCTCCAGGGACACGATATGGGTCAGCCCGGTCTCGGGATCACCGTCGGAGTCCGCGACATCATCGGAGCCCACGTCCTGGCCCATGACCTTGTGTTGGGCGGGAAGGGTCTCCCGATCGAAACGGACCTGATACTCACCGGGATCCAGGTCGAGGAACCAGTACATACCGTCTTCATCGGTCACCGTGAACGAAATCGCCTTGCCGTCCGGGTCGAGAAGCTCAACCTTCACCCCGGGCACCGACTCCTCGCCCTCGTCCTGGAGCCCGTTGCGGTTCGAGTCGAGCCAGACCTTGTTATCAAGACCGGCCAAAGGACGGAAGCCGAAATCAACGGTCAGGTTGGTCTCGGTGTCTCCGTCGAGCGAGGGATCGCCAGGCTCGTCACCGCCCGAGAGAGTGATGGGGTCAGACCACACGGCATCGCCGGGAGTCTCCGGATCAATCCCCTTGTCGTCATCATCAACATCGGAGTTGGGGTCGGCGTCACCATCCGAGGAAGCGAGGCCGACGAGTGCGCCATCGGTCTCCCATGCCAGGGTCGGAATCGAGACCAGGTAGTCACCCTCGGCGAGCCCGCTGAAGTGATAGAGCCCGTCACCATCGGTCGTCGTGGAGGCGACCAGTTCGTCTGGTTCACCGTCGCCGTCGAGGTCGACCCACAACTCGACCAGGACATCGGCAATCGGGTCCTCGTCGGCGTCTCGCAGGCCATCGTTGTCGGCGTCGAACCAGACCTCGTCACCGAGAGCCAGACGATAGAACCCGAAGTCAACGGTCATGTTCGCGTTCTCGTCGGACGGAACGTCGAACTCGAGTCCTTCCTCGGGCTTGTCGGGCTCATCGGTCGGCTCGTCGAAGAACGAGAGGGTGACCGGACCGGACCACACGCCACCGTTGGTGTCGCCGTCGATACCGTTGTCGTCGACATCGTTGTCGTCGTCGGCGTCGCCGGCGCCAGTCGATGAGTGCCAACCCTGAAGCGGGCCATCTTCGATGAACTGGGAGTCGGGAATCCGAACGAGATAGTCACCTTCGGCCAAGCCCCCGAACAGGTAGTAGCCATCACCATCAGTGACGGTGGATTGGAATGGGAACTCCGAATCGGCGATGCCGTCGCTGTCGGTGTCGCGGAACAGCTCGACCGTGACGCCGCTCGCTCCCAGTTCGCTGTCGTCTCGGGTGGCCGAGTTGTCGGCGTCGAACCAGACCCGGTTGCCCAAGCTCAGCGATGGTGTGGCCACAAATCCGAAGTCGACGGTCAGGTTCGAGTTCGCATCGTCAGCCGCGTTCACTCCGTCGGGATCGATGTCGGACTCACCCGTGGGTTCTCCGGCCGCGGTCAGGGTCACCGGAGCGGAATCGACGTTCTTCCCCGGCTTGCCCGCACCATTGTCGTCGGTGTCGACGTCATCGTCGGGGTCAGGAGGTGTCTCACCGTTACCTTCGGTCGACAGGTAGCCCTCGAGTGGACCTCCGTCAGCGAAGTTGTCGGCGGGAATCCGGACGAGGTATTCGTGGCCGTCCTCGAGGCCAACGAACAAGTAGTAGCCCTCGCTGTCTGTAAGTGTGTCGTCCAACACCGCACCGGTATCAGGGTCGACCAGCTGGACGGACACGCCCCCCACACCGGGCTCACCAGCATCCATCTTGCCGTTGGTGTCGACCGTGTCGAGCCAGACCCGGTTCCCCAGGCTCAGCGAGTGGAATCCGAAGTCGACCGTCAGGTCTGCGCTGGAATCGGGCGTATCGGGATCGTTGGTCGCATCCTCACCAGTGGATGCTGCGCCTGCACGCAACGTGATCGGACCAGACCAGACGGTCTCGGTGGGAGTCGCCGGGTCGATGCCGTTGTCGTTCAGATCTGCACTGTCACCGGTGTGACCCTCAGAGGACACCATGTGGACCAATAGAGCGTCGGGTGCGAACTCGGCCGACGGCACGGACACCAGATAGGTGCCCTCGCCGAGCCCGGTGAACAGGTAGTAGCCGTCGGTGTCGGTGACGGTCGAACCGACCTGGTCGGAGTCATCGATCACTCCATCGCCATTCATGTCGTCGGCGATGCCATCCTCGTCCTCGTCTACCCAGAGGTCCACTCGCACCCCGCCGATACCCGATTCATTGGGATCCAGGGTCCCGTCGTTGTCGGTGTCGAACCACACCCGGTTCCCCAACCGCAGCTCATAGAACCCGAAGTCGATGGTCAGGTTGGATTGGTTATCGGTGTCGTTGCCGGTCTCGTCGCCGGTGGGATCGTTGTCGCGGAGTGTTTCTCCGGTCGGCTCGCTGCCGTCGGGACCCAGGGTGAACACGCTCGAGACGATGTCGCCTTGTTCGGTGACCGCGCCGTTGTCGTTGTTGTCCCCATCACTATCAGCGTCGGCCTCTTCACCATTGTCCGAAGAGGTCCAGTCCTCGAGCGCATCTTGTCCGCCGGCGATGTTGGCGTAATAGTCGCCCGCGTCCAATCCGTCGAACAGGTAATGACCGTCAGCATCGGTGACGGTGGACCCGACCCGGGTATCACCCTCCGAAGGGCCAGCCACCCCATCATCATCCTGGTAGAGCTCGACGGTGACACCAGCAATACCGGGCTCGTCGACCTCGGCGACCCCATCATTGTCCAGGTCATTCCAAACCAGATTCCCCACCCGATACTCGGGCGCAGCGAGGGCGGTAGGTGTCGTGGTGCTAGTCGTAGATGTCGTGGTGCTAGTCGTAGGTGTCGTGGTGGTCGTGGTAGTGATGGGCTTCTCCACCACGTCGATCTGACTATCGGCTCGAGCGAACCTGGAGATGCCGGGCACCTCTCCGAAGACCTTCGAGGTGTTCCCGAACCTTTTGCCGACCGGGAAGCTGTCGGCGGGGAGTCGAATCGTGTAGGTCTCGTCGAGCAAGCACAGCTCCCCGCTGTCCGTCCACCCTTCAAGCTCGGATACATCGATCTTCGGGAAGTTCCAAACGATCTTGGTGCCCGACTGGACGCCACTGCCGCTGTCGACGATTTCGGTGCCGGGAGTGAAGCTGGAGAAGGCCTCGACATCGACGAGGTCGGTATTGCCGACCGGAGCCGTGGCACAGAATCTCAATCTGTACGTGAGCTCGCCGCCCGGGACCGGCCGCTCAGTGGGGTCCGTCAGCCACAACTCATACTTGGGGCGCGTAGCCTCTTCGGGCGTTATTTGAATCGGCTCAGTGATATTGATGGCCGACTCTCCAGCGTCGACATTCGCGATGTGGACCTGAGCAGAGTTGGGAATGGGGCGCGGTACCGGGCGCGAGCTACGCCCGGACTGCTCGACGAGGTGACGGGGGCAGCGTCCGAGATAACCCCGGAGCGGTCGATGGGACGGCGATCCCATCGCGCTCGCCACGTCGGTCTGCTCGATACCGTGAGCTCCGGCCGACAACCACCAGGGTTCGCGTGCTCGTTCTCCTCCGATAGGTTGTCGGCATGTCCTCGATGGTGGGTCATCGCCATCGAGTCCGACCCGATGACACCTCGCCCGAAGCTTTGCGGATCATCGTCGATCGCTGGCGGTCGATGTTTCCCGCCGCCAAGTTGGCGCTGTACGACCAGATGTCCATCGATCTGATCCAGCGGGCCAACGGGCATACGAACCACCGAGGGCGACGTGAGCCCGGCCTAGACGACCCTGCCTCTGTAGACTTGAGGTATGACTGAATCGTCTACGACGATCCGGGTAAGTGTCGCCCAACGCGAACGCCTACGCGAGCTCGCCAATCAGCGATCGAGCACGATGACCGACACGCTCGACGCCGCCCTCGAGGCCCTCCGCCGCGAGCAGTTCTACCGCTCGATGGCGGCCGCCGAAGCTGAGCTCCGATCCGATCCGGAGGCCTGGGCCGAGTATCTCTCCGAACGCGATGCTTGGCTCGACGCCTAGCTCAGCTGAACCGTGAACTTCGGCGACATCGTCAACATCGACTTCGGGACACCGGTCGGCTCGGAGACCGGCCTCGTCCGTCCGGCGATCATCACGACGAGCGACGCGTTCTTGCGGTTTCGCCCGGCCACGGTGTTCGCCGTCCCGTTGACGTCGACTCGGCCAACGTTTCCGAGCCATGTCGAGATCGAATCCGACGACACCAACCACCTGGACGTCAGGAGCCATGCACTCGTCGAGCAGATGCGCGCCGTAGCCATCGAGCGATGCAGCCCACCGACCGGAAACGTTGGACCTGCGGTCGCGCGGCAGATCACCGACGTACTCGCCATGATCATCGGCATGCCCTGACCACAGCTTGTCGTAGAGAAGTTCGGCGAGGGTGACGGCCGTGAGGTGGATATCGGCCGCGGGCTGACCGTCGAGCCAGTCGACGACGGCCGACGGCTCTGCTCTCATGAGCTCGGAGGTGACGTTGGTGCCAAGGATGATCACGACACGTCAGCGGCGTGGGGACGCTCGGATCGGGCAGGGAGCGCGAAATCGGCCCCGCCGATCGCCGCGAACCTGTGGCGGATGCGACTCCCGAGACGTTCAGGCATAGGCGGCTCGCCAAGTGCCTTGGCCAGGATGTCACGCACCTCTGCCTCCGTCGAACGCCCGCGGTGGGCAGCTCGAACCCGCAAGCCAGCCTAAAGCTCCGCCTCGATCCCACGAATGGTGAGTGTCGCCATCTGTCATCCTCCCCACGCTAACGCTGACCGTAACGCCAGCACCCGAGTATCGGCGTGGCACAACCCGATCGACGAGCTGGTGGCGGCGATGGGTACCGCGGGCTTCGACCCGGGCAGGATCTCGGCGATGAGCCGGGTGAAGCCAGACGGAAAGGAGATCTCATGGCGTCTGACGCGCGCCGCGGGAGCGAGGCCTGACGAGGGCGCACTGCCCGAGCGTTGCCCCTAGCCGGGCGATCACAACGACTATCGGGCGTACCACGACCACGAGTGGGGCCGCCCGACGACCGACTCGCACCGTCTGTTCGAAAAGATGACCGTTGTTGAGGAGTACCTGCAAACTATGCTGACCCTCGACGGTCGATGCGTGACTCACCGCGGCCGGCAAGGATACAGCCGCAGATGCGACACAGCGGCTGAGACGCAGGAGGGTGCGCGCGTGAGCGATACCACATCGATGCCACGTGCTGATGAGGTCGATCGTTTCGCCGAGCGATTCGACGCGGTCGCCAGTAACGTCGAGCGACTCATCCGTGGCCAATCGGTCGCGGTGCGCATGGCCCTGGTTTGCGTGTTCGCCCAGGGTCACCTCTTGCTCGAAGGGCCACCGGGTGTGGGCAAGACGACCCTGGCCAAGGCGATTCGTTACTCGATCCGCGGTGGGAACTGGGGGCGCATCCAGTTCACCCCCGACCTGATGCCCGCCGACGTAACCGGCTCGAACATCTACAACCAGCACGAGCACGTCTTCCAGTTCCTACATGGTCCCGTGTTCAACAACGTTGTGCTCGCCGACGAGATCAACCGGGCTTCACCCAAGACCCAATCAGCTCTGCTCGAGGTCATGGAGGAGCGGCAGGTTACGACCGGCAACGAGGTGCTGGCCGTCGTCGAGCCGGGTGAGCCATTCGTGGTGATCGCCACCCAGAACCCCATCGAACACGAAGGCACCTATCGCCTACCCGAGGCCCAGCTCGACCGGTTCATGATGAAGGTCGAGGTCGGTTACCCGCCGCGCGACGAGGAGCGCACGATGCTGCAGTACCGCTCGGCGGGTGCCTCGGCCGAGCGTCTCGACCCGGTGATCGACATGAGCGAGGTCATGTCGATGATGCAGATCGCAGAACGGGTTGGGATCTCGGAGCCCTTGGCCGACTATGTCATCGACATAGTTTCGGCGACGCGCCCCGTCGAGTCCCGGGGATGGGGAACGACAGATCGGGCCGAAGCGCGCGGTGCAGACCCCACCTTGTCTGAACGAGTACGCCTCGGGGTCTCCCCACGCGGGGGCCTGTCGCTGATCACAGCGGCCAAGGCGTTCGCCGCGTCCCAGGGCCGGGGCTATGCCACCGCCGACGACATCAAGTCGCTTTCCCACGCCGTGTTGATCCATCGGCTCCTGTTGCGCCACCAGGTGGGGTCCGACACGCGGTCTGCCACCGACATCCTCGATGCGGTTCTCGCCGAGGTGCCGGCACCACGGGATCGGAGTCGCTCGTGAGCGCCATGGCCGCGGCGAGAGGTGACCCGACATGACACCGTTGGGGCGAGTGTGGGTCGCGGTAGCCGCCGTCTGTGTCTCCGCCGGCTTGGCTACTGGCTATCGCGAGCTCGTCGCCCTCGGCGCAGGGTTGTGCACGCCGGTGGCGGTCGCCCTGGTAGGCGGCCGGCGGGGTTCACAGCTCGACGTCGCCCGGCTGATCACCCCCGATCGCGTCCCCGTCGGCGGCGACGCAACATCGACGCTCACGCTCCGCAACGACTCGACCCGGCGATTGCGTCGCCCGTGGGTCACCGAGACGATCGGCTCTGAACGGATTCCGCTCGGAGTCCCCACGCTGGCCCCAGGCGAGACCACCGCTCCGATCACCGTGGCGCTTCCCGCCGAACGGCGCGGCATCTACCCCGTGGGACCGTTACGACTGGGCCGGCCCGATCCCTTCGGGCTGTTGGTGGGCACACGCGCCCACGGAACCGCCGGGACCTTGACGGTGCATCCGCGGGTCCATGTCCTCGATCCACTCGGAGCGGGACACACGAGGGATCTCGACGGAGCCACAGCCGACCACGCCCGCGAGGGTGGCGTCGCCTTCCACGGGTTGCGCAATTATGTGCAAGGCGACGATGTCCGGCTCATCGATTGGCGGGCGACGGCTCGTTCGGCGGGCCAGCAGCTCTACGTCCGCCAGTACGTCGAGGCGGTTCGGCCCGAGCTCGACATCCTGGTCGACATCGATCCGGCGGTGCACGAGCCAGCAGGGTTTGAGCTGGCACTGGAAGCGGCTGCTTCCATCGCCGTGAGTGCTCTGTCGCTGCTCCAACCGGTGCGAATGGCGACGACGGCAACCCGCGACGAGTCAGCGTCGGGCCGGTTCGAGTCGCTCTCGACGGCAGG
>Ga0316190_10000362_pt1 | contig 31119 bp, 28 predicted proteins | sample Eddworburrow2_MG_FD_204929 | JGI IMG/M metagenome (GOLD analysis project Ga0316190, IMG submission 204929) | Coastal sediment microbial communities from Maine, United States - Eddy worm burrow 2 | ecosystem: Environmental > Aquatic > Marine > Coastal > Sediment | place: USA: Maine | collected... | reverse complement strand
GCTGGCCAGCAAAAGAGCCTTGAGGGAGAGGATCCCCAGTAGAATATTCTCATCGCTAACTACATAAATGTAGTAGATCTCATCAAGGTCCTTGGCCTGTTTCCGCATTTCACGGATGCAGGTGGCCACTCCCCAGTTTTCGTTTACCCGGATCAGCTCCTTGGCCATTAGTCCACCTGCAGTATCCTCATCGTAGCTAAGCAGGTCCACAATATCACCTGCCTGTTCCACATCGTCAATGTGGAGCAGCACCTCTTGTTTCTTATCCTCAGTCAGATCACCAATGACATCAGCAGCATCATCCGATTCCATGTGGTTGATAAAATGGCTGGCAATCACTTCCGAGGGCAGAGCCTCCAAAAACTTCTCCCGATCGTCCTCCTCCAGTTCCACCAATACATCGGATGCTTTATGCGGATCCAGTAGTAGGAATAGATAGGTCGCCTCCTCCTGCGAGAAGTTCTCATAAATATCGGCAATATCAGCGGGGTGAAGCTGCTCCAGCTTTTCAATGGCTGCCCGATCATCTTTGATTTCGATGATTTCCTTCAGTTCACTGATATACTCACGGGTGAGTTCTCTGCTCATGGACTTGAGATTTAGACATTGCCTTCATTGTTTGTCCTTAGTTGCTCTTCAACCCATTGGGTCAATTTGATGAATCCGGAAACGTCCAGCTGTTCAGGACGTAAGGACAGGAGTTCAAAATCGCTGTCCAAATTTAGTAAAATAGTTTTGATGGAGTTTCTGATCATTTTTCTGCGCTGGTTAAAAACAGCTTTTACCACCCTGAAAAAAAGCTTTTCGTCACAGGGAAGTTCGAGGACCTGGTTCCGTGTGAGCCTGATCACTCCGGAGGTAACTTTGGGTGGGGGAAAGAAGGATCCTGGTTTTACCGTAAATAGTTTTTCGACATGGAAGTAGGCCTGCAAAAGCACGCTGAGTATTCCATACTGTTTGCTCCCGGCCGGAGAAGCGATCCTGTCGGCCACCTCCTTTTGAACCATACAGACCACCGAGGGTATTCTCTGCCGGTACTCCAGGACCCTGAAAAGTATCTGGCTGGATATGTTGTAGGGAAAGTTGCCTATGATATGAAAGGGGCCGGGAACATGCTTCTCCAGATCCATTTTTAGAAAGTCTTCCCCAAGGATCCGATCCTCAAGCTCGGGCCATTTGTTCTTCAGAAAAGCAATGGAATCGGTGTCGATTTCCACCAGAAAGAGTTCCATATCCTTTTCCAACAGGGGTCCTGTAAGCACCCCTGTGCCCGGACCAATCTCCATCACGGTATCGGCCGGACCCGCATTCAGGGCATCCACGATCTTTCCTGCTATGGAGGGATCAGTCAGAAAATGCTGACCCAGGTGTTTTTTGGGACGTACCATCGCTATCCAAAGTTAAAATGATTTAGGTACTTTTGGTCAACAAACAGTTAAGGTCATGATAAAGCTTAAGAATCCATACGCAGAATTCAAGGAATACCAGTGTTTTGGATGTAGTCCCTCCAATCCATTCGGACTCAGGATGGAGTTTTATAAAGAAGGGGATGAGATCGTATGCAAGTGGAATCCGGATGAGCATTTCCAGGGTTTTCACGACATCCTTCACGGAGGGATCCAATCCACTATGATGGATGAAATAGCCAGCTGGGTTGTGTTTGTTCTCCTCGATACGGCGGGGGTAACCTATCAGTTGAGTACCAGGTTTCGCAAGCCTGTTTTTCTTTCCAAAGGGACCATCACCATACGGGCAAAGCTGTCAAAGCAGGAGAAACGGGTGGCTGAGATTGAGGCCAGCCTGTACGATGGAGAGAACAATTTGTGCTCGGAGAGCCATCTAAAATATTTTGTCATGCCGCGGGAGAAAGCAGAAAAGGAACTGCATTTCCCGGGGAAAGATGCCTTTATTAAGTAGGATGTTTATGAAATACGATTTTGATGTAGTAGTTGACAGAAGGGGGACCAGCAGTGTAAAATATGATCTGGCCGAAAAGTTTTTCGGCGACTCCGGGGTTCTTCCCATGTGGGTGGCCGACATGGATTTTCCGGTAGCCGATTTCATCCTTGAGGCCATTGCTGATAGGATCAGGCACCCGATTCTGGGTTACACTTTTCGTTCCGAAGGATTTTCGACTGCCGTAGCCTCCTGGATGCAAAAGAGACATGATTGGGTCATAGACGCTGGCGATGTTTGTTTCAGTCCTGGCATTGTACCCGCCCTTAACATGTGCGTGATGGAATTTTCTGAACCAGGCGACCGGATCGTTGTGCAGCCACCTGTCTATTTCCCCTTCTTTACGGCGGTGACCAATCATAAGAGGGAACTGGTTTACAATCAGCTGGTGAAGAAAGAGGGAGGCTATGAAATGGACTTTGAGCACCTGGAGGGCCTGTTTCGGGAGGGGACCAAACTTTTCTTCCTGTGTCATCCACACAATCCGGTGGGGAAGGTATGGTCCAGGGAAGAGCTTGAGACCCTGGCTGCGTTGTGCATCAAGTATAAGGTGATGGTGATCAGCGACGAGATCCATTCGGATCTCTTGCTGTTCGGGAACCAGCATATTCCTTTTGCTTCCCTTGGAAAGGAGGTGGCCGATCTGACCCTGACCTGCATGGCGCCCAGCAAGACCTTCAACCTGGCAGGACTTTATACCTCAGTGGTAATTGCCACCCAGCCGGCCTTAAGGAAACGTTATGAGAGGATTCTGGATGTGGTACATGTGGGAGGTGATAACATCCTTGGACAGGTGGCACTTGAAGCTGCCTATAATCTTGGACATGATTGGCTGGACCAGTTACTGAACTACCTGGAGTCCAATTACCTTCTTCTGTGTCACCGTTTACAGGAAGGGGCTCCGGAGATTGGTATTTCACCTTTGCAGGCCACCTACCTGAGCTGGCTCGATTTCAGCTCTCTTGGACTGGATGAGCAGGGACTCAGGGACTTTATTATACAGAAGGCCCGATTGGGTCTGAATGACGGGCCCATGTTTGGTCCGGGAGGGGCCCAACATCAGAGACTCAACATAGCCACACCCGCCAGCGTCCTTAGAGAGGGGGCAGATCGATTGGTGGCAGCCCTGCAGGGGGCCAGGTAATCTTTTTGTATATTTAGAGGATGAAGCTCAGGTTTTCTTTCACATTTAAGATCCTCTTGCCCTACCTGGCGCTTGCAGCCCTCTTTTTCCTCATATTTCTGAGCGAATTTCAAGGGGAAGCTTCCCCGCTTACATGGCTTTCTGCTACCGGAGTCTTGTTATGCATTTTGTTTGGGATCTTCCATAACCTTTGGTTGAAAAAGCCACTTAACAAGGTAAAGAAGCTGGTGGTGCAACTTACCCGGGGGAAAATCCCTGAATTCAAAGCAAAGTCATCAGGCGATGAGGTGGGGGACCTGGAACTTAGCCTGGAGAAACACGTGGCAAACCTGAGAAATATTGCCGCTTTCACCAGATCTATGTCTACAGGCGATTTTACAGGGCGGTATGAGAAATTGAGTAGTGACGATGAGTTGGGTGCTGCCCTTATATCCCTAAAAGGCAGCCTGATGGGATCCTCAAAGGACTCCGAATCACAAAGACGGGAGGAGGAGAATCGCACCTGGACGGCACAGGGTCTGGCTATGTTTAGTACTTTGTTCAGAGAGGTAGAGGACAACCTGGAGGATCTTGCACGGGCACTTCTGAAGGAGCTTGTGAATTATACAGAGGCTGATGTGGGAGCTCTCTTTATTACCTCGGAAGAAGAGGAAGAGGAAAGCAAGTTCCTGGAGATTTGCGGCAGTTTTGCTTTTGACAGGGAGAAGTACATTCACCGTTCATTCAAATTTGGAGAGGGACTGCCTGGCCGGGCTGCCATAGAAAGGGAAGCCATTTATATAACTGACCTTCCCCCCGAATATATGAAAATCCGGTCCGGACTGGGTGAGGATGTGCCTTCCTCCATCCTCCTTGTTCCGGTGATACTTGACAACAATGTACTGGGAGTGATTGAGCTGGCCTCTTTGGGAGAGATCCCCTCTCACCAGGTGGACTTTGTCTGCCTGCTTGCTGAAGCACTCGCCACAACTCTGGCCAAGGTGCAAGCCAATCTGCGAACAAAGATACTTTTTGAGCGTACTAAAAAACAGGCTGAAGAACTCGCTTCCCAGGAGAATGTTTTCAGGCAGAAATTGCAATCACTTGAGAAGGCACAGGAAGAATCAGCTATCAGGGAAGCAGCCCTGCTCGAGGAGATCGAATCGCTTCGAAAGGGGAAATCCTGACCCGGCACTTCATTTTGTCAGACCTAAACAGGTGCTACACGACAAAATGACATGAAAATATTTCACAAATTGACATAATGGCAGTATTATTGATGCCTTGAGCCCTTGGTACAGGGTTTGACATGGAAAGTCCAGTGATAAACATTAAAGACAAACAAAAAAAATAGGAGGACTTAAACATGTTAGCAAGAATCAACAGAAACTATGCTCCCGCTTACTGGGATGATTTTTTCAACGACCGCTTTTATAAGCAATTCAACTCTTCGACCTGCCAGACCCATACTCCGGCAGTCAATGTATTGGAAGACGAGAAAGCATACATAATCGAAGTAGCTGCTCCCGGAGCAAAGAAATCAGATTTCAACCTGGAGCTTGAAAATGATGTACTGACCATCTCCACTGTGAAGAAGGAGGATAAGAAAGATCAGCAGCCCAATTACCTGCGCAGGGAGTTCAACTTCCTAAGTTTCAAAAGGAGCTTCGAGCTTCCCGAGAGCGTAGACCAGGAGGGCATCAAGGCCAGTCATGAAGCCGGAATTCTCAAGGTAAATCTTCCCAAGCGCGAAGAGGTAGTTCAGAAAGTAACAAAACAGATTGAGGTGAAGTAGTGTTAGCTTAGTTTTGAAGGCAGGGACCGGATCAGGTCTCTGCCTTTTTTTTGTTCTGCCGCATCTTCCCCCAGGTCATAATGATGACCCCCACTATGGTGATAATTCCCCCGATCAACTGCAGCATCTGCGGCAATATGGAGAGATAGATCATGGATCCCACCAGGACAAAAAGGCTTCGGGTGGACTGGATGATCATGGTACGCGAGGCCTCGATGAAGCGCAGGGAGGAATACTGGGCCAGTCCTGTCAGGAAGGGCCCCAACATGGAACCAATCGCCAAATTTAAGGTGGCCCGGCCCGATATGGCGAAACTTTCCTGCCGGATAAGCATGGCGCCCACAGCAACCACAAACAGAAGAACCACCCTGTTCAGGGTCAGGATTCCCGGATGAATGTTTTTAATTCTGCTTTTGGCCGTGACAATGCTTATGGATGAAAATACGGATGATACCAGGATCCAGCCTGATCCAGCTCCAAAAAACTCTGAGATAGAGGTATCTCGGGTATAGGTAATCAGGATCACCCCTGCAATGGTCAGAATAATGCCTACTGCTTCCACAAAATTGAATCTCTCCCCCAGGAAGCGAATCCCAAGCATGGTAACAAAAATGGGAGTCAGGTTGGATAGAAAGGAAATGGTGGTTGGATTCTCTGCCAGCTGAATGGACAGGAATAAGAGGCTGGCTGCTCCCAGTTCCAGGACCCCTATGATGGCCAGAGTGATGAAGGAATCCCTGCTGAGTTTAGATATCTTCTTTATGATCCCTGTTGCATAGAGGTAGGGCAGGATCCACAGAAGGGCGAATCCGAACCAGAAGAACTGGAACTGGTAGTAGTTTACCTCCAGCAGGGCTGCTTTGGAAAAAACATACACATTGGCCATTCCCAGGGTAGCCAGGAAGGCGAGAACAATGCCTTTGACGGTGGGATGGATGTTGGGGAATAAATCTTTCATGGCATAAAAAAAACCGGGGTAATCCCCGGTTCATTAACATCGTATGTACTAAAATGTTTAGAGACGTGATTTGATCCTGGCAGTCTCCTCTTCAAATCCGGGCTTTTCCAGCAAGGCAAACATGTTCTTTTTATATGCCTCCACACCAGGTTGATTGAAGGGATTGATTCCCAGCATATAGCCGCTGATGCCACAGGCATTCTCAAAGAAGTAAAGCAGTTGCCCAAGGTAAAAAGCATTGATGCGTGGAACTGAGATCCTGATGTTAGGTACGCCGCCATCGAGGTGGGCCAGGATGGTACCCAGCTCGGCCATCTTGTTTACATGGTCAATGTTCTTCCCGGCAAGATAGTTCAGCTGGTCCAGGTTGGCATCATCTCCTGGGATGCTTACCTGGTGGTCGCTGTTCTCCACACTAATCACCGTCTCGAAGAGCATCCTCTCGCCCTCCTGGATATATTGCCCCATGGAGTGAAGGTCGGAGGAATTATCCACGGAGGCAGGAAAAATACCCAAGCCCTCTTTCCCTTCGCTTTCGCCATAAAGCTGCTTCCACCACTCCGATACATAGTGAAGTTTGTTCTGGTAGTTTACCAGGATCTCAATCTTTTTACCGGAACGGTAAAGAGCATTGCGGGTGGCTGCATAAAGGGCTGCCGGATTCTCCAGAAAAGGGGTATCCGCGTTGCATTTACTGCTCATCTCCCTGGCTCCTTTCACCAGCTCGCGGATATCCACTCCGCATATGGCAAGCGGGATCAGTCCCACAGGGGTAAATACAGAGAAACGTCCCCCTACGTTATCGGGAATCACAAAACTGGAGTAAGCCTCATCCACGGCCAGCTGACGCAGAGCTCCTTTGCTGGAATCGGTCACTGCAATAATTCGTTTCCTGGACTCCTCTTTTCCTACCTTCTTCTCCAGATGTTCCTTAAGCAGGCGGAATGCCAGGGCCGGTTCGGTGGTGGTTCCGGATTTGGAGATTACCACCACTGAATAGCTATATTCCTCCAACAGTTCCAGGAGTTCATGCATGTAATCTTCACCAATGTTGTGGCCGGCAAAAAGCATGTGGGGATGCTTCTGGCCCTTCTTCAGGTGGGAAAAATTGTGGGCAAGTGCATCATTGACAGCACGGGCTCCCAGGTAGGACCCGCCAATTCCGACTACCACCAGCAGATCCGTATTTCCTTTCAGGCTGGCTGCGGCCTCTTCAATCTGGTCCAGTTGTATGTCCGAGATTTCAGAAGGAAGATGGAGCCATCCCAGAAAATCATTTCCTGAGCCGGTCCCCTCGTAAAGAGTAGACTGTGCTTTTGCGGTCTCCCCTGCCAGCTTATTAATCTCATCGGCCGATATAAAATCATATACCCTTGATACGTCCAGTTTTATTTGATCCATTTCAGTTTTTTAATGCAGTTTCAATCTATATGCTGGCGCAAAAATAGATAAAATACTTGTTTGAAACTCTATTTGATTCATGTAGGTTATTTGAATTAAATTTCCCGAAAGTCGCATATCATGACAGAAATAGAAAAATTGGACCGGATCGCCATTGATGTGAAGTCCCACAAATTGCTCAGGCAGTTACTTCAGGAGAACCCCGTATTGGAAGAGATACTTCGAAAATCCAAGAATGAGACCGAAGTAGTGATAGGGGTCAGGGAGTGGATCGGCAGGAGTCTGAAAGACAGAGAGGATGCCTTCAGGTTTTACCACGCGAAGCATGCAAACAGGGAGCTTTTCGATAAACTTGAGTGGCGCGATTACGCCATAATCAGGATCCTGGATTACATTGATCATGCAGGAAAGGAATATCCCGATCTTAATCTTCGTGGGGAGATTGCTGTGAGTAATCCGCTTCGGCTCATCTGGCTGGCAGTGAACAAGGGGACCGGTGGAGCCAAACCCGACTTTTTTATCGACATGATCATGTTGTTCCGTCAGCTCAGGGGAGAGAGTCAGAAAAACTCCTTTACTCTCGAGCAGGTTAACAACTGGATGGATCGTTATCCCACCGGCCTCGATCCTCGTATTATTCAGGTGAGAGAGGAGAATAAGCAGCGAATCATACGGATTCTGGTGCAGCAGATTGAGAAGGGAGAGGGAAAAAACTCAAGGTACTATTTTGAGCCCCATCTTAATGATGAACAAAAACAAGAACGTATGCAGAGGTGGTGGGAAGATTACAGGTTTCATCTCAGCTTTGCAGTACGTTCTCCCGGATTGCTGAACGAGATGCTGGATCATTCGCTGGATCCCGATACCATGAAGATTCTTGAGGATGCCTATGATGCCGGCATTCCTTTCTTTGTCAATCCCTATTACCTTTCGCTCTTGCATGTCAGGGTTCCCTATTTCGCAGTGGGAGCCGACCTGGCCATTCGCCATTACATTCTCTACAGCAAACAACTTGTGAAGGAGTTTAAGCATATTGTTGCCTGGGAAAAGGAGGACCAGGTGAAAGCTGGCTTACCCAATGCAGCAGGGTGGCTGCTGCCCGATGGGCACAACATTCACCGGCGCTATCCGGAAGTGGCCATCCTTATCCCCGATACTGTGGGAAGGGCCTGCGGCGGATTATGTTCGTCCTGTCAGCGCATGTATGATTTCCAGGGCGGCCGACTCAATTTTAACCTCGATAAACTGGTTCCTGACGAAAAGTGGAGTGAGAAGCTGAAGAAGCTAATGCACTATTTTGAAGAGGATACCCAGTTGAGGGATATTCTGATTACAGGGGGTGATGGTCTGATGAGCTCCGACAAGTCACTGCAACTCCTGCTGGATGAGATCTCTGAAATGGCCGTCAGAAAAGCGAAAAGAAATGAGAGCTTGCCTGATGGAGAGAAAATGGCTGAAATTGTCAGGATCAGGATTGGCACGCGCCTCCCGGTATATTTGCCACAAAGGGTCACACTGAACCTGGTAAAGATTCTTAAGGAGTTTAAAGAGAAAGCAGCAGCTGCCGGAATCAGGCAATTTATTATTCAGACCCATTTTGAATCTCCTATGGAGGTGACCCCCCTCTCATCCATGGCCATCCAGCGGCTTATTGCCTCCGGGTGGACTATCACCAACCAGATGGTGTTTACTGCTGCTGCTTCCCGTCGGGGTCATTCGGCAAAGTTGCGACAGGTTCTGAACGACATTGGGGTATTGCCCTACTACACCTTTACTGTAAAGGGCTACATGGAGAACAATGCCGGCTTCACTCCCAATGCACGAGTGGTACAGGAACAACTTGAAGAAAAGGTGGTCGGGAAGATCGGGGAAAAGCACTACGAAGCTATCAGGAATTTTCCAGAAGAGGCCACCATGATGGTGGAGAACATTGAAGCCCTTCGCAGGTTTGCCGGCTTGCCCTTTCTGGCCACAGACAGAAATGTCCTAAACCTTCCTGGAGTTGGTAAAAGCATGACATTCAGAATGATAGGAATTACGCGTTATGGAAGGAGGATCCTTGAGTTTGACCATGATGAGACACGTATTCACAGTCCCATCATTCATAAGATGGGCAAGGTAGTCATCATCGAGTCTAAATCGATCCATGAATACCTGCGTCAGATGGAGGAGATAGGAGAGGAGCGGGAGGATTACGATGGCTTGTATGGCTACTCTCTAGGCCAGACAGAACACAGGATTCCTGTCTATGATTACCCGGAATATACTTTTCAGACCACTGGAACCATGACCAATCTGGAATTATGAGTCATCGGATTTTTGATTTTATTGGCTAACTTGGGCGCTTAGCAAAAATCAATACATCTTAATCCATGAAGACTCTTCACAAAGCCCTTGCCCTTGTAATAATTTCATTTCTTTTTTTGCCAGCTCAGGCCCAGAAAACCGGTCTGCAATCCATCAATGCCGATGATCTGAAGATGCATCTGCAATTTCTTTCTTCCGATGAGCTGGGAGGAAGGGATACAGGAGAACCCGGACTGCAGGTGGCTGCCAGGTACCTGGCGGTTCAGGCTCAGCACCTGGGACTCGAGGCCATCGATGCAGATAAGGATTTCCTCCAGCCATATTTTATCAGGGAGAAGGCCTATGACCGCGAGACTAGTCATACCACCATTACTGTGGCCGATTCAGTGACAAAGGCAAACCGTGAATCCTTTTATATGTTTCCTGCTCCCCAGGGAGACCAGACCGTGATTGAAGGAGAAGTAGTTTTTGCAGGCTATGGGATCAAGGACGAAGAGAATAATTACAACGATTTTGAGAACATTGATATTACAGATAAGGTGGTTCTGATCATGAACCGGGCCCCCATGAATGAGGAGGGTACTGAAGCGCAGTTCGACAATAATAAGTGGAGTTCCATGCAGAACTTCCAGTATAAACTGCCCTATATCTACTCCCAGAAGCCCAGAGCAGTGCTGGTTGTCATGGATCCCAAGTCGGGCATGCAATCCATCGAGGATGTGAATCCGGCCGTTGCCAGGTACCTGGGAGAATCAAGAGAACTAAAACCAGATGTGGAGGATAGTGCAGGGCAGGGTGCTCGTCCCGGGATGGTGCTGATCCATCGCAGTGTGGCTGACCTCTTGCTTGAGGCTTCAGGAAAATCGCTGAAGGATCTCCAACTGGCCATTGACCAGAACCTGGCTCCCCAATCCTTTTTACTGGAAGACACCAGGGTCAGGATAGAACTGAATATGACGACCAAGGACCTGGAGGTATACAATGTTTTTGGTTTGATTGAGGGGAGCGATCCGGTACTAAAGGATGAGGTGGTAATCTATACGGCGCATTACGACCATATGGGCACCGATGGCAATGGAGGAGTATTCAACGGTGCCGACGATAACGCAACAGGCAGTGTGGCGCTGATCGAAATTGCGGAAGCCTTTATGAAGGAGAAGAAGCGACCCAAAAGAAGCATCGGGATTCTCTGGGTATCGGCCGAGGAAATAGGGCTCTTCGGGTCCCAGTATTTTGCCGACCATCCTCTGATCCCACAGGAAAATATCGCAGCGGCCATTAACCTCGATATGCTGGGTCGGACAAAAATGGAAGAGGATGTGAAGAGCAAACGTAGCGGCCTGACCATCCAGGGGGAAGATTCAGTGAAGGTCATTGGCGGATTGCAGAGCAAGGTGCTGATGGATATAAATAATAGGACCCTGGAGGATATGGGACTGGTAGGAAATTATATATATAACGATATCAATCACCCTGAACGTAGTTTTTACCGGAGCGATCACATAAATTTTGCCAGGAAGGACATCCCTGTACTTTTCTATTCTACAGGAATCCACCGCGATTACCACATGCTGACCGATGTGGAGGAGCGCATTGACTATGAGAGATTTCTAAAAATGACACGCTTCTGTTACAAAGTGGGCTTCAATGTAGCACAATACAGCGATCCCATTGAGGTAGATAAGCCCATGTCGGGCTGGTAAGAGCCAGATCCGGTAACGAAACGCTTCTCTACTGCGCTACCAGGTAAACGTTCCTGAACTGCAGGGGAGAACCTTCAGACTGTAAGGCAATATTTCCTTCGTTCATGGTCACCCCGGTGGCTGTATGCTGCAGAACTCCGTTGACGACAAACTCCAGTTTTCCGTCCACTGCTGTAATTTCGTAGCTGTTCCATTCGCCGGGAGCCAATTCACTGGATTCCTCGAATTTGGGAATGGACAGGTAAAAACGCTCGTCGGAAGTAACCAGGTAGGCAGAATCTTTTACAGTCACGCCTGCTCCTGCTCCCATCAGAACAATGTCGCCGGCTCTTTCATGCATCAACTGGGCTTCGATGCAGTGGGGAAAGATCCTGTCCCTGCCCTGCACATGAAGAAGTACCCCGCTGTTGGTGGGTTCCCCTGGCCATCTCCATTCCACATGAAGTTTGTAATTACTGTATGATTCTTTGCTGCGCAGGTACCCGAAGGGTTCCCCGGAAGTATTTAGAATACCTTCTTCTACCCAGAAAACATCTCCGGGATCCACATCCGGATCTTCGGCATAGATGGTCCAGTTGTCGAGGTTTTTTCCGTTGAACAATTCGGTTTTCTTTTCAGAGCCGCAGGAAAGTACCAGAAGCGTCATAAAAAGGAAGGCTGCAGATTTAACTAGTGTTTTCATGCAATACGGTTTCTTTGGATTAAATATTTAAGATTGTGAATGTACAAATTATCTTCAATTGTGAAGGGATTAATATACTTCGGGAATAAAAGTCTGGTCCGTCAGGGGAGGACGTACATAACCTTCCATGGTGATGGCCGGGAGATGTATTTTTTTGTGTTTAATTTCCTGGTAGGGAATCAGGGAGAGGAGATGATGAATGGTATTTAAACGGGCCTTTCGCTTTTGATCTGCATTGACCACAAACCAGGGTGCTATTTTGGTATCTGTATAGGAGAACATCTCATCCTTGGCCTTGCTGTATTCGATCCATTTGCTTCTCGATACCAGATCCATGTCACTGAATTTCCATCTTTTCAAAGGATCCTCAATTCTTTCCCGGAACCTGTGTTCCTGCTCTTCGTCGCTGACAGAGAACCAATACTTAATGAGAATGACCCCGGAATGGATTAGCATCTCCTCAAACCTGGGGCAGGAGCGCAGGAACTCCCAGTATTCTTCATCCGTACAGAAGCCCATTACACGTTCCACTCCGGCCCTGTTGTACCAGCTTCGATCCATGAGTACAATTTCTCCGGCCGAAGGCAGGTGAGCCACATAACGCTGAAAATACCATTGTGTCTTTTCCCTTTCGGTGGGAACGCCCAGTGCAACGACCCGGCAAATACGGGGGTTCAGCCTTTGAGTGATTCGTTTGATCACTCCGCCTTTCCCGGCCGCATCACGGCCTTCAAAAAGCACCACAACCTTCAGGTCCCTGGCCTTCACCCATTCGTGAAGTTTGACGAGTTCGAGTTGAAGTCTTTCCAACTCTTCGAAGTAGAAGCTTTTTTTTAGTTTGACAGATTTTGAGCCCGATTCGTGCTCCTCAGGCTTTGGATGCTTTTGGGATTTACTCATGGCAGGAGGTCTTCAGAGTAAAAATAGGATAAAAAAGGATACAATTCAATGGCTTAAGGTCTCCCTTCCGGATAGAAGGGGGAGGAAAAGAAAATGCCGGCTCCGAGGTCTATCCGAGCCGGCATTTCAATAAGATATCTATTAGGCTTCCTGCTAACTATTTAGCTTTGCGCGCTATATTGGTGACTGAGGAAGCTACCAGTGCGAGGTATTCATCCTCCAGCTTTGAAGCCGCTTCTTCAGAACCCTCTTGTGCTACCAGAGCCTTCCAAAAGGACTCGCCTTCAGGACTCCATGTCCACTGATCTTTTTCGGGACTGTCCTCAAGGTTCCAGGTGATCACCAAATCATATTTTCCGGTTTCAAACCAATGAATCACCGGGGCTTGTGCACCTGCAGCAATAGAAGCACTTTCGAACTTTATAATAAGTTGCCTGGCAGACTCTTCAGTACCCGGCATATAATCCACCAGAGTGACGGTGTGCCAGGAGTAGTTTGAGTGCTTGGAGGGAGTGGGCTCATCGGGGTGGGCAAACAGGCCAGCGCTTATAAAAAGCACGCTTGCTAATAGTGCTAAATTCTTCATCAAAATCGGTTTTCAGTATTCATTTCTATATCTGACATAAATTACAAAAAATTGTTCACCCAGCCTGTTAAAATTGAGTTAAAAAATCGAAAAAAACAGACCTGTTTCAGAATGGAAAATCGTTGGTCCCAAAAAGACGGTCACCAGCGTCGCCCAGGCCTGGTAAAATGTAACCCTTTTCGTTCAATCCATCGTCCAGGGCAGCAAGGAAAACCTCTACATCGGGGTGATCTTTACTGATCCGCTCTACCCCCTCCGGTGCCCCTACTATGCAAACCAGCTTGAGTTCGAATGCGCCCTCCTTTTTCAGTCTGTCCAGGGTGGCACTGGCACTGCCTCCGGTAGCCAGCATCGGATCGAGGACAAGCACCACCGATTTTTTTATCCGGTAAGGGAATTTGGCATAATAACTTACGGGCTCAAGGGAATCGTGGTCCCGTACCATTCCCACATGTCCGATTTTGGCTGTGGGGATCAGGCTGGTGATTCCATCCACCATGCCCAGTCCTGCCCTTAAAACAGGCACAAGGACTATATCCCTGGCCAATTCCCAGGTCATGCAGGACATCAAAGGGGTTTCAGTTCTGGTTTCCCTCAATTCTATGTTCCTGGTAATTTCATAGGCCATAAGGCCTGCAATCTCGTTAACGTTTTCCCGGAATTCCTTGGTCCCTGTGTTTTTATTTCTGATCAGGGTCAGTTTGTGCTGGATTAGGGGATGATTTACTATTTGAGGCATGGGCGCTAATTTTTAAATACCGATGGGTCCGTTTCGCGCTTTTCACCGCGAAATGCAGCCACGAAGGCCTGGTTGAAACCGGCACCTCTGCATTGCATCCTGAACTTGTTTGCATCCTGAACCCTTTCAAATTCGCCCACTGTAATTCTGTATGCCCCTTTGTAATAGTATTCGAAGGTTGAGTGACGTTCTCCATCAATGAGCACTGAAGGGGTACTGTTGGCACTTACCTTCGATAGAATTTGCACGCGAAAAACCAGCTTCTGAGGATCTGGAGCTTCATCCAGTACGACCAGCTCTGGCTTTTCAATGAGGGTGTCAGCCAGTACTGCCGGTTCAGGTTCCGGCGAGGGCATCACCTGTGTAATAGTTTCCATGGCCGGATCGGCCAGCTTTTGAAGAATCAGTGAAATATCCCAGATAGCCGATTCTATGATTCCGGCCTGCTGCACAGCTCTTTCCTTTATTGATACTCGAAGGGCCCTTCCCTCCGACAATGCCCTTCTTGTAAAAAGCGATTCCTGGCCAGAGGGATGAATGGATAATCCAATTTCATCCTCAGAAGTATTTATAGAAGGACCCAGATTTCGCGGGGACTCCCATTCTTCGCCGTTAAAACTGCATACATAGATGTCATAGCTGCCATATCCGGCATGGCCCGTGGAAGAGAACCACAGATTGTTTTCCGAATCCAGGAAGGGATAGCGCTCGTGTCCATTGGTATTTATGGATGGTCCCAGGTTTAGGGGCAAGGACCAGCCCTTAGCAGTAAGCCGGGTAGCAAACAGATCGAGACCACCGCTGGTGGGTAGACGGTCAGAGGCGAAGATCATCAGTGAATCATCGGAAGAGAGGCCGGGATGGAGGTAACGGTAGTTGTCCATCGTAAAGGATAATTGATGTAATCCTGAGCTCTTACTGCTGTCCACAGTCATCCCAAAGATTTTTTCCATTCTTAATTCTTCCTGCGAAGTCACATACCTGGTAGAATAACAGGTGTGATGATTGCTTGCAAAGGAAAGCCCTGCGGGAGAATATGCATTATTGTCATTGGAAAAAAGAGACTTCCTTTCGGAAAGAACAGCATGGTCCATGGGTACCATGCTGATTCCCTCATGGACAGTTGAAAGAAAAATGATGCCCTCCTTGTAAAAAGCGACCTCATAGTTTGGACCTGCCAGGCGAAGATCGAGGGTGTCGGTCAGAAGGAACACTTCATACTGCAATGTATCGTCCTGGGCCGGCGGAGGCAAGGGTGAAGCCATGAAGAAGAGCGATGCAAAGTGAAGGAAGTATGAGGTGAATGCTCCCATTTGAAAAAACAGATCGATGGTAAATCAATGTTGAATTGAATGGCTATCCAAAGATAGCTGATTTTATAAATATCGATCAATTAATCAGTTATGCAAATATATTTTTTATTATTTCCTCTTTTTGCTAAATTGTGGGACAATTGTAAGCTAATAAGTATATCAACCTAAATATTATAACCATGAAACAGGCACTTTATAATTATTCAAGGCTAATGGTAGTCGGACTCATTATCGCATCAGTTTCCTTGTTTTCGGGGTGCAATACTACTCCCCAGAAAAAGAAAGCGGAGAAGGAGCCCACCGAGGAACTAGACTCTGATAATGATGTGATTGCGGAATTGTCCGGTTATCCCGTTCCTACTTCTTATGAAGTTACCAAGCACATTTATGAGGCAGGTGCCCGTTACAACCTTCACATTTCCAATGGACCCGAAAAAGCCGGCGACTATATTACCCAGCGCGATAAGGTATTGAATCTGGGAGTTTATGCCGCAGATCTATGCTATGCCACCACCTACATGATGAAACAGGGAACCTTGAATTACCTGGAAGCTTCAAAAATCCTGATCGAGGATCTGGGAATCTCTACTACTTTCAATATAAACTATGCAGAGAGAATAGAGAACAACATCGATAACCGTGATTCTCTGATCACTATCGTTGAGGAATCTTTCGATGATACCTGGACCTACATGGTCGAAAACAAGCAGGATGTAATGGCACGCCTCGTAGTATGTGGCAGTTGGATTGAAGGAGTTTATCTTACTACCAAGGTTGCAGCCGAGGCCGATGACAACACAGTCTTTCTGGAGGCGCTGGCCAAGCAAAAAGGGTCGCTTGAAGAACTTGTCACCCTTCTTGATCCTGTGAAGAAGGCAGAGGAGGTGAAGGAGATATATGAGGCATTGACCGATCTGATGCAGGTCTATGAAGCAGTGGGTGAAACCCTGACCCAGGAACAGTATGAATCAATTTCTGAAAAAATCGACGCTCTTCGCTCAAGCATAGTCTAGCACCCCTTCAGCCCCAAAGTGGCTGACTTGACATAATGAAAGAAGCAGTATTAAATGCCTTATTGCAATTATTTGCAATAATTGCTAATGTTTCGGAGGATGGTGTTTCTTTCAAAGCCAGGTCCATAGTTAAGAGTTTCCTCAGGCAGCACCTGAAAACCAACTTGATTAACAAGTACCTGGTGGTTTTTGACAATTACCTGGAGATCCACCATCCACATCTCTTTGGTGGGGGAATTACCCATCACAGACAGACTCTTTCCGATTCGGAAAAGCTAAAGTGTATTACCGAAGAGATAAACAGGAGCCTGATGCAACGCGAGAAATTCATTGTATTTCTCCGCCTGGTCGAATTCATCAATGAAGATGATGTGATGACCGTCAAAGAGTTATCCTTTATCAGGACGGTAGCCGATTCCTTCAATATTTCAAGATCAGAACACGACAATACCAAGAATTTTGTGCTCAATGCCCTTGATCGGGTTGATAAGGAAAGAATTCTGGTAATTGAAAAGTTGAAATCGCCCCGAGTTAAGGGAATCAGGTATATCAGGGAGAAGGAGCTGGAGGGAAGGATTGCCATTCTTCATCACGCGAGTACAGATACCCTGGTTTTCCGCTACCTGGGGAACATGATGCTCTTCCTGAACGGCCAACCCATTATCCCGGAGAGGATTGAGTTAATGGAGCAAGGATCATTGGTTACTGGGACCCATATCAGTCCGGTGTATTACAGCGATATTTCCAGGAAATTTCACCATACAGACGAAGTTCCCAAGATCTCTTTTGTGGCCAGGGATATTGAGTACCAGTTCAAAAACAGCAACAAAGGGGTAAAGAAATTCAGTTTTAGCGAGGAGTCGGGCAACCTCATTGGAGTCATGGGCGGGAGTGGAGCCGGGAAATCCACTTTGCTCAATATACTATGTGGCAAGCTCTTACCAAATTCGGGTCATATATACATCAATGGCTATGATATCCACAAAGAGCAATCTCAGATTGAGGGGCTTATTGGATTTGTTCCCCAGGATGACCTCTTAGTGGAGGATCTGACTGTCTTCCGGAATTTGTATCTGAATGCCTTACTGTGCCTCAGCAATTTGTCTGAAGTAGAGTTGAGGGAAAGGGTGACCCAGGTGCTTAGGGACCTGGATCTGGAAGATATAAAGCACCTGAGGGTAGGCAATCCTTTAAAAAAATTCATCAGCGGGGGTCAGCGTAAAAGACTCAACATTGCCCTGGAGCTTATCAGGGAACCGGCAGTTCTGTTTGTGGATGAACCCACCTCCGGGCTTTCGTCAATGGGCTCCGAAAAAGTCATGCTTTTATTGAAGGAGCAGGCACTGAAAGGCAGGCTGGTGATTGTAAATATTCACCAGCCTTATTCGGACATTTATAAGCTCTTCGACAGGTTCCTTATCATAGACACAGAAGGCCATGTAATTTACAAGGGCAACCCTATTGATGCCATTACTTATTTCAAAGAGCTCAGCAATTATGTCAATGCAGAGGTGGGACATTGTGTTTCCTGTGGCAATGTGATGCCCGAGCAGATATTGAAAATGGTGGAGGCCAGACAGGTGGATGAATATGGGAAGGTGACCAGTGAGCGCAAAGTGGCCCCCGAAGAATGGTATGATATATACCTGGAAAGGATCGAATCTAAGCAAAAGATCAGGACAAAAAAGAAACCTCTTCCAAAACTGGATTTCAAAATTCCCGGTACTTTCAAGCAGTTCTGGATATTTACCCAGCGCGATGTACTTTCCAAACTGGCCAACCGGCAATTCATGTTGTTCTATTTTCTGCAGGCTCCTTTACTGGCTTTGATGATTGCCTGGTTCACCCGCTATACCAGTGAGTCATCAGAGATCGGGAGCTATGTGTTTAGCGACAATGAAAATCTGCCCGTCTTTATGTTTATGGGGGTCATCGTATCCCTCTTCAACGGCTTGATGGTAAGTGCACAAGAGATTATCAAAGACCGTAAAATAGTGGAGAGGGAATCATTTTTGAACCTCAGTCGCCTGAGTTATCTTCATTCAAAAATTCTTGTACTCTTTGTGATCTCGGCCATTCAGACCCTGACCTTCGTTCTGGTGGCCAATGCCGTCCTTGAGATCAAGGGGATGCTGTTTTATTATTGGGCCATATTTTTCACCATGTCCTGTGCAGCCAATTTGATCGGACTAAACGTTTCATCTGGTGTAAACTCGGTGGCCACCGCAAACAGTTTGATTCCCTTCATTGTGGTGCCCCAACTCTTGTTCAGCGGGGTTATGATCCCCTTTGACCGATTGAACAACATGTTTGAAAACCCGGAGATAGTGCCTTTCATTGGTGAATTGATGCCTTCGCGCTGGGCCTACGAGGCCATGGCTGTTCACCAGTTTAAGGGCAATAAGTTTACCAGGGAATTCTATGAGCTCGAACAGGACAGGAACAACGCCATATTTCAAGCCGATCTTCTGCGAGAGCTTCGGGTTATTCTGGACGATGTACATTATACCTTTGGTACATCCGGAGGAAGCATTCCGGAATCGCGAGAGAGGAGTCTGGCCCTGATTCAAAACGAGTTGAGCAAACTAAGCACCACGGGGGTGGTGGCTTCATTTGGCGAATTGAAAAATTTCTCTCCCACAGGATTTTCGGAGGCCCTCTATCGGACAGCCACCGATTCCTTAAGAAAGGTCACCGATTTCTTTAGTGACCAGCGAAACAGTGCTGACCGGCAAATTGGCGCACTCAAAACCAGCCTTATTGTGGAGTGGGGAGGCGAGGAGTCATTTAATGAAATGAAAGAAACTTATACCAACAAGAGACTGGAGGATATGCTTCTGAATAAAGCACAATTTGTGGTGGAATGGAAGAACCAGTATGTCCGGAAAGCATCTCCAATTTACCATATACCCAAATCCAAAACAGCACGTGCTCATCTCTACGCACCCGTGAAACGTGTGGGACCTTTCTATGTAGATACCTACTGGTTCAACCTGCTTATAATCTGGTTTTCGGGTCTACAACTCTATGTTATACTGGTGTACGATCTCCTGCGCAGGTTAGCCAACTGGAACCAGATTCGTAAGTTGCGCCAGGGGAATTAATTCCCCACTCTATTTATCTTTTTTATATATCTTTATCTACCCCCCAGCAACAGTGTTTCACTTTATACTTGTAGTTATGAAAAAAAAGATGCTTGGTGTTTTGATAGGAGCTTTGGGTCTCCTTTTGTTTCTATCTTTTAATCAGAGTAATAGAGCTGATGATGTCTTTCCGGAGGAGGTTGGAGCCATACTAAAATCATCCTGTTTAGGTTGCCATAACACAGAGGCAAGATCGGAAGATGCAAAAAAAGCAGTTCAATTTGATCTCTGGGACGACTATCGTGTTACTAAGAAAATTGGCATTCTGGGGAAGATGGGTGAGGTGATTGAAGAGGGCAAGATGCCTCCTAAAAAGTTCCTGGAGAAAAATCCCGATAAAAAGTTGACAGAGGATCAAACGAAGCTTCTGCTGGAATGGACCAAAACGGAGTCCGAAAGATTGATGCAGGGTAACTGATGAAAAGAGCAGTTAAGTGGGCCGGAATGGGCCTGGCAGCCGGATTGGTGGTGATTCAGTTTTTCCAGCCTGAGAAGAATATGAGTCCCGTGAACCCGGCAGAAGATTTATTGATGGTCACCTCACCCCCCGGGCAAGTGGCTGATTTGATAAAAAGCTCCTGTTATGACTGCCACTCAAACCAGACGGTTTATCCCTGGTACAGCAAAGTAGCTCCCGTATCCTGGTATCTGCAAAAGCATATCAAAGAGGGAAAGTCTGACCTGAATGTCAGTGAATACGGCAGCATGGATAAAGCCGATAAAATTGAATTCCTGGTGGATATATGTGAGGTAGTGGAGGCTGGGACCATGCCCTTGCTTAGCTTTGCCCTGATTCATAAGGCAGCCCGCCTCAGCGAGGAAGACAAGGAGGCCATCTGCGTTTGGAGCGAGGAAGAGGCACTGAAAGTCATGAGGGAGTAAGATCCTTTGTGTTAAATATGTGAAATTTGGTCAAAGCTCCCTGTCTTAGCCCAACTTTTCCATCACAGTCGTGTTTACTATCTGTCCCCTTTTAAGCTACCTTCGTAAAAATTATTGCGAAGTGTTATCTGACAGCTTGACTTTTAAGGGTTTAAGAGTTATATTTATAAAAACCGATAAACCATAAAACCATGAAAAACTTTGTAAGAGTATTTCTGTTGGCCGTGCTTGCCACAGGCATTGCCTCCTGCAGTCTGTTGGATATTGAACGGGACGTAGAGCTCGCCGCTACCCTGAATATTGACGTGGTAAATCCGGTTACGAAGTCAACAGAGGGTGTTGAATTTACTGAAGCCGAGTTAGTTAATCCCCGTGAAAATGATGTAGTGGACGAATATGCCCATCTGGTGGAGAATTACGATGTATCTGAAATTGTAGCGGTTGTACGCTCTGTAAGTGAGCCAGGTGTTGTTTTTCTAGCAGGATCCACATTCGCCATTTATCAGGGAACAACTCTGAATGCTACCTGGACCATGCAAACAGACTATCCTGCCGATGTAGGAAACATATTCAATATGACAGATCTGGGAGATGCCTACGGAGTAGTGGCTGATATCCTTTTAACCTCAGAACCGTTTTATGTGGCGGCTGTTGGGGAGACCAATGTGGGGGATGTTTCTATTACCATGGAAGTTACCATCAGGTCCACCCTCACCGCGAATCCTACGAACTAGGGTAAACCAAGCGAGGGAAACTTATTCAGTTATTGCCAGGCCCGTATGCATGTACGGCCTGGCTTTTTTATGTTCGGTTTCGGAATAGTTGATATATTTGCTTTGAACATAGTATTCCAGAAGCATCCCCAATATGAACAAGCTCCTTAAAAGAATCCTTTGCTTATTACTTATTGCTCTTATTGCATTTGTCACCTGGTTTGCCTGGCCCCGGCTGCCTATTATCACTGCATTTGCTGCCAAGGGAATGTGCTCCAGTGTTTTCCTGGCAGGCAAAACTCCGGAGAGGGTGATGGCCGAGGACCTTTCTTTCTTCCCCATTAATCTGGCCAAATGTACGGTGGATTACCAGGAGAAGTCCGTGACTGCCAGGGTGCTGGGATTGGCCAAACGGAAAGTGGTATTCAGGGAAGGCCTGGGATCGGTCATAGTGCTGGATAAGCCAGAGGCAGATTTGACAGCAGCTTCTTATGAGATTCCTGATCCCGGTTACAGCCAGGACACCATTGCCTGGCCCCTGGGCGATGTGATGGCTGAATCGCTGCCCGGAGGAGTTGATTATAAGAAGCTGGAATCCATCCTGGAGGAAGCTTTCGATAAACCCGAAGAGGAGCCATTTAAGAAAACCCTGGGAGTGGCAGTGGTGTATGACAATGAACTGATAGCTGAGAACTACCTGGAGGGATACGATGCCTGGACCAAGTTTCATGGCTGGTCCATGACCAAGACCGTGACGGGTGCCATGACCGGTGCCCTGGTGAAGGAGGGAAAAATGGATATCATGAGCCAGGCTGATATTCCTGAGTGGGCGGATGACGGAAGGAAAGCAATCACCCTGGAAAACATTCTTCATATGAGCAGTGGATTGGAGTGGGTGGAAAATTATTTCACCATCTCGGATGCCACAGTGATGCTGATGCAGAGCGACGACATGTTCTCGTCCATAACATCCTGTGAACTGGCCCATGAACCGGGGAGCTTCTGGAACTACTCTTCCGGGGATGCCAACCTGCTCTCGGGTCTGATCAGAGACGCCATAGGGGATGTGGATAAGTACCATGGCTATGCCTATACCCGCCTTTTTCACCGCATCGGGATGCTGAATACCGTGGTGGAGACCGATGCAAGTGGACTGTTTGTGGCTTCCTCATACAGCTATGGATCCACAAGGGACTGGGCACGCTTTGGCTTGCTCTTCCTGAACAGGGGGATTTTCGAAGGAGATACGGTCCTCAATCCAGAGTGGGTTGACTATATGAGCTCTGCAGCTCCGGCATCGGGAGGGACTTACGGGGCCACTGTATGGCTGAAAGAGCCCGATGTGGAAAATGCCCTGGTGGATGTTCCGGACGATATCTTCTTTGCCGATGGATTCCTGGGCCAGAGGGTTTATGTGATCCCCTCCAAAAAACTGGTAGTGGTCAGAATGGGCTATAGCCTGAGCAACTTCAATTTGAATGATTTCCTGCGGGAGATCATTGCTACCCTGCCAGACTGATTATACACTGGATCTAGCTTTTGTCAAGGATATCGACTATTGTTTTCGACAGTATAAAGTGTTTATGATCGTAATAGCTTCTTAGTTCCCAGCTTCTGTTGAGCACTTCAAGGGCCTTTTGATATTCGCCCTTTTTGGATAGTCCCAGCGCATATGTATACAGGTAGGCAGCGTTTTCAGGATATTCTTCCACCAGCGGTGTGATTAGGTCCATTCCTTCTTCCAGGTTGATATCTCGTTGAATCAGAAATAATGCGAAATCTCCATGAAGCATGGGATTATCGGGCCTTAGGGCCAATGCCTTCCGGTGGTAATACTCGGCCTGTTCATAGGACCCTGCCCAATCGTAAACGCCTGCGTACCAAAGCCACACATTGGCTTCCGGCAAGCCCTGTTGTTCTGTCATAAGCCGGATTTCGTCAAAGTAGAAATTTGCCTTCAAGCTATCCCCTCTTGAGACGGCACATACAGCCTGCCAGTAATCAAAGGTGGATTTTTGCTGGGGCCATCTTTCCCTGCCTTCTTCGAAGATCTTCTCTTCTTTTTTGTGCTCACCTATGTGGTGATAGGCGTTGCCAAGTAATGAATAGGTCCATACCCATGCTGTTGATTCCTGTTTTTTTGCCAGCTCAAGGCTTTGTTCAAAAGCATCGATTGCTTCCTGCCATTTTTCCATGTTGAATTTGACCCACCCCAGCTGGTAATGCTTGATCATTGCTTGTGGATGTAAAGTCAGGTATTGGTTCAGGTAATAAACCTGTTCCGCCGCTGTCTTTTCAACTGCTGAGATAAGTGTGTTAACCAGCAATTGCATGTCGGGAGGCAGTCGAAGGATATGCTCATACGCTTTGTATGCCCATTCTTTTGATAATTTGGCTTGCCGGGTGTCTCCGTAACAATAGGCTATTTGCATCATGGCTGAAACGAAGCCGGAGTCAATTTTTATGGCTTCGCTGTAGGATTTAATGGCCTTTGGATAGTCAAGCTTAGCGTGATAGTTCCTTCCCTGTAGATATAATTTATATGCTTCTGACGATTCTGTGAATACACTTTTCAATTCATAAACCGTCGCACTTTTCATACTCTTTATCTCGAGATAATCTTTGATAAGCTGTGAAAGTGAATCTGCGAGGACAAAGAAGTCATCTTCTGTAGTTCCCTGCAATTCGTAGGATTTGTATATCTCCTCAGATTCAGGATTCATAATGTTTGAAGTGACCCTGATAAGATCTCCAGACTTATACATATTGCCAATTACAACCGTATTGGCCTCTGCTTTTCGTGCTGCATTCCCAGCTATGGTAGGGGTGATGGAAGCGAAATTAATCCCCGCCTCTTTGCTCAGAATGTTAAACATGGTCTCGTACTGGCGCACCGATAACTCCTCAGAGTTTGAAAGAGATGTAATCATCAGGTTCTGTAAGCCGCCCTGCCAGATGTTGTATAGAGTATCGCCCGTCATGTTCTTGAAAGGCATCACTGCGATGGAGATTTCTCCTTTTCGAGCAGTGCCTTCTCCGAAGACCTTTGGGTATATGAGCACCAATACCACTGCAAGAAGTAGAGCAATGACCACATCACTTAGCCTGAGTTTCCTGCGATAAACTTGTTCTGGTTCCCCCGACTTTTCAGCTTCCTCTCGGGATCCGGTCTTTACTACCCCCTGAGGAGTGATGTCAAATACCCAGGAGAGCACAAAAGCCACCGGCAATCCCACAATAAGCAGGATGATCACTAAAGTGACCGTCCAGTCTGGTAAGCCCAGCCGGGGCAATATAATTTCTGAGGCCTCCATGATAATAAAGGCAGTGGCAGCGTACATGGCAAGGACCTTGGGCACACGGCGGCGCTTGAGTTCCTTCCAGAATCCTGGTTTGCTTTTTGACATCTATGCAAGGGATGGGTTCACTGCAATTTACAACCTGAAAGCTAAGAAGTCAAATGAGGTCTTTGAAGAGCACACGAAATTTAATATCTTAGAACTATGGCTGATGAATTGTACCGAAAAATTAAGAAAGTTGGTCTGTACCGCAGGCTGCGCATCTTTAGGGTCCTTGTTTATGTGGCAGCTGCCATTGCACTTGGTTCCTTTGCATATTGTATCATTGACTGGCACGGAATATCCTGGATTCTGATTGGAGCCACTTATGCCATGCTGGGCGTAAACTTTGTGATGCAGCAGCGCCTGATCAAAAAAGAGCTTGCCCGTCGGGAGGTTTGGCGTGCCACAAAAGCTGAAGCAGGGATATAATCCTAAATTTTATGAGTCCAGGAATTGGTTCAATTGCTCAATCAACTTCCGGTTCTCTTTAAGAAGATTGTTCAGCAGACCCACTTGCAGGCTGGAAACACGACCTCTGAAGGTGGGTTTATTATTCTTTTTCCCAGCACAATATTCTGCTTTTATAGAATGTATGTGCCTCATTAACAACCATTACACTGATTTATTCAGAGATAAGGAAGAAGTCAATAAATAAAATACCTCGTGAGATGTTTAGCTTGTGTGGATGTACTATATTAGTACCCTATCCCTAAAACCAATTTTATGAAATTCCGACAATTCCTCTTTAGCATGGTCTCCATGGCAGCATTGCTATTTCTTGTTTCCTGTGGATCAGATCCCTCACCTTCTTTCTTCAGAAATGCCGATTTCAATGCCGATTGGAAGTTCCACATGGGCGATCCTGTTGGAGCTGCAGATCCGGATTTAATAGATTCTGATTGGAAAGCAGTCCATCTTCCTCACGATTGGAGCATCATCGATTATGAAGTTCAGGATTCCCTGCATCAGGGACCCTTCTACAAGAACCTGCCTGGCGGCAGTGATGTGGGTTACTTGAGGGATGGTACTGCCTGGTACAGGAAGGAGTATACCACTCCTGCTAAATTGGGCGATAAAAGAGTCATCATTGATTTTGACGGGGTCCAGTCACAAATGGAACTGTGGGTAAATGGTGAGAAGATTGGGGAACATGTTTACGGCTATACCCCTTTTCAATTCGACATTACATCGGCCTTACATGTGGCCGGGGAGGGCAATGTTATTGCCGTGAAAACAATGAATCCGGGAGAAAATTCCAGGTGGTTTGCCGGGGCGGGAATCTACAGGGAGGTAAAACTGTCGGTATTGAAACCGGTTTCCATAGCACCATGGGGTGTCTTTATAAGCACCCCAAAAGTATCGGATGAGAAAGCAGTTGTTCTTCTTGAAGTGGCTGTGAGCAATCAGGCTGGAGAAGCGGCTGATATAATGTGCGAACTGAGTATTCTTTCTCCAACAAATGATATTATAGAGCTTCAATCTCCAGAAGTTGTAGCTGAATCCAATTCCTCTGTCATCCTGAACGCCTCATGCGACATTGAGAATCCTGCTTTGTGGAGCCCGGAGGATGCACAGCTGTATAAGGCAGAAGTTGTGTTGCTTGCCAACGGCGAGGAAGTTGACCGCTACCAGCTGAAGTTTGGAATCCGTTCCATTGAATACAGTGTGGAAGATGGTTTTCTACTAAATGGGAAGGAAATCCTAATGAAGGGGGCATGCATGCATCATGCCAATGGACTGTTGGGAGCTGCCGCCTTCCGTGATGCTGAGTATCGAAGGGTAAAGGTTATGAAGGAGAACGGATACAATGCCATCCGGACTAGCCATAATCCGCCCTCAGAGCACTTTCTGGATGCCTGTGATGAACTTGGAATCCTGGTCATTGATGAATCTTTCGACCACTGGGTACAGCCCAAACGCCCTAATGATTATTCAAATTACTTTGAAGAATGGCACATACTGGATGTTCAGGCCATGGTGTATCGCGACCGGAACCATCCCAGCGTCGTGATGTGGAGTTTTGGGAACGAAGTAAAGGAGCGAGCCGATCCGGAAGGGATTGAAATCGGAAAGACGCTGAAGGCTCTTATCAAGGAGGTGGATGACACCCGACCTGTAACCCAGGCGGTTTGCTTTTTCTGGGATAATCCTGGTAAGGAATGGGATTATTCTGCAGGCGCCTTCAGCATGCTGGATATTGGAGGCTACAATTACCAGTTCCTGGAATATGAGTCGGATCATCAGCTTTATCCTGAACGCATAATGTACGGATCTGAAACTTTTCCCATTGTGGCCTGGGAGAACTGGGAAATGGTAAAGCGGCATAAATATGTAGTTGGCGATTTTGTATGGACCGGAATGGACTATATCGGCGAATCGGGCATCGGTCATAATCGTGTGGTGGATGAAAATTCCACAATGCGGACCTTCCTGAGAGAATGGCCCTGGTACAATGCCTGGTGTGGAGACATCGATATCCTGGGCAATCAGAAGCCACAATCTCACTACCGGGATATATTGTGGGGGGAAAGTAAGCTGGAAATAATGGCTGTCAGACCGGTGCCGGCGGGAATGAAATCTGTAGTCAGTATGTGGGGTTGGCACGATGAATTGAATTCCTGGAACTGGGAAGGTTCTGAAGGCAAGCCCATCAAAGTTAAGGTATACACATCTTATCCGGAAGTGAAACTGGAATTGAATGGAGAAACCATTGGTACCAAGGCGCTTGATTCCACGGATCGCTACATCGCAGAATTTGAATTATCCTATGCTACAGGCGAGTTGAAGGCCACCGCTATTCAGGGTGGAAACGAGATGGAAACCAAAGCGCTTCTTACCACCGGAAATGCCAGTCAACTTCTCCTCGAAGCGGAGAAGGATCATATTACCGCAAACAGGAATTCCCTGGTATACATTAATGTAAACTCTCTGGATGATGAGGGTCTGACTGTTCTTAACCATGAATCGGATCTGAAGGTGGAAATAACAGGTCCGGCCACCCTGCAGGCAGCCGGAAATGCAAGTCCTGAACATCAGGGAAGTTTTACTGATGAGACCTTTCAGCTCTTCAGAGGCAAGGGCATGGTGATCCTCCGATCGACCGGCGAGCCGGGAGAAATTGTGGTGGAGGTTTCAGGCAAGGATCTGAAAGCAGCCAGGCTTGCCCTGAATGCAGAGTAAGCCGGTTTTACAAATCGGAAAATCCCTCATCAATCCATTTCTGGAGCAGAGAGATGTTGCATTCGGAGAGCTGCTGGTTTGTAGGCATTTTTGCATAGCCTGACTCATACCTGATGGATCCCATCAAGCTGCCGTTGCCAGCCAGGGCCACCATGTCATCATAGCCTGCAATCACAATTCCTCCGCCTGCACTGCTGGCGCTGTGGCAACCAGTACAATAGGTTTCCATCATGGGCCAGATTTGTCCTGAAAAGGTGACATTGGATAAATCGCATCCATCGCTACAGGCATTGTCTTTCGCACCCTGAGCAATCCATTGTCTCATCATTTCAATCTGATCGGAGCTCCAGGCATCGTTGGGAGGAGGAGGCATCAGGTCATCGCCGTTGTCGGTCAGTACTTCAAGAAATTCACTATCGTTCGGATCGCCCGGTTTGATTCCCCCGGTACGGAGAATGGATGTATAATCAGTGAGGATTACACCATCCCGGTGCGAATCCTTATCGTGACATCCCGATGTGGCACATGTCGATACCACAAGAGGAAGTATATCCTTGTTGAAGTAGACCGTATCCGGGTTGCAGGTACTTACTATCTCTTCTTCTTCAGGATCACCTGGAGCGGCAATCTCCCGACCGGGGATCTCATACTTGGTACAAGAGAGGGTTGTGAGGGCAATAAGGGTAATAATTGTTGGGGTGCACGTTTGGAATATAGTTTTCATGCTGCATGCTTTTGCCTTATGAACGACCTGGGCCGCACGCTTGTTTCTCTCCAGGCTACTTATCGCTATTATTTATAATTTGTTCAAATAGCAAGCTGGGATTTACCTGATGCCTGGGTCAGTTTTTCTGGTCTGATTTGCAGACCTATTTTACGAAGTAGGACAATGAAGGCAATTACGCTCAGAATACAAACCAGCAACCAGAGAATGAAATGTGAATCTATGCCGGTTTGATGGATTGTGTTGCGGTGGAACTGTCCTCCCAGGTCGGTCCACCAGAACGAAAAATTAAAGACGTCCATGATGATGTGGGCAATGATCCCGGGAATCAGAGAACCAGAATAATAGGCTATGGAACCAAAGAGTACAGAGATAAAGAAAATGTGTACGAGTATGGGTCCGGACCAGGCCTGGTGGAGGTGGACCAGGACAAATACTATGGATACTATGGCTATGGACAGAAAGGGAGAATAGCGTTTCTCCATGGGTACCTGCATATAGCCCCGGAAACCTGTTTCTTCACAAATACCAGCTACCACCGAGATCATAATGACCACAAGCCAGGATACCCAGGTGGGAAGGGCATTCACGAAGTCATATTCCACCAAAAACCTTTCGGCAGGAAATTCTAATATTCGAAAGGTAACTATCAGCCCTGATTGCTCAATCAAAACAATCAAAGCCGCTGCAAGCAGGGAGAGTATCCATATCCGCCGGGGAAGTTTGGTACTTCTGAACATCTTGGCCCTTTTTTCTCTACTACTTAAGGAACCCCAATGTCCGCTAAAAAATCTAAGGTAAGCCCAAAGGAAGGCTACCATCAGGATAAATGGCCAGGGCAGGGGAAGGGTGGCTCCCATAATCGACCAGGTGGCCACACCCAGAGTACTCACAGCAAAGCCTGTAAGAATTGCTTTTATTACTACTGGCAGACGATGCCAGCTTAGGCTGATCAGCTCCTTCATATTTGTTTTCTTCTTTTCCATCTTTCAGTTTTTCTTACCAAATATCAGGAAGCAAATCCAGTGAATCGACCGGATTCATGAAGACGGACCAATTAATTCAGGATTAATGAAGCGATTTTCTATACTCTGTAGGAGTAGTTCCGTTCAATTTTTTGAATTCTTTGTTGAAGGAGGATTTTGAATTAAACCCTGCCTCGTAAAGAATTTCAAGGATGGTTACATTGGGATCCGAGGTTCTCATTAGGGTTTTGGCCTCCTTGCAACGATAGGAATTGATGAAGTCGAAGAAACTACTCCCCGATCGCTGATTGATAACCTGGGACAGGACTTTGGAAGACATTTGCAGGCGCTCGGCCAGGGCCTGCAGGGAAAGATCCGGATTCAGATAGAGTTTCTCGTTATCCAGAATGGACAGCAAGTTAGAGAAGTATTGTTCCAACTCATTTTCTTTAAGCTTGGAACCGGTATATTTTTCTCTGGCTTCCTCCAACTCGATCCCGGCAAATATTTCCGGCTGATTCAAAGCTTTTACCAGTACCCGGTTGATAAAGAAAAATGTAAATATGAGTAGTATGATGAGTGAGACATAGAGAAAAATAAAATTTCCAAGTACAGGTATCACGTTATGTACCATGGCAATAACTGTAATTGCAGCAAAAGAGTGAATGATGAATTTCAACCAGGACAGATTGATCTTATCCACCGATGAATACTTGTTCTTAATCACATTTCGGTAGGTATTCACTGTTCTGTTAGCCAGCCATAAATAGGTAATGGTGTATACATAGATGGCTAAGCCCAGAAGGTACATCCAGGCCGGCAAAGTGGCAGTTACGATCTTTTGGGTCACCTGTCTTTGTTCCTCCGGATTCAGAAACACCAGGTTGTAGACCAGGTAAAGGCACCAGGCAAAAAATGGAATCAGGTGAAGCAGATCCTTTGTTTTCCACCGCAGGTCAACAAAGACAACCCTTCGGACGTAGAAGTAGATCAGGGGACCATAGAGGAAGAAGAAACCATCATCGATAAGATGAATCACCTGAATCCTGAACTCTAAACCACTAATGCGTAAGACAAAATCTCCCAGACTAAGGGAAAACAGCAGGAATACCAGACCAAGCAATCTGTTGCTGGTCCTGTTTCCTTTTCTGTGTGTAAATAGAAATATAGAGACAAAGAGCAGCTGGAAGGAAGCCAGAATGGAAATGATGCCGCTGATGTTGTCTTTCATAATTCTAACTTAGAAAGGATTGCAAACCCACCTGAAGATCTTCCAGGAAGAGCTTTATTTCTTCAACAAATTCATCCTTTTTCCTTTCCCGGTTGATGGTCAGATGAACCACCACCTTTTCCCGTGCTGGAGGATATCCGGTGGTGATGGTCCATGCCAGGGCATTGGGACAATCCAGCATGGAAAACCTGACTCCTCCCATGATCTGGTCCCGGCGAAGGGTGAAATCTCCCCACATACCCCCAATGGGGCAAATCTCTTCCCCTTTATCCAGGGCGAAAATGCTCTCGCAGAACTTCTCGAGGTTTGCCAGGCTTAACTTCTGTTGAATATCCTTATCAGAGGAACTAACATCGATGATTTTAAAATATTCCATGAATTCTCCTTAGTAAGCCCGGGGTTTATGATTTTCTTTGAAAGAGGGTGTAAATATACTCTCTTGTATTGCCCGAAGGCGTATGATA
>Ga0316190_10000361_pt1 | contig 31336 bp, 26 predicted proteins | sample Eddworburrow2_MG_FD_204929 | JGI IMG/M metagenome (GOLD analysis project Ga0316190, IMG submission 204929) | Coastal sediment microbial communities from Maine, United States - Eddy worm burrow 2 | ecosystem: Environmental > Aquatic > Marine > Coastal > Sediment | place: USA: Maine | collected... | reverse complement strand
CATAATAGGCTCGCTGACTATTCAATTACTCGAATGCTATTTGGGTCGCACAAAAAAATGTGGTAAGGGTAGGGGGCAGAGAAAACAAAAGCCCTTCAAGCATTCAGAACCTTGAAGGGCTTTTTTGCTTTGTGACGATACTGCTTTTTTGGCACAACTCAGATCACCTGATGCCAGTCGGTCACTTTTTATTGAAGGAGACCTGAAGACTGTCACCGGTGATGGTGAAAGTAGGCTCCACGCCATCTATGCTGTTACCGCTGAATTGAGCGTCTGTAAAACTGGAGAGATTGGGGGTTGTGAGAATAGTGTAGGGTGTATTGAATTCAAAACCCCCGTCATCTTTTTTCCAGAAGGAGAAAGTTGCCTGGGTTGATTTAAGAATCAGCTCTTTAGACAGCGTGAGACCAGTCACGTTGGTACCAAGCTGGGTGCTGATGGTGCCACCCGTCAAATCAAGAATGCCGATGGTCAGTCCGCCTGTGTGGTCGCCGATGTTTAGCTCACCATTGCCGAAGAGCTGAACACTTGCTGCCCCACCTGAAGAGTCGTCATAGAACACGATTTGGCCACCGTCGCCGTCGTTGGTGCCGCCGATGGCGATTAGCTGGGCATTTCCCGCAGTCGATGTGCCCGAGAATATTGTGTAGCCGCCGGGAGTACCCGAGGTGTAAGCGCCTTGGTTGATGAAGGTGCCATCGCCTGCCGTCGGAACATTGCCGCCGTCGCCAGTACCGTACACCGAAAATTCCGTAAAGCCGGCGGCAGCACCCTTGACGACCCCAGGGTAGTTCCAAAAGATGCCATTGCCTGCGGTTGGATAGTAGTTGGTTGGAAGGCTGATTGAGAAAATTGTGTGACCGGCGCTGGATTTGTCTGCAATCGTGCTGCCATAGTTGACGAAGCAGCCGTGGCCGGCTGTCGGAGAGCCGTGTTTTGCGCTGAATTCGACATGGCCGCCCCCGCCAAGCTCACCCTCCTTTGCACCATAGTTGAAGTAGAAACCGTTGCCTGCGGATGCTCCTTGCGTGGCCACCTCAGGGGGGTTGTTGTTGAAGCTTGTGACTCCTCCGTATGATTCAGCGGCTGGGGCGGCGTAGTTGTAGAAATGGCCACTCCCCCCATTCGCGGTGCCATCGAATGCTACATCACCGCCGTTCGCCCCGCTGTACTCCTTGCCTTTCACCCCGGTGTGCGTTCCGCCCCGGTTGATGAATGTGCCGTTGGCTGCAGTTGAATTGTCGTAGAGCTGTGTGTTGCCGCCGTCGCCGCCAGCCACCGTTCCGCCAATGTTAGTGAATGTGCCGTTGGCTGCAGTCGAGTTGTCGTGGAACACCACGTTGCCGAAGGTGTCGCCATCGGTGCCCAGGGTGCCGTAGATGGTAAAATTGGCGTTGTCCGCCGATGAGAAGTCGCCAAAGCTCACCTCACCACCCACAGTGCTATTGTGCTTTGGGGGGGCTGCAGCTCCAGTCCATGCTTTAAATGAAGCTGAGCCAGCAGTAGATGTGTCACAGAACCGGATGACGCCTCCACCGTAGCCTTGTGTCGTCTCTGGGCCAGCGCAGTAGAACATGCCGGATCCGCCCGCTGTCGCAGAGTTTATAAACTTGAGCTGTGGCTTCTCATAGCCGGAACTGGTGGCAGCAACGATGAAGCTCTGCTGATGTGTGGAGCTGTTGGTAACTCCCTGACCAGCGATTGTCAAAGTCGGTGTGTCGGGGGAGGGGGCGTTAAACGTAAAGGTGTAGGTGGATGCGTCGGCAGCAAACTCGATGTGATTTACTGTGGCATTGCTGGTCGGTGAAAAGGTAATTGATGTCTGAGATGATGTTATAAAAGTGGCTGTGTCCGTTGGTACAGTGGCAGGTTCCCAGTTGGTCGCCGTGTTCCATTCTCCAGTGGCGGGGTTGATGCTCCAAGTCGATATCGTCATATATTCTTCCTCAGGGGGTAAGTTTTTTTTGATCCTGTATATATCTGCAAGCTGCGTGCATCCTGACTCGGTTAACCCCTTTCTCCTGCGACTTAAGAAGGGTCGCAATCCCGCAGGGTTTACCTTTCTTCTTAGCACCTTCGGAGTATAGCAAAGAATTAAAATACCTCACGCGATTGAATAAATTGGTAAATGACTGGAGAAAGACCTATATCGGATAAGGATTGCATGGGTGCAATAGTAAAGCGCAAGTGCCCACATTTAGCGGACAATATGCTCGATTATAAAATTATGTTAGATATGTTAAGTGTTAATTTTGGATAAAATTATTCTTATAAAAATTGAAAATCTGCCCTATAGGCTAATACCCTAGATTTTTATTTTATACAAAAACGGTATACCTATAGTACAAAATAGCACAAGCAACAAATAACTAATTTTTGCCATTGAAATTTACATTGTGAATAAACATTTACAGTATGCGTGTTGAATACATGGTGATAGCTACCACTATAATCACCTAGATTAATGAATTGATTGTGGTTATGTGAGTGTTAGTTCCACTTATGCCTTGTAAGTTAAAGTTAATGTCACCAAGTATTTGCCTTATATTTTGTGCTTAGTCCTAAGTCTATAAATTGAAACTGAATGTAAAGCAGGGCAAAAAAATCAAGAGGTCATACGGTGAAATTCAGTTTGGTTAAAATTGATTAACTGAAAATATGTGATATAAAACCAATGGAACCGTGATTATTTACGGTTCATTTGGTAGCATGAACCGGATAATGTAATTAATGTGCTTGTAGTGAATGACTCGCTGCCTTTGCGTAATGTTGTCAATGCAACGCACATGGGTGCTGGATACCATGTTCAAGAAGCAAGCAATGGAGTCAACGCAAGAAACAAGAGATGAGCTACAAGTCTCTATTAGCATTCTGCGTTACTTGGCCGCTACTGTAGCGCCTTTGGTTCTACTTTTTTTTACAGTTATGGGAGTAGTTCAATACTTAAATGCAGAAATCAGGCTTACTGAGAATGAATTGCAGGGTGTTTCAGCAATTTTAACAACCTATGATGGCATTATCTCTTTGCAAAAAATACGTGGTTTTTCAGAAATTATTGCGCGCAGAGAAAATGCAGATAGGCAAAGACTTGAATCATTGCAGAAGCAGTTCATAGCACGTATTTCCACTCCACAATGGCATAAGCAACGAGCTCTATTTAGACTGACAGAAAATACTGCCCAACTGCAAAAAAATGCAGAAAAACTTTTTTCTACCCCACTTCATGCAATTCCATTAAAAGATAGGTTTCAACAATATACGCAGATAATTGAAGGTCAACATGAGATTGTTCAATTGATATCTAATCGTTCTAATCTGATATTAGATCGGGAATTCGATTCCTATTACATGATGGATCTCATTGTTAATCAGCTTCCACAATTAATTGAGTTTATTGGTAGAGCACGTGGAGAAGGTAGCGGAATAATTGCGAGCAAGGATGAGGTTACTGAAGAAGAGAGAATGTTATTTAAGGAGCGCTTAACTGCAATCAACCTTGGCATTGAAAATATTACTAATGCAATCAATATTAAGCTGACTGCGGCACCGCAACTACAAGAAATTATTAAACCTATCATTGAACAGGCTAATGAAAATGCAAAACATTTTGTAGATGGAAGCAATTCATTAATTATAAATAGTAGCATTCAACTAGATGCTGAATATTATTTTCATGATGGCACGCAAGTAATTAGTGCATTTCATGATGCATACAGGAGAATTGGCGATCTGCTAGTTGCCCATTTAGAGCAACGGTTGGAATCTCATCAGAAGTTGCAATTCTTTACCATACTGGGGACATTGTTCTCCTCCATTTTAATTATTTACTTTATAAACTCTTTTTATCGGACAAATAGAGCCGCCTTTAAAAAGATTGAGCGACTGTCTATTACCGACCCTCTCACTAAACTGTATAACAGACGCCACCTCTATCGTGTTTTTCCAAGAGAATTACTCAGGGCCAGAAGAGAAAATAAAAGTTTTGCATTTGGTATTCTGGATATAGATCACTTTAAACGTTATAACGATATGTATGGCCACCCTGAGGGAGACCTCATCCTAATAAGGGTTACTGATATATTAAAAGATGTGTTACGTAGAGCGAGTGACTTTGTATTTCGTATTGGAGGAGAGGAATTTTGCTTTCTTGTAACGGCAATGGATGAGGAAGAAATTCAGGTACTGTTAGAACAGGTAAGACTGCGAATTATGGCGCTTAAAATTGAGCATAAGGGTAATGATGTTACACCTTTTCTCACGGTTTCCATCGGGCTTGCTTATCTTGGTGAGGTAGGGGATATTAAAATAGAAGAGATAATAAAATGTGGGGATGATGCATTGTATAAAGCCAAAGATATGGGGAGAAATGGCTGGCATCTTTACCACATAACAACTGAACCTCAGGAATACTCCAGTAGAGCTTCTATCATACCTATAAGTAAGGAAAAATAGGCCTGATTTCCATGTGTATTATTGGTGCTAGGTAGGTCGAAAATATTGATGTGGCGAGAGTAATTTTACAGCCATCAGGTGTTTTACATGCGGTCTTTTTTAGACAGCACTGGTTACGACTTAATCTAACAATACTGAACTGCCACTAGATCAAGTCGGAACTGCTACAGTTTATGAAACAAGAATATCTTCAACTACCTTAATTGCTTCCTCTGTTCGCTCAGTTGAAATAGCGGCTATAGATTCGCCCCCTTCACGGTTGATGATGCGTATTCCACGGATATTAATGCCTGCTGTACTGAATCTTTTTGCAACCCGTGCAAGCGCACCGGGTTCATCTTTGAGTTTAACCAGAAGGCTCTCTTCACTTATCGCATTGAAGCCTGTGTCGCGCAGGGCTTGAAGTGCGATGTCATATTGATCGACAGTCATGATTAAAACACCAGTCTTTCCGACTGTTTCAGCTTCTATATCGGTGATGTTGATATTTCGTTCGGCCATGAGTTCGGCAATCGTGGTTAACACACCCTGTGCATTTTTTACGATAATTGATATCTGTTTCATGGCTGCTTCCCTTCCTGTGCAAGATCTGCAATAAAGCGGTTAACCCACTCTTTGGTAACGTGGGGCATAATAATGAGATGGGCGATATCCTGATATGAAGCCAGTTGCCATTTTTTGATGATATCTATGGAAGGATAGTTAAATACTACAGTGGTTGAAAATGGATTTCGCCAGGCAGTTTGGCCAATGTGCTTAAGTTCTGATATTGCATAGTCAGCAATCTCGAAGCATTGCTGAACCATGAGTTTAAAGTGTTCTCGGCCGCGTGTTTTTAAGGCGTACCATAAAAATATGGGAGTGATGCCGTTGCGTGAGCCAGTGAGTGTTGTATCCAGTGAGCCTACATATTCTATAGCCCTGGCAATGTGATCAACATTCTCTTTTTTCGCAATGGCAATGCCACAAGGGATAGGGGAACCAATAAACTTATGGCCACTGATGGCAATGCTGTCGATGCCAGAATCAAATCCAAATGCTGGAGCATCTTCCACAAAGGGAAGAATCATGCCGCTGAGGGCTGCATCGCAATGGATATATTGTGTTGGCATGGCCAGATTTTTTAGAACCCCCTGTATTTTTTGTATATTGTCGATGGCGCCTTTCATCGTAGTGCCAATGTTAGCGACAATGATCGGGGTGACATGACGCTTTATTCGTATGGTCTCTTCCAAATCCTCGTAGTCTATTTCACCATTTTCCTGAGAACGAATCATGATGTTTTTCATACGTAGGATTTTAAGTATTTTTGCAATGCTGTAGTGAGTATCCTGTGAGTAGTAAACAACACCTTCTGGGTGCAGCTCTCTGGCTAAATAGAGACCGTACATATTGCCTTCTGTACCGCCATTAGTGACATAACCCCAGTAGTTATCTGCAGCATGGGTTAGTTGAGCAAAATATTCCACCACTTCACGCTCAAGCTCATGGGAGTTAACGTGATAGTTACTAGAAACAAAGGGATCGCCAACATTGTTAATGGCAAAGTGTAGAAAAGGATAGAGTTCCGTGTAATCAAAACCGAGATTACAGGGATAACCGATAAAGTGGGTTGCTTCAGTCTTGAGTTTGCCAAAGAGTTGGTCAAGTTTTTGTTGATCTTGAGGTTCGAGCTTGAAATTATTCATATTTAGAGTGCTCTCGATGGCAGTAAAAACGCCTTGTTGACTATATAGGTAACAGAAATTATTTAGAAACTCACCGCCTTGATAAAGTGTTTAGTCACATTAAAGAATTAGTTGATTCTTTTATTTAAGTCAATGGAAGTGGGTTCCTTAGTTTTCTACTATGACTTATTAATGAAGTGTGGGTGAGTTGTAGTTGCTTCAAATGCACATATAAACTCTTCCCCATTTGTGTTCATACCGTAATTATTGTGGGTGATTGTGTGTTTGCATATAAATTCTATATGGAATAAGTGTCTGCTCTAAAAATCGAAAGTTTGATTTTGTTATCTGTGCTAATGAATAAGTTATTTTTATTTATGGTATGAAACAATCATATAAACAAATAATGCAAAAGACGATGTACCAGATAATTTCCCACTGACCCATAATCCAGATCAACTCAACACAGCTGGTGATGCGCAAGGCAATGCCTGTGACTCAGATGATGACAATGATGAGGTGCCAGATGCGCTTGATGCTTGTCCGCTAGAAGATGCCTCTGGGTTCGATGCTGATAACAGCGGTTGTATTGATGCTCTGGGCGATTTACCTATTGACTTAATACGTTGGTATTAGAAAGTGTTATTTCTCTAGGCGTAGATGTTCGCTCTCGAAGGTGATTTGTGGTTTCTTCTGGCGGCGTAATGGATCGAGCAAGGCATTGAATTGCCCCAGTGTTAATTCTGGCGTCAGTTCAAGTGGCGTCAGCTGTTTAAGTTCGTCTATTGAGTAACCGAGATCTTTGCAAGCGCCATCGCTGACTTGAACGAAATGCAGTGAAGTTTCATCAAAAGCGTAAATCTCATTCCAGGAGTGTGCAAGGATACGCCCCATGCGCGCTGAGAGTATTTCAGCCTGGCTGATGCTCGGTAATATCATCTACCAGTGAGGCCATGCCAATTGTCTTGCCATCTGCTCCCAACAGGAGCGTGTTATACCATGCGCACAATCGAGTTTGTCCATTCTTCGTCGTATTCTCCATAATGTGACGAGGCTCATCGTCATTCAGCGATGTACCTCACCAGAAATTACTAGCCTCATTTTTGTCGCTTCTTGAATCCGGCACAATCAACTCCGCCGCATTACGCCCCACCCATAGCATCTTCCTTTGTATAACCAAAGACACGTTCCGCGGCGGGGTTCCAATCGGTAACTTTGTAGTCCTTGCCCCACTCAATGAAACAGAGTGGCATTTGGTCACGATGTAATTGCATGCGTTGTTCGCTATCGGTGATTCCTTGCCCAAGAGATTGGAGCTTCAATTTCTCAGTGCTTTGGTAATCTTTATAGGATTGCACCACCGCCACCGGCTGGCCGTTTTTTTCAATTATCACCGGCTCACGTTGAGTATCATCAATCAATTTATAAAATCGATTCTTCGCTTCGGAAGCTACAACCGCTTTCATAAGGAAATCCTCATAGTGGCTATAATACAAAACACACCGATAAACACGCTCATTTGCAATAAGCGTGTAATTTGCTAATCAGGATTAGAACTCATCCAAAAATCAGCAATCAATCTCCCCATCCAAGATGGTTTTCTGCTTGTTCTGCGACATCAACCTGCTCCAATAGATTAATTCCAACGGCCACAATATCACTGTCCGTAACAATCCCTTTAAGTTCTCCATCAATCACCACAGGTAAGCAGCCATATTTATGCTGTTGAAGATAGAGTGCAGCACTTTGTAGAGTGGCATGGTTGTCCACAGTGATAACTTTTTTTGTCATAACCTGAGAAATAGGGATGTCGGCAGGGTTATTTTGCTCTTTCTTACTGCGCAAAGTGGAATCAGTAGCTGCCAGGACATCACGTTGCGTAATAAGGCCAGCTAATTTATTTTTGTCATCTACGATGGGTATATGGCGAATATTCTTTTCTGCCATCAGCTCTATTGCCGCTTCAAGCGTTGCTGTATCTGGCAGCGTAATTACACTGGTTGTCATAATCTCATCAACGGTAATCATGAGTACTTCCTCTTAATAAGGTATTAATAAATTGACTAAGGTGTAAACTTATTTTTTCCTTGCTTCCTTGAGCGCCTTTAGCATTTTTACCCCTTTTTTTCTTTGGGCAGATAAAACATTCATCTCTTTTTTAAGCTGCTTAAGGGTGCTTTCATCCTGCTCTTTATTGAGTTTATCCTTTAGTGCGTTCTCTTTTTTCTTAAGTTTTTTTAGAACGCGTTTTATTGAATCATACTTGGCAAGCTGTGCTCGTTGTTCTGCACCCAGGTACGCCTTTAGCTTTTCCAAGAGTTTAGTTGCTTTCATCAGTTTATCCTCACTTCAGATTTATCCAAAAATGCCTTAATTTCATCGTTATTCAGTGCCACGCTGAATAGCGCCCAGTGAATAAGGAATGCTAATATTTATCCATTAATGCCCCTTTTAAAACAAAGGTGCAAAGCGCGAAGAACCAACTAAATGATTTAGAAAATACTTAGTTACGCTCTTCGCGCCCCTGCCTCTTTGCGCTAAAAAAGAACAATACTTCTAAATGTCAGCTATCTAGCTCTTTTTGGCTTTCTTGGATTTATTCTTAGCTTTCTTAGCCTTTTTTTTCTCCTTGGCCTTCTTTTTAGCTTCGGCCTTCTTGGCTTTCTTTTTCTCCTCAGCCTTCTTAGCCTTTTTTCTCTCTTCGGCCTTCTTGGCCTTCCTTTTTGCTTCGGCCTTCTTGGCTCTTTTTTTCTCCTCAGCCTTCTTAGCCTTTTTTCTCTCTTCGGCTTTCTTAGCTTTCTTGGCTTTCTTTTTTTCCTCGGCCTTTTTAGCCTTTTTTCTCTCTTCGACCTTCTTAGCTTTCAAGCGCTCCTCAGCCTTCTTGGCCTTCTTTTTCTCCTCAGCCTTTTTGGCCTTCTTTCCTTCCTCAGCTTTCTTAGCCTTCTTTCTCTTTTCGGCCTTTCTGGCCTTCTTGTTTGCCTCAGCCTTCATGCTTTTCTTATCAATCTTCTTTACCATTTTGCTTTCCTCATTAGTTTTAGGGATCATAGTTTTCGTCTCTACTTTATCGAGTTTTTCGGTCTTCTTTGCTGCTTTACTTTCCTCATTGGTTCTAGCGTTCAATAACTTATTTTTGGCCTTTCTAGCTTTTTTTATTTCTGATTTAGTTTTTTTCTTAACCTTTATAACTAGTGCTTTTTCAACGTGTGGTTCAGTTAGGATGCTCTCCGGAAAAACAGCTAGTCGCTGTTTGCGAAATCTTGTGATCCAGTATTTCACCTGCCCCACTGTTAGGCCCGCGTGCTCTGCTGCCTGCTCTTGGGTGCCCCCTTCATTTAGGACCAACAGGGCCATCGCTCGTTGGTTATGCGGGGCTTTGCAGGCAGTAATCTGCTTACAAGCTGCTTGCTCTTGGGTGGTCAAAAGAGTGTTTCTTGAAGCTACCTGTCTATTTTCTTGATCTGTCATTTCCTGTTCCTATTTTCTATGGTCTATCACTCGAGTTAACAGAGATGCGCTTTAATTACTCTAGTAGCTTAGCTGCCTTCATTGCTCTTTACTTCGTCATATTTTTCTATTACTTCGTTGATCTCGGATTCATCCAGCGCCACAATCTGCTCGGCCTCTTTTTCACCTGGGTCAGAGGTAACAAACAGTATTGCCCCCATGTGGATAAGGTCACGACAAATATCCTGGCAGTAGGCGCTGTCATTCATTAAGGATGTAGCCATCTTGGCCGTAATGCGGTTTTTCCGGATCAGGCTATCCAGTGTGCCCGTTGCGATGATGTCTCGCTCGCTGATTTCCATCTTTAGCTGGTCAAGGGATAGTATAGTGTTTGCTTCATCGTTGGTGCTTTGTAGTGCTTCCAGCTCCCGCAGCACCCGTGCAATCTGTCGGCGAATATTGTTGTATTCTTGCTGAATATGCGGATTACTGGATACCATGTAGATTTTTAGGTTCTTATGCAGATGCTTGATACCCTTGATTGCCTCCACGAGATCACGTCCCGCTTGCCGAAGTGATGTAAAGCCCTCTACCTGCTCTTTTCCTACTGAGCTTTGGGCGTGGCTGGTGAATTCAATAATGGCCCCGTAGATGGCTTTGATGCGTCTGTTGTATAGCTCATCGATATCCTGCACGGTGACCTTGTCGGATTTTTTGACTACATCCTCTAGAGATTGCTCTGAAAAGAGCATCTCCCTTTTTAGACTCAAACCCTGGCTGATGATATCGACTGCCCAGTCATAGAGGCGAACCGTCTCTTTTCTTACAGCTTCAAGTGCCGCATCCGGAATCTCGGCAGAGGAGGTGGAGAGGTAGTAAGGGGTTTCAACATCTGGCGCTGGTGTTGCGATAACACGCTCTAGAAAGGTTACCAGTCGGTTGATGAAAGGGATCATGACCACAATGCCCAGCAGATTAAAGAGGCTGTGAAAGACTGCCAGCTTCAGGGTGTAATCATCTGCAGCGATACCGATAGAGTGGCTTATCCAGTCCACCGCAATAATGAGTTGATGGATAATGCCAATCGCTATCACGCCCGTAACCAGATTGAAAATAAGATGGGCACCAGCCAGCCGCTTGCCTTTTTCATTAGAACTCATAGCACCGAGAATGGCGGTGATGGTTGTGCCCACGTTGGAGCCGATGGCCAGTGCCAGGGCATTGTCGTAGGTGATCTGCTGAGCAGCCAGGGCGGTCAGCACCAATACCAGGGTGGCGTGACTGGACTGCATGATTACCGTGGCCATGATGCCAATCAGGGCAAAGATGAACAGTCCCGCATAGCCCGGAATAGCGTACTCCGCCAGATCGAGTGTCTGCTTGAAGGCATCAAATCCCTCTTTCATATGATGAATACCGAGAAACAGGAACCCCATCCCGGCTAAGACGTAGCCGATGCCCTTTAGGTTTCTGGATTGCTGGAAGATCAGGATGACGCCAAATACCAGCATCGGCATGGCATAGGCCGAGAGCTTAACCTTGAGGCCGAAGCCTGCCACCAGCCAAGCACCCGTAGTAGTGCCCAGATTGGCGCCAAAGATGATGCCAATGCCGGCAGCCAGAGTGATCAGTTCGGCGCTGAGAAATGAAATGGTGATCACTGACACCAGCGAACTGGACTGCATCAGGGTGGTGGTTACGACGCCGAAGCTGATGCTCTTCCAGAGTTTGTTGGTGGTGCGTCTCAGCAGTCTCTCCAACAATCCGCCGGTAAATGCCTTAAATCCTTCCTCCAGCGCTAGCATGCCGAACAGGAAGATTGCCACGCCTGCGGTTATCTCCTTGAAATCTGGGCTGACCCAAAATCCATAGGCAAGCAACATAAAAATGGTGGGTAATAGGATGTTACGTATCATTCGTTATTTCCAAAAAAAGTTTTTTTAGGTGAAGAAGGAGCATAAAAATAGTGTGGCCGAAGCATCATTCGGCACCACAAATGGATGCTCTTATTCTCTGAAATGGGATCTGCTTATGGCAGCATCATGCCGCGGATCATAAAGTAGATCAGTGCAGCCAGTAGCCCAGACACAGGCACTGTGATGACCCAAGCGGCTGCAATCTTCAGCAGAGCTGAACGCTTAACCAATTCGTGACGGTAGAGCTTGCGCAGGGCCTTGCGCTCTTTCTTGGTCAGATGTGCCTTGGCGGAACGCTCCTTGAGCTGCTGTAACATGTTGCCCTTCTCATCGATGGAGGCCTTCTTAAACGCAAGCAAAAAGGCTTCAACCTCTTCAGGGTTGTCATCTTCATGATGATGCTTAATCTCCTGGACCATATGGGAATAACTAGTTTTGATGAATTCGCGCAGAAAGCCAACGCCAAAAACACCGCCCACTGCAATGTGGGTGGAACTCACCGGCAGACCAAGCTGGGTGGCGATAATCACTGTGATAGCTGCCGCCATTGCGATGCAGAAGGCCCGCATCTTATCCAGCTCGGTAATCTCGCTGCCTACTGTTTTGATTAGCTTTGGCCCGTAGAGAGCCAGCCCGATGGCAATACCAACTGCACCGACCATCATGACCCATAATGGGATAGAGGCTTTTGCTGCCACACCGCCACTGAGAATGGCATCATTGATGGCTGCCAGCGGCCCCACTGCATTGGCTACATCATTTGCCCCATGGGCAAAACTGAGCAGTGCAGCGGCAAAGATCAACGGCATAGTGAATAGCTGGTTCACACTCTGCTTATCATTGCTGAGGCGATCCGCAAATTTACTAATCATGGGACGTACAGCCATATAGATCATTGCCGAAATCACCATCCCCACCAGTGCTGCTGTTCCAAAATCCACCTTCCAGATCTTTTTTAGCCCCTTTAACACCAGATAGGTGCTGAAGGCCCAAGCCATAAAGAGGATCAACAGCGGCACCATGCGCTTGGCAGCGGTGATCATGTCAGTCTGGTAGGTAATGGTGCGTTTAATAAGATAGAGAAATCCGGCTGCAATCAGGCCGCCAAGCACGGGGGAGATGACCCAGCTCGATGCAATTGCACCCATCTTGCCCCAATTGGCGATATCCCAACCGCCAGCTGCAATACCGGCACCCAGTACACCGCCTACGATGGAGTGCGTGGTGGAGACGGGAGCACCCGCAATGGTTGCCAGATTCAGCCATATGGCTCCAGCCAGCAGTGCTGCCATCATCAACCAGATGAAGGTGTCACTGTCAGCAATCAAAACGGGGTCGATGATTCCTTTCTTGATGGTGCTTACCACATCACCACCGGCAATCAGTGCACCAGCGGCCTCAAAAGCAGCAGCAAGAACAATGGCCCCGGTCATCGTCAGTGCCTTTGAGCCTACGGCAGGCCCCACGTTATTGGCGACATCATTGGCACCGATATTCATGGCCATGTAACCGCCGATCATGCCAGCGATCACCAGCATGATATGGCCTGGGGTGCCTGCTCCATGCTGGCTGGTAAATAGCATGATGCCAATGATGAAAAGCATGGCTGTTCCAATACGGAAAAGCTCTTTTCGGCCGCTCTCTGTTGCTTTTTCAATTTTGCTGAAGCTTTGGATTTCCATCTGTTTCTGATACCTGGTTTTGATAAAACACTACCCTAACAATCGGTTGCCCAGTTGCTGATGAGGGGAATAGGGTGTTATATGATTTAAGTCTTTATTGCAGTCACATAAAACCATGTGACTGTTAGAGGAGTAGGGCGTTGTTTAAGAACTTACAGCCCAACCTCCTAGCTGAATATCTACACGTGTTCTGCATCCTTTCGGATTGACTCCACTACGTCATGAATACGATCTGCTGTATGCTCCACTGATTCCAGTACAGCGGTACTGATGGCAGACTCAACCATTAATGCCAGCTCATCAAAGTGTCGGTCTCCAACGTGGTCACGACCGCTTTGGCTTAGCTTCGCTTTAAAGTTGTTAACTACACGTTCGGCATGGGGCAGGTGTTTGTGTGTCATCTGTTTCTCACTTCTTTAATCAATAGCTTTGTAGGGATGGTTTAGCGCAAGGTGCAGTATTCATCTTGTTCGAATACATCTTTGGCACTGCCAACAATCAGTGGATCTGGTTCGCGAATGATCTTGTGATCTTTATTGGGATAATCAAGCTGACCCAGTATGTAGCGCATGGCATTGATACGTGCGCGCTTTTTGTCATCTGACTTAACTACCGTCCATGGTGCATCTGCTGTGTCAGTGTAAAAAAACATGGCCTCTTTCGCTTCGGTGTAGTCATCCCACTTATCCAGTGAGGCTAAATCGATAGGGCTCAGCTTCCACTGTTTCAGTGGATCGGTGCGGCGTTTCTGAAAACGGCGGAACTGCTCATCACGGCTCACTGAGAACCACAGTTTGAATAGGTGGATACCGCTACGAACTAGCATGCGCTCAAGATCTGCGGCCTGGTGCGTAAATTCAAGATACTCCTTTGGTGTACAGAAGTTCATTACACGTTCTACGCCAGCACGGTTGTACCAGGAACGGTCAAACAACACGATCTCACCTTTGGTTGGGAGGTGTTTGATATAACGCTGAAAGTACCACTGCCCTTTTTCACGTCCATTAGGCTTTTCGAGGGCGATGACATGGGCGCCACGAGGATTCAAATGCTCCATCATGCGTTTAATGGTGCCACCTTTGCCCGCTGCATCACGCCCCTCAAATAGGATAACGATGCGCTGGCCGCTATCCCTGACCCAGTTCTGCATCTTCAGCAGTTCAATCTGTAGCTCCTGCTTGCGCTTCTCATACTCAACCCGGCTCATCTTTTTTTTGTACGGATAGGTACCATTTTTAAACACTTCTTCTTTGCTCATTTTGATTGGGATTTCCTGTTCTTTATTAATGTTGTCAATTACTCCTGCAACAACACTTGGTACCTCTTGAATTACTTGCTCCGGCATAGATTCCTCGTTTGTTAGTTGTCTAAACTCAAATCAAAAAAATACCCTCCGTTCCAAGTTCCCCCCTTCTAGGAGCAGCTCTAAAAACAGAATGGTACTCTTTAATTATAGGCCTGAGACAACAAGCTTTCTGTAGTAAACAGGTGGAAAATAATATTTATTACTGTTTGAAAATCACAGTGTTAGATAAGCATATAAATAGGAATGCCTCTCATTTACAAGGACTTGTAAACCTACTTTTCTTGCTTAAATGAAAAATTATGCGTGCTTAGCTGTATAAGCTCCATTTAGGAGGGAATAGACATGGTTAAAACATGAAGAAAATGGCTGTTGTGTTCATCTTTAGCTATCAGCTCAATCACATTTTTTTTGATGCAGAGAAATTTTTGTCAGAAATATTAAGAGGAGATAGGGCAGCCTCCGGTCAATCATCATCTGTGAGTAGTAATTGTGGATTCCTCTCATCATAAAGAAGGGGCTTAATTAATCTAGGTGACAACTATGCTGACAAACACAGGCTGCTGCAGTTTGGATATTTGACCGAGTGACTCTTTGCGAAGGGACGGCTGGTCGCCCTCTACACTTGAATGTCCGCTCTGTGTGTATTCAGCAGCCTTTTCTGCCAAGTAGTTCAAATGGTAGCTTTTGGCCATTTTCTGCCTGTTTAATCCCAGCTGGGTGCGGCTCCCGTACCCTGCATTTTGAACGAATGATGTTTTTATAAATGTGGGGGATGTGGTTGCGGTATTGCTGCTCCCATGTTTGGCAAAACTACAATTAAATGAGTCAATACGTAACATGGGGTAATTGATAGACTTACTTGTAGAATGATGGTGAGCTTGAAAAGACTAATAAGCGCGTGTGATCACAAGTTAAGCTTTATTAAGTCATATTATTATTCAGCTGATTTCTTTCCCCTGTTACCTAGCCGTATTCTGTGCCGTTTAGGTATTTATAGTATTCTATGGGCGTACCTTTCTTCTCCTCACTAATAACCCGCTTTGCTGAATATGCAAAGCGGGTTATAGAGAGTTCAGTGTTCAATGAGGTTTAATAACTATTTCGACCTTTTATCATGCGGAACGATAATTTGCACAGTGGCTGTGCTGCTATTTCCAGCAGCGTCTTGAGCTACTATGGTGACTTCATATGTGCGCCCATCCCCACTACCAGAACGTTCAGCTCGCAGTTGTAAGCTGATCTCTCCTGTATCCTGATTTATAGTAACTGGGGTCCAATCAGGTGCAGTATCACCACTGCCCAAACTACTGACAGCTTCATCGCTTGTTACTGAAGCAGTTAACTGAACAGGTAGACCACTATCATCACTTGCATTGGCTACTATTTGTATATCAACCAACTCATGGTTGGCAGGCCATAAGATAGTTTTATTGGTTACAGGTGCCAATGTGGGTGCTGTGCTATCAATAACCTGCAATTCCACAGTAGTTGTAACTGGCTCATTTACACCATCATACACCAATGCTTGAAATAGATGATATCCGAGAGTCACTCCCTCAAAAATACATGCTGGAATTTCAGCAGGTGCACCACCTATGATCGTATCAATGGAGTCATAACAATAATTACCAAATCCATCATCAATGATTATATATACAACCTGATCGCCATCGAAATCTGACACAAAACCAGCAATTGAAATAGGATCACCGTAGTGGTAAACACCTGCTCCGGTAAGAGCAATATGTGGTGCTGAGTTATCAACTGTCAGTATCATGTCGTCTGATGAAGTTGCAACACCGTCACTGGCCTCCAGTGTCATTATATGAGTGCCCATTGGCAAATCAATTTCTTCAGTAGGCAGGATGCATTCACCATTAGCAGCAACTGGCCGCCAGTCATGCAGAGGGATAGAGTTAGTCAGCCAACGACATTGAAGATAGTCGTATTCATTCTCATCTGTGACTGTACCGATCAAGGCATGATTGTCCATCTGTTCTGTGGATATTTGCCTGTTTTCGCCCGCATCTACAACAGGTGGTAAATTTTCGATACAGCCCGAATTTTCATCACCTAAAGTGGAATATTTAACATAGTCCAAACTGGCAGATGCCAAGTGTGTATCAACTCCAAACTCAACTTTCCTATCGGTAGATGTAAATAGAGTAGTTGATGAGATAACCAGATTGTTATCTACAAATACATTTGAAGTGCCATCTTTAAGAATAACTTTGATGATGTGAAAGTCATCCGAAAAATCCTGCACATGTTGAAGTGCAGGTAGATCAAAGTCGGGATTAAAAAGCTTGATTGCATATGCTGCAATGAGCACCTTTTCTTTGAAATGTCCATCACTGATGGCCAGCCCCAACGCTTCACCTGAGTCAACTTTTATTCTGGCTTCTAATACTGTGCCAGCACTATGGCATAAATTCTCATCCTCAATAGCATAACTCAGAAGCCATGTGTTTGTTTCAGGATGTATATTGTGGGGTGAAGTAGACATATGACAGGTAAAACAATCCTGCTGCTGCGAAGATAGATAAACGCTTGCAGAAATATCTAAAATTCCGTTAGCTACAGCCTCATTCAAGTCATTTATAGGGTCTGTATGTATGGAAATGTTTTTTATCCATGCAGGGTTGCTGTCTTGTGGTAGAGACTCTGCTGAGTAAACCACTTCTGTGGCAAGGCTTTGTTGTGGAGAAGAAGCCATAAATAATGATAAGCCAAGTATTGCGCAAAATAAGTTTTCTTTCATAATTGCTATTCCGTATTATTTTTTTTTATAGATGGTTGCACCGATCTATGTGCGATATAAAAATACGAATAACTGACAGCAAGCATCATGCCAGAATAATGTTTGTCTTATTAAACAGCATACTAAAGCAAACCGCATAAGTGTTAATGTAAAATCTTTTGACAAGATCTTAGCGCAACTGCTGTATATAATTACTTCTTGTCGTTTAATTAAGCCATCTAAATACACATATAGCGGGCTTAGAGATATAGATGCCAGCTGCAAAACCATGGACAGAAAGTGTAAAAAGAGCTGACAAGCAATGAAAGTTTGGTGTTAGAGCAAAAACTTAAATGACCGCTTATGGCTAAAGGGGATATTGAATTAATTGGATATCAAAGTTGAAGAGGGCAGACTCGATTGATCAAACATCTAGGATTTATCAATACGCACGCTAAAATTTATTATTGATCATGATAAGAAAAGGAGGTTAGCTACTACCAATATCCTATGGAGTTTTACAGTGGAATTCAGAAATATTAATTCGAACAAAAGGAGCTAAATAATGGCAATTACTAATTATGAAATCGATTCATACAGGATCTATGCACTATAATGAGGAAAATTCATATGGGCAAACAGCTGTAATCAATTGCTATAAGAGTGGGGTATATAAGGGATCCCTCTACTTTTATAAAGACAGCGCATCAGTTCCTACAAGTTCTAAAACTGGTTCCGGGTATCTGTATCTTAGATTTAATGAAGCCAGGGTACAAAATATGGTCGAAACTCTCCGACAAGAAAAGCCTCTATACATTGGTTTTAATGATAGCAATTTATGGGGCTGGCTATCTACAAGTAACGAACCAATAGGGGAAGAAGAGACATAACAAAGGCTTTAAAAAATGGGGTCAGAGTAAGCATTTTTCTAATATAGATATTTTTGATGTAGGTAGTGAAAGATGGCTTTTGGTGTATTAGTAAAGCACTTACGCTGACCCCATTCATTCCAGGCTATTGTTAAATTATGGAACAACATATGTCAGAAGGAACGAATTAAATGCACAATCTTTATGTCATAAACACGGAAAGGCGAAACATACCCAATTGTCTTGCTAAAGAGTTTCCTCCCAAGAATACTGATACGGGCCAGCCAATAGAGCGTAAATTCACAAGTATATCAATTGATAGAATTCAAGTTTTATTGGATACAAAAATAAAAGAACAAGATAGCCTTTGGCAGCAACTAATCAATAGAGATTTACGAAAGGATTCGATGTATAAACTCTCATTCGGGCTATTTTCTGTTTTTTTATCTACTCTAATTGCAATTATTACATTTTCAAGCAAACCTGAAGAATTGATAAAAATAAATGAACTTGTTCCACTATTTTGTTTGGTTTTCGTGGGAATGGCTTCTATAAACTTCTCTATCATCATGCGAGTTATTTCTCTTAGACGATCAAGAATATTGTTTATACGTCAAATAAATAGTCTTAGGCATGCAATTGATGCATGTCAATTTGCAATCATTGAAGGTAGATTTCCTGATAATGCAAACGAACTAATGGATGTTGAATCCTGCTACCATAAATCAATTGGTAATCACCGAAAGCTTCCAATCACGAATGAAAATTTAAGGAAGCACCATCAAAGATTATTACAGCCTGCAGATAATTTCGCAATTGGTGTTATTAGCATTTTGACTGTTTGTATAGCATCATTGCCATCGATGTATTACTGGAATACTGTAAATTCATTTTTTGTTAATGCAGTGTCGGTTATAACTGTATTGCTTTTTCTTAGTGGAGTGGCATTTATCGTATTACGGGCAAAGTCATCTGTTGACGATGCCTTATATGTTGAGCGGTACTCAGATGAAGATTAAACAAAAATGGGGTCAGAGTAAGCATTATTTCTAATATAGATATTTTGATGTAGGTGAAGCGAAGATGGTTCTTGATGTATTGGCCAAGTACTTACTCTGACCCCATCTGCTCGGTAAAAATTATTGGGGGAATGCTAGGGGTTACTTGTAACGAAAAGCCACCAGCCATACTGGCTGGGGGCTTTTCGTGTTTTTGAGTTAGATGATTTACTTTATAAAATAAAGTAATTCATTTTGTTCATCATATGAGTGGCTTGTTGCTGTGTAGGGCCATAAGTCAAACTTGACACTAGACTGTTGAAAGAGAGAAGCTCCTGTAGTTGCCCCATTTGGGGTTATATCTTTAATTTGGATCATTGAGTAGTCCCATCCCACAATTTCACAACCTGCGCTCTCATTATGCCAGATCCGCCATTGGTCGGATATTCTATCGATATCAGAAATTGATACACAGTTGCCACTGTTATTAAGCTTGTCTTTGCTGATGCGGGATACATTATGATGCTCATCAATAAATAGCATTCCATTGCTCATATTATCGCGAACTGCATACCAATGGTCAGCTTGCATAACACCGTAGTTAGAAGTAGTTACAGTATCTACTTCCTGTATTACGCTGAGACCATCTTTGTGATTTGCAAATAACATCCAGCCGCCACCCTCTATGTGCATTTCGCAGTAGGCATCAAATGGAATTAGTGGCCCTGTATCACCGTCAAGATCAACAGTGTACATACCACTTATTGCTGATGGGTTATCAGCCAAAATGGTTGCACAGGTTGTTCCTGCGCCAAGTACATCCCCTCCGCCACCATCCCCGCTTCCATCTCCGGAGGGTGCAGAAGACGAGCAAATCCAAGCCCCACCAATGTACTGCGTATAATCACCTTCCTCACAACTCAGACCTGCTAATGGACTGACATCGTCAAGGTTTACACAAAGCCATTCTGTACCGTTGTGTTTGATCAGCTGGTCGGTTGAGCAACCGAGATCGGTGAGAATAGAGTCACCAGGGTCACCTTTTTCGCCTTTTTCACCCTTGGCTCCGGGAGGGCCAGCTAGCCCGGTATCGCCCTTTTCACCTTTAGCACCGGGAGAGCCAGTTAATCCGGTGTCACCTTTATCACCTTTTGTCCCTTTGATATTGAGTAAAAAGATCCAGGTGCCACTTTGTTTCTGGTAAACATTTGCTGTGCTGGTATCAAGGTACAGATCACTATCTGCTCCCAGGGAATCTGCTGGAACTCCTGCATTTGCATGCCATTGAGAGGCAAAACCAGTGCTGGTGGAGAGTCCTTTAAGGTAGAGAAACTCAAGGCTATCGCTACCGGGCTTACCGACCGTATCTTCTACAGAAATCTTAAGGAGGTGAACACCTTCTTCCAGATCAGAAAGAGAGCAGTTGGCAGATGTGCTTGTGATTACACAGTCGCTATCAATTGTGTTGCCATCGAGAAAGATACTTGCATTGCTGACGCCTTGATCATCGCTAAAATTTGCACTGATAGCAGGGATGGTAGAGGAGATCACAAGCGTTGAACTGGGTGCGGTGATCTTTACGCTAGGTGGTGCGATATCAGGTGCACTGCCGCTAACGGTTAAGATGAGGCGAGGGGCGTTAGCACCTTCCCGTGAGCTGAAAATGATACTGCCATCCCTATTTTCCAATGACTTTTTGAGCAACCAACCAAACTCGTTGCCACCCCCCAGCATGTCCTGTAGGTCTGTGGTCACGTTAAACTGGATTGTGCCACTGGAAATGTCTGCAATACTGACTTTGTCGGTTGAGCTTGAGTTGTAACTGCCTCCGTTCCAGTTTGCAGTGCAGCTTATTGTGGAGCAGCTCCACGATGCGCCACTCTCATCCCAATCATCAAGCAACCGATGCAATTCAATTTCAGTAGCTATGCCGCCGTTTGACCAGTCAGTGCTTTTATAATCGATTGTTACTTCCAAAATAGCCGTTTGCAGATCACTGGGGTTTAGAGTGAGATCAGAGAGATCAAACTTAACAAGTGAGCGCTCGGTATTTGTCTCTGGGTTGAGGCTTAGGGTGTAAATTCCTCCCTGGTTGGCTAATGGGTCACTGCTAAGTAATACTGTATCTGCTGAAGGCTCTAGTATTACGGTTGAGGCTTGAGGTGAGAGTGAGGCCACAGATATTACTATGGCGATTAGAACGGCTGACCTGGTCATAAAGAGCTCCTTTGCATTGCTATTATTAATCCAACGCTGCAGTGTTAAACTGTGATTGCAGTCTCTTTTTGAAACTGAAATTTAAGTATATGCCGCTTTTTATGTGTGGATATTTGTAAGTAGCAATCTTGTGATTCTTCCTCCTATTTGAATTTTTAAGCTGCTTTTCTGCAAAGTGATGATTGGGCCAGCAAAAGACTGAGGTTAACTATTACTCTGGTAGGATAGGCATGTTGATTGTGCTTGTACGCAATCAGAATAGGTATTAAGAGTTCGCTTTAAAATTTAGATTAAGCTTTTCAACAATAACTATTTAGATGAAAGGAGGCACCTTATGAAACTCTATCTTGTACAGCATGGTGAGGCTTGTGCAAAAAATGTTGATCCTAAGCGTCTCTTAACTGATCAAGGCAAATGTGATGTTGATAGGATTGCTTTATTTCTCAAGCAGGCAGATGTCCAGGTTGTAAGGATATTGCATAGTGAGAAATTACGTGCAAAACAGACTGCAGAGCGGCTGGCTAGTGTCATTGCTCCTGGAGTAAGTTTGGAGGTTAGTGGTCTTATTAATCCTAATGACAATCCTCAAGCATTTGACTGGCAAAGTGAGAGTTGGGATCAGGAGACACTTGTTGTTGGTCATCTTCCTTTTATGGCTAAACTGGTATCATATTTGATTGTTAAAACTGAAGAGCCTGTTATTGCCGCTTATCAACCCGGCAGTATTGTCTGTCTGGAACATTATGACGATGGCTGCTGGCAACTTAATTGGATGATTAGGCCAGAATTACTTAAAGATATTTAAATACTGTATTCGTTATAGTATCCATACTAAACATGTCGCTAGATTTGGCGCCAAGGTGAAGGCAGCCGTGGTAATACAGTAATGTTTAATCGAAATCGTTTTCTAATATTTCTATGTTCATAAAATTTGATGTGGTGCTCTACGATAAATACAACGACTCAAGTTTTTCTGTTGAATATTTTTGCGAGTGATGATCTGGCTTGTAGTTTTTAACAGCATTCCATAGTGCATTCCCATCCCAACTATTCTTTTCTTTTCCATAGAGCGTTTGGTTAAGTGCAAGAAGATGTTTGGCTATCGCATCATCAAAGTGAAGTGCAAGTTCAGCGAGGCCTTTGGGTGAGTCAGATGGCCATAGTGTTTTACCCCAGGCAAGAGAGGCGGCACGCGCTACGGAAGAGTTATTAGTTTGGCAGGCCTGTTTTAGCTCAGACAGTATTTTATTGCGGCTAGGCTCTTTGCTGCTAATTGATGCGCTGCTGTTGGGTCTCTGATGATGGCTGAACCACCACCAAGCAGCAGCGGTGGATATCCAGCCCACTGCAAAAAAGAGTGCAAGCCAGAGATAAACACCTGTACTTTGTTCTGCCTCAGTTGTCTGTGCGGCGGCTATTGGCGGTGGTGTGACTGTGTGAGACGATTGATCACCAGCAACTGCTTTTGGAGGTGCAACAGGCGGTGCAGCAGCTGTGCCTTGATTGGCATCTACAGCGTGTAGCACCTGGATACGCATCTCAGCAATACGGGCGATCTCTTTTTGACCTGTTTTTGTATTCCACCAACTAACCTTTATTGCTGGCAGAATGTGTGTTCCTGGTTTTGTGGGTACCAGGGCAATCTTCTCCTGTCGAATGCCAGTGACGCCGTTTTTATCTTTACGATCCTGCAACATGGGTTGATCTGGATACTGTTTAAACCCTGCGGGCGTTGCGCTATGAATCTCTGGAAGTTGAGCAGAAGCAATACCATCTGCCATGATGGCCAGTGTGCGGGTAACGGGTTCGCCTACACGAAACTCCGGATTGGCTTTGGGCCATGATGAAGAGAGCTGTAGGTTGGTTGCCGGTAACCAAGGCTGTTCGGCATTCTTTGGAATAGATTTGATCTCTATATTGATGGCCTTTGAATGAAGACGTTTTATAGGGCCAGCCCTCTGTCCAAACATATCAAACTGCTGGCGACTCTGTTGCATGATTCTGGCTTGAAATGTAAATGGATTTAAAGTCAGTGTGCCGCTGGTTTGTGGAAATGCAAGATAGTCAATCTGTGTGACGAGATAGCGTCTACCATTGCGTTGTGTTTCAAAGGTCTGTTCATCTTCTATCTGTTCAACAATGATGTCCGGGTCATTGAAGCTGGGGCTTGATAGGCTGGCATCTGTAAAATTAACAGCACGATAGATTCGAACACGGAAGAGGAGCTGCTGCTGTACATACGCTGTTTTAGGTTCAGCAGAGACTTCCATAAAGATATCTTCACTATTGCCAGCCCCTGGTTGCTGAGTTGCCGCCGCTCGTACCTGAACAGATGTTGCCTGGCTACGATCCTTGCCGAAGGATATGGCTGGTATCGTTAACCGTCCTGTAGTCTTTGCCATAACAGTAAGATTCCACCGGGTGGTACGGCTGTAGTTGCCGTTGATCATCTTGATGTTCTGGCTTTGGCTGCGAGAAAAAATTTCAAGATTGTTTTTCAGTGGAGTGAAGTCGGGTTCTCCATCTGGTGATCCGTCGGCTTCAAAGATCAGTTCAAAGGTTTCATCTATTGAGACCTGACTGCGTGAGACTTGTGCAGTAATGGTTGCGCTAAACGCATCAGTTGTCTGAAACAGCATCAATAGTGTTAGAAAAGAAAGCACTGAAAAATGCTTAATGAGATCTGTTTTTACCATTGCTGTGCCTCTCGCACGGGTTGTTTCTGACGTTGATATTGATACTTGAACTTGCGTCTTAATAGCCCGCCGGGATCATCGGGAATACGGCGTAACCACTGCTCAGTTGCCTGCGCTTCATTTTTTTCTTCTTCGGTCAGCTCTTCTGGTTTTGCTATCTGTGACTCTTTTTGTTCACTGTCATCCGGCTCTTCAGATTTTTCCTCTGCTGCGGATGCCTCTTGTTGCTTTTCTTCATCACTTTGCTGAGCTTCGCTATGTTGTTGCTCCTGCTCTTCATCAGAAGATTCTCCCTGCTGTGACTTTTGCTCCTCGCCTGATTGATCCTGTTCTTCGGGTTTGTCTTGTGACCCCTGTTCTTGTTGCTGTTCAGAAGAGTTATCTTGTGATTGATCCTGCTGTTTATCTTCTGACTGTTCCTGATTCTCATCAGACTCTTGTTGCTGCTGATCTTGCTTCTGTTGCTGTTCCAACTGTTTTTCAACCAGCTCTCTGTTGTACTCTGCATCCTTATTGGCAGGATTCATTTTTAGCGCTTCATCGTAGCTTTGCAGTGCGTCTGGCAGCTTTCCAGCGCGAGCCAGAGCATTGCCTTTGTTATAGAGTGCATCAGGTGTGTTGATGCCATCAAGTGATTCACTAGCCTGTTCATATTCGCCGGCTTTGTAATGGGCGGCAGCTTTCCATTCCCTATTCTCAAATTGCTTGGCAGCTATACTGGCATCACCTTGCTGGAGTGTTTTGGATGCTTGCTGATCTGGGCGGGACCACAGGCTTTGCCAGTCAAGCGCTGAAGCATTCTGGGATTGCGGCAGTAGAATAAACAGCGCCAATACCAGATAGCCACGGCGAAAGGCCAGAGCGGCAATAGGCAGTATGAGCAGCAGTAACCAAGGGCCTTCTTCCTGCCATTGATCAGTTGTCAGTGCTGCCTCTTTTTCAGCACTATCGACCTGCTGATTCTGCAAGGGGGCAAGCAGGTATTTAATGTCATTGTCATTAATCGAGAGTGTATGAAATCGACCGCCACTGGCTTGTGCAAGGTTGCTGAGTTCTTGCGCTTCCAAGCGAGGCAGTACTATCTCGCCCGCACTGTTTTTTAGAAAGCCACCGTCTGATAATGCAATGGGGGCACCTTCGCTGGTGCCAATGCCCAACAGGCTAATGCGGTATTTTTTATCACCGGTTGCGGCCACAATCTGATCGATGGAAACAGGTTTAATGCCATCAGTAATGAGCAGAATATCGCCTTTAAAATGACCAGCCTGCTTTAATAGCTCAGAGGCCTTGGCAACGGCAAGATCTGGGCGTGACCCTTGTGATGGCATCAGCCCTGTTTCAAGGCTGTTGATCTGGGCTGCGATAGTCGCTTGATCATCGGTTAGTGGCGTGATCAAAAATGGGGTGGCTGCATAAACAATCAGTGCTGTTTGGCCTTCGCGACGTTGCTTCAGAATGTCCGTTATTTTGTGCCGGGCACGAGCCAGTCGACTGGGTTTAATATCAGTAGCATCCATTGAGCGGGAGAGATCCAATGCCAATACCAGGGCGGATTGTTCCCGAAATACCGGCTGTTCACGCTGTTCCCAAACGGGGCCGGCGATAGCCGTTATTCCAAGCAGTCCAGCAAGCCCAACTGCCAGCAGTGGCCACCGCTTTTTCACCCCTTGCTCACCTACCAGTAGATAGGGCAGAAGTTCGGGTTCACAGACTGCGCGCCAGGCTTGGCTGTTAATCGTGCGGTGCCAAAGCAACCACAGAATAACTGCCAATGGGATAAGCGCAAGAAACCAGAGAGGACGCAGAAAATGGAAACTATCCATTGCTGAGCCTCCATTGAGTGCGGACACCAATAATTAAACCAGTGAGTAGGAGTGCGGCCCCCAGCGGCCAGGGGTAGAGGGCACGAACAGGGCGAAACAGTTGTTTCTCTTGTTCAATCGGTTCCAGTTCATCCAGCAGTCGGTAGATACCTTTTAACTCGTTAATATCTCTAGCTCTGAAATAGCGGCCACCTGTTTTGTCAGCAATGGCTTTGAGCGTTTTTTCGTCCAGGTCGCGTGAGGGGTTGACCTTCCGGCTACCAAAAAAGGAACGTACGATAATCTCATCGGCACCGATGCCAATGGTATAGACCTTTACTTGTTTACGTGCGGCTAACTCAGCAGCTCGAATGGGTTCAATCTCTCCCGAGGTGTTGGCACCGTCGGTTAGCAGAATAAGCACGCGATTTTCTGCGGGGCGATCCTGTAGCCGTTTGATTCCCAAACCTATGGCATCGCCAATGGCTGTGCTTCTACCTGCCAAACCAATGGCAGACTCATGCAGCAGGGTCTTTACGGTTTTCCTGTCAAAGGTTAAGGGTGATTGCAGGTAGGCTTGCTCGCCAAACAGGATCAGGCCTACACGATCACCTTCCCGGCGATCAATAAATTCCCCCGCCACCTGTTTTGTAGCAACCAGTCGGTTAACCCATTTATTGGAGAGTTTAAAATCCTCCTCTTCCATACTTCTGGATAAATCTACAGCTAGCATTAGATCTCGCCCACTCATGGGTAGCTCCAGAGGGTCGCCCAGCCACTGGGGGCGTGCAGCGGCTAAAACCAGCATGACCCAGGCAACAGCAGCCAACCAGGTATAAATACCTTGTCGGGATGTGCTGCTCACTGTTTTAGCTTCGTCTTCAAAATCTTCCATAAAAGGAACACGCAAGGCAGCATCCTGTTGCTGAGGCGCTATAGGCATCAGTTTTCTGATTAACAGAGGAAGGGGTAATAGGACGAGCAGCCATGGCCAATAGAGACTAATCATCCTTGGTGTGCCTCTGTTTTATGGGGTAGGGCTTCAATCCATGCAGTGCATATCTTAAGCAGTGCAGCACTATCAATATTTACAGTGGGTTTATAGGGCGCATCAATCAATACACGGCCAGCGCCGTTAGAGAAAGCATCTTTGAATTTGGTTTTTGCCACACCACGATCCAGAAAATAGAGCCAGGCATCGTCGGTTAGGCTGGCAACATCTGCACGTGATGAATAGCTGAGTGTGACGCGCCGTAGCAGGGTGGAAAGATCAGCGGCTAACTGCCTGTCATCCTGATGGATTTTGTGCTGGGTTTGTATATCCTGCAATGCCTGATGTGCTTCCCGACGTAGCTGCCCACGGCGATAGAGGGCGCGGCCAAGGAAGAAGAGTCCAAGCAGTAGCAGAATTAGGATAACCAATCCCCACCAGCCCGGTGCCAACGGCCACCAGGAGATAGGGTCTGGCAGGTGAATATCCTTGAGTGGTAGTGGCTGCTGCGCTGCTGGATTCATGTGCGCCTCCTGCCAAGACTTTCCTGCAGTACGGTGTGAGGATCTTGGTCTGTGGTGCAGGTCAGCATATGGATGCCAGCGCGTCGGCAGAGGTCACGTAACTGAGCTTCATGGGTGTAAAAACGTTCAGTGTGACTCTTTTTAAGCGTACGGCTGCCGGTATCAATTGTGATAGTGCGGCGGCCATTGTTGAGGCGGTAGTTCCCTGAGGGTGGCAGCTCTTTTTCCAGATGATCATGAATGAAGATCAGCACGATGTCGTTGTGACGGGCCAGGTGTATCAGGTGTGCCTCTGCTGTTTCATCCAGTGAGCGAAAATCACTCAACAAAAAGAGCAGACTGCCGGGGCGGGTAACCCGACGTAGACGAGCCAGCGCATGTTGAGCTGCCTTGTGTTGAGTCTGTCCGCCAGGTTTTAGGGCTGTCTGTGGAAAGGCCTCTGTGAGCTTGCGGATGAAGTTCAGTACGGCGTGTTTCCCCTGTTGTGGCCGTAGTTCCAGATGCTCGGACTCAGAAAAAATCAGGCCACCCAACCGGTCACCATGCTGGATGGCACTCCAAGCCAGTAGCGCAGCTGTTTTGGCTGCCAGTACTGATTTAAAAACGCCTCGGGTGGCAAAATGCATGGGGGCACGGTAATCAACCCAGAGCAGAATGGAACGCTCACGCTCCTCTCTAAAGAGTTTGGTAAAGGGTTTGCCAGTGCGCGCTGTTACCTTCCAGTCGAGATTGCGTGCATCATCGCCCGGTTGATAGGGGCGAGCTTCATCAAACTCCATCCCCCGACCTTTAAACTTGGAGAGATAGTTGCCCGTCATGCGACCCAGAATTTTCACCGCCTTAAGTGGCAGTGAAGCTCCCGCTTTTTGGAGGCCAATCAGGGTGGACTGATTGACTTGGACGCGATCTATGCCTGCCATTTTGGAGTGCTTATGGAACAGCGATGCGGGTGATAAGTGTCTCTATTAGATGATCAGGCGTAACCCCTTCGGCTTCTGCCTCATAACTTAAGAGAACACGATGCCGCAGTACGTCATGGGCCAGGGTTTGGATATCTTCGGGTGAAACAAAATCTCGACCTGCCAGCCAGGCATGTGCCCGTGCGCAACGATCCAATGCAATGCTGGCGCGTGGGCTGGCACCGTATTCAACCCAACGGGCAAGATCATCGCCATAGACGCCAGGGTTGCGGGTGGCGAGCACTAGTTGAACCAGATACTCCTCCAGGTTTTCAGCCAGATGTATATCCAGCACTTCATCACGGGCTTCAAACAGAACATCTTGAGATAGGCGGGCTGGAGGAGGAGGGGTATCTGCCCCTTGGCGTGCTTCGCCCCGTGCCAATTGCAGAATGGCCTTTTCGGTACTGTAGTCGGGATAATCAATGCGAACATGCAGTAGAAAGCGATCCAGCTGTGCTTCAGGCAGTGGATAGGTGCCTTCCTGTTCGATTGGGTTTTGTGTGGCCATCACCAGGAAGAGCTTTGGTAGAGGGTAGGTCACAGAGCCGACCGTAATCTGCCGTTCAGCCATTGCCTCTAATAGGGCAGACTGTACTTTGGCTGGGGCGCGGTTGATCTCATCAGCCAGGATCAGGTTATGAAAAAGCGGCCCCTGTTGGAATTTGAAGGTGCCTTCCTGTGGTCGGAAGATTTCAGTTCCGGTCAGGTCAGCGGGTAGCAGATCGGGGGTAAATTGAACGCGGTGAAAATTGCCGTCAATGCCATCTCCCAACACTTTGATGGCTCGGGTTTTGGCCAGGCCTGGAGCACCCTCTACCAACAAGTGTCCATCAGCTAGCAGGGCGATAAGGAGGCGGTTGATTAAGGTCTCTTGACCAATAATCTGCTGGCTTACGTAGGTTTGTAGTTGTCTAATTTCGTTTTGGTGTGACATCAGTTTTATCTAGTTAAAGTATCTTGGTTTTTGTAGTTACTGCTGTGACGAATAATTCCGCACTGTGAGACCTGATTTCCAGATTTCAGTTCCCAGGAATTTGAAAAGCTGAGATTCTATCTTCATCTGATGAAAAAAAGAATCTGCTTGCTGCATGAGTTACAATAGAGGGATGTCTACAATTTATGATCTGCACACCCACTCGACAGCATCTGATGGTACAACAACGCCAGCAGAAGTGGTTAAACATGCTGCCTCCCAGGGAATATACACACTTTCACTGACCGACCATGATACGACCGCAGGGTTAGCCGAAGCTGCGGCTACGGCTCAAAGTCTTGGCATTGAGTTTGTTGGCGGGGTGGAGGTCTCTGTTAGCTGGAAGAAGCATGTGGTGCATGTTGTGGGGCTTGGTGTTGATCCTGATTGCCAGGTTTTACAGGATGGACTGGCAAAATTGCGGGAGTTTCGCAATTGGCGTGCAGAAGAGATAGGACGCAGGCTGGAGAAGGCAGGTATTGCAGATGCGTTTGAAGGCGCAAAGGCATTTTCAAATGGCATCCTGATTGGTCGCTGCCACTTCGCCCGTTTTCTTGTGAAGTATGGTCATGCCGAGAATGAAAAAAAGGTATTCCAGAATTTTTTAACGAGCGGCAAACCGGGCTATGTACCAGGGCAGTGGGCCGAGTTGGAGGATGCTGTTGCATGGATTCGGGCGGCTGGTGGCCGGGCTGTTATTGCGCATCCTGCACGTTATCCTTTTACCCGCACCAAATTGAGACGGCTGCTTACAGAATTTAAAGATGCAGGTGGCGCAGGGCTGGAGGTTGTCTCAGGAAGCCACAATCGAGATGAGAATTTCACTATGGCGCGGCATGCAAAAGATTTTGATCTGCTGGCATCAACAGGATCGGATTATCATGGCCCTGAAAATCCCTGGCGTAATTTGGGTCGATTTCAGGCGCTACCAGAAGGCTGCACACCTATTTGGCATGATTGGACATCTTCTGCAACAATCAATGCTATCAGTGCTTGATAGCTGACCCTTTAAATAATATTTCTAAACGGTTCCCCCTTACGTGGCTCAATTCTTTCAGATTCACCCAGATAATCCTCAGTTACGCCTGATTCGCAGTGCTGTTGATATTATTCAGCAGGGTGGTTTGGTCATTTACCCTACTGACTCCAGTTATGCGTTGGGCTGCCATATTGGCGATAAGCGGGCAATGGAGCGCATCCGGCAGATCCGGCAGCTTGATGATAAGCATAATTTTACTCTGGTCTGTCGGGATCTGACGGAGATCTCAAGCTATGCCAAGATAGACAACCAGCAATATCGGTTGCTAAAGAATCTGACCCCCGGTCCTTACACCTTCATTCATCAGGCATCCAAACAAGTACCAAAGCGTCTGCAACATGCCAAGCGCAAGACGATTGGCCTGCGTATTCCGGATAACCATATTGCTCAGGCATTACTAGGTGAGTTGGGCGAACCGCTTATGAGTTCTACCCTGATTCTACCCGGTGATGAACTGCCGCTTACCGACCCTTATGATATGCGTGATACCCTTGGGCATGATGTGGATTTGGTAATTGATGGCGGATACTGCGGCTTTGAACCCACAACAGTGGTTGAGATGACAGATGATTCACCCATAGTGGTGCGAAAAGGTAAGGGCGATGTCTCTCTGTTTGAAGATTGAGACGGCTTTATTAATGGATTTCCCAGCATGATGAATGAACTAAGCACAGTCCAACAGGTGGTGGTTTTGCTGCTGCCGGTGCTATTTGCGATTACGGTGCATGAGGCTGCTCATGGCTGGGTTGCAAATAAGCTGGGAGATTCAACAGCCAAGCTACAGGGGCGTGTTACGCTCAATCCCATCAAGCATATTGACCCATTAGGAACAGTTATATTGCCTTTAGGCATGTACCTGCTTACCGGGTTTATGTTTGGCTGGGCCAAGCCCGTCCCGGTTGATTGGCGTAATCTGAGAAATCCCCGTAGAGATATGGCTTTGGTGGCTATTGCTGGCCCTGGGTCCAATCTGATTATGGCAATATTCTGGGCTCTGGGCATGCGGATTGGTGTCAGCCTGATGGATGTCTTGCCTTGGGTTGCATACCCTCTAG
>Ga0316190_10000359_pt1 | contig 31367 bp, 26 predicted proteins | sample Eddworburrow2_MG_FD_204929 | JGI IMG/M metagenome (GOLD analysis project Ga0316190, IMG submission 204929) | Coastal sediment microbial communities from Maine, United States - Eddy worm burrow 2 | ecosystem: Environmental > Aquatic > Marine > Coastal > Sediment | place: USA: Maine | collected... | reverse complement strand
ATCGCGCGCCCCGGTTCCCATGAAGCGATGAGCGAGTGCGGACAGCGGCGCCGCGACCAGTACACCTGCTCCCAGCCACAGATTGAGCTTCAACATGACGAACGCGGCCGTCACCAACGAGAGCAGTTGGAACGTCCCTTCGCGAATGGCCTGGGAGAGACCTTGCTCGACCTGACCGACATCGTTGAAGAGCCGGCTCATGATGTCACCCTGTTGATAGCGCTGATACCAGGCGGTGTCGAGGCTCTGGAGCCTCTTGAACATGTCGGTTCGGATGTCGCGGACCACCGATCCGCTCACGTAAGCGGATACGTAGTTCCGACGGAGGTTTGCGAGCAGGGAGACAGCGAGGACCGAACCGAGAATGGCGAGTAGCGCGATGACATCGCCGAAGTTCCCGTTGGGTATGGCATCGTCGACCAGAGCCTGGGTGACGAACGGGAACGCCAGGGTGAAGCTGAGCCCGATCAGCATGTACACAAAGATCTCCGCTTGGCGCAGGCGGTAGGGGCGTAGGTACCTCAGCGAAGTCCGGAGAAAACTCGCCGTGGTGACCGCACCGGACGTCGACAGAGCTTCCTTCCACTCCTTTTCCAGCGTGTTGAGATCGGTGCTGTACACGGACACGGCAGCGTCATCGACATGACCCGGCCGACTACTCATCAACAGCATCCGGAACGCGCCCTCGCCGTTCCGGCGGATCAGGAAGCTGACGAAGGACACGTAGACCGCATCGCGGACTTCGCCCTCGCTCTCGTCGAGGCGTGGCAACACGGTGCGGGCGAGTTCTTCGTCGCCACCTGTCGCACCTGCGAGCCACAACGCGTAGCCGTCGATGAGACCCGACAGCTCGTGAGCGGCCGGCAACCCGGCGGCGAAGTAGCTCACGAGCACACGCTCGGCCGATTCGACGGGAACCTCGTCGGCGACCACGACCCACACCTCACCGTGATGGGCATCGACGAGCATGCCCTCGGAGAGGACTCCCCCGGGAACAGCAGGATGTCTGAACGGCTCGACCAAACACACCTGTGGTCGCCAGCCGGCTGTCTCGGTACCGAAGCCCCGAAGTCGCTCGCGGGCCAGGACGAGCGACCGTGCGTAGGACGGTGCGAGCGTCTCGGCCGCGGTACCCGGCGTGAATCGAACGACTGCCGCTTCGCTCTCGATCGCCGAGAAGCGGTGCAGTTCGGACCGAACCACTGGGGCGCCCGGAGCGCCCGGGGGCGACACGAGCTCGGTCGAGAGGTCGGTCGCCGGGGGGTGCCCAGCATTGGCGGGGTCAATCGGGTGGTCACCCTGTGGGACGACAGTCGGGCGGGCTGCGAGGCTCTGCTCGACGATGAGAACGCTGTCACCGAGGCGGATTCGGGCACCGGGGCGGACCAAGGTCGCCTGGGTCGTCATGACACCGTCGATAGTCGTGCCGTGGCTGCTGCCCAGATCGGTGACGACCAACCCGTCGGGTTGGGTCTCGATTAGCAGATGACGACGCGAAACGGAGGAGTCGAATATGACCAGCTCAGCGTTCTCGCGCCCCACGACCAAAGAGCCAACAACTTCCACCAGGTGCGGATCGCGGCCGGGCTCCTCCACTCTCAGGCGAAACGTCATGGCTCATTCCCCTTCACACGAAGCGGGTAGCCACCAAGACCGCAGCGACGCTCTGCTCATGACCACATGGTCTAGTCGATCGCCCCGGGCGGAGAACGCCTCCTCTGCCCACAGGCATTGACCACATGTCGCCCATGGGTGCTGCGCTATGTTCTCCTAGCACTGTGGCCGTGCAACTACTGATGAAATTCACCCGCGGACGTTGACGGACTTGGCGCTCTTCACCTCGGTCGATGACCTGCTGGGCCGCGATGCCCCACCGTACCCGGATGGGCAGACTCGGATTCGATCGGCCGAGGCAACCGCCGAAGATCTCGACGGTCATCTGGAGTCAGTGGGCATTACTCGGGTCGCCGATGTCACCGGACTCGACCGGATCGGCATTCCGGTGGTCATGGTCGTGCGCCCGAACTCGAGGTCGCTGGCGGTGTCGCAGGGCAAGGGTCGAGACCTGGTCTCGGCTCGGGTCTCAGGGATCATGGAGTCGATCGAACTGGCTACGGCCGAGCGGGCCACCGGCCCGGTATGGATGACGAGTACCGACGATCTACGCCACCATCGACGGCCGTACGTGGACCCCACCCGGCTGGCTCTGGCTCGTGATACCGACTACGACGAGCGCAAGATCCTGCCTTGGATCGAAGGCTTCGATCTCAACGCCGAGCAACCGATTCTTGTTCCTTGGGAGCTCGTTCACGCCGATGCGTCCCTGCCGCTTGCGCCCGGCAGCGGAACATTCGTCCGGAGCACCAACGGCCTTGCGTCGGGAAACGTGCCCGCCGAGGCGGTCTTGCACGGGCTGTGCGAGGTCGTGGAACGAGACGCCCTCGCCCTGTGGGAACTGAGATCGACCGACGCCCAGAACGCGACCCGTGTCGATCCGTCGACGATCGACGACGCCGAGGCGATCGAGCTGATCGCACGGTACGAGCGCGCCGACATCGATACGTTGATGTGGGCGGTGACGAGCGAGATCGGCGTCCCGGTGTTCAGGGTTATCATCGTCGACCGTCACACCCATCCGGTGTTGAAGCCACTTCCCGCGGCGTTCGGGGCGGGCTGTCATCCTCGTCGGATGGTCGCTCTCGTGCGGGCACTGACCGAAGCGGCCCAGAGCCGCCTGACGGCGATCGCCGGAGCACGAGATGACATGACCCGCGCTCGATATCGCCGTACCCAGAGCGAGGCCAGCCTCGAGCATCATCGCCAGCTCGCTCGTCGTTCAGGAACAGCTCGCTACCGGGACGCTCCCGACATCGGCGGCCCGACGCTCGAACAGGACATCTCGACGGTTCTCGGAGCACTCGGCAACGGATCGACGAGATCGATCGTCGCCGTGCCGCTGAACCACAGCCACAAGCCGTGGTCAGTGGTCCGCGTCGTTGTCAGCGATCTCGAAGGCCCTGTCGAATCGCCGCAGTACCGGCCCGGTAAGCGTGCCGCAGCTGTCAGCACCGGGGACACCGGCCCGCCGTGATCCATGTCTTCCTCGGGCCGACACTGCCCGCAGCCGAGGCCCGGGCACTGCTCGGACCCGCCGTCTTCCACGGACCGGTCGCGCAGGGCGACGTGCTTCGTGCCGATCGAGCCGGCGCGACCGTCATCGTCATCATCGACGGCTATTTCGAGTTGGTGCCGTCGGTCTGGCACAAGGAGATCCTGGTCGCTCTCGAGCGCGGGATCACCGTATGCGGAGCAGCATCGATGGGCGCATTGAGGGCGGTCGAGCTCGCTCGATACGGAATGATCGGCGTCGGTCAGGTGTACGAATGGTTCGCCAACGGTTCACTGACCGACGACGACGAGGTCGCCGTAACGCATGCACCGGCCGAAGACGGATATCGACAACACTCCGATGCGATGGTCGATATTCGCCATCACCTGGCGGTGGCCGCAAGCGAAGGTGCTATCGGCGCTGAGACGGCCGACCTACTCATAGAACGTCTGAAGTCGCGCCACTATCCGGACCGCTCACTCATGGGCGAGCTCGTTGCGATGGAGCGGGCGCACGAGGAGCCGGTCGACGAGCTGGCTCGCCTGCGGTCATGGCTCGGCGCGGGCCGGCAGGGCATCAAGGAGCGTGATGCGATCGAGCTGCTGACCCGAGTTTCGCGCGATGAGCTTCCCGATTCGAAGGTGGGCGCGACGACTGCAGTAGAACACACCGTGTTTCTCGATCAGCTGCAGTCGGAGGTCGAACGCATGGACCTGCTGGCTGGAGCGGCGACGGCCTCAGCGGTCCACGATCCCGAGACTCGACTGGCGCACGGTGAGACGCTGGCTGTCACGCGGAAGAAGATGCTGTTGCGGATCCTCATTCGCCGCGAGTCCGAGCGTATGGGGCTAGCCGTTGCCCCCGAAGAGCTGCACGCCGAGTCAGATCGGTTTCGCCGAGAGATGGGCCTGCTGTCCCTCGAGGAGACGCTCCGCTGGTTCGAACGTCAAGGAATCGATGAACGCACCTGGACCGAGTTCCTCCGTGATCGCGTACTGGCCGTGAAGCTGGAACATCTCTTCGACCGAGAGATCGACGCATCGATCGGTTCACACGTGCGGATCGCGACCCCCGTCACAGACGTATGACTCCAACTCCACCACGATGTCCGCCGCGTCGGGCATGGCCTCGATCTCGGATCGAGCACTGCGAGCTCGGTCACGCAGCAGGGCATCACCCTGGATGTGGCGCAACTCCGAGACGATCCGTTCCTGGGTGAACTCCTCTTTCGGGAGCAAGCGGGCGAAGCCACTGCGGTACGCGGCCGCGGCGTTGAGGTGGTGATCGGCGCCCTGGGGGATAACGAGGGCAGGGCACCCCGATCGGGCGGCGGCCATGATCGAGCTGGCGCCGCCGTGGGTCACGAACGCATCGCCGTGTTCGAGCGCGAGGCTGATCGGGAGGTAGCGGAACGCGCGAGCCGACTCCGGGAGATCACCGATCGACTCCGGGGGTCTTCCTGCGGCGATGACCGAAGCGCCACCGAGGATGTCGACCGCACGAGCGACCATGGCCAGACCGGTCGTGTCTTCGTGGAAGATGCTGCCGAACGTGATCACGACCGCGGGGCCCGATGCCTCGGGGAACGTCGCAGGGTCCCACCGATCACCGGGGAGCACGTCACCCGCACCAGGTCGGAGCGCTATCGCCCGCGTGGGGGGCTTGTCGCTCTGCATCGACCGGGGACAGATGTCGAGGTACAAGCCGCGGTACATCCCACCGTCGTCACGAGGTGAGAGGGCGTGTTCGACCCACATGGCCTCCGCTGCTCTCGCTCCGGCTCGGATGAGAGCGTGGGGTAACACCGGACCCCAGGCGTGGAGAGCCGACGGGATATCGAGCAGTTCCGCGATGAGCGGCGCTGCGTACTCGGTGGGCTCGTGCACGATGAGATCGGGCTGCCAGCTGCGGGCGATGGCGAGCAGGTCGGGGAGGCGGCGCCGCGGCGCGATCTCGCCGAACAGGGTTCCGAACAAGAACTCGGCCCGGTCCTCTGAGGGGACGTCGCGCAATTCGGGATACTCGGCCAGGACGAGATGCTGACCTGCGGCAAGCGTGAGTCCAGCCGGAACCGGGTGAAAGCCGGCCATGCTGACCCTCTGACAGCTGTCGGCGCCGGTCGCGAAACGGACGATGTGCCCGGCGTCGGCCAGCGCCCGCGCCAATGGCAACAGCGGATTCACATGACCGAGGCCGGGGTAGGTGCTGAACAGAATCCGCATGATGAACGACCTCCTCAGCCGAGCGGGGCGAACGGCCAGTGACGCCCTCCGACCTCGACCACATCAAGCTGCTCACCGGGCACGATGCCGTGTCCCGGCCTGACCACGGCGACTTCGACGGCGGAGCCGGCGATTCCGTTCGGGCCACGAACTCGCTCACCGGCGACCGCAGCCACCCGTTGCGGCAACGGATCGAAGTCGGGGTCCTCGGCCTCGGAACCTTCGAGCGCCGGTCCGAGACCGATACGCCAGTGCCACGGTGCGCCGCCATCGCCATACGGCACGAGCCACCGGGCGCCGAACCGTTCCGCGACGTCGATGGCGTCATCCGCGTCGTTCATGATCCGTTGCCGCGAGCGCCACTGTTCCCGAGGAACCAAGAGCGCGCCTCGAGCCACTGAGGACATCAGTAATTGTCCCGGGTAGGTGCTCCAGCCGCGGTATCCGCTGAACACGAGATCGACCGCGCCGTGCTCGTGCTGCCATTGTTCGGCTACCAGCCGGCTGTCGCCCCGATGATCGCGCCCGGAATCGGCAAGGAACGCGGCGGCGAAGTCGGGCGTCCGAACAACATAGGTGTTGCCCGAGTTCGCGACCTCCTCGCAGTGCATATAGCGCCCGTCGGTCGGCTGTTCACCATAGAAGGGCAGCGCATGGAGCTCCAGGGCACCGACGGTGATGCTCTCTCCCCATGACAACGTCCGGACCGACTCGAACCCGAGTTGATGCAACCGTCGTTCCATGTCGACCGCGAGTAGCGACTCTCGACCGACCGGAGGCACGACAATGGTCGTATCCCGGCCGAGTTGCAGCAACGAGCCAGGATCGAAATGGTCGGGATGGGAATGGGTGATGGCGGCGATCGAGATCGGTCCGACGTCGAACATGTCGAGCGGTTGGTACCGGTCGGGGTTCTCCGGCGAGACCGGAAAGAGGTACGGGTCGAGCATGATGGCGTCGTCGCCGGCTCGGACGACGACCGTGTTGTGGCCGACGAAGGTCAGCGGGGCGCAGTGAGTGGTGCTCGGCGACGCAGGCGGGCGAATGGGCTTCGGATGGGCACGTCGTGGAGCGGCCAGGCCACCGCGCACAAGACCGTTGAGGCAGGCTCGCGCGGCCGGACAGGAACCGAGCTCCGTTGCGAGCACGCCACAGGAGCGGAGATCTGCCACCAGTCCGCGGATCTGGGGCCAGTCCGCAACCGAGATCTGAGCCAGGAACGAAGGTCTCGCTCCGGCGGGCGTGAAGACGATCGCCATCGGTTGGGCCAGGTCCGGGTCCGGATACAAGATCTCGTCCTTCAGAGTCCACCCCCGGCCGTCGCGCCGAGCGACGATCTCGCCGAAGTCGTCGCCGTCGAGCGCCTCGCGAGCCAGATCTGCGGCCTCGTGCGCGAGTGCGGAAGGTCCTTGCGCTCGGATCCGTTCGATCACATGGCGAAAGATCTGCCGAGTTGACTCGTCGGCGCGTTGGGCTATCGGACTCCCGAACCGGGTGCGATCGTCGAAGCGAACGGATACCGCTATGTCACGACGGAGGAATTGACGATCGTTCACCGGAGCGGTGCTGAGCCTGGGACTCCGACGTCGATCCACAGTGCCCGTGACGCAATCAGCCGATCGAGTCCCTCCCTCAGCTCGGCACAAAGCTCGTCGCGCTGATGGGGCTGATGGTTGATTCGATTCGCCAGCTCGTCGATCGTGGCACTGACCGGTCCGGGCGCCGGCATCGACGAGAGGACCCTCAACAAGGTCTCGCCCACGATCGCCTCCCCGGCGACCGTGCCGACGCGGAACAGTGCCCGGTCTCGACCGTCGTCAGCATCGGGAGACGTCACGAGGACATCGGGATTCCAACGCAGCGTGATGACGTCCTCGCTGCCCAGAGGGGGCAATCCAAGGGGAAACGAGAAGGCGCGGTCCTCGTAGTGGCGTCCGTAGAGCACGGCGTACTCCTCGAAGCCGGGCCATTGTTGATCGGGGTGGTTCCGGTCCGGTCGCAGGACCGATCGGAGACGTTCTTCGAAGTGGGTCAGCAGCTCGTCGACCCTGGATTTTCCAATGCCTCGTGTGTTCTCCCATTTCTCCACGCTGACGGGAAAATCACGATTGTCCAGGTCGGCCTGATCGACGACGATGCCATAGTGCTCTGCGTTGTCGCTGTATTCGGTACGCAGGTCGAGGCCGAACCCATGAATGTCGAAGGTGCATGCCGGGTTCCCGATGAGCTCGGAATTGTCCATGAAGAACTGGAGAGTCTCCTGTGCCCGGTCCTCGGTCTCCTCGGGAAAACCGACTATCGAGAAAATATGGACTGCGATCCCAGCGTCGAGACAGTTCCGGAGCGTCCGTAGGGCGACGTCGATCTTGAACCCCTTTCGCATATGATCGATGGTCGCCTGCGAGCCCGATTCGAGACCGAAGAACAGCTTGCGAAAACCGGCTGCATAGAGTTGCTCACACGTCTCGGGGGTGAAGCCCGGTTCGAATCTGGCGTATCCGACGAACCGAGCATCGATCTCGGGTGCCCGGGTCGCCAGCGACGCGGCGAACGCGCGCAGTGCGTGGGGCGAGAGGGTCTCGTCGGTGATCTCGAAATTGCGGGCCCCGGTCGCCCGGTGCAGCTCGATGAGGTCGTCGACGACCAGGTCCGCGGGTCGGGAGCGGTAGGGCCGATCGGAGACACTGTTGATGAACGGGATATCGCAGAAGCTGCAGCGGTTGTAGTAGCAGCCCTTCCCGAACAGAATCGGCAGGACCGGCTCGGGTGCGAGGTAGCGGTCCAGCGGCAGAGCGGAGAAATCAGGAGTCGGCAGCGCAGGTACCGACTCGATCGCCGTAGGTCCCGCGACGACCCGTCCAGCGTCGTCGAGCGAGAGCACATTGGCGATCTTGCCCAGCGATCTCGTGTCTCCACCCGATAGGAGATGCCGGGTGAGGTCCTCGAGCGCTGATTCGCCCTCGTAGGGGACAAGCGCTGCGCAGAATGTGGAGAAGAACAGTGGGCGTTCGATCAGCTCGGGCACGAACTTGGCATAGACCGTGCCCCCGATGACAACGGTGTGGCCCGCTTCCTTCAGCCGCCTGGCGAGAGTGAGGCCGGGGATGATCTGTTGACGGTTTGTGATCGACACACCGACGATGACCGGCTGCGCTTCGATGACCTCGGCCAACACATCGTCGTAGAGGTCAGCGAAGAGATTCGCCCGGGGATCCGCGGTGACGGTCAACAGGTCTGACAGTCGGGTGGGATCCATGCCGGCAACGTCGTAACGAGGGGGCGAGATGGCGTAGTCGACCCCATCGCTGGCCGTCGACACGATGGCCAACGCCCGTCCTATCAGGGCCCTGGCGTAGTGGTGCTCGTGCGGATCGTAGAAACGCTCGCCGCGCAGTACCGATAAGGCGTCGCCGGTACGTTCGATCACCGACTTCCGGTATCGGAGCAGATCATCGAGGACCCTGCGAACGGGCTTGGAGGTGTGTGTCTGTGCGCCCCGTTGCTCGCACAGCAGCACGGCTTGTTCGAGCCGTGTCGGCTCGAGCACGGACTCGAGTCCCTCGATGTCGAGGTCACGTACGATCGTGCGGATGCCGACTTTGCCGAGATACGACGAGAGCGATGCGATCGCGAGGTGGGGACTACGGGGGTCAGCGCCCGGCGGGAACAACAGCATCACCGGAGTGGCCTCGACGCCGGGTCCTCTCGTCGCGGGGGCCGGCAGGCTCACAGCCGTCGAGCTTGGCGAGTCCGCGACCGCGGGTTGGCCTCTCGACGATGCCATCTCCCTCGTCCGCACAGGTACAACCTCCCACCGTGACGCTCGGAATCTAGCATGACGCTCCCGACGGTCCGCTCGACCGATCCTTGCCCCCAGATTCTTCGCCACGCCGTACTGCGGGTGGCGACAACGAGCATCGAAACCGTCGACGCCTTTGCTGACGGGTTGCTGGCGGCCAGCTGCGACGAGCTCCTCGCACTCGTGGACACCGTTCAGGCCGCCCGCCAGGAGATCACCGCGGCTCTGGGTGAGATCGTGGGGCACACGACCGACCGTCGGGCTCGAGCGGACCTCCTTGGCGCTCGGCGTGCACTCCATCGGGCCGACAAGCCGCTGGCCGACCTCGGTGTCCCGCTCACACACCTGGCCGCTGTCGATGAGCGGACCGCAGCCGTGCTGAAGGACGACGACGCGGCACGACGGACCCTCGTGAACAGGTACGAAGAATTCTCTCGGGTCTATGACGACGTCCTGTCGGCCCAGAAAGAGCAATTGCGCGACGCCACAGCTGCGCCGCGCTTGAGTACAGCCCTGGCGTTGAGCAATCCGGGCCTCTCGCTGCGATGGACTCGATCGTCGATCACGAGCAGACGAGCCCGCGACGAGAGACTTCAGAACGCCGTCTACCGGTATCTGGCTCGCTCCGCAGGTCGGGCGACTCCCGCTGACGGCTGGGCCGGCACCGTCGCAGTCGAGCCGACGGACGAAGTCGATACGTTCGACATCGCACCGGCGCGACCTGCATGGCGGGTGGCACCAGATCTGCGTTGCTTCACGCCCTTCTTCGCCCTGTTGAATCGAAGCGTCGACCAGATGACGCCGTTGCTTCCCGGGTGGTCGTTGCGGTGCGGTGACCGAGGCTGGGATCTCCGGTCCACCGCCGACGGCACCGAACCGCTGTCGAGCGGACACCTTCGGATTCTGGACCTCTACCGCGACAGCGCCGCGCACACGAAGGCCGAAGTGATCGAGCTCCTCGGAGCCGACCGCGACGAGAATACGAAGTGGATGCCACAGATTGTCGATGACCTCATAGCCAGGCGGCTTCTGGTACCGGCGTACGGCCCTCCCGACCTTGCCGATGACCCGTGGGCGACGCTCGAGAGCGTCGCATCGACCTCACACCACTGTGCCCAGGCGTTTGCGCGGATGATCCGCGGCCTGCGAGGCGACGCACTCGCCCTGGTCAGCGCGCTCGACGCCGAAGATGGAGGGGCGGTGAGACGAGCGCTTGCAGCAGCACGAGACCACGTATCGGTGCTCTGGGACACGGCCAACCTCGAGGGCGAACCGCCTGGGCGCGTCTTCGTCGTTGACCTGCGGGCTCCGTGGACCGTGAGATGGGGGGTGGCCGCCCGGAATTCCGCCAGTGCGGCCGCGAGCGACGTGCTTGCGTTCACTTCCGGCTGTGGCACAGCCGAGACGTTCCGGCGACTCCGAACTGCGTCCGCGATCGGTGGATCGTTGCGTGAGCGGTCCGCCGCGATCGAGGCCCGGCGACCGACCGCGCCGCCCGACACGCTCGCCGGTGCGTTCGAAGCCGTCGCCGGCGATCATGGGCGCCGCGCGGCCGAGCTGCTGCGACCGGCGATTCACGGCGAACTCGATGCGTTGGCAAAGGGCTTGCCGTTGGCGCGTCAGGTCGACAGCGCGGGGCCTGTTGGTTCGATGTTGTTCACGTTGGCCGATACCGGCGAGAACGCGCACTGGTTCGGTCGGGGCCGCCCTCAGCTCGCGTTCTTCACCCACCGCTTCGCGGAGCTCATCGAGTCTCCGGGCACCATCGACGAACTGAGAGCGATCATCGCCGATTGGCTGAACCACGGCGTCCACGCGGTCGACGTCCGCGGGTATCCGACACCGAACCCGAACGCCGCGACAGGACCTCGATGGTGCGCCGAGCTTCTCGACGTTCGAAGCCCGGCCGGCGGCCTTGATCGGCTCGTCATCCGGCGGAACGCGGACGCAACCCGCTGGACGTTGTCGACTGTCGATGGTCGCAGCTTGTTCCCGGTCTTTGCATCGGGCGCGACGATCGGAACGGTCGACGGTCCGCATGGTGATCCGGCGGCCGGCTACGGCGCGGTCGCGAACGAGAAGCTGGCGTTGACCGCCTTCGGGCTCGGCTGGGAGCTTCTTGCCGGTGGCGGGTTGTTGCGCTACGACGGCGACGTCGCCGACGATCGCCGGCGTGATCGCATCGTGCTGCCCTCGGGTGCCGTTCTTTCCCGCCAGCAGTGGGTTGTCACCGGCGCTGCGCTCGACCGGCTCAAGGACGCTCGCTCGGAGAGCGAGCGATACCTGCAGTGGAGACGGATCTGTCGTGATGATGGCTTCCCGGCGCTCGTCTGGGTTCGGGTGGGTGCGCATCCCGACCTTCCCGAGCTTCCCGTCCCGTCCAGTTCGCCTCTGGGTGTCCGGGCGGTCCTCGCCCAGCTCGACGAGGCCACGACGCAGCTCACCGCGTTGGAACCACCGGGACCGCCCGACGGTTGGCCTCTCGTCGATGAAGTCGGTGGCCACTATCTCGCCGAGCTCGGGATCACCTGGCACGATCCCGGCTATTGGGCCGCCGGGGCCAATGATGAGCGCCGCGTCGGATGAGCACTGACTTCAGTTCCGCAGCCGCCGGAGATGACGAGGGCCGGCCCACGCTCCAACTTCATGTCGGCGTCAATATCGACCCGGTGTCCGACCTCCCGGTGATGCCCTGGTTGCAGCTGGCCGAAGCGGTGGCCGCGTGGCGCGCAGAGGGGCTGCTCACACGATTTTTCTTCGTACGAAAACCGCCTGGGCTCCGTCTGCGGTTCCAAGCCGATCGTCGCGCGGAACTCGAGCCCGTCGTCGCGGCGTGGGCCGCCGAGCTCGAGGATCGGGGCACCGTACGAAGCGCGCGGTTCGCGATCTATGAACCCGAAACCGCTCGCTTTGGCGGTCTGGCCGGAACCGCAGTCGTCGAGGACTGGTTCGGTGCAACCGCGCAATGTGCGCTTGCCTACGAATGCCTCGAGCCCCACCGCCAGGAAGCAGCGCCGAGAGTACTCGTCGGTCTGAGCCTCGTCGACGACCTGGTCCGTGGGGTCGTGGACGACGACGCCGAGCGGTGGGAGGTCTGGAGTGCGCTCGAGCGCCTGACCCGCCCGCTGCCGGGAGCCCATGAAGTCGATCTCGGTGTGATCGAAGCCTGTCTGAGCCGGGACGAGCGGCTCCGTGCCCAGCTCGAGTCATCGATGGGATCGCTGATGGTGGACGTCTTCGGCGCCAATCGTCGCGTGTCGAAGCACCTTCGAGCGTTGGCTCGATTCGATCGGCTCGACGTTGGCCCTCGAGCGTGGTTGACCGCGGCGATCCCGTTCTTGTGGAACCACTTGGGCCTGCCGCTCGATCCGGCAGTGCTCCGCGCCACGGTGGCCGGCGCGGCCGAAATCCTGGGCCCAGAATCTCCGATCGAGGGTGCTGAGCTCAGAGGCAAGTGAGCGTTTGCCTCGTGTCAGTTGTAGATGCCGCCCTGGGGTGTCCACCCGCCGGTGGCGATGAATTGCGAGAAATGACGCATCCAGCCTTTGGGATCATCGACGGCTGCTCGAAGCAGATCTGGGCGCTCGGTCGTCAACATTCGGAGCGTCTCATCGGCGGGGAGACAGCGCGCGGCCAACTCCCCGGTTGCCGCCATCCGGCTTCGATAGCTGGGCTCGGGTTCGCGAGGCGGGCGCGCTGCGGTCGGCTGTTCACCGAGGCCGAACATCATCATGTCGAACCCGAAGTTCGAGAACACCACCCCGCCGAGATGGCGGTCGACGGAGCGGCCGAAACTTTGGTAGACGAGCGGGGCACCCTCTCGCCACAGATCCACTATCGGAGCGGCACCGGCGAGGTCGACCTCGTGGCGGCACCAGTCCCAGAACGGCGTGTCGTACCCTCGATTGAAGCGATAGTGGACCGCGAGGAATCCGCGTAGGTAGTCCCACATTCCTGCCACCTCGCGATTCATCGCCTCGGCTTTGCGCACCTCTCCCACCAGTTCTGGGAGGTGCTGGGCCAACAAGATGGCCTGCCATACCGTGGCTACCATCGCCGTGGACTCCAACGGCTCGACGAAACCGTACGCGTTTCCTATCGCAGCCATATTGCCGATCACGAACTCCTGGTGCCGTCCGCTGCGGAAATCGACGGTCCAATAGTCGCCCATGGCGGGGTTCTTGCGACGCATCTCAGCGACGGCATGGTCCTCGCTCGCGAACGCGCTCGAGTAGACGTAACCTCGGTGGTTCACATCGGGCATCGGAATGTTCCAACACCAGCCGTGGTCCATGAACTCGGCGGTGGTGTACGGGTTGATCGCACCCTCGCGGGGGATGTCCGCGACAATTGCTCGGTCGGTCGGCAGGCTCGACTCGTAACTCTCGAACCGAGACCCGAGGCGCCGTTCGAGCAGTTCGGATCGAAATCCGGAGCAATCGACGTAGAAGTCGAAGCTCAGTCGCTCACGGTTCGTCGTGCACAGAGCTGAGACTGCACCATGAGCGTCGAGCTCGACGTCTTCGACGACGCGATCCAACATCTGCACTCCGGCTTCGAGTGCTCGGGCTTTGAGGTATGCCACGAACCGTTCGTTGTCGAGGTGATACGCGAATGGAAAGGTGTTGAGCAGCGAACGCGTTCGTGACCCGTCGTGAAGAGCCAAGCCTTTGCCGGCCTCCATGAGCGCCGACATGAGCGTGACCTGCTCGAGGCTCTGGTCATAGAGCCATGATTCGAGCGGTCGCCCGAAATCGAAGGCGTAGTTGAAGTGATGGTCGGGAGCGCTCCACTGGAAGCGGATACCTAGCTTCCATGTCGGCTGCACTTGCTCGAACAGCTCACCGATATCGAGACCTAGCACGCGATGCAGGAAAGCCGGCAGCTCGCTCGTCGTCGCCTCACCGACGCCGATGACGCCGAGCGCACTCGATTCGATGACGGTGACGTCGATTTCCGGGCGCATGGCACGAAGGGTGAGGGCCGTGAGATAACCGGCTGTGCCGCCTCCGAGGACACCGATGCTCCGGTACGCAGAAACGGGCTTCGACCACCCGGGCGCCGTGACCACCGGCCACTGCGTGTCCACTGCGGCGAAGAGCACGTCGGTTGACTCGGTAGCCACGTCGCCCGGGTCCAGGCCGGCTCCCTCGAGAAGGATCTCCTCTGCGCCGCCGTGGGTGCTGTCGCGGTAGCAGCACAACTTGTTGACGAGGCCCGGTCGGAGCTGGTCGCTCGCGAGAAGGCCGATCTCGTCGATGACACGTGGCAGGGCCCGCTCGATATCTATGTTTCTCGCCTTGGGAACGAACCGATGCTGCGTGAGATCGTTGGACTCGTCGAATCTCGCCCCGGGGCCGGCGGTCGAGGAACCGATCGATGTCGGACCCACATCGATCGCGGCGACGGCGGGGGAGACGAATAGGCACGGCACCTGGGCCTCCGAACAGGCGGCCGCGACATCGAGCTGAGCACGCACGTAGATCTCGTCGAGTGCACAGACCGCCGCCCTGGCGCCCGTCAGATCAGATCGGAGGCGATCAACATCCCACGCGTCCTCGTCTTGCTCGTGGATGCGGCCGACAACGATCTGCTCCCGAAAAGCGGGATCCAGCTGCGAGGCGAACATGCCGGCGGCCAGCCGGACGACATGTCTACCATCTTGTTCGAGCGCCACCGATATCCGTCGAGCGAGCTCGCCGATACCGATCACCGCAATCGCATCAACGTCATCGCCAGCAGATGGATCGCTGTCCTCCTCGACACGATCGAGCACGACGCCTACCAGTCGTTCGACGAGCGCGAGCCCCTCCGCCGGGTCGATCTGCAACGATGCCACCAACGCTTCGGCCATGTCTTCTACGCGAACGCGGCCCCGGTCAGCGATGATGCGCAAGACGGCGTCGAGGACCGTTCCGGACACATGATGGGTCGACGTACCGGACAACAGCGCCAGCTTGTCCTCGTCACGGACCACGACAAGATCACGTCGAAGCGCGACGGAATCGGTCACCTGCTCAGCGGTTCGGCTGCTGACACACCGAACTTCCGCAGACAGAGCGTGAGCGGGTCAGGAATCTGATTGAAGAGATCCCAGCCCCGTACCGGCGGAGCCGAGAAGGTCTGCGGCGACGCAGTCAGCACCTTTTCGTAGTAGCGAGCGTCAGCGGCGATCCAGAACAGCTCGGCTCCGGCATCACCGCGGAGCACGTCGAGTAATGCTCGACCCGACAAGTGCACGAAGTAATTCGATTCCGGGTTCGTGCCTCGAACCAAGCGGAGCCGTGGGGCGCGGAAATCCATCGAGTAAGCGGCGCGATCGTCGCGACCGAGGTGTACCACGAGTTGCCAGACGATTCCGAAGTTCACGAAGTCGCGCAACGGCGAACGAGGATCGTCGAGATGTTGGTGGAGAAACGGCGAGACCATCGACACGAAGTACTCTTCGAGGAGCGATGCGAGCGCCGTCGCCTCCGCGGCGGAGTCGACACCGGCCAGGGTGCTCACGTCGACCGGCTCGAATTGATCGACTTCTCCGCTGCGATGTTGCACATAGGGTGAGGCCTGCGAGAGATGCGCGACTTGGGTCGGCCCCGCGGCGATCACATCGCCAGGCAGCCCGACGACCGACTGGACGTCAGGACCGAGACGTTGTGCGAGAAGTCGTTGTATCTCGGTGGGGCTGTAAGGCGCCGAGTAGCGATTCGCCCACCGGTGCCGACCGGTATAGGCGACACCCCACGAGTATGGAAAGACGAGGGACGGCTCGGTCGCACACGCGGCCTCGAGCCACTCGATCTGTGAATCTCGCTCGTCGTGGGAGATCCCGATGGAGCGCTGATAGCCCACGAGTGGCGTACCCGGTTGGTATCGGGCACCAACCGCCAGCACCGGGCCGAACTCTGCGCGGATTCGTTCGCCGACCTCGCGCTGAACCACGGTGTCGGACATGTGCCAGTAGAACGGCTTGTCCCCCTCGAGGATGAGGAGGCCCAACTCCTCCTGCTCGAACATCGATGGCGTCGCGACGATGCAGGCCCCGCCTCGCTCCCAGCGCTCCCAAGGCTCCAGGATGACGAGATCATCGAACCCGAGGCCTTCGCACGCCGCGATGAGTGTCGCATCCGGCGGAACGACGAGTGTTGTCTCCTCGCTCGCGAGTCGCTCGATGGTCGGCCGATGAAAGTGATCCAGATGGCCGTGGGTGACGACGAGTACCGATATGGGCGGTAAGCGGATGAGATCGAAGTCACGAGCGGGATGAAAGACCACCGCCCCGCTCGCAAAACCATCGGTGAAGAATGGGTCCACCAGGATCCGTTCTTCGCCGACTTCTGCCAAGACACTGGCGTGTCCGTTGAGTGTCAGCTGCACGACACGGTGAAAATAATCAAGGCGCGTGTGGCACCCGAGCGTCAGTCCCCGTTACCAGGGGCACATGACTGTCGAGCGAACACTCGTCAGATCCATGTCTTTACTGCCACCGACGAGATCACCGCTCACGTACGCCACAGGCTGCACGCTCGACGTACTGCCGGCGCCGAAGCTCTTGAGATCGAACGAGAAGCCCGTGACCTCTTGTTCGCCGAGCAGCGAGTCGACGTTCCCGGAGAACTCGCCCTCTACCTTGCACGCCGCGAGCACCTCGTCGCGCACAAAATAGGTAGAGCCGTCATCACCCTTCAGAATCGTTCCACCAGCCACGATATCCTCCTCGGTAAGTTACGAACTGGAGCGTAGCCCAATGGGGCACTTCCGGTGTAGTGGCGTTCGAATGGTGGGGAGGGTGAAGAGGTTGAACAGCTTTCACTCGGAGAGCGCTCAGCTGGGCTGATTCCAGATGATCTGTGACAGTTCGTGGACTCCGGTGATGCCCTTGAGCTCAGCGGTGCGCGTCTCGCCGAACTCGATATCGCCGCGCGGTTCGATGATCTGACGCACGAGTGACGAGACCAGGATTTCGCCGCCTTCGGCCTCGTTGGCGACCCGCGCGGCCATGTGCACGTGAAGACCGAAGAGGTCACCTTCGTTCATGATCACCTCGCCGGTGTGAATACCGATCCGTATTCGGATCTCATTGTCGGGATTTGCCGTGTGGTGGGATTCGAAGTCCCGTTGGGCTGCGGCCATACAGCGGACCGCGCCTCGGGCTGATGGAAAGCTGAGCATGAAGCCGTCGCCCTGGGACTTGATCTCGTTTCCTCCGAAATACGCGAGCTGTTTGCGGATGATCCGGTTGTGCACGCCGAGCAGTGCCATCCACTTCGTATCGCCAAGTTCGGTTGCTCTTTGGGTGGATGATTCGATGTCGCTGAAGACGATCGTCACCGTTCCGGGTTCGATTCCGGTATCGCTGAACGTGTCCTTGTCTTCTGCAACCGCGGCGGCCACGAGATCGATCGAGGTCGTTCGGAGGTCGACCTTCGGATCGGGGCGGAGAAATCCTGGGCTGGCGGTGATGCCGAGCTGGGTGGTCCGTAGCGCCCGGGTATTGTCGCCGACCGTTTCCCGCCGGCCTGTCCGGAGCTCGATGGTCGTGTCACCCATCATGATCTGTGAAGTGCCGAGCAATGGTCGCGGCTCGGTCAGGGCCTCGCCATCGATCGTCGTGCCGTTCGTGCTGGCGAGATCAGTAGCGATGACCGTACCGGCTTCATTGTGAAGGCGCAGATGCCGACGACTGATCTGCGGATCACCGAGCAAAAGGCCCTTACAGTCGCGACCCAGTTCGATCGGCTCGACCAGTAGTAGGTGCAGCGGGACGCGCCCCCTTTCCCGGATGATCACGACTGGCTCGTTCATGGTGGTCCACCCATTGCATTGCCTAGCCTCATCGCCAGGGGCCCAAGCCCCAAATGCTGTCGTTCAACACCCTAACCCGGATACTTCACCGGGCTGGTGATGTAGGGGTTGTGTGGCCACGGTGAGTGATGCGATTGCGGTGCGGGGCCGGCAAGTCGACCCTCCTCCGGCGGTGAGTTTGGCGGCGAGGAACTCGAAGTCAGCGCCGTCAAAGACCGTCGCCGTCAAGGTCACCGTCAATAGGGTGACTTCCGCCGTTCTGCATTCTGAGCAGTTCCTCTGGACCTTCGTCGAACTCGTGGTTACCGACGCCGTTGATATCGAGGCCGATGAGATTCATGGCCTCAATGGTCGGCTCGTCGTGGAAGAGAGCCGAAATGAGCGGCGAGGCACCGATGAGATCGCCGGCGGAAACAGTGATCGAGTTGTCGGCCTCGGCCTCAGCGGCGCGCATGTTCGCTGCGAGAAAACCGGCTCGACCAACGCCCCCGAACGCGCCGCTCGTCGTAGCTATGTTGCCGTGGAAGTCGTTGATGGCCAGGATCTGGAGATTCACTTCTCGTGATTGCTCGGCGCCCTGTCCGTTGTTGTTGCCCGGCTCGGCCTGGCAGAGGGATCGTCGGGGTCGATGCCGAGACAGAGCTTGGCAACGAGTTCGTGGGAGGTCGTGGCCAATCTGGAGCGTTACCAGGGTCGGAGGATCTCGATCTGGGTGCTGGTGAGTTCGTCTGAGGCAGTGAACAGTGGCAGGGCGAGTTGTTCGGCGAGGGTGAGCGCTGACCATGAGTCGAGTGCGTCAAGGGCGTCGAGATCGGCGCGGTTGAGGGTTTGGGCGACGATGGTGCGAACCGGGAACCACTCACTCACGACGGTGAGAGCCAGGCTGATCTCGAGTTCGATCAGCTCGGTGTCGCCTTCATGGCGGGCGGCGAGGAACCGGCCCGTGGTGAGTGCTGACCAGTCCAGCGCCAAGAACTCCGCATCGGTTGGTACGTCGCCTTGGAGCGCGCCGACTGCGGCGAGTATGCCCCCGGCGTCACAGACAATGCTACGCGGCATCGATGCCGCGTAAGCGTCGCCGGATTGCTTCGAAATCGGATCGGTTCATGGGCTCGTGGTCTCGCACGAACTCTTCGGGGGATCGCCGGGCAGCGATCCGTGCCAACTCGGTCCGCAGGTACTGCTGTACGGATAGTCCTGCTGCAGCAGCTTGTTCGCGGAGGCGTTGCCCGACGTCGTCGTCCAGATCCTTGATGTTCAGATCCACGCGGAAACTCGTTGATGGGACTGTCCTTTGTGTCTATGAGTGTGGACAGTGCCACAAATGGTGGTGTTCAGCGGGAGAGCTGGGGCGGGGAGTCGGGGTTTTGGAGCTGGCTCGGGTGGGGGTGCACAACTGCCTCTTGCCAAGGTGGGATACATCTCGTACCACTGGAGGTACTGAAAAGTACTGAAAGAGGATGTCGGGTCCGTAAAGCGGACGACAGACATGCTCAAGCGGGAGGGTACGCACCAACTATGACGATGATCGAGCACGAGCTGTCGCCGCTCCAACACATCGAGCGCGCCGTGCAGGACCAGGCCAAGGCGATCTCGTTGGATATGTCGGCGGCCGGGGCCAACCTGTCGTTGCGTCGGCTCATCGACGATGAGGTGCACAACTGGCGGGTGGCGTTCTCACGCGGTGATCGGCCCTTCGATCTGTCCGATGCCATGTCGGTGGCGGAGCGGGCCCATCGCAACCTCGCCGGCTACGGACCCCTCGCTCCGCTCCTGGATGACGACGACGTCTGGGAGATCATGATCAACGCTCCCGATCAGATCTTCGTCAAACGCCATCGGGGGCCGTCGGGGTATCACGACGAGGTCTTCCACGACGACGACCATGTGACCCGGACACTGACCAAGATCCTTGACGAATCGTCGGGGGCGCATCGTAAGCTCGACGCCACCGAAGGCCTGCAGGACGCGCAGCTCGACACTGGGGCTCGGCTCCATATCGTGCACGGTGATGTCGCCCGCGGTGGCCACACTATGGTCAACATCCGCAAATTTACGGGCGTCGCGTTCAAATCGCTCGACGAGCTGGTGGGCCAGGGCATGCTCGACGTGGTGGCCGCCGACTTCTTGCGGGCTGCGGTGCGGGCGAAACAGTCGATCATCTTCGCCGGCGCGCCGGGCGCGGGGAAGACAACGATGCTGTCCTGTTGCGCCGCGGAGCTCGACCCCTCGTTGCGCATCGTGACCGCCGAGGAAGTGTTCGAGGCCGACATCCCGTTGGCCAACGTCGCCTCGATGCAGACCCGCGCCGCCCGAGCCGAACGGCCCGGGATCGACCTGCGGCGCCTGGTGGCCGGGTTCTTGCGCATGGCCCCCGACGTCGCCATCGTCGGCGAGGTCCGGGACCGGGAGGCTCTACCCCTACTGCTGACCTTGTCCTCAGGGGTTAAGGGATTCACCACGATCCATGCCGGCTCGGCCCGCCAGGCGCTCACGAGGCTCCGGTTCATCTGCCAGCTGGCCGACACGTCCAACGAGCTGCCGATGAGTGCGCTGAACAATCTCGTGAGCGAAGCGGTCGACATCGTGGTCCACAGTGCTCGCGGACCCCGTGGCCCGTACGTGACCGGCATCCTCGCCGTCGAAGACCTGGCCACCGCCGCCGACGCCACCCAGTTCACCGTCACCGAATTGTTCACCCGCAAGAACGCCGACAGCCCGCTCGTCTGGACCGGGAACCTCCCCGTGCGCTGCACCGAGGCCTTCGAGGCCAGCGGCGCCGACATCCGCTCGATTCTCGGGGCCCGACGATGATCCCGGTCGTGTACGCCCTGCTCGGCGGCCTCGGCGTGTTCTACCTGTACACCTCGTTCGTGCTGCGCTGGCGAGGATTCGGATTCGGTCCCGCCATCGGCACGAAAGCCGGACGGTCCGTCGGACGGACCCACGAGTGGTTGGTGCAGGCCGGCCTCGGTGACGTGCGGCCTCGCGAGTTCACCGCGGTCATGGCCGCCCTGTTCGTTGTGGGCAGCGCACTCGGCTACGCCCTGTTCGGTGGTCCGATCACGGGCCTGGTCTGTGGCGGGTTCGCCGCCAGTCTGCCCGTCGCGTCGTACCGGGCCCGCCGCAGATCCCGGCGAGCCAAAGCGCAGGAGGCGTGGCCGGCGATGCTCGAGGAGATCCGCCTGCTGACCGGAACGCTCGGCCGATCCATCCCCCAAGCCCTGTTCGAGGTCGGCCGCCGAGGTCCCGAAGAACTGAGATCGGCCTTCGAGGCCGGGCACCGGGAATGGCTGATCTCGACGGATTTCGAGCGCACTCTCGATCTGATGAAGGCCGGTCTGGCCGACCCCACCGCCGACGCCATCTGCGAGACCCTGCTGATCGCGTATGAGATCGGCGGGTCCGACCTTGACGCCCGGCTCGCGGCGCTGATCGAGGACCGGATACAAGACACCCACGGCCGCAAGGACGCCCGGGCCAAACAGGCCGGCGTGCGTTTCGCTCGCCGGTTCGTGCTCATCGTGCCCTTCGGCATGGCGTTCGCCGGGATGTCGGTCGGCAACGGCCGGGCCGCCTACGCCGCTCCGCTCGGCCAAGTCATCGTTCTGATGGCCGTCGTGCTGATCGTCGTCTGCTGGGCCTGGGCGGGACGCTATCTGCGCCTGCCCGACGAGGACCGGGTGTTCCTGCGATGACCCGCATCCTCATCGTCGCCGCCGGCGTCATCTGGGTCGGCGCCACCCTCCTGCTCGCCCAGTTCGGCTGGTTCTCCCGCATATCGCTCACCGACCGACTGGCCCCCTACACCCCGGGTGGATCCGAACTGAGGCGCACCGACGGACTGTTGTCGGTCGAGTCCTTCCGAGATGTCATCGCCCCGCTCTCGCGCTCTTTGGGCGAGCGCGCCGCCCGCTTGATGGGGGTCAGCGAGGAGCTGTCGATCCGCCTCGCCCGCATCCATTCACCTCTCGATGTCACCTCCTTTCGGGTCCGCCAGCTCGGATGGTGCATCGCCATCTTCGGTGCTGCCTCGCTGGCCGTGCTGGCCCTGAGCATCCCTTCCCTGTTCGCGCTATTGATGATTCTCGGCGGGCCGGTCCTGGCGTTCCTGGTGCTCGAACAACGCCTGGCCGCCGCATCGAACGACTGGCAACAACGCACCCTCCTCGAGTTGCCGGTCGTCGCGGAGCAACTCGGCATGCTGCTCGGCGCCGGATACTCCCTCGGGTCCGCACTCAATCGTGTCGCCGAGCGCGGCAACGGCGCGGTCAGCCGGGACCTGGAACGGGTCTCGCGTCGGATCCGTCACGGCCTGTCGGAGGCCGCGGCCCTGACCGAATGGTCGACGATCGTCGGAGTCGACGCCGTCGAACGCCCCGTCGGGATTCTGGCGCTCAACCGGGAAGCCGGTGATCTCGGCCGGCTCATCTCCGAAGAAGCACGATCGATCCGCAAGCAGAGCCAACGTTCGCTCATCGAGACCATCGAGCGGCGAGCCGAACAGGTCTGGATCCCGGTCACCGTCGCGACGCTGGTACCGGGCGTGATGTTCATGGCCGTGCCGTTCATTAGTGCCATGTCGCTCTTTGCCTAGGCCCTCCGGGACACCCTCTCCCATCCCGGCCCCAGGGCCATCGCTGTTCTCACAGCCACCACTGCTCTCACCTCGCTGTTCTCGCGGCCATCGCTACGTCACGAGTTACCCAAACCTCAACGAAAGGACCTGTTGGCCATGACAACGGGCGCACAACAGCTGATTCGACTGCACACCGCAACCCTGCTGATTCGGGGTGAATTGCAGCAAAGACTGAGAGACGACAGCGGTGAGGGGGTCATCTCCGCGGCGATCGCCGTACTGATCATGGCCTTCCTCGGCGCGGCGATGTGGGTGGCCTTCGACGAAATCTGGCAGAGGCTGCTCAACACGACGAACGATCAGGTCAACCGGATCGGCAGCGCCGGCGATGCGGGCTGAACGCCGCGGCCCGGACCGTCTTGGGGCCGACCGGCGCCGCGATGGTGAACAGGGCACCGGGATGATCGGGACGTCGCTCGGCGTCGCGGCGTTCTTGATGTTCCTGCTCTTCGCCGTGCAAATGCTCGTGTCGCTGCACGCCACCTCCCGGGTCGAGGCGGCCGCCTACGAAGCGGCGCGGCTGGTCGCCGCGAACGGCGGCGAGGTCCCCACTCTTACCAGCCGTAGCGCGGCCGCGACCCAGGCGCGCCAGCTCCTCGGTCAGGCCGGCGACCATGCCACGTTCTCGTGGGCCGGCACCACCGATCAGATGGTCGTGCTGTCCGTTTCGGCGAGCAGCCCTCGGTTCCTCCCCTTTGACCGTGAGCTGGGTCTCGAACATATCGAACGGACGGTGCGCATCCGTACGGAGCGACTCCGATGAACGCCGCTCACCGTGCTTCGCTCGCGGGACCCAAACCTGGTGATCGGACCACCGGCGCGGCGCGCGCCTGGTCCGGCGATGACGGCGTCGTCGGCGGGGTCGAGGTCTTGCCGTTCGCGGTCCTCGTGTTCGTGGTCGGCACCCTGCTGGTGCTCAACGGCTGGGCGGTGATCGATGCCAAGGGCGCCGCGGTCGCCGCGGCTCGCGAGGCAGGACGGCGTCATGTCGAGTCGACGGGGACTGTGGGCGAAGCCCACGCCGGCGCCCAAGCCAGCGCGCTTGCTGCCGCCGAAGGTCACGGTTGGAGCCGGCGAGTCGAAGTCGAACTGGTGGGCGGCGGCGACGCCGACTCACCCCTCCAGCGGTGCGATCGAGTCACCTACGAGGTGCGCGTGTTCGTACCGACACTGGTCCTGCCGGTGCTCGGCCGGTTCGGTTCAGGACCGATCGTCGCCACCGGCCGCCACAGCGAGCTCGTCGACCCATTTCGCAGCGGACTCGCCGGGAGCGGGATCTGTGCGTGACCCCGAGTCCGGCAGCACCCTCACCCTCATGCCGGTCGGTCTGCTCATCGTGATCCTGCTGGCGTCGATAGCGTTCGATTTCGCGATCGTGCTGCACGAGGAACGCGAGCTGCTGAACGCCGCCTCGTCCGCCGCCAACGATGCGGTCACGTACGGATTCGATGTTGAGGACTTCCGGGCAACCTCGGTTCTGGCCCTCGACGAGGAGCGCGTGCAGAGCGCGGTGGCGACATCGGTGGCGATCCGCCAAGGGTCAGGAAGCACCACCCAGATCTTGCCGGTCACCTACGACGGGCCCACGACGGTGCGCGTCACGCTCGAGCGCGATGTGCCGCTCCTGTTTGCCGCCGCGGTGCCCGGTGCACCAGATCACATCACGGTGCGGTCCACCGCGTCGGCCAGCCTGCTGAGGAGATGACCATGGCGACGGTCACGATGGAAGCGGATAGCGACAACAAGGTGGTGGCGGTCAAGACCCTGTCCGACGGAGACAACCGCAACCGGCTGGCGTGGGAGCACTCGGTCCTCGAGCGCTTCGCGCACCCCGGGGTCGTCGAGCTGATCGATGCCACGACCACACAGCTTCGCACCCGGTTCGTCTCCAGCCACACCCTCGGCTCTCGTCCGCCCACCAGCGTCGAAGAGATCGCCGGCGTCGGTATCCGCCTGGCCCGAACCCTCGCCGACCTCCACGATCTCGGGCTCGTACATCATCGGGTCACTGCGGATCATGTCCTGTTGGGTCGCGGAGGACAGCCGATCCTGTGCGGTCTCGCCGAGTCCACCACCGATGGCGTGGGGACCCATCATGACGTGACGGCAGTGGTCGCTTTGCTTCGATCCTCCATGGCTCGTGGCCAGTCGCGTTCACGATGGTGGCGTCAGGACCCGGTCGAACGGTCACTCGAGAAGGTCCTCGATGAAGCCATCCCCGCTGAGGGCGACACCGCCGATGGCGGCACACCCAATCGACAGCCCATGACCATGCGCAAGCTGGCCAACCGTCTCGCGCAGGCGGTCCCCACCGCCCGGTTGCCGGAGCCGGCCCCCGAGGAACCTGACACAGCACTCACGTCCGGCCAGGATCCCGTCGTCGAGGAAACCGAGGCGGCCGAGTCAGGCCCTGTCGCTGAGTCAGGCCCTGTCGCTGAGTCAGGCCCTCTCGCGGAGGCAGGCCCTCTCGCTGAGTCAGGTGCTGCGGTCGAGTCCGGTGCTTCAGCGCCTGAGCGCAGCGAAGAACCGCCAGCCGAAGCCGCTCCACCATCAGCGCCGACGACCGCCGCTTCCGGGGATGCGTGGTCCGACGGGTTGTCCGAGGCGGTCGCGTCTGACCAGGGCCCGGTCTCGGCCCCCGAACCGGTCTCCGAACTTGGCGCCAACGCGCCATCGCCATCGCTGTCGCCACCGGGACATCGCATCACCAAGCCCCGGGTGGCTGCAGCGCTGGCCGCAGCAGGTCTGGTCGTCGTCGCCGGGTTGGTGGTGATGTGGCCTGACCGGACCGCGAAGTCCATGACGGCCGACGGCGGTGGTCAACCGGCCACCACCTCGCTACGCAACCCCCCGCCCGCACCCGCGGTAGTGAGGTCCACCCTCGTAGAACCGACCGGCACCTCCATAAAGCCGATCGGTTCGACCGGCGATGGTCGCGGCGAAGCGCCCGACGGGCCGGCGAATGGCACCGATGATGCCGAGGGTCGCGGCGCAGAAGTGGGGGGAGCAACCGCTGAGTCGTCATCGACCACGGTCGCGGCCGAAATCGACATCCCCGAGAATGCAGGGTCGGGCGCCCCGACCGATCAGCCACCAATCCCGCCCGTTGAGGTGGATGGCAACACGATCACCTTCGACGGGGCGAGGTTCAGTGTCGGGGAGCGGGGCGATCTGCTCGCGGCCGGCACCTTCCGCTGCGACGGCGAAGTTCTCGCGGCCTTGTTCCGCCCCGGCACCGGTGAGGTGTTCGTGTTCGGCGGATGGGCCTCGGGGTCCGAGGCAGTGACCGGCGAGCTGGTGTCGGTGATCCCCGACGGGGTCTCGATCGAGGCCGGCGCGTTCGTTGGACCCTGCCAACAAATCCGCATCGTGAGATCGATCGGTGAGCCGGCGCTCATCGTGCTCGACGAGGAGACAACATGACCAACCGTTCGCGCCCGACACGCCGAGGTGTTGGGGCGCACGACAATCCGTACGTCGGCGACCTACTCGTGGATCACTATCTCGATGATCCCCACCATGACGAGTGGACCCCGGGCGACTGGGATGATGATTGGATCGGCGCGGACAAAGGGGGACGTGGGCCCGAGGTGCTCGGACTGACCGCGGTTGTGGTCTGTGTGATCGTCGTGCTCAGCGCTCTTGGCCAGGGTTCGCTGGGTACGCCACCGCTCGGGAGTTTCGAGGCGCTGCGACATTGGCTCGACGGCCGGGACCCGGTGACGGCGGCGCTGGCGTTCGTGCGGGTCGGGGCGTTGATCACCGCCTGGTATGTGCTGGTCACGATCGTGCTCGGCGTGTTGGTTCGTGCGGTCGGCTGGGCGCGTCTGACCGCGGCGACCGACCGGGTGACGTTGCCGATGGTGCGGCGGCTGCTCGGGCGGGCGGCGAGCATCAGCCTGACCCTTTCCACCCTGTCGGTCTCGGCGGTCCCGGTCGTGTCCACCGTGTTGGCGCCCGCTCCGGTCGGAGCGACGGAGTTGGCCGCCCAGGACCCTCTGAACGCCGACCCAGGGATCCAGGACGGTGCGGTTGTGCCCATCATGGAACGTCTACCCGACAACGATCCGGAGCTTGTCGGGGCAGGGGTCGGCGAGGGCGAACGACTGGGACCCCGGCTGACCCGTGAGCCCGACACCCCCGTCATGTCCGAGGCCGACGAGCCCGACCAAGCCGCGACCCCCACACCGCGTGACGAGTGGGAGATCCGCTCCGGTGATCATCTCTGGTGTGTGGCTGAGATGGTCCTCACCGACGCTTGGCAACGAACACCCGACAACGCCGAGGTGGTCGCCTACTGGCGCGACCTGATCGTCGCCAACCGAGATCGCCTTGTCGACCCCGACAACCCAGACCTCGTCATCCCCGGCCAACACCTGGCCCTCCCTGCCGTACCAGCCGCACCATGACTTTGGCCCCAGCGCACCAAGCCAAGGCGAAGGCGATGCTGATCCGCAGAAGGATGACGGCGGGGAGCGGCACGGTTGGGCCATGACGCTCGCTGACGGCGACGCACTGGTGGGTGCACAGCATGCCCGCCGCAGAGCTGGCCGCGGCCGGTGTCCGTGTAGAAATTCTCGACGGAATGGTCGTCGTGAACCACCCCGGCTTCTACGGGCACGGCCTGCTCACCGACCGGATCGGCGAACTCCTCAAAGCACGGATCTCATCAGGCCTCGCCGTGAACTGGGCCGGCGTGGGCGTCTATGAGCGTGACGAGCCCGGCGCCACGTACCAGGTGCCCGACATTGTTGTATCCAGACGCCCGACGGGTGAACGACTCATCGGCGCCGTCGTCGAAGTCGTCGTCGAAGTGGTCTCGCCAGCCAATCGCCGTCTTGCCGACTACGAACACGCCGTCATCGCACGAGAAGGGCGACCAGGTCGTGGGGTGAACCCGCACCGACCATCCTGAGCGGGTGTGACAGTTTTCCGGACCCGACGGAAACCGAACTCCCACGCGCCGGACCCGACCAAACCTGACGCGCTCCCGGTTCGCGTCGGCGCGCGATCATTCGGAACGGCGTTGGGCCCCGGCCTCGATCTTCACCCGCCGGTCGGACGCTCCCCGGACAGTGGTGCGATCAGCTCGGCGGCGGCCAGGGCGATGTGGTCGAGATCGCTCAGGTCCAGCACCTGGAGATACATGCGTTCACAACCGGCGTGCGCGTAGGCGGCGAGCTTGGTGCGTACTTCGTCGGGGGTGCCGGCTGCGCCGTTCTTCCTCAGCTCGGCCGGTTCGCGCCCGATCGCTGCGGCCCGACGGGTCACCTCGGCCTCGGTGGTACCCAGACACAACGCCAGGGCAACCGAACGCACCACTTCGGCGGGGTCACGACCGATCGCCTCGCATTCCGAGTCGACCCGCTCGTTCGCCGTGCGGACGGGGCCCACCGGCGCGAACGCCATGTTGTACTCGGCCCCGTAGCGGGCGACGAGCGCCGGGGTCCGACGACGGCCCTGGCCCCCGATGATGATCGGCGGTCCCGGATGTTGCACCGGTTTGGGAAGTGCCGGTGATCGGTCGAAACGATGGAACCGTCCGGCACGGGAGAACGTTTCCCCGTCGGGCGTGGCCCACAGCCCGGTGATCTGGTCGAGGTATTCCTCGAGGAGGTCGAATCTCTCGGCGAGAGGCGGGAACTCGAGCCCGTGGGTCCGGTGCTCCTCCTCGAACCAGCCGGCACCGATGCCCAGCTCGACCCGACCACCGCTCATCTCGTCGACCTGGGCGACCATGATGGCCAGCGGTCCGGGTCGGTAGAACGTGACCGGGCTGACGAGCGTTCCCAGCCGGATCGTGCTGGTGTCGCGCGCCAAGCCGGCGAGGGTCACCCAGGCGTGGGTCGGCCCCGGCAGACCGCCGCCGTCGCCCATCGCCAGAAAGTGATCAGACCGGAAGAAGGCGGCGAAGCCGCCGGACTCGGCGGCCTGGGCCACGGCGAGCAGATCGTCATACGACGCGCCCTGTTGAGGTTCGGTGAAAATTCTCAGCTCCACGCCAACCTTGTAGCAGCTTCGGTCCGTGGACTCCCCAACCCGGCGCACCGCTGGCGCCCGCCGGTGGACTGCGCTCGGCGACGGTCGGTACCCTCGTTGAGCACACGCATGGGGGTGTGACATGTCGAGGTGTCGGGACATAGGGGAACAACTGATGGCTGCCGGCCGGGTGGGGGAGCGATGATGGCGGTCCTTCAGGACGAGCTCGCCAGCGAAGAGTGGCAGCGCTACTGCCGCGAGGGCGTCGAGCGGGCCGCGGCCCTGGGTAACCGCGGACCGATCAGGTTCGACGACGACGGCCGCCTCGAGGCCGACATCCTCGACGCCTACCGCCGCTGTGGCTTCTATGTCTTCACCGACGTCCTCGACGAACGCGAGGTCCGCGACCTCGAGACCGAGTTCGATCATCTGCTCGACAACGCTCCCATCGCCAAGGACGCCGAGTCCGACCGGCACGGACGACCGGTCCGCCACGCCGGGTACTACTCGATGTCGACGGCCGAGCTCTTCGGTCGGTCCGATCGCGACGAGGGGTTGCCGGAGCCGGGCGCGGTCGTCGGGCTCGTATCCCATCCGCTCATGCTCATGGATTCCGCCCTACGGGTCTACGGCCACCCCGACATCTTGCGGATGGTCGAGGCGGTGAACGGACCCGATTTCGTGCCCTTCCACGAGAGCATCTTCCACAAGGGCGCCGGTGAAGGGCCGCCAACCCCTTGGCATCAGGACGGCCGCACCCATTGGAACGACGACGGGACGTCACTGGAGGGGGCCGACGGCACCGGCCCGAGTCACGGGTTCAACCTCAACGTGAGCTGGAGCACCGGCACACCGGAGAACTGCCTGTGGGTCGTACCCGGAAGTCATCGCTCGTGGCGTCTGGCCGGTGGCGGCAAGTTTCCCCGGCCGACCGAGGTGGTTCCCGACGCCGTACCCATGGTGCTCGGGCCCGGGGATGCGGGCATGGTCGACCGCAGCAGCTTGCACGGTTCGTACCGGAACCACTCCGATGTGCGGCGGGTGACCATGGTGCTCGGCTTCCATAAGCGCAGCGCCGCGATCGGCACGACGACCACCAACGTCCACGCCTTCCGGCTGCCGGGCAACGACATCAAAGACGTCACCTACACCGAGGAGTACGTGTTGGCCCGCACGCGGATGATTCCCCTCGCGATCGAAGCCCGTCGCCAGTACTTTACCGATGAGACGCCGTATGAGTACCGCGGCTCCTTCCTCGGTGGGGCGGTCTGGGACGAACAGGCGAGGGCCGAGATCTCCGCCGAGGGCGACGAGTACTGGCAGCGCGACATCACGCTGTGATCCGGCTCGGGGCCCGAGCGGAGCGAAACCGGAATCAGCCGGTTCGACGGCCAAGCCGGGCGAGGAGCCGGGTCGTGTCGTCCTCGGTGGCGGGCACCTCGATCGCGGGGCCGAACAACCCGGGCCGGCGCATGTGCTGACCCAGCGGTTCGAAGTCGACCCTCACCTTGAACCGCTCCGCCTCGCTCAGGGTGCCGAGCTCACTCAGCCCACCGGCTGGGCGAGATCCCACCGATGCACGACCAGGTCGTTGGGGTACAACCGGTCGGCCGTGTCGGCCAGGGTCGTGGGGCCGAAGTAGCCATCCCAGGAGTGGCTCGAGGCGCCCCAGCCTCGAGCCGAGCTGACCAACCGCTCCCACCATGACACGGAGACACCCAGAACGCTCGATAGCAGCCGCCGGCCCGGCGAGACGGCTACAGGTGAGGGCTCGGCTGTGCTCACGGGCAGGCGGAGTAGCTTGCGTGGACCACCCTGCCGGTCCAACTACGTTGTTGAAATTACAACGCTGGTGGGGGTGAGGAGACTTGAACCCGGGTTCTCAGCTCGGGAAACCGCCGGGCCGGCTCGAGAGTAGGGCCGATGACCAGCTTTTCACTTGACCTGGTAGTCGCGTTCGGCTGCCTCAGCCGAGATGAAGCCGTCGGCAATGTCACTGCGCACGGCGGCTGGGTTGCGGTCCTCGGGCGGTCCGAAGCCACCGGCGCCCGACAGCTGGATGCTCAGCACGTCGCCCTCGGACATCTCGACCACCGCCTTGGACCCCAACACCCGAGCCTCTCCATCGGGGTTGAGAATGGTGCGGCCAACCTGGCCTGGCCGGCCCCCCTTGGCTCCAGGTGGGGCAAACCGATGACGGTCCCCCGACAAGGAGACACGCCCGCTCGGAGCGAGCAACTCGACATCCTTCCGCAGGCCACAGCCGCCTCGTTGGCGACCGGCACCACCGGAGTCGGCGATGAGTTCCATTCGTCGCACCCGGATGGGACTCTGGTGCTCGTGCACCTCGACCGGGATGTTGGCCGCGTTGAACACGGGCGTGAGCGCTTCCTCTCCGTCCTTCGATGCTTGTCCGCCGTACCCGCCATAGATGAGGTCATAGAAGATGAACTGATGACCGGCAGCATCCTGCCCGCCGATGACCGGGTTGCTCCAGTGTGAGAACGACGCCATGGCCCGGTCCGGCACCAGATCGGCCAGCGCTCCGCGGACAACCTCGAAGAGTCTGATCTGAATCGCAGCCCGGCCGCTGCTGGGTGCAGGAAACGTCGGATTGAAGAACGAACCCTCGCGGGCCACGACCTTGATCGGCCGATTGGCGCCGTCGTTGTGGGGCAGATGAGGGTCGGTGAAGACCTTGACGGCGAACGTCGAGTAGGCCCGTGTGTAGTTGATGTATGAGTTGATTCCAGCCGCGACCTGATCGTCGGATTCCGACCAGTCGAGCTCGATCTCGTCGCCGGCGACGGTGACGGT
>Ga0316190_10000357_pt1 | contig 31485 bp, 25 predicted proteins | sample Eddworburrow2_MG_FD_204929 | JGI IMG/M metagenome (GOLD analysis project Ga0316190, IMG submission 204929) | Coastal sediment microbial communities from Maine, United States - Eddy worm burrow 2 | ecosystem: Environmental > Aquatic > Marine > Coastal > Sediment | place: USA: Maine | collected... | reverse complement strand
TCCAGAGACGCCATCGTCTTTGGAAAGTGCATTTCCAGCAATGCCGACCTCCTGTCCTCCAGACCCCTGTCTTTTATCATCCAGTCTGGCAGAGTCTCTTTAATCTTTATAGTTTCGAACGCAGTCTTGGTGAACTTCCTAATCTGGTGGGCAGAAACGCCTTTGGTCAAATTATACTTTGGCACCAGCCTGGCAGTGTGTATCGGGAAATTTGAAGCCAGTTCTATGGTTGGGTTGTTAATCATCAGGTATTTGTAGCTGGACGCATACTCACCACTCAGATAATATTCTGTGTCAGGTTTTATACTCTGGGCACGATAACGTTGGTTAAACCAGGTCACCCTAACGCTGCCGCTTTCGTCACGGGCCAAGGCCTCGGTTATGTGTAAGCCTTTTTTAGAATAGCGCCCTTCTACAGACGTTAGCGTAACTTTAACCGTAACTGGACCGGGTTTGATCTGACGGATTTTCTGAATGTTAGAATAATCGTCAAAACCGCGCGGCACATTCTCTACCAGATCAATAGCCGTTTCAATGCCAAGCTTTTTTAAAAGCTTCGCCGAAGCCTCTCCCACCCCTTTAACTTTAGTAACATCCATGCCACTAGTATGCCACATCAACCATGGCTGCGGTATTTGACAAAATGATAGTATCAGCGGAATATCAAATCGTGGAACCTAGAAAAATTATAGATAAAATTGAATATGTGAACGCATGGCTCTTCAGACAAGATATTGTGGACGGGCTAATTGAAGATAGTCATGGAGCAGTCATCGTGAGAGCCTCGACCGCAATTTCAGTTGGAGCCTTCTCTTTATATGCTCTCATCGAAGGTGCTGGCATTGATACAGACATCATTACCGGCATCAGCTGCGCCGGTGTTCTATCAATGTACGCAGCGACATCGTACAACAAAAGACATCCTGTTCGATGACCAGTGGCACTAAACTTTTCTTAGCAAGTAAACGGTTGATGGGCCAAAGTAGGTTTTAGCCAAAGTTTTCTGAGTGTTCTTTTCTAGCCTTAGTAGCATTTTTTCGCTCATCAGTTTCTTTAGACGAGGAGAACGGAAATTAGAAACCGACAGTACTTTTTCTAGCTTGAACCCAGCTTGGGCTAGCTGACGCTTGACTGTTTTTGGGTTGTGATTGACGAATGGTATTTCGCCCTCGCGCTTATTTTCTTCGCTGCGGATGTCTACCGGATCAGTCGGCAATTTCTTCAATTTGGCTGCATGTTTGACGCGGTTTTTGAAATTTCCGTAGTTGGCAAATTCCATCAGGAAATATCCGTCTTTTTTCAAGACCCGGTTTATTTCATTGAAAGCCGGCATAGGGTCAGGCAAATGATGCAAAATCCTAACAATTAATGCCAAGTCTAGCTCTTCGTCTTCGAAAGGCAAAGATGCGGCTTGAGCCAATTTGATTTTTACTGACGGCTTGCCTTTTAGAAAATCTTTAGCGATGTCTAGCTGCTGCTGCGATGGCTCTGCCAGCGTTACTTCGTCTGCAAAGTTACGCAAGAAAACCGACAAACGGCCATAGCCGCCGCCAATATCTACTGCTTTTTTAAATTTCTTACCTTTTAACAGTCGAGATATCGCCATCTCCTCAGCCGCATGTTCATAGTCACGACCATCCCAGTATTTTAGATAATTGTGGCTGGGATCGTTATATTGGTCTGCTTTATTTAATTTTTTCTTTGTGGTTGTATTGTTGTTATTCATATCTAGCGATGTAGTGTAGCAGAGTCAACCCAACTCTACCAATGCGGTTGCGTTTTTACCTCTTCTGAGCACGCAGAAGCCATCAATGAAATCATCTGATGCCAAGGATTGCTTATCATCAGCGGCCTGCTGACCGTTGACGTAAACCGCCCTACCACTCATGAACCGCCGTGCCTCGCCCTTAGATGTAGCCAAGCCAGCGTCAACTAATAAATCAATCATTGTCGTTTCGACTTTTGCCTGAACCGTTTTCAGCTCAGACTTTAACTCGGCGAAGTCAGCAGCAGTTAGTTTTTCATAATCATCGCCGCCAAACAAAACTTCACTAAGTTTTTGAACTGACCCAGCCCTAGGTTCGCCGTGGACGACCTTAGTAACTTCATAGGCCAGACGTTTCTGAGCTACACGTTTTGAGTGATCCTGGTTGTGCTCGGCCATTATGCTGTCCACGGATTCCTTGTCCAGTTCGCTATAAATTTTCAGGTAGCCTTCAACGCCTTCGTCATCAATATTAATCCAGAACTGGTAGAACTTGTAGACACTGGTCTTGGTTTCGTCTAGCCAGACTGCGCCGTCTTCGCTTTTGCCAAACTTCTTGCCGGTAGCTTTGTTGATTATCAATGGCATGGTCATAGTGTGTGCTTCCGCGCCGCGGGCTTTACGCACTAGCTCCACACCAGAGAGTTGGTTCCCCCACTGATCCGAACCACCCAGCTGCATAGTTACCTCGTAGTTGTCGTATAAATGCAAAAAATCCATGCCCTGAAGCAAGGTGTAGCTAAATTCTGTATAAGTTATGCCGGTTCCGCCCTCGCCAATCCGCTTGGCAATGTAGTCGCGCTGCACTAGCGGAGTCATAGAAAAATGCTTGCCGATGTCGCGTAGAAAATCCAACACTGTCATGCCCCTAGTCCAGTCCAGGTTATTAACAAGCGTAAATTCTGAATCCCCAAAAACCTTTTTCAACTGCTGTTCAGCCTTATGAACATTCTCGGCAATGGTTTCTTCGGTCTGCAGAATCCGTTCTTTGTCTTTGCCACCGGGGTCGCCGATCAAACTAGTGGCGCCGCCAGCTAAAATAACCGCTTTCCAATCGTGACGCATGAACACCTTGTCGAACATCATAGCCGCCAGGTTACCAATAGTCTGCGAATCTGCACTAGCATCAAATCCGTGATAAAAAACCTGGGCCTGCTTATCCAGCTGCGCTAGATCTTCTAGTGTTGATTGATGTACAAAACCTCGCCACTGTAACTCTTCTGATAACGTCATGTTACTAAATTACCACAAAACAGGCTGAATGTTGCTAAAAATGGTATACTTATTAGCGATTAACTAGAGAGAATTAAGTACACCTATGACTCAAAGTTCAAAGACCCCAAACCTAAAAGGCAAGCGGCGCTCAATAAAGCGACGCGTAAAAGGCAATAAACTCGTAACGAAATCTGGAAACACTATAAAAATCAGCCGGACTCTATCAGAGAGAAGCAAGGCCCGCAAGGACGCTAAAGCACTGCGTAAAAGTGAACGCCAAAAAGGCATGCCAAAAGGCCGAATTAGGCGCGTATTTTTCCGATTACACCCTAAAAGACTGATCAAATACTGGTTCAGCCGTGACGGTCTACTAATGTCCATGAAGCTAACCGGAGTCTTTGTTGTAGTAGCCTTCTTCGCGTTGGCCGGATTATTTGCCTTCTTCCGCAAAGATCTACCTAACTTGCGTGATATTTCCGGAAACAACATCGGTGGTAGCATTAGATATTACGATCGAACTGGCGAAATCCTATTATGGGAAGATTACGACGCCGTTAAGCGCGTACCTGTCGAGCTAGAGAATATTTCCGAAAACCTAATAGAGGCGACTATCGCAATTGAAGACAGGTCATTCTATGAACACAGCGGCTTTAACGTACGCGGAATATCTAGAGCAGCCTGGAACAATGCCTTTGGTGGGTCAACCCAAGGTGGCTCGACTATCACCCAACAGTTAGTTAAACTAACAACCCCTGGATTCTCAACTGAGAAAACTGTGACCAGAAAGATTAAAGAGTTAATCCTATCTGTAGAGCTAGAAAGAAGCTATTCAAAAGACGAAATCTTAAACGGCTACCTAAACTCTGCGCCTTATGGCCCGATTGAATACGGAGCAGAGGTGGCTGCCCGCACATACTTCGGCAAGTCTGCCAAAGATCTAACCATCGACGAAGCTGCCCTACTGGCCGCTGTTCCTAAGGCACCACCAGTTTACTCTCCGTACGGGCCATACTACGAACGAGACGAGCTAATTGGTCGCCAGATATTCATTATCGACACCATGCACGAGCTAGGCTTTATAACGGCCGAGGAGCGCGACGCTGCTAAGGAAGTCGACACGCTAGCTACCCTAAAAGAACGACAACCAAAATATACCGGGATAATCGCGCCTCACTTTGTGTTGTCAGCCAAAAGCCAATTAGAGTCAGATCTAACCGAAGCCTCTTACTTGCGCGGTGGATGGAAAGTCATAACGACAGTAGACATGAACCTGCAGAAAATTGCCGAAGAAGAAGTCGCAAGTGGTCTGCCGCAGATCATACGTCAAAAAGGCAACACGGCTGCTTTTGTGGCTGAAGAAGTAGATACAGGCCAGGTTGTGGCTCTAGTCGGTGGGGCAGACTTCAACGACCCAGTCAAAGGCAAGGTTAACTTTGCCCAAGAAAAGCTACCACCAGGATCCAGTTTCAAGCCCTATGACTACCTTGCCTTGATAGAACACACTGAAAATGCTGGCGCAGGATCAGTGCTGTACGATACGCAAGGTCCACTTGAAGGATGGCCGTGTACCAACAAACAAACTGGTCGTAACCGCGGTAACTGTCTACAGGATTACGACTTCCGTTATCCCGGACCTGTGTCACTACGCTATTCACTGGGTGGTTCGCGTAACGTTCCCGCCGTGAAGGCCATGCTGATTGCAGGCGTTGACAAGACAATAGAAACAGCTAACAGTCTAGGGTTGTATGACGACGAACGACAAGTTGGAGGTTACAAGTGCTACGCCGACGACGCGCTAAGAGAAGAAAGCCAATGTTTTGGCTCATCAGCCATTGGTGACGGCGCTTTCTTGTCACTGGATAAACACGTTCATTCCTACGCGACTTTATCGCGAAATGGCAATAAATTATCTCAAACCTACATTTTAAAAGTAGAAGATTCTGAGGGTAAGACAATCACAGAGTGGGAGCCAAGCGCTGGCGAGCAAGTCGTTCGACCAGATTCTGCCTATATTGTCGGCGATATGATGTCTGACCCGCGCGCTAGTTACATGAGCCGTAAAATGCACGATTACAAAGGCTGGGATTTCTCATTGAAAACCGGAACAACCAACGACAACAAAGACGGTTGGCTAATGGGATTCTCCACCAAATACGCAGCAGGCGTTTGGGTAGGCCACGATCATCAAAACGTCGAGATGAAGGGATTCATGGAGACCATGACACAGCCCATCTGGGGCGGCTGGATGCAGCGTGTACACGACACAATCGAACCTGTCGCCAGGCTACGGCCAGCTGGAGTGCAAGAATTGCCAGCATATGTAGTCAGGAATCATGTTGGAGTTAGCTCACGCGAGCCAAGCCCTGCAACAGACCTATTCCCGTCGTGGTACATAAAGCCAGGTGGCGTCAGCAACAATGAAAAGATAACCATCGATAGAGTTAGCAAAAAACGAGCCAACGAGTGCACGCCGCCACTAGCAGTCGAGGAAGTCAAAGAGGGTGATGCCGCCCAATATTCTAGCGACCCATTCTATAACTCGGCAACCAATTCTGAAGAGGAAGACGATATTCATAAGTGTGAAGACGTCAAGCCGACAATTTCTGTTGAAACATTTGATAACGGTGGTGGTGACTACACAGTCGAGGTGTCAGTTGGAGCTGGAACACACGCCGTATCTTCAGAAGAGTTCCCTGGAAAACTCGATATCAGAATAGGCGGAGAGATAATTCCATCCGGAGCCATAGACATTGGCGGTCCTGGATTGTACCAATTCAACTTCACTGCCGCGTCAAACGGCAAACAAACTGTCACTGCCCACGTCTCAGATAGCGTTCTTTACGAAGCACAGAGCAGCATAGATGTCGTCTTTACAGCCGCTGGTGACGACGAAGATGACGACGAAGAGGCAATGATAACACCACTCATTCGCCGTGAACTAGCCAGAAGACAAACTACCTATACGTCTGGCCCTGCTTAAAATAAGGGCCTAGATAAAAATCTGAATTGTGCTATTTTTTACGGTCGTCTGAAGACGACTTGTTGCGGCTCTTGTTTTTATATGTAGCAAACACCATTTTGCCAGCCTTAGTCTGAATCATGCGATCCACAGTTGCTTTGATGGTTTTGTTCATTGAGCGTAATCCATTATCGACAACTGCCATGGTGCCATCTTCTAAGTAGCCTACTCCCTGCCCGTCCGATTCGCCCTTTTGGATTATCTTAACTTCAATTTGCTCACCCGGCAGTATTTTTGGTCGCATAACTTGAGCCAGTTCATTAACATTCAGCACTGTTACGCCCTCTACCGTTGCGACTTTATTCAGATTAAAGTCAGTCGTGCATAGCCGTGCTTTGCGGGACTTAGCAATTTTTAAGATTGCTTCGTCGGTGAGTGTGTCTTTATTAGCTAAGTAATCATCAATTATGACTTGGGTGTTTTTAAGCTGCTGAAGTGCCTGAATTATATCTAACCCGTACCTAGCTCGTTCCCGCTTATGGGCATCTTTGCCATCGGCCAAAAGTTGCAACTCGTCCAAAACTTTTTTTGGCACGATTATAGTGCCCGGCAAGAACCCATTTTTTATTACCTCTAATACTCGTCCATCTATCAGCGCACTGGTATCCATAACAACTGAGCTTTTTGAACCAGACGTTTGCTTGCCAGATGTTACTTTATTGCGGATATCCCACAGCATATACAGAACAGCAGCAATAGCAATTGCCTCAATTGTTTCGTTCATTTAATCTTTCTCCAAAAATGTGTTTAGCGCCGATCTAACATCGGCAACAGGTGTTAAAAAACTACTTTTCACGGAACTATTTTTTGGCCCAATGGCCGCTTCAAAACCTAGTTTTTTGGCCTCTGCCACCCTCTTGTCTATGTGCGGAACGTGTCTAGTTTCACCCGATAGCCCAAGTTCGCCAAACACAACAGCATTTTTCTTTAGTTGCATACCACGAGATGCAGACGCGATTGCCATGCAAATTGCCAAGTCAGCGGCTGGTTCGTTCACAGAAATACCGCCGACCACATTGATATAAACATCTTTATCCCCCAGAGAAAGTTTGGTGCGGCGTTCTAACATCGCAATCAGCAAATTCAAACGGTTTAGATCAAAACCACTAGCCGCTCGTTTAGGGTAACCATAGGCCGTCGTGTTAACCAGTGCCTGAATCTCTACCAGAAGCGGCCTACTGCCCTCCATAGTGGCCATAACAACCGAACCATCGGTTATCTGCCGTTCTTCAAGCAAGGCCGCCGACGGGTTGTCTACGGGCAACAAGCCAGAGTCTTTCATTTCATAAATTGCTGATTCGTTAGTTGAGCCAAAACGGTTTTTAACTCCACGCAGCACCTTAAACCCACCGTACCTGTCACCGTCCAACTGCAAAACAGCATCCACACTATGCTCTAGTAACTTAGGCCCAGCGATCGAACCCTGCTTCGTAACGTGTCCAACTATGATTAGAGCCGTGTTATTGCCCTTGGCGGCTTCTGTGAGCATCTGAGTGCTGTTGGTGACCTGTGACACGCTACCAGCCGCAGAGACCACGTCACTGCATGCTATCGTCTGAATCGAGTCCACGACCACCAAATCATAGCCGCCTTCGGCTACCGTCTTAGCAATGTCATCAGTTATCGTACTAGAAGCCAACTTCAGCTTATCAGAAACTTTACCTAGTCTAGATGCCCTAGATGCCACTTGATGAGAAGATTCTTCGCCGCTAACGTACAAAACTGAATATTTTTTAGACACATCGTGAGCTATCTGCAACAATAACGTACTCTTTCCAATGCCGGGTTGACCAGCCAACAGCACAACACTGCCAGGGACAAAACCACCACCCAGAACTGTATCGAGCTGCTTGTCACTAGAAATTATCCGGCTAAAAGATTCTTTTTTCGCAACTTCAGTAACCGTTGCGATCTTTATGCTTCTGCCCTGACTTTTCACCGACGCGTTAGACATATTCAGACGTTCTTCAAGGGTGTTCCACTCCGAGCACTGCGGACATTTACCGCTCCACGTGCTCTGCGTGCTCCCACACGAGCTACAATCGTAAGCCACTGCGTTTCTTTTTGCCATTAGTCTAATTTTAACAGACACAAGTTCCAATACTGCAACTTCAACTCGGCAAGATAACTATTGTTAGAAATTAATAAGTTTAAAGAAACTGCCCATAACTCGTCTAGAGTTGCTCAATCCGAGTATCAATCGCTTCAACCAATTGTCGTTCTTCCAGGGCGATCTCGTTGCGCTCAGCAACTATAGAATTAAAAGCCTCAACCAAACCTTTTAAGCTGTTAACGTCTGCATTATAGACATTAACCAGGCTGTTATATGAGCCGACTGCCCTGTTGTAGGCCTCCGGGTTACTCTCTAGATTACTGAGCAGTTGCCTTTCCCGTCCGAGAGCCTCACCCTGCAGCGTCACGCCAGATTCAAGCCGGACGATATCACTCTGGAGCACCTCTAGTCGGTCATCAAATGACTCAATCAAAGCTTCGCGTTTTTCGAATTCATCAGCATATCGCTCAGCCAGATCAACCACCTTCAAACGATCTTCGAAATATTTATCATAATATTCTTTAAGTGGGCCCGGCAAATCACGAACCTCTGTCCCCATTATCGAATGCAGTTCGTTGGGAATTATAGATTTATCTCTGCTTTCGTAGGAACGCACGGTTTTTTTAATTCGCTCGTTGTCCAGATCGTTGAATGCGGCAACCAGTAGCTTCTCTATATCATCCTGCTCACTTGGGCTCAAGCGCTCAAATGCCGCGTGCAACATCTCGTGCGCAGCAGTCACTTCTTCCACGCCCTCTAGTCGTTCATCTTCGACATCAAATAGATATATGTTCTGCGATGAAATATAGCAGCCCAGCACAATTGTCACTTCGTCTACAGAACACTTCTGCGCAAACAATTCTTTAGAAAGTAGCGTTGGGTCATTAACATAGAATAGTTTCTCTCCGACATCGTTGAACCCAGCGTCAACAGACAGGTTTTCAATAGCAACCGACGGTTGATAGTCGCGTAGCTTCCACCAATCTATGATGTCTTGGCTCCTGCTAACACCCACGAATATGCCAGCGCTCGTCGCCAACACAATCCCAAACCAAAAAAATCTTTTAACAAAAGTCATCTATAGTGTTAATTATTCACTATTTGCTTATGCTATGGCAACCCCAAAAATCAAAAATGCCAGACCCTGTTTTAAATCTTGCTACGCGAGCGTGAGGTCTCGTGAACTGCCGTGAATGTTAGCCCATCTTTTTTTGCAGCGACCTTCAAAATACTGCCTTTTTCCAAACCTCCGCCGATCAGACGGTCTGCAACGTCATTTTCAATTTTGTCCTGGATCAGACGGCGCAGCGGTCTAGCGCCATTTTTGTCGTCATAACCCTTTTCTACCAAATAATTTTTCGCTCCAGCTGTCAGTTCAACACCAACCCCCTTGCGAACCAATCTATTTTGGAGTTCTTTGATCAACAGATCGACAATCTTCACAGCGTCAGTCTTGGTTAAAGCCCTAAACACGACGACTTTATCAATCCTGTTAATTAGCTCAGGCCGCATCAGCTTCTTCAGTTCAGCCTTTACTTCCACCTTGGTGCGCTCATGCACAGCATCTAGGTCTTTTTTACCCTTACCATCATCCGCTCTAAAGCCCAGAGTCGCTTCTTTTTGCATTTTCTCGGCGCCAATATTACTGGTCATGATCACAATCGTATTGCTGAAATCTATTTTGCGTCCCTTGGCGTCCGTTAGTGTGCCGTCTTCTAGTACCTGTAGCAATATATTAAACACTTCTGGGTGGGCCTTTTCAATTTCATCTAACAGCACAACGCTATACGGTTGTCGTCTGATTTTGTCCGTCAGCTGGCCACCCTCATCATGACCAATATAGCCAGCGGGCGCGCCAACTAGTCGTGCTGTCGTATGTCGCTCAGCAAACTCACTCATATCAATCTTTACTAAAGCCTCTTTATTGCCGAAGAACTCAGCTGCCAATTTTTTAGCCAACTCGGTCTTACCAACGCCAGTAGGACCCATAAAAATAAATGATCCAATCGGTCGTTTGCTACTACTAACGCCGCTACGGCTGCGCCTAACAGCTTTAGACACAGCGCTGACAGCCTCGCTTTGTCCAATCACGTGCTTAGCCAAATTCTTTTCAAGATTAACCAGATATGAAACTTCTGATTTAATGACTTTACTGACTGGCACACCCGTCATGCGCGACACAACATCGGCCACGTCATCGCTGGTCAATTTGATACGTTTGGCGCTTTTGGTAGTCTTTTCTAACTCTTTTATTTGCTCCAGCAATAGACTAGCCCGCTGCTTCTGTTTTGCAGCCTTCTCATAATCTTCCGCATCTACAGCGTCATCAATCTTAATCTCGACTAGCTTCATTTCTTTTTGCAGTTCACGCAGTTTCGGTGGCGTCACACCTTTTTCAACCCGCAGGTGTGCGCCAGCTTCGTCTAGCAAGTCGATGGCTTTATCCGGCATAAAACGATCTTGGATATAACGCGCAGCCAAATTAACAGTATCAATCAATACCTCGTCACTGATTTCAATAGCATGAAAATCCTCATAATGGCCCTTTAGTCCTCGAAGTATTGCTAGCGTTTCAGCATCAGTCGTTTGCGGCACCATAATCGGTTGAAGCCTGCGTTCTAGTGCAGCATCTTTCTCGATATGCTTTGTGTATTCTGTTGTTGTGGTCGCACCAACCATCTGGATTTTTCCGCGAGCTAGCGCTGGCTTCAAAATATTTCCAGCGTCCATTGACCCTTCGGCCGAACCAGCACCCACTAGCTGATGAATCTCATCAATAAATACGATCGTGCTCCGATCTTCTTCCAGTTCTCTCATAACTTTTTTCAGCCTGTCTTCGAACTCACCACGGTACTTAGTGCCGGCAATCATTGCCGCCAAATCAAGTATCACAACTCGCTTGTCAATCAGCGCATCTGGCACCTCATCAGCAACAATCCTCTGAGCCACGCCTTCGACTATTGCAGTTTTACCCACGCCAGGCTCACCGATTAACACTGGATTATTTTTAGTTCGACGGTTCAAAATAGTAACCAGTCGTTTTATCTGCGGCTCACGACCGATTACCGGGTCGAGTTTGCCAGCCTTCGCTTGTGCAGTTAAATCGATACTATAGGTATCGAGCAAGGTTTTCTTGCCTTTTTTGCGGCGCTTAGTGCCGACTTCTGATTCTTCATAACCTTGCTTACTCAATAGCTGTTCTAGCTCATGCACCACTTCGTCCACTCGGATATTCATTTTGTTTAATAGCACCGTGGCAGAAGCATTTTTCTGGCTAAGAATGCTATAAACGACATGCTCAGTTCCACAAGTCTCTTGGGCGTATTCTTGAGCTACTTCCCAGCTCATTTTTAGCGTCAGCTTCGCAGCCTCACTCAAGCCTTTTGAGCCTATGCTGGTCATAATATTTTCTTTATTGACCTTCAGATTCATAGCCAATCTAGCTTTATCAAGAGTCACGCCATTTTCACGCAACAACTTTGCGCCCAAAGAATTTTCCTGAGCCAACACACCCAAAAGTAAATGTTCTGTGCCTACGTAAGCACTACCCGTAGCTCTAGCAATGCCGTCGGCATGCCGCAAACTCTGCAACGCGTTGTCGCTTAAATGATGTAGAAAATCCTGGAAGTCGTCGTTTGAGCTCATATTTTTTAGATCTTACAGTTTAGATTTATATAAAAATCTGACAGCCATAAGCCTTTCTTGTTTTACAACTATCAGTATACAAGACCCTATTGGCACTCGTCAATACAGAGTGCTAACTTTCAATAAGTTTTTTGCGTCTACTCCTGTCCGCTCTTGATCGCTCTTGCGCAGACTGCATATCCCGCTACAGCACCAAAGACCATTCCTGCTAAGGGGACGTCCGGCCCTGGTTCCGGTTCTGCCGGGCGAAACGTTTCGTTAAGAGTCTTTAGTGGGCTTACCGCTCTATCAACGGACGCCCCCAGACTCGCACCAATAATGATCAGACCAGCTGCGATCATAGCATTATTCACCCGACGCATAACCTGTTCTACCCTATCTAACTCTTCTCCCACATCCCGCTCCTACTCGCCGTGTTTGTCGATGGCGCTCAAGAGATTGTTCTCTAACTCGCTCTTCCGCTTTAGCTTAGGTTTTTGAGCCTGGTCTACGGTCTTGATTTCTGCCTTTTTGCCCTCGGCTTTAACAGGAGCTTTAGTCTCAGGTTTTGACGCCGGGCTTTCAGCATCTCTGGTAGCGGCGTTTATATCTATTTCGTATCCGGTCAGTTTGCTAGCAAGTCTGACGTTCTGTCCACCTTTTCCGATAGCAACACTCAGCTGATCTTCAGGAACAACAACCTTTGCTCGTTTTGCTTCCTCTTCGATAACAACTTTTGTAACTTTCGTAGGGCTAAGAGCACTTGCTATGAATACTTCAGGGTTTTCATCCCACACAACAATATCAATTTTTTCCTGATCACCAATTTCACTAACAACAGCATTCACACGTGTACCGTGACCGCCAACGAAAGTTCCGACTGGATCAACGCCTTGAACAGTTGAACTAACTGCCAATTTTGTACGCACACCAGCTTCGCGAGCGATAGCCTTCATTTCTACTGCACCACCTTCCATTTCAGGCACTTCAGCCGCAAACAGTTGTCGTACAAGTTCTGCTGAGCCACGGCTAACAATCAGTTGTGGACCTCTGAAACTTTTTTCAATGTCTTTTAGGAATAACTTGACTCTTTGACCAGGGAAATATCGCTCGCTGGTACTCTGCTCGCTGGCTGGCATTATTGCCTGCGCTTTGCCAACTTCAACCCGAACCAGTCTGGACTCAACTCTAGTGACAATACCGTTCACTAGTTCGCCAACCCTCTCTTCGTACTCAGCCATGACGACTTCACGTTCTGACTCACGCAAGCGTTGCATAATGACCTGTTTTGCAGTCTGTGCAGCCACACGACCAAATGTCTTGACCTCTACAAATTGTTCGATCATATCGCCGACTACAGCTTCTTTTTTAGACTTTTTAGCATCTGCTAGAGAAATCTCAAAGTGTTTGTCAGTTACATCAGTAACGACTTCTTTCTCTACGTAAACGTCTACCGCACCTGTGTTCAAGTTAACAGCAACTCGTACTTCTTGTTCGCGGTCACCGTAATCTCTCTTATAGGCAGCAGACAACGCTTGCTCAACTATGTCTTGAACTACGTCCTCTGGTAGGTTTTTCTCTTCGGCTATTAGGCGCATTGCTGCTGCCAGTTGTTTTATATCAAAATCCATATATTCTCCTTTTAGTTACGCACAACGCCTTTTTATGGTCGCTGATTATATGTGAATTATTTTTAATCTTCTTTATAATTTCATGGTTTAGAATGAAAAAATCCGACCTCTTTGGCCGGATCTCGTTGCATCATTATAACATCTCACCGACCAAGAACCTACCCGACATCTTTTTCGTCCTGTCGCAGTCCGCTCTCTTGCCAGAGGTGAGCGACATAGAACGTGCGGCGAAGAATCAAAATGCTGGCGGCAACGAGCGTATGGAATCAATTTTGCTAACGTCAATTGTAGGTGTGCCCTGTTCCGACAACAAAGCTAAATAAATATCCGGTGAGAATACAACTGTCTCAGCAATATTGCTAAGTGGACCATGCGTTTCGCCGACAGTTCCATCAGATATGTCTTTAAAGGTTCGGTAGAAATTAGCCCTGTTGCCGATCAAAGTACCATAAATTGTCAGCTTTGTATTGCATAGGCTAGCCAAAGCGTCAACCGTGGCAGGTGACGTATCAAGTATGGTGCTGCCATTCGTACACGTCCAGATTTGCCCGACTCCATCGCCACCGGTGTTAAATAGACCTGTTAGGGTGCTGACACCGTGATGAATCTTCAGATCTCCCATGACGTAAATCTTCAACAAAGGAATGTCCGCTGCACTAGCCCAAGATGAACTGGCATTAGTTATATTGCCCGTAATAGTCAGATCACCGTCAACATAGATAGTCAGCCTCTTTCCGTTGGCAAGTTGCCCAGCGGTCAGTGTTAGATTCCCCGAGCGTACATACTCGCCGCTAGAGAGACTATTGACGCTTGTTGAGCCGCCGATCGATGCGAATAATGCTGTCGAAGGAAAAGCCCCCGGACAGGATGCAACACCAAAACCACCGCCAAATCGCTTGGTTCCTGGAACATTTTTGCTTGGTCCCGGAGGCGGATTACTATTTGCAAATGACATCTCCCACAACGCAGTACGTGGCACCGTTGCTCGAGCCCCCGGCAAAAACTCTTCTATGACGCCTGGCGAGAACGCCGCTAGTTCAGATCCTGAACCCCTGTAGTTTTGGTGCCCTGGAGCAGGTGGACTGTACTCCCCGTAGGCTTCAATGGTTTCGTTGTTAGACGAACAACCGAGGCCATAACCGCCACCAGCCACTACATCATTTCCGTAAATCCTTAGGTAAGGATGCCTTACGGGAGGCGGTGGCGGAATGGGAGGACACGGCGGAAGCGTATATGCACCAGGGTTCACATTATAGACCGAAAGCAAGATGGATTCCGTACCCAAACCGGTAGCTAATGGGGTTCTGCAAACGGGAATCTCTTGTGGCGGAGGTACCACGCACACAACATTATAGTTGATACTGTTCTTTGGTATCTCAAACTGTATACCATTGGTACGCCTAACGTTTTGCCAGGTCCATACGTACTTTTTGTCCTTATCTATGTTTAGATCAGCAAAACCCGCACCACCAGAGTTACTGGATTCATTACCGACCCATCCGGATGTACTCAGAAAATTATGCGTGCCGTTGTTATTTAGGAATAAGAGTGGTCGGCTAGTACGAACACCTGTGATCCTGTCATACTCTGCAACCGTCATACGCAAATTAGCAGATATTGGCTGATTGCCCGCTCCGTTATCATCGTCTTTCCACCTCATACGTATCCGTTGTGTATTACCGACGGCACTGCAATCTTGAGCAAACTTCAAGTCAAAATTACTTAGGCTCGACGCTGGCCCATCTCGGTCCTGTAATGCAAACTGTGATCCCGAGCTTGAATAGAACCCCACAACCCCACTATTAGACGATATTTTGAATCCGTTAACAGCATCAGATGCACTCGGCTTAAGCCGGGCTCTGACGAAAAATACATAATATGTACTTGTTCCTATGTCCGTTGATACTGGGTTCGTAAAGGTCCTGGTAAAGGTGCCGCATCCAGCCGCATCGCCATTTATGCTTGCCAGAGTCACGCCTACCGGGTTAGCCCCTCTCCACACAGTAAAGTCTGTGCCCGCATAGTCGTTACTATCAGGGGGTGAGCCACATTGTGAGCGCGCATTATGGAACGATAGATTGACTGTTGGGCTTGTCGCGTAGACTATAACATCTGAAGTCTCTGCATACAGCCCGTTCGTAGACCCTCCCCTAGATACAACCAAGTGAACACCGCCACCTGCTGTGTAATCTCCAGGATCTGGAGCAGTATTAGATATGGCAAGTACCCGACCGGTATCGAACAACGTCGCTACCATGAAGATGGCCAGCACGGCAAGAAATGATATATATTTATTGAATCGCATCAATTGACCTCTGAATATCTGCTTTTATTTCTTCTGGGCTTAACTCTCCTGCGCCGAACACGCTGTCATCGAAAGACAAAACCTCGTTATAAAGTTCCAGCGCCTTATCGGAACTTCCTGCTTCTGCGTATAGGCCCGCTGCTTGTAATGCTCGTGAGTAGTTTGCGTTTTTGTCAGCAACATATTGCTGCTCTAACTGACTCGCCACTGTATTGGCTTTATCACTAAAACTGCCATCATTTGACACTCGAGCTATCCGCATCTCAACAAATGCAAGCTCAAGTTGATCCGCAGCATTTGTCTCATTGTACTCTTTGGCCTTGACGACAACTCTAGTCGCAGATTCATGATCTCCCTCTTCTAAATAATCTTGAGCAATACCTAGGTAATACCGGAAACGCCCTGCATCATCAACACCGTCATCGATTGCTGCATTTTCGAGTAACGAAGCGTCAGCAAACCCGGCAAAGCTAGTATCATTGGGCAGTGTCAGACCGTCTTGATTTGATCCGTTAGATGAAGTATTGTCCCCTGAATCTGCATCATCTTGGCTAAAAGTATAACCCAGCCATGATACCGCCAACACAAGGACAGCTACACCAAAAACAATACCAATCTTCCGGGCGCTCCACTTTCTACTTGTACGATCAATCACCTGTCTGGAGCCACTCGCTTTTTTATTCGAAATACCCAGCATTACAAAATCTCGGCCACACTTCTACCATACATAAGCTTTATTATACACCTATAGCGCGCCTGCGCCATACAACTTTTTTGTATTTTCGGCAGACCAATATTTGTATTTTACCACCCCAACCTCACCGCCTCTGCTAAACTGTAATATATGAGTAAAAAAGTTAAAAGATTATACGCACAATTTAAACCTAGCCACTATGATATCGCGCTAGCACTTAGCCAGGATAAAAAATCATTCAAGGGCAGTGTCACGATCACCGGCACAAAAGTCGGTCGGCCCTCAGAAAGACTGACCCTGCACCAAAAAGCCCTGAAGATAACCAATCCAAAAATAGTTTTTACAGATAAGAAAAAGCAAGTAAGCGAAATTCCTGTCACTAGAGTCAATTTGCAAAAATCCTACGACGAAGTTCGCCTGCACAGCGATCAGACCCTCTACCCAGGCGAGTACACGATATCTATGGATTTTGAGGGACCAATCACTAAAAACATGGACGGCGTTTATCCAGCTTTTTTTGAAGATGATGGTGTAAAAAAAGAATTAGTCGCCACTCAATTTGAGAGCCACCACGCCCGCGAAGCCTTTCCGTGTGTTGACGAGCCTGAGGCCAAAGCAACTTTTCAGCTGACGCTGTCACATCCTAAAGACGAAATTGCCCTGAGCAACACCTTGCCAGAGAATGAAACAGCTTCTGGCAACGTAGCTACAACCAAGTTCGGTGCCACACCCATAATGAGCACTTACTTGCTGGCATTCGTAGTCGGCGAGCTAGAAAGCCGGGAAGCCAAATCAAAGAGCGGTGTAACTGTCCGAACTTTTGCCACTAAAAACCAGATTGAACATACAGCCTTTGCACTCGAAGAAGCCGTCGCCTATATGGATTTTTACGAGGAATACTACGACATCCCGTTCCCTCTAGAAAAATGCGATTTCGTGGCCCTACCAGACTTTGCTAGTGGCGCTATGGAGAATTGGGGGCTCATAACTTTCCGCGAACAGGGCCTTTTGCTAGACGACAAGCTGACTTCATTGAGCACCAAACAGTATGTGTCACTGGTAGTAGCTCACGAGCTAACCCACCAGTGGTTTGGTAACCTAGTCACCATGAGGTGGTGGACCGACCTATGGCTGAATGAGGGCTTCGCTAGTTGGATGGAGTACCTGGCCGTTGATAAGCGTCACCCAGACTGGCACTTTTGGACACAATTTTCTGTTGATGAGCAGCAACTTGCGCTAAAAATGGATGCCCTAGAACACACCCACCCGATTGAAGTCGAGGTCAACCATCCTGACGAAATCCGCAGCATATTTGACGCCATAAGCTACCAAAAAGGTGCCAGCATGATCCATATGTTACATGACCACCTAGGTGCCGAGACATTTAGGGATGGCTTGCGGCATTACCTAAAAACCTACGCCTATAAGAACACCGACACCGTTGATCTGTGGCAAGCCCTAGAAGACGTTGCCAAAAGACCTGTGAAAGATTTCATGCACGCCTGGACCTCTCAGGGTGGCTTTCCGCTGTTAAGCGTTAGTATGCAGGGCGATCATCTGAAGATAAGCCAGAGTAAATTTGTTACTAATCCTCTTTCAACTAGCCGAAATGATGAAGCCTTGTGGCCAATACCTCTGCTAGCAGACAATCTAGAAAAACCCATCGTTAGCAAGCAAAATAACAATGTAGTACTCACAGACAATAAAACCGCCCCAATTAAGCTAAACAGTGGCAAAACCGGGTTTTACCGAGTCGATTACTCTCCTGAGATGCAGAAAGCCCAACTTGCCGCATTAAAAAACGGCGGCCTATCCGACGTAGATCGAATGGGGTTGCTGTCCGATGGGCTTGAGGTGACACGCGCAGGCTATCAGTCCGTTAGCGAATTCTTAGACCTGCTAGAGAACTACAGAGCCGAGGATACATTGCCGGTATGGGAAATTATTGCCTCTGGCGTTGATGCGATTAGGCACACCCTGTCAATTGACGACCAAGACGACACATTGCGTGATGCTATGAAACCGTTTGTACAGAAACTTGTCAGCCCTCAACTAGCAAAACTAGGCCTAAGTCAGAAACCTAGCGAGCCGCACCTCGATACATTGCTACGACCAATAATTGTCGGCCTAGCGGCTGGTGCTGAAGACGAAAAAGTAGAGAAAGCGCTCTTAGCTATGTACCAGGCGAAAATTGACAGTGACACAGCCGTTGATCCGGACTTACGTGGCACAATATATTCTGTTGCAGCCAAAAAAGGTGGCCAAAAACAATACGACGAACTGTTGAAACTCTACAAAGACACAGACTCAAGTGACGAAAAACTTTCTATAACGGCCGCTATGACCAGTTTTGAGCAGCCCGAACTACACCAAAAAGTTTTAGACTTGCTCAAGGGTGAAGAGATAAAACTCCAGGATGTACCATATTGGATTGTCTACAGTCTAATGAACCGCCATTCACGAGCGCTAGCTTGGGCCTGGATGAAAGATAACTGGCCTTGGATGAAAAAGACTATGGGCACAGATTTGAGCTTTGCGCGCTATCCAGTGTATGCTGCTAGGAATTTTGCAGACGAAAAATTCTTAAGCGATTACCAAGAATTTTTCAGCGCCAACATGGAACCGATAATAAAAAGGACCTACGACCAGGGCGTCGAAATAATCCAAACCAACTCCGAGTGGCGCAAACGTGACGCCCAATCCGCCTTAAAATGGTTTTCTGACAAGCACTAGAAAACGCCCACACCAGAAAGCGCTTTCACCTAAACAATTTCTAACAGCTCAATCTGTCCGTCGACATTGACCGATGCCACCTGCAACTGGACCTCACCTTTCCAGTCGTTTTTGCTAATCCACATTTCGGCCGCAAATTTCATTTGCTTGAGCTTTTTTGGTGTAATGTAGTCCAGCCCATCACCCCATTTGTCAGACGAGCGAAACTTTACTTCTGTAAAGTAAACAATCTTTTTGCGGGTGCTGACAATGTCTATTTCACACCAACGAGTACGCCAGTTCTTGGCATCAATCTTGTGCTTTTGACTCTCTAGCATCTGTGCAACCTGTTCTTCTGCCTTTCTGCCAGCATCAGTCGTACTCATTTATCAGATAGCTCACTGACTGGTTTGAACGACTGTCTGTGTAGTCTATTTGCGCCAAGCTTGGCCAACGCCTTACTGTGCTGCTTAGTCCCGTAACCTACGTGTTTTTCAAATCCATAGCCTGGAAAATCCTGAGCGTATTCCGCCATCAACCTATCTCGCAGCACCTTGGCCACTACCGAAGCAGCCGATACAATCGGAATTTTGTCGTCAGCTTTAACCATGGTCTTGACATTAGAATAACTAGCCTCACTCAAAAAGTTAACGGTACCGTCAATTATTATCTGGTCGTCTGGCTTAACGTCGAGCTGGAAAACCGCCAGCATAGTCGCGCTTTTCAGTGACCTACTTAAACCCAAGCTATCTATCATGTCTGCCGACACCCAACCTTCACCAATCTCGCAGGCTTCTAGTATCTGCGGGTACAGGTCCTCTCTTTTTCGTTTATCCAATTTTTTAGAATCGGCCAGACCCTTTGGCAGCTTCTTGCCAGGCTTCAAACAGGCCGCAACCACCAAAAGCGGTCCTGCCCAAGCACCCCTACCTACCTCATCAATCCCTATCATTGTTCTAATTATACATAAGCACCGCACACTAAAACGTATGAAGCGGCTAACAAGCCTTGGGAAATGGCGACAGACATATTGCTGGAAAAAGCCCAAAAACACCGCAAAGAGACCAAACTCGACTATCAAAAAACTGTAATCGAGGCACACTAAATCTTATTTAAATAAGATTTAAATAAGATTTCTTCTTGCCACAAGAAGAGCTCGTTAACGAAAGACCCTGCTACCCGCCCCAGGTCCGCTTTAACATCTTTAGCGCAAATTAAAAAAGTCGCATTTGACTGCGACCTTTTTAAAAGAGTGCTAGGCAAAACTGCTCTACTTACTCTGACTTAGCCTCTGCTTCATTTGCCTTGTGAGCGTCAATGACTGCTTGAGCCTTGGCGTCTTCTTTAGCCTTTTCTTCAGCATCTTTAGCCGCCTTCTTGGCATGCTCAGCTTCTTTTTCAATCTTAATTTCAGCTTCAGCCTTTTCTGCTTCTGCATCAACGACGCTATTTACAGCGTTACGGTCAAAGTCAACACCACTCAAACGAGCTGCCTTACCACGAAGATTTCGCATGTAAGCTAGGTAGTTCCTACGAACTTTTCCGCGCTTAGTAACTTCTACTTTAGTTACTAGTGGGCTATGCAATAAGTAGCTTTTCTCAACACCAAGACCGCCAGTTTGCCTACGCACCAATATTGACGCCGTGTGGCTACTACGGTTGCTGACTCGTATCACCAAGCCTTCGAACACCTGGACACGTTCTTTGCTGCCTTCTTTAATCTTTTGGTGAACACGCACTGTGTCACCGCTTTTCACATTAACAACAGCTGATTTTTTATAGCTATCTGCAACATCTTTAACAATTGAATTCATCTGTAACTTCTCTCACCTATAGGTTATTTCCAAGAATTATAACACTTTAAACCCACAAAATAAACCCCTAAATGTAGTGGACGAAACTTTAAGCAAACGCTTCAATGTACGCTATACTTGGACTCATGGACATAAATGAACAAGCCCTTGAGCTACACAAAAAACTAAAAGGTAAGATACATATCTCTTTACGCGGCGATGTAACGCCAGAAACATTAAATTTATTCTACTCTCCGGGCGTCGGAGAAGCATCAAAATACGCACAAAACGACAAAGACAGGCTGGCCGAGGTAGCCTGGACCAACAACCTAGTCGCCGTGGTGTCTGATGGGTCGTCAGTGCTTGGGCTGGGAGATATCGGTCCCGAAGGCGCCATGCCAGTCATGGAAGGCAAAGCTATGCTCTTCAAACATTTTGCCGATATTGACGCCGTTCCAATAGTCCTAGATGTACACACAGCAGATGAAATAGTGGCGGCTGTTAAAGCCATCGCTCCTAGCTTTGGTGGAATTAACCTGGAAGACATTGCGGCACCAAAAAGTTTTGAAATAGAAGACAGACTGAAGGCAGAGCTAGATATCCCCGTGATGCATGACGACCAACACGGCACAGCCATCGTGGTGCTGGCTGGTCTAATAAACTCTGCTAAGGTCAGAGGTAAAGATCTAGCAGACAGTAAAGTAGTAATAGTTGGTGCGGGTGCAGCTGGAGTAGCTGTAGCGAGACTAATCTATGAATACGCTTCCCCAGAAATAGTTGTCGTTGACAGTAAAGGAATTCTGCAGCCGTCCAGGAACGACCTGACCAAAGAAAAAGTTCTATTGATGAGCTACAGCAGCAACTATCCACCCGGAGATCTACAAACAGCTATGAAGGACGCTGATATAGTAATCGGCCTAAGCCGAGGCGGACTCCTAACCCCAGAGATAATCAAGGTCATGGCTCCAGACCCGGTAGTATTCGCCCTAGCAAATCCAGACCCAGAGATATTACCGGATGACGCTAAAAAAGCTGGTGCCCTAATTGTCGCTACTGGGCGCAGTGACTTCCCGAATCAAGTCAACAACTCCTTAGGATTTCCAGGTATTTTCCGCGGAGCGCTCGACAATGGAGTGAAGCGAATAACTGATGAGCATAAGCTGGCCGCAGCCAACGCTCTAGCCGACCTAGTCCAAGAACCAACTGCTGACAAGATTATTCCAAACCCCTTTGACCCCGGCGTCGTAGAAACCGTCGCCAATGCTATAAGATAGTCTGGCTATCAAAGCCTAGCCCAGGACTCTAAATATTTCCTCGTAAGTTGTATCCCCTTGCAAAGCCCTTAACACGCCGTCTTGTTTCATGGTCAGCATGCCACCCTTAATCGCTTCTGCCTCTATGACCTCAGTAGACAGCTCGTGCGCTGGCCTTGACAACAGCTTTACCATATCTGGAGTCATAGTTAGCAGCTCTCGAATTGCAAATTGGCCTTCGTAGCCAAAGGGATTCTGATCAGTCGGCGTTGGTTTGTATAGCTTAGCCTGCGGCAAAAACGACAAATCTACATCGGCCGTTATAGACTGCACAATTGACTCTAGATACTGTTCCAGCTCAGCAGTTGGCTCGATTTGCTGTTTGGTTTTATCGTCCAGGCGACGCACCAGTCGCTGCGACTGAATCAGACGTATTGTGCTGGCGTACAACGGGTTTTCCCCGATAGCATCAAGTAGCCTGGTGATGGCAGCGGCGGCAGAACTAGCGTGATAAGTACTTAAGACCAAATGCCCGGTCAGAGCGGCCTGCAGAGCAGTTTTAGCGGTGTCGTTATCACGAATCTCGCCGACCATTATCACATCTGGGTCTAGCCTCAGCACCGAGCGTAATCCATCTGCAAAACTCGAACCTTTGCGGCTCTTAATCGGGATCTGTGTTATGCCTTCTATTTGATATTCGACCGGATCTTCGAGGGTTATGATCTTGCGCTCGTCAGTATTTAGCTCGTTTATAATGCTGTAAAGCGTTGTGGACTTACCCGAACCAGTTGGTCCGACAATCATCACTAGGCCCGAAGGTCTGGCTATAATGTCGCGCATCACTTCATCCTGACTTCTGTTTAGCCCGAGGCGACTCAAGCGAAGCATGTCTTTCCGAAAGTTAAACAGCCTCAAAACCGCGTCGGTTCCGTTGACCGCAGGCACGGCCTCAACACGCAAGTTGACCGTTACGTCCTCGCCGGTTGCTAGCTTGAACGAGCGATTTATTTGGCCGGTCTGAGCCTCGTCGGCAGACGTACTAATGTTAGAAGCACTGGCTAGCACTGAGATCAGTTGATGGTACCTATCAGAGTTTATCTCAGCTATTAAATGCAGGACCCCATCAACCCTAAACCTGATGCGCGCACCTTCGTGTTTAGTCTCTAGGTGAATATCACTTGAGCCTAAACGGAAAGCCTGTTGAACCAAAAAAGCCAACATGTCATCTGGACGAACTTCGAGTAGTGTTTGAGAAATCTGCGCTATCGACTGGAGATTAGACTTCACACTAATAGATATATCTTGGTATTCAATTTTCTTTGGCGGATCATACAGGTGTAAATATTCGTTAAATCCGACATCACTAATGATAGAAAAAGTCACTTTTTGATCGATAAAGTGATCGCGCAACTTCTTCATCGTATTCTGCGACGTGACGGTTGTAATTCCAAAATTTATAGTCCGCTGGTCGGCAGTCAGCGGTATGATCTTCATCTGTTCGATTTCTGGAACCGTGAATATTTCTTTGTAGAGTACCTTGTTCTCTATCTTAGAGGTGTCAACATAGGGCATACTCAACACACGCGCCCTGCGCATGGTTGACTGTTCTTCTTCGGTTCTCGCGTCTAAAGCCATATACCGTTATATTTAAGCATAAGAGTAACAAATAATGAACAATAACCGGATTTTTCTGCCATGTCTGTATTAATCCCTTAAACCAAGTCACTTAATAAAGTCACTACAGAACCACGCCAGACGACTGCGAAAGATACACCGCCAAGGCTGCGTACACTACGACTACCAAGTCCAACAAAGGATGGTGAGCTACAAAATACTCGCCCTTTAGCAAGAATCTCTTGGTTAGCACAGCATGCTTGAGAAGCCACGCCCCGACGACAGTAAATGCCGATATGCTCAAAACCAGAGCGCTCCACGGCGCGCTTCCTTTAGTCAAATTCTGCAAGCGAGTAATATTAGTAGACTCCATGTCATCAGGAACTGGAGTATCCGATGTAACAGGCTGGTTAATCCTTGAAGCTGGGAATGGCTCAGGCTCTGGCTCGGGTTCCGGTGCTGGTTCGGGCTCGGGCTCGGGTTCCGGTGCCGCTGCTAACACCGGAGTAACCGTTGGCTGCGCTGTTGAAGTTGTTGGTGGAGGAGTATAGACCAGCGGCTTAGCATAGTGCGCCACAACAACCGTTTCCTGGCCTGTGGCAATGAAATTATCGCTATTGGCAAAACCAAATCCCACCTCTGTGTATACAGTATCTAGGACGTTTGCTCTATGACTTGGGCTGTTCATCCAACCGATAACCGTTGAATTACTAGTTCCAAACCCGTACGCCAAGTTCTCGCCAGCCTTTTTGTAGACATATCCAGCAGAATCAAAGAAAACCCACGGCTCTTGGCCGCCCGGCGAAGTATGCGCCCAGTAATCCAAAGCTACCATATCATTTGCCTTAGCTTGCGCTGACGAATTCAACAACGAATTTATAGCAAGCGGGCCCAGGCCATTACTAGCCCGTTGCTGGTTGGTAAAACTAAGGAGCCCAGAGACGCTCATCTCCGTTGAATAGGCTAGGGTAGATGGGCTGCTAGCTTTCTGGTTTGGGTTAACGCCACCAAAAATCATACCAGCAATAACAACAGCAATTACCGGCAGATACGGCCAGTACACTTTGGCAAAATGCTTAGGATGCTGGTTTTTAGCCCTTTTTAAGGCTTTTGAGCTTTTTTTGGCTGTTTTTCTTTTGGTCGTTGGCATATCTGTTGATTTAACCTTTAGCTATATAATACCACGCATTGACGTGCAATTACGACAGCTGATATAGTGCAATCGCCCCGGCAACCGATACGTTCAAGGATTCTTTCTGGCCTTTCATAGGAATTTCATAAATTTCGTCGCACAGCTTAAGCTCTACTGGGTCCAAGCCTTCTCTTTCACGACCCACGACCAAAGCAACAGAACCCTCAGGGTTCAAAGTTTTAATAGATTTGCTGCCCTCAGCCTGTTCAATCGCCACCAATCTAACATTTTCTTTTTTCAAGATATTTTGGCACTCCAGCAATGTATCAGCATGTCGCCACTTAACTGTTTGTTCGGCGCCAAGTGCCGTTTTTTCTATCTCTTTTTGGGCTCTTTTTGCCACATACGGCAATCTTGGATCGTCGTCATACTCAGGTCTAGGCGAAATTCCAACCAAAAACAACTCTGCTCCAAAGCCATCACACGTTCTAAACAACGACCCCACGTTATGAGCGCTCCTGACATCGACAGCAACCAATATTACGCGTTTACTCATTTTGACTACTCACACTTCACATTACTTGATCCAAATAGCGACACTAGCTTACTGACACTCTCGCTCTCATCAGTAGATTTGTCAGGAATACGGATAGCCTGCTTGGAGCTCGATCCACCAACCACCAAGACGACTTCCACGTCGCCTGGATTATTGGTAACGTGACGCTTCAGCGACTCTAATTTGGAGGAATCACTGGTGTCTGGCATGCGGATGTATATGCGTTTTGGCTTTTTGGATTCTTTGTCCGCAGCACTAGACTTGGATTTTGCCTTCTGTTTAGATATTTCTTTGATCGGTTTTTTCCCTGCGACGTAACCAAGTGCCTCTTCGTGCGGAATTTCTCTAGCTGTTGCAACGTTGATCTTAACCTCATCGACTATGTTGCCGTCCCTGTCGGTTGCATTAACTTTGCCTTCTATGACCAAGACCTTATCGACCTGCCACAACCACGTTGTCTCCTCATAAACCCTTGGGAACAGTATTAATTCTATATCGCCAGTTTTATCAGCCAATTTAACAAACGCCATTGCCTGTCCATTCTTGGTTTGAATAACTCTTGAGCTAACCACTAGGCCACCTATTTTAGCTTTTTTGCCTTCGTGCTTAGAAGTTATAGTATTGATGCCGTGGGTCTGCTCGCTCAAAATAGCATCGTAGGCCTTCAGCGGATGCTCTGACAAATACAGTCCCATTAACTCACGCTCCCAGACCAAGTAATCCTTCACTATATAAGTTGTATCTTCTGGCCCCAGCACCAGCTGTGATTCCACGGCAACGTTCTCAGAAGCCTCGCCAAATAAATCTGTCTGGCCGCTATCCTGTTCTTTTTGCTTCTTTTGCGAGAAAGCCAACAGAGCTTCAATATTGTTAAGCAGCTGTGAGCGACTAGCAAACCTATCGAACCCACCAGTTTTTACCAGACTTTCAATAGTTTTTTTGTTAACTGTGCGCGAGCTAACTCTAGTTAAAAAGTCTTCCAAAGACAGAAACGGTCCGTCGCTTCTGGCTCTCAAAATCTCTTCAACCGCACCGACACCGACGTTCTTGATAGCAGCCATACCAAAACGGATCTGGTCCTTGCCAGGCACAGCGGCAAATTCCACAAAAGATTCATTGACGTCCGGTGGTAAAACCTGAATACCCATAGCACTACACTCACTCATTTCAATCGTCAGCCTATCAGTATCGTCAAAGTCACTGGTCATCAACGCCGCCATAAAGGCCACTGGATAGTTAGCTTTCAGATAGGCTGTCTGGTAAGCAATCAAGCCATAACAAGCCGAGTGAGACTTGTTAAATGCGTAGTCGGCAAACCCTAGCAGATCTTTCCAGAATTTTTCCATCACGTCTTTTGGCACGCCGCTATGCGTTTCGCCACCCTCGATGAATTGTTTCTTCATTTTAGCCATGACGTCACGCTTCTTTTTACCAATCGCTTTTCTCAGAGTGTCGGCATCACCACCAGAAAAACCACAAACATCCTTAGAGATGCGCATAACCTGCTCTTGGTAAACCAAAACTCCAAAGGTTGGCTCTAATGCAGCTCTAAATTTTTCATGAGCATAGGCGACTGATTCCTGTCCATTTTTTCGTTTTACAAAACTGTCAGTCAGACCAGCCGTCAATGGACCCGGCCGATACAACGCACACATCGCCACAATGTCGTTAAACTCTGTCGGTTGCAGCTCTTTTAAGTAGCGCTTCATGCCTGATGACTCCAACTGAAAAACGCCAGTCGTATCACCATGTCGCAACATTTCGTATGTTTTTTCATCGTCAATTGGGATATCTTCAATTTTTATGTTTTTTTTATAAACTTTCTTGATAATACGCAGTGCGTTGTTGATGACCGTAAGGTTTGAAAGACCCAGAAAGTCCATCTTTAGCAAGCCCAGTTCTTCAACTGGGTTCATGGGGTACTGAGTGGAAATAACTCCTTTTTGGGCCTTTTCTAACGGCACAAACTTCACGATATCGTCTGGAGCAATCACTACACCAGCCGCATGGACTCCATGGCTGCGAATAGTTCCTTCCAGCCTTACCGCCAGATCAAAAACCTTAGTAGCGACCGGATTGTTTTCATATTCTTTCTTTAACTCAGCATCGTCTTTTATCGAAACCGCCAAAGGAATGTGTCTACCCTGAATTGGTTGCGGAATCATCTTGGCAAACCTGTCAGCTTCACCATAAGGAACTCGCAAAACTCGTGATACATCCCGGACAGCATTGCGCGCTGCCATGCGACCAAAAGTCACAATATTTGCAACTCGATTTTCGCCGTATTTCTCAACACAATACTGAATAACCTCGTCACGGCGCGTATCCTGAATGTCAATATCAACATCGGGCATACTGATGCGGTCAGGGTTTAAAAACCTTTCGAACAGCAAATCATACTGCAGTGGGTCTAGCTCGGTTATCTTAAGCGCGTAGGCAATTATCGAACCGGCTGCGCTACCACGACCTGGACCAAACACGATCCCTTGCTCCTTGCCCCAGTTCATGAAATCAGCAATGATCAAGAAGTAACCGTTAAAACCCATTTGATCGATTATGTTTAGCTCAAATTCAGCCCGCTCTAGAACTTCCTTAGATAGCTTTTTTTTAACGTCAACTACTGACATATCCAAACTATCTTTTTCTTTTACACTGCCGTAGCGTACAGCCAAACCTTGGTAAACTGTTTCGTCTAGATAGGCTTTCTCTGTCACGCCTTTAGGCAACGGGAACTTCGGTATCAATATCTTTCCCAACTCAAGAGTGATACTGCAACGATCTGCGATTTTTTTGGTATTGGACACGGCTTGCGGCAGAGTATCTTTCCAGCGCTCAATAACATCTTTTGGATCTGCAATGTGCAACTCAAAGTCTTTCAAGCTCATCCTGCGTTCTTCGTCCAGAAACGAACCAGTCTGAACGCACAGCAAAATTTCGTGGGCCTCTTGATCTTCGTGCAAACGATAATGTGCGTCCATTGTCACAGCCGCCTCAATATCCAACTCCTTAGCCAGCTTCATCAAACCTTTGTTGACAGTGACTTGCTCAGCCCATGCTGACGGATGATCGGGGTGTCCATGATCTTGCAATTCGATATAGTATCTATCGCCAAAAACTTTTTTGTACCAAGAAGCCAACTCTTTAGCCTGATCATACTGGTCACGCCTGATGGCATCGCCAACTTCACCGCCGATACAACCAGATAACACTATCAATCCCTCGTTGTATTTCTCTAGCAAATCATGGTCGATTCTTGGTTTGTAATAATAACCTTCCAGATTAGCGATGGTGCTCAACTGCATCAGATTCTGGTAGCCAACGTTGTTCATCGCCAGCAAAATCAGGTGATAATTTTGCTTATCTTTGCCAGGCTCTTTTTGGTCATGGTTACGGGCGGCAATATAAGTTTCCATGCCAATAATCGGTTTTATACCTCGGGCATTGGCTTCTTTATACAGCTCAATGGCGCCAGACATCGTCCCATGATCAGTAATCGCCACAGCTTCCATGCCCAGTTCCTTGACACGCTCAACCATTGGCACAACTTTTTGCAACCCATCAAGCAAGCTGTAGTGGGTGTGGTTATGAAGCGCCACATAATCTGACGGTTTCAATCCGCTCTTTTCTTTCCCCATAGCAATATTATACCTCAAACACTCTGGTCATATGATGTCCAAGATGTTTAATCCAGCCGGGTGGTCTGACGGCTAGATAAGTTATCGTTTATTAGATCTAGCGCTGGGCCAAGCAATGGAATTTGGCCTAATAGTGCCGTAATCCATAGCAAAATTGCTAAAACTAAAGTAGCTCCAATTGCTCCACCTAAACCGCCCCAAATGCCGTTCCAAAAGGCAATTTTGTATAGTTTTCTTTGGTTTTTAGTCCCGCTCTGACCAACTGCGAACAACAGTCGACCCAGTTTTTCATAATCAGGTTGCTTCTGACCACTCACCGCTTTATGAGCTTGGGTATCTTTACTAACTGGTCGAGGCTGACTCGAATCGTGTGCTTGCCTAGTGGCGCCAAGTTTCAAGAGCCTACTTTTACCACCCGAATTCTGCATATCACTTCTTCAGGAAAGCCTTGACTGACTCTCGTGCTTCTTTCATCTGTTTTATAGCTTTGTCTAGCTCTTTATCAGAAGCTTTGCCTTCTTTGAAAGATTTCGCAACAGTCTTAACATTGGTTGCATGATGCTTGAAATCACTAGCGTACTTTTTGGCAGTTTCGCTAGTTTTGCCACTGGCATCTTTAGCTTTCTTCTCAACTTTTTCTATCAAATCTTTGGCTTCTTTTTGCAGTTTTTCAATCTCTTCATGAGCTTTTTCATTAGCTTTAACGGCTGTGTCTTTGATATCTTTACGAGTTTCTTTGCCACTTTTTGGCGCAAACAAAATACCAGTTATTACTCCAGCTACTGCTCCGATTGCTGCTCCGATTGCTAGGCCTTTACCTTCTTTTTTATCCATTACTTTTTTGCTCCTTTGAATGCTTTTGTTACTTGTTTGATTATTGAGCCCACGGCTGTAGCCCTACCTACAGTTTTAAGCTGTGATGTAAACGCTTCAACGTTTTCAGCGGCTTGCTGAGCGGTGTCGCTAGCTGTTTTAACTTTTTTTAGAACCTTGACTAGCAAAATGCCAACCGAAATCCAAACCAGTATAGAGACCAGCAACGCAACGCTCAAAATTACTAAAAGAATATCATATGAATCCATAATTAACAGTATATATGATCTTAGCGCTTTTCTTTAATTCTTATCAAGTTGTCTGACTTTTTCTTGCAAAAACTTAGCAAAGCCTGGGCCAAGATTTGGATCCTCTAGAGCCATATTAACAACTGTTTGCAGATAAACCTCCGGGTTGCCGGTGTCGTGATAGGCGTTGCGGACAATCAGCCCATAGACGTTCTCGCCTTTATCCACCAGAGAAGCTACTGCATCAGATATTTCTATTTCCCCTCTAGGACTAGGCTCTTGTTTTTCCAAAATGGGGAAAATATCTGGGGTCAAAAGGTAGCCACTGGCAACGGCTAGATTCGAAGGTGCATCTTCTGTGGCTGGCTTTTCTACTAGGCCTTTTATCTTTACGATGTCATCAGAAACCTTTGAGGCAACGTCAGCAATCCCGTAAGAACTAATTTCACTTTTTTCGACCTCACGCAGGGCCACAACTGCCTTAGCATTTGTTTCGTTGTAGGCTTCAATCAGCTGAGTTGCAACCGACTTTTCACCAGTAAAGAAATCATCAGCAAACAGATAAATGAAAGGTTCATCACCAATGATGTGGGCTGCATTTAATATCGGGCGAGCGTTTCCGACTGGTTCGCCTTTTTGACGTACGTATATAAAATTCGCCATCTCGCCAATCGCTTCTAACTGCTCTGCCCTGCCACCTTTGTCCTTTTTTCGCAGCGCATCTTCTAACTCCAAACTACGATCAAAATGATCTTCGATTGCCCGTTTAGTAGGGCCAGTGACTATGACTATGTCTTCAATGCCGGCTTCAACAAGTCCCTCTACAACCAGCTGGATAACTGGCTTATCGACTATTGGCAACATTTCTTTTGGCATAGCCTTGGTTTGCGGCAGAAACCTTGTACCCATTCCGGCTGCTGCAATAACGGCTTTTCTAACTTTTTTCATAAACCCCTTTTCGTTTAGTATTAGCGGTAATAATCTCGATCAACTAATAATGTTTTACTATTATAAAGCCACAAACACAACTTATCCAGAAGAAAGCGCCTGAGGGAAGTATTCCAACACAAGCCTATACACTTTCAGCAACGAACTTGCGGCAGCGCTATAATCACCGTCTAGCGCTTGCGCGGAGGCAACAGAAGCAAACTCAACACACCCAGGATTCATAAAACCCAACCCTACTGTAAACTCAATACTAGGTGTGCTAAGCCCTGGCTGCTCGTCTGTGGAATCATCTACGCCAAGTACATTCAAAATCAGACCACCTAAAGAGCCCTCGTCCTCCTTGTTACATAACCCCAGTTCGACATAAGAGTCCCCATTTTGCTTGAGTAGATAACAGAGCGTAAGCTCTGTTATCCTTTGTTTGTAACAACAAAACAAACAAAAAGGAGACACATATATGGAACTGGTAGCTCTA
>Ga0316190_10000356_pt1 | contig 31593 bp, 27 predicted proteins | sample Eddworburrow2_MG_FD_204929 | JGI IMG/M metagenome (GOLD analysis project Ga0316190, IMG submission 204929) | Coastal sediment microbial communities from Maine, United States - Eddy worm burrow 2 | ecosystem: Environmental > Aquatic > Marine > Coastal > Sediment | place: USA: Maine | collected... | reverse complement strand
TGGGGTGCAGGGCTAATTGAAATCAATGGGGGTTATATGATTAACGTAATGCTGGTAGATGATCATGATCTGGTGCGTAAGGGCATACGACGGTTGCTGGATGATACGAGTGGTATCAAGGTGATTGCAGAGGCGCCTGATGGCGAGCAGGCAATCAGGCAGATACGTAAAAAAAGACCCGATGTTATCCTGATGGACATCAGTATGCCGGGCATTGGCGGTCTGGAAGCAACCCGAAAAATCACCCGGGTGTCACCGGACATGAAGGTCATCGCAGTGTCCATTCACGATGATGACCCGTTTCCGGCACGTTTGCTGGAGGCCGGTGCTGCTGGCTATATTACCAAGGGCTGTGATGTTAATGAGATTATTGAGGCGATCCAGTCAGTGTATGCGGGCAATCAGTATTTAACTCCGAATGTGGCACAGAAACTGGCCTTGTCACTCGTCAACAAGCACGGCAAGTCATTGATGGATGAGCTGACACAACGTGAAATCCAGGTCATGCTGATGGTGGTGAGGGGGGATTCGAACCGGGAAATTTCGGAGCAGCTCTGCCTGAGCCCGAAAACGACCAGTACCTACCGTGGACGTCTGTTCGAAAAGCTGGGTGTGGACAATGATGTTGAGCTCACGCGCTTTGCGATCAGGTATGGACTGATCAAGGAAAATATCGTTCATTGATGAGGCCCGCAAGCATTCTCCCGGCCGGTGGGCATTGGCCTGCCGGTCAGTACCAATCGTCAGTCGTTTCCGGTGATTTGAGACATACATCAGAGTAATGTCAGCACACTGTGGCATGATGGTGCCGGTTGTGCTATATATTCGCGATTCGCCTGAATACAAGATGAGTGCCGGGAGTGTGTAATGTCTGCTACAAGTAGTCGTGCGCCGGAGTTTCCAGCGGGCCTTGAGTGGTTCAACGTGAAGGACCCGGTCAGGTTAGCGGACCAGGCAGGCCGTCTCGTGCTGATTAATTTTGGCACGTTTTCATCCATTAATTGCCAGCATGTGCTTCAGGATCTCAGTGCACTGCAAAGAAGGTTCCGGAACGAACTGGTTATCATCAGTGTGCATTCACCCAAGTTCGCGGCCGAAAAGAAACGCTCACACGTGCAAAAGATAATCAACCGGTTCCATATAAGCCATCCGGTTGTGCACGACCCCGATCTGAAACTATGGAAGACGTATGGCACCCAGTTCTGGCCAACACAGGTCCTGCTGGATACTGAAGGCAATGTCCTGGGGGCAATAACAGGCGATGGAAAAAAATCGCAACTGGAACTGATTATTCAGTATCAACTCAGTCGCAGCAGTGACCAGCCGGGAACCCGGAAATTGTCTTTTCCGCTCCAGTCAGCGCGGGAAGCCCCCAATGTCCTGTCTTTCCCGGGAAGAATCGTTGCAACGCCGAGCAAGCTCTATATAGCTGACAGCGGGCACAACCGGATTCTGGTGGTGTCATCGGGGGGGCAGGCAGTGCGTCAATATGGCAGTGAATCCGCAGGCTTTATTGACGGCAATGGCTCGGCGGCTGCGTTTGATAATCCACAGGGGATGGTGCTGGCGGACGATTTTCTTTATGTCGCGGATACCGGCAATCATGCCATTCGGCGTATCCACACGCGCACCAATGATGTCGTAACGATTGCGGGTACGGGTAATGCCGGTACAGCTGCTGCCGTTGATATACCTGGTACCCCGTTAACCGTCAGCATGAGTTCACCGACTGATGTCGTCTTCAAGAACGGTAAACTGTACATCGCGATGGCGGGTTCACATCAGATCTGGCGGCTGTCACTGATTTCCAATACTGTCGAAGTGTTCGCAGGCAGTGGTTACGAAGATCTTCAGGACGGCCCCCCCGGCAGTGCCGCCTTCTCGCAGCCAAGTGGATTGACACTGCTGCAAAACCGATTGTATTGCGTCGATGCCGGTGCCTCGGCAGTACGGGAAATCGACATGGACAGCGGTATCGTCAACACCATTGTAGGTGCAGGTCTGTTTGAATTCGGTGACAAAGACGGGGCCGGGACTGTGGCGCGGCTCCAGTATCCCCTGGATATTGTGGCAGACCCGATCCACGAGATGCTCTGGGTGACAGATACATTCAATAATAAGATCAAGAGAGTAGGGGTGAGTACTCACTATGTCTCCAGCACGACGTGCGACCGGCGCCTGGATGAGCCCGGCGGGCTGGCGTTTCATGACGATACCCTATACATTGCCAACACCAATGCGCACGAAATACTGCGCCTGAACCCGAACAATGGACACGCTGAAGTACTGAATGTCTCAGAAGAGCTTGTTGAAATTTAACCCCGATTGCAGAGATTGTCCCCGACTTGCCGATTTTCTGGATCAGACCTCCCTCAAGTATCCCGGCTACCATGCGCGGCCGGTCGCACCCTTTGGAGATCGTGACGCACGCTTGCTGATCGTTGGGCTGGCACCGGGTATGCACGGTGCCAATGCCACTGGTCGTCCCTTTACCGGTGATTATGCCGGTATTCTGCTATACCAGACGCTCTATGATTATGGCTTCAGTAACCAGCCGGAATCTGTCTCCAGCGATGACGATTTACGACTGGACGGCTGCCGCATAACGAATGCTGTGAAGTGTCTGCCGCCACAAAACAAGCCGCAACTGGATGAAGTGAAGCACTGTAATCACTATTTACGAGCCGAACTGGGTGACTTGCAAGGTCCTGCAGTTGTGATGGCACTGGGAAAGATAGCACATGATGCTGTGTTACGAGCGTTGCAGTTGCGTTTGTCAGCCCACCCCTTCGGGCATGAGCACGTCCATCAGGTATCCGACGATTTCTGCCTGATTGATTCCTATCATTGCAGTCGCTACAACACTCAGACACGTCGTTTGACGACCGCTATGTTCGGTAATGTTTTCAAGCGTGCGAGGCAGATCCTGGATGGCAAGGAATCCTTAGTTAGCCTCTGATGGATGCCAAGCCGGTGCCCTTTGATTCCAGGGCGTTCCTGAAGACACTGACGACGCGCCCGGGCATCTACCGGATGCTGGATGGTGAAGGCAGTGTGCTCTATGTTGGCAAGGCCGGTAATCTCAAGAAACGGGTCTCGAGTTATTTCAGAAAGACCGGTCTGAATGCCAAGACACGCGTACTGGTCGACCAGATCATCGACGTTGAAGTCACGGTTACTGGCACGGAAGCCGAGGCGCTGCTGCTGGAAAGCAACCTGATCAAGCAGTACAGGCCGCGTTATAACGTGCTGCTGCGCGATGATAAAAGCTATCCCTATATCTACCTGTCGTCAGAGCAGGATTTTCCACGGCTATGTCTGCATCGCGGCGCACGGCGCAAGAAGGGGCGCTATTTCGGTCCCTTTCCGAGCGCCGGTTCTGTGCGGGAAAGCCTGCATTTGTTACAAAAACTGTTCAAGGTGCGTCAGTGCGAGGACAGTTTTTTTGCCAATCGCAGCCGGCCCTGCTTGCAATACCAGATAAAGCGCTGTACGGCACCCTGTGTTGGCCTGATTGACGTAGATCAGTATGCGGCTGACGTCTCACACACGGTTTTATTTCTTGAAGGCCGTAGCAGCCAGGTTATCGATGGGCTGGTTGCAGATATGGAAGTGGCGGCTGCGATACAGGATTACGAGCAGGCCGCCGTTTGTCGTGACCAGATCGTCAGTCTTCGCAGGGTTCAGGAGAAGCAATATATCAGCAATGAACGGGGGGATGCTGACATCGTGGCCTGTCTGACAGATAAAGGCAGTGCTTGTGTGCAGGTGTTTTATATTCGTGGCGGGCGCAATCTGGGTAACGCAGTATTTTTTCCGAAGATCCCGCTGGAGACCACGGCAGCCGCTGTGTTGTCGGCGTTTCTGCCACAGTATTATCTGGGAAAGGACGTACCGTCCGAGTTGCTCTTGAGTCATACGCTGGAGGATAGTGAGTTGCTCGCCGAGGTTTTAAGTACCCATGCCGGTCACCGTGTGGCATTGCACTCGAATGTGCGAGGAGATCGGGCCCAATGGATAAAGATGGCGCTGAGCAATGCCGGGCTTGCGCTGACGGCGCATATTAATACGCGCAAGGGCTTCATGGGACGATTGCAGTCGCTAACGGCAGCGCTGGGGCTGGATGATATGCCAGAGCGAATAGAATGTTTTGATATCAGCCATACCAGCGGCGAGTCCACGGTGGCTTCATGCGTTGTCTTTGGGCTGGAAGGCCCTTTGAAATCTGATTATCGCCGCTTTAATATCCGGGATATTCAGGCAGGTGATGATTACGGCGCTATGGAGCAGGCGTTGACGCGACGGTATACTCGCTTGAAGAAGGGTGAGGGCAAGCTGCCGGATTTACTGCTTATTGATGGCGGCAAGGGGCAGGTATCATCAGCCTGCAGGGCGCTCGAGGAATTGCAGATCACCGAGGTGCGTATCGTCGGGGTTGCCAAGGGGCCAGGCAGGAAACCGGGGCTGGAAACATTGCACATTCCTGGCCATGCGGATGCCTTGACGCTGACAGCCGAGTCACCGGCCTTGCACCTGATACAGCACGTCAGGGATGAGGCGCACCGGTTTGCGATTACCGGCCATCGGCAACGCCGCGCGAAGACCCGGAATACCTCGCCACTGGAGCATATACCCGGTGTTGGGCCGAAGCGGCGCCAGCAATTATTGCGGCAGCTGGGTGGGCTCAGGGAGGTTGCCAGGGCCGGTGTTGATGACCTGGCAAGGATCAAGGGGATTAATCACCGGCTCGCACAACAAATCTACGACGCGTTTCATGGTGAATAGGGTTAAAAATAAATGAGCTGGACGATACCGAATGTTCTGACGTTAATACGTATCATCTTGATACCGGTCCTGGTTATTGTCTTTTATATGCCGGGCCAATGGACGTACCAGCTCAGTGCGGCAATTTTCGGGCTGGCGGCGTTAACAGATCTGCTGGATGGCTATCTTGCGCGACGTTTGAATCAGACATCACCATTTGGTGCCTTTCTGGATCCGGTTGCCGACAAGCTCATGGTTGCCGTGGCGCTCGTATTGCTGGTGCAGGACAATCCTGCGCCGCTGTTTGCCATTCCCGCAGCAATAATTATCGGCCGGGAGATTGCGATTTCAGCACTGCGTGAGTGGATGGCGGAAATCGGCGCACGCACAAAGGTAGCGGTCTCCATTGTCGGCAAACTCAAGACCACCCTTCAGATGATTGCGATTTTGCTGCTACTCTACAAGATTCCACTGGGGGCGTTTCCCGCACACACTGTGGGCCTGGTGTTGCTCTATATCGCCGCAGCCCTGACATTGTGGTCGATGGTTGTGTATATGCATGCTGCCTGGCCCCTATTGTCCGGAAAAACAGAAAATTCGCCTGTGGATGGAGCTTGACAGGCCATGGCCAGTCTATAAAATGGCGGTTTGCAATCTGCGGGAATAGCTCAGCTGGTAGAGCACAACCTTGCCAAGGTTGGGGTCGCGAGTTCGAATCTCGTTTCCCGCTCCAAATTTGCGGTATCAGAACCCCGGTTAACTGCCGGGGTTTTTACTCTCAGGGCAGTGACGTGTTCCTGTGCCCAATGGCTGGGTGGCAGAGTGGTTATGCAGCGGCCTGCAAAGCCGTGGACGGCGGTTCGATTCCGCCCTCAGCCTCCATTTTCTTCTCTACTTCTATAATTTCCCACTGTAGAATTCCCTTGCGTTGTTTGGCCCGGGTGGCGAAATTGGTAGACGCAAGGGACTTAAAATCCCTCGGCTTTACGGCCGTGCCGGTTCGATTCCGGCCCCGGGCACCAATCTTTCTTTCGTTAACCGCTCATGATCCGTGGCCAGCGGTCATGTATGGCCTCTGCCAGGCCTTTAACCCCTTGTCCCTCTGGTCAGGTCGTACCAATGGCTGTGACCTTCGAGGTCTTTTCCCATAAAACTTTTGATGGGTCTTTATACCGCTACCGGGAACCAGTGGTTCCAGGGTCCTGTCCCTGGCACATATACCAGATACGCCGCCCCGGGTTGCCAAAACGTCGTGCCAAGATGCTGATGGGCAGTTTTTTTACCTCGCCGCAGGTGTGTACCCCGTATTCAGCCAGGAAGCGGCCGATGCCTTCTGCGATGCCACACAGCTCGGTCACGGGCACGTTACGCAAACGTTCTGCGGCCTCCCATGGTGGAACCACGGTGAGGCCATCCGGTTTATTCAGCTTGGCGGCAAACTTGGCGGTGGTCTTGTCACCACTGATGCCGACCGAGCACAGAATCCCTGAAGCCTCGAATACTTTTTGTTTTACCAGCCGGGCGATCTGCACGGGGGTACCCAGCAGGCGCTGGCAATGTGTGACATCCAGGAAGGCTTCATCCACAGAGAACACCTCAATATCCGGTGTAATGTCCTGTAGTGCTCCCATAATGGCGGTCGATGTTGCCGCATAACGTTCAGGATGCGCCGGACACTGGATCAGCTCCGGGCATAACTGGCGACCCTGCTTCAGACGCATACCGGTCTTGATGCCGTAGGCACGGGCCTCGTATGAGCAGGTGATGATGCAGCTGCCCTGCAGGCCATTGGTGATGGCGACCGGACGCCCCCGCCATTCGGCATGATCGCGTTGCTCAATAGAGGCAAAGAATGCGTTCATGTCCACCAGCGCAATGGCGCGACGCCAGGTTGCGGGCAGATGAGTAAGCGCTGTCATGACTATTTTCCTGAACGGGTGACTGTGGAATTATATACTGTAATTATATACAGCAGTATTCGCAAGAGTGATGTCCGGGATGCTTTAATCCGGGGGTTATAAATGCGCCGGGTATGAAACCTGCCATCCGCTGGATTTTAGCTAATGACATGAGTTGGCGGTAACGCTGCCTTTGCCGGTTCCACACCCGACACAGACCTTCGCGACTATCCTCCCAAAGATTCTTATGTAAGTGGTTCCAGCAATATTTTGGCCGGATTTGAACCTTTGTGACACTTCGAGGGATATACCTTTATCAACGTTAAGGAGTTTAAGTAAAAAAATACAACTAAAGTAACACCTAAACGCTCAGTTACGAGCAGGGAGAATGGCATGTTCACACGCAGAGAAACGCTCAAGCTCGCGGCATTGGGAGGGGCGGCCGCCTTATTTCCACTCAGTTATCAAAAACATCTAAAATTCGGGGTTAAACAGGCGTTTGCGAAAGACACGTTTCAAAGCCCTCCCGTTACACCCTTCATCGACCCCTTGCCATTACCGAGTGTGGTCGAAACTGTCGACCCCTTCGATGCACCGGAGTGGTCCGAGTACATCGAAATAGGTAAAACCAGTTTTTACAAGATCGTGGCAGAGGAACGCCTTGTGCAATTTCATTCGGAACTGCCGCCCACCGCCATCTGGGGGTACCGGCCGGCTTACGTCCCGCATGGAGAGTGGAACTTTGCCCTTGGACCTACCTTCAAAACGAATATCGGCCAGGACATCCATGGTGGGGCGGTGGTGCAGCATATCAACGACCTTCCTGCACACCACGAAGGCTTTGGTCATCCGGAGACAACCGTACACCTGCACGGCGGTCATCACCCGGCTCGTTCGGACGGTTTCCCGGGCAATATAGACGGCCAGCCAAACTTTCTGTTCGGACCGGGGGAGCACTATAACTACTGTTACCCGATGCTGGATGTCGGCTTCATTGACAATGTGGTGGATGCATCGGAACGCCCGTCCACCCTCTGGTATCACGATCACGCCGAGGATTTCACGGCCGCTAACGTCTACAAGGGACTGGCTGGTTTTCATCTGGTGTACGAAGACCCGCTCTCGACCTCGATCGAGCCGCTCGACACAGGGGATGAAACCAGTGAGCGCGGTCTGCACCTGCCAAGCGGGGCCTATGATATCCCGCTGGCGCTGCAAGACAAGACCTTCCTGGGCGACGGTTCGCTATTTTACAACCCCTTCGACCACGACGGTTTTCTCGGTGATAAATTTGTCGTCAACGGGGCAATCCAGCCATATTTCGAGGTCAAGCGGCGCAAGTACCGCTTCCGCTTCCTGAACGGCTCGAACGCCCGTTTCTACGAGGCATTTCTGATCAACGAGGATGGACGTTCTCAGCCCTTCGACATGATTGGTAACGAAGGCGGCCTGTTCGATCACACCCTGCGTGATCAGGAGACCTTTCTTTTAGGTCCGGCTGAACGCTATGAGATCGTGGTTGATTTTCGTCGTTTCAAGTCAGGCGATGTACTGTATTTCGAGGACCGCCTGGGACAGGACGATGGCCGCGGACCGGACGGCGATTTCGATGACATAAAAATGAACAAAAGCACCCGTTTCCTGCAGCTGAGAGTCGGTGAGGATACCGACGATCCAAGCGAGGTCCCTGATACACTACGGCCCTTCGAGCCTATATCCCCTGAAGAGCTGGCCTCGGCGACTGTAAAAACGTTTGCGTTGGAAAGAAGACAGGGGGCCTGGCAGATCAATCACCAGTTTTTCGACCGTAACAGTCCGATGACAGTGGCCGCACAGGGTGCACCGGAGATCTGGCGCCTGGTCAACAAATCGGGTGGCTGGTGGCACCCCATGCACGTTCATTCTGAACTCGGTCGGCTGATCCGGCGCAACGGAAAGTTACCGCCTCTGCACGAGCGTGACGGTATTGCCAAGAAGGATACCATTCTACTGGGGCCTAATGATGAAGTAGAGGTGTTCCTGCGCTTCCGCGACTATCCGGGTCCCTTTGTCTTTCACTGCCACAACCTTGAACACGAAGACATGTTTATGATGGGCAGGGTCGACATTGTATAAACAGGAGAGCAAGCCCATGAACTGGAACAGACGATCAATAGCAGCAGCGCTGGGTGTCGTGGCCGGTAGTACACTTCTCGGACGCAATTACACGAGCACCGGGGTTATTCCGTCAGGTAGTCGGGTAACACAGCCTTCAGTCCCTGAGGCGACCGCTAGCATTTATCGCGCGTACGATACAAAACTGACAAGCGTCCTGCAGCGGAACAGGGGTTCGGCACAGGCGCGTATGGAAGGTTATATCCCCAATGTCGAGCTTGTGACCGAAAATAATAAACGGGTCAGTTTCTATGATGACCTGGTCAAGGGCAAGGTGGTGATGATCAATTTCATTTTCACCTCTTGCGGCGGTGTGTGCCCCCTGGCAACTGTGAATCTGGCCAAGATCCAGAATGGCTTCGGTGACCGGTTGGGGCGGGAAGTCTTCATATACTCTATTACCCTGGATCCGGACACCGACACGCCAGAAGTACTCAAGCGGTACGCCACAGGCTTTGGCGCGAAACCCGGCTGGTCGTTCCTGACCGGCAACTTCGATGATATCGAACTGTTGCGCTATCGCCTGGGTATCTATGATCCGGATCCGGTGATCGATGCCGACAAAACCCAGCACGGCGGCCTTGTGGTCTACGGCAATGAGGTGACCGGAAAATGGTCAGCAATTCCCGGTATGCTGAAACCCTCGGAATTCGTCAGGGCCGTTCTGCGGGTGGTGTGACCGCATGAGGACTGTCACAGGTTTCGATACGTGTTCATTAGCCGCTATAGCTTTCATGCGCCTTTTAGCGGGGCGCATATCAGCTCTCCCGTCCTTGCAAGAAGTAGTATGCACACCAAGTCGCTCGTTCCTCACTACATTCCGGGATATCCATTATGGCTAGCCCGTCAAGCTCCAGTCCGTAGCCACCCCCAGGGTGGCGCACGAAAAGACAATCCACCCCGGCTTCATGCATTGAGTCATTGAAGTCACTCATGCTTCTCAAGCTCTGAACGCGCTTCGCCTGCCTCAAAAAGCCATTGCTGCTCACGCGTGCACCGTAGACATCCCAGTCGGTCTCGGAACGTCTATCGTTCCACACGATCAAGAAACTGTAACCTTGGGAGGCAACCCTGGGAACCTGCTGCTCGTCCACGGCAGTGGAGACGGCTATACCGACCGGGTCGAGCAGCACGCCATCCGGATTTACGCGGGCGGCGAAGACGTCATAGTCTCCGAATCGTGTGTCGCTCCACACGACCAGGAAGCTGGCGTCGAAGCCCGCCTCGCGGTTGAAGGCGACGGCCGGCTGGTAGCGGGATCCAGCAGGCAGCGATTGGTAGACGGGTTCCGAGACCGGGTATTCGGGGCTGATTACCGGATCGAGGGTGAGCGGATAGTCGGCCTGCGCCAGCACGCTTGCCGGCAGCGGTGGTGCGACCTCGACCGGATAGGCGGCGACATCGCTCGATATAAGTGGATGTGTGGTGCGCCAGGCCGCCGTCCTGACCGCCAGCTCCTGCTCGGATAGACTCCCGCGCAGCGTCAGCGTGAAGCCACCAGGACCGAACTCAGCCCGGTAGAGCCGACTCTCTACGGCAAGAACCGAACCTTTACCCGGGGCCGGCGCGATGTGATGGCGAACCCTCTCGATGACAGCGCCGAAATCAATGCCAGCCGTCTTGGCCTGTGCGATCGCTTCCTCGGCCCCTTGAACCGGCGTGGTGTCCACCGGCAAGTGCCCTTGGGCTCCCACCGCGGCCTGCACGCCAGCCCATGCCAACAGCAGTGGTATCGTCGCGAGAACCCGGCCGGTCAGTAAGGCTCGTAAATACGGGATGTGTGGAGGCAAGTTTCCAGCAACAAGTGGAAATGATGAGCCGAACAGGCGTAACCCTGACACAGAGCCCCCTCCTGTACTTAATCTGCCAGACCGTTGTAGTCCGGTAGCGCCTTGCAAGTCTAATAATAGTTTTGAACAGTCGACTTAGTAAATGATCCAGATCAATTCTCGCCCGACTTGTCACCACAAACGGTTTAGAAGTAGCGCACACGGTTTGTTGAAGCGAGTGGATAGTCTTGTTGATGCACCATGACCTGGTGCGCCGCGCACCATTGAAGACACAGAGGTGGATGCGTTGATTGCGCACACCCTAGTGCATCTCCACGCTCTGCAGTCCGTTTATTGAATTCTCTACAAGGATCGTTGTCTCAAGCATAGGTAGGAAAGTGTCTGTAATATCTTCATGACCGCGAGTCAGAAATTTTGCAAACTGCCAGTCCACATCCATTCCCATGCGGCCAATCTGTTCCGAGCGCCGGGCTGGGTTTGGGGAATAATTCGGTGACTGCGGTGTGTCCAGCAGCAATAGCAGCGCTACATTCATCTCCACCGGCACCTCAACCTCACCATAATCCGTGGAAATAGTGACAGCCGTAGTACCTAAGCCCAGCATAATCAGTTCCATGGTCTGCTTGATTTTCAGGTCTTCTCCACCGGCACCATCGAGCGCATCAAGCTGGTGTTCGTACACCAGGTGCCTTATTTGGGGCCCAAAATATTGCTGGACCAAACCAAGGTAGGTGTGTAACTGATACGCCCGAACCCCAGCATTGACTACTGATCGATAAGATTCATCCAGTTTACAGTAGCCAGTGTAATATCGATCGAAGGGATCGGCTCGATTTATCAGGTGAGCAATGGGTAGCATTGCAAGGGTGTGGGGCTCTAAATTCAAGTGGATGCTTCTCTGTCCGGTAGAAGGAGTCTGTACAGCACGCCACTCGTGCCGGGGTCTGCTGCTTCAATTGCTGACATCATATGGCATGGAAGGTAATATCGTCTTATCTAAACACGTCAACCACTTGACCATTACACATCAATGCAAACACGCCAAAAGCAAGCGATGAACGCCTCCATCGCTGCTGCCACAAACCTGAGTGCTACAGCGGGCCTGATCGAAAAGGCCCTGCGCACCTATGGCTGTGATCCAGGGCCTCTATTTGCACAAGCGGGGATTGACATCAATGTATCCAGCGACCCGAATGCTCGAGTCCCGACCACCAGGATTCAAGCCCTGGTAAAGCTCTCTCTTGAGGCAACAGGAGACCCCGGTTTCGGGCTGACTGCAGCAGAGCAGTTACTGCCTGCGGCCCTACAGGGATTAGGCTTTGCGTGGCTGGCTAGTGACACACTTCGAGATGCCCTCAGTCGGCTCGTCCGCTTTTCCCGGTTCCTGAATCCTTTCTTCAAGGTCCATCTGGATGACAGCGAGAACACGCTTGATTTAGTGAGTATGGGAGCAGAAAGCTGGCCTAACTATGTCTATGAGCAGGGAGATATGGGCATGGGGGGCATTCTGCGAATGTGTCAAATCACGGCAGGCGAACACATCGTGCCTGTGCGCGTAGTCATGCAGAGGCCCCCCCCTCTATGCACAGACCGGTTCAATGCATTCTTTGGTGCGCCAATTGAATACGGGGCACCCGATAATCGACTTTGCTTCGACCTTCACCTGGTTAACCAACCTTTATTGAATAGCAACCCGGAACTGGCACGCATCAACGATCAGGCGGTCATTGATTATCTGGCCCGGTTTGACCTGTCCAATATCACCATGAAGGTCCGTGCCAGCATTATTGAGCAACTCCCCAGAGGTACACCCAACCAGAAATCCATTGCAGATGCATTACATGTGAGCCTCAGTAGCCTGCAGCGCAAGCTCAAGGACGAGGAGACAACCTTCAAAGAGCTATTGGAAGACACACGCCGTAGCTTGGCTATGCAATACATCCGCGAAGCGCGTCGTCCGCTTGGTGAGATATCATATCTGTTGGGATTTTCAGAACATAGCAGTTTCTCCCGAGCATTCCGCAGGTGGACGGGAACTTCTCCAGCAGAATTTCGAAGCACGATTTAATTACGCGGCGTATGCCGACCCTGCTCCCAAGGGATACGTCCCAAACCACCATCCTGCATACCTTGCCAACGGTCATCCTCAAACGTGAATAGTTCACTCGCCTCAAGGCTACAAATTAACAGCCAGCTTGCACCTGATTTATTAAGCTGCAAACGTGAAAGTGTAATCGGGAGAGGTTCTGGAATGACCGTACTGTTACAACAGTTCGGTACAGAGGGGCAGATGAGTCCGGTGGACAGTAGGAACCTCAAATAGACCCAAAGGCAACCATCTTGAATCCTGTCTTGGTTACAAAATTTTATTCACATTTAAAGTAAGTAGTTTCCACAATGGCGGCCTGTTTTTCTGTGACTAAAATACGTGCCAATAGTTGGCACGGAATCTGGAACATTATAATGGTGGATATTGTTATGAAATATGCTGGAATTGTTGTTGCATTCTTTTTTCTTCTCACGCCTGTGCAGGCAAAACACAACAGTGACCATCCTTTGTCTCCTGAGGACTGGAAAGACATCATGGATAAAGTGGTTCTCCTGGAGGACTCTGGACTTATGCCGATGTTGCTGCCAATCATCATGGGTAATCAAGATGCACTCCAGCTCACTGATGAACAGATTAGTTCATTCCGCGCATGGCGAAAGAAGAACTACACAAACATGGTTAATATTATGAATAAAATCATTGAGGAGAAAGTTCAATTTCGCATTGAATCATTATCACCAAGAATAAGCAGTGATCGCCTACTTGCGTTCCAGTCGGAAATTCAAGAATTACAACGCCAGCTATTGAAGGTAAAACTCTCCTGCAGGGAACAGGTCATGACAAGCTTTACTGATGAGCAATGGGATAATTTTGCATTCATCATTTCTGATTACCCCAAGCTTGCGAGCCTTATGCCACAGGTTCAAACCGTAAATTTAGAACCTATGTACTAGCTGAGTGCCTGTCGGCTGTCAACGCATAAACAGCGTGCTTCAGACGGTATTATGCAGGTCAATAACCTCGTCTTCACTTTCGCGACGTTGCTTCTTGGCGGCATCACTGCGAAATGACTGCAGGTCATCAAGATAGTTAATGTCGATATCGCCAGTGACATATTCACCGGTAAATACCGAGGCATCGAAGCCACTGATATCTGGACTCCCCTTTTTGACGGCATCAACCAGATCATCCATATCCTGAAACAATAACCAGTCGGCACCAATTTCCTTACAGATTTGTTCTTCGGTGCGGTTGTGGGCGATCAGCTCGCTGCTGGTGGGCATATCAATGCCATACACATTCGGATACCTGACAGGTGGTGCGGCTGATGCAAAATATACCTTATTCGCACCTGCCTCACGTGCCATGTCAATAATCTGGGAAGAGGTCGTTCCCCGGACGATTGAATCATCAACCAGTAATACATTCTTGCCCTTGAATTCAAGCTCAATGGCATTCAGCTTCTGGCGTACGGATTTTTTACGCTGTTGCTGACCCGGCATGATGAATGTCCGCCCGATATAGCGGTTCTTGATAAATCCTTCGCGGTACTTGATCCCAAGGTTATTTGCCAGCTGCAAGGCGGAGGTTCTGCTGGTATCGGGTATCGGGATGACCACATCGATGTCATGATCCGGACGCAAGCGGCGCAATTTGTCCGCGAGCTTGTCGCCCATCCTCAGGCGCGCCTTGTACACGGAAACATTATCGATAATAGAATCCGGCCTTGCCAGGTAGACATACTCGAAAATGCAGGGTGTTACCGAGGGATTGTCTGCACACTGGCGGGTGTGTATCTGACCATCCAGGGAAATAAATACTGCCTCTCCTGGTGCAACATCCCGAATCAACTCGTACCCGAGTGCATTCAGGGCGACACTTTCTGAAGCCATCATATAGTCGCTGCCTTGAGGTGATTCACGTTTGCCATAGACAAGTGGACGAATCCCGAATGGGTCACGAAAGGCAACGACGCCATAGCCGGTTATCATGGCAACCGCTGCATAGGCGCCCCGGCAGCGCCGGTGCACACTGGTGACCGCATCGAACACGTCCTCAACTTCCATTGTCAGTTTGGCCTGTTGTTGCAATTCGTGTGCAAACACGTTCAGCAGGACTTCTGAATCCGAGTCGGTGTTGATCTGGCGCAGGTCTTCCTGAAACAGCTCCTGTTTCAGCTTGTTGCTATTGGTAAGATTACCGTTATGTGCCAGGCTGATGCCGTAGGGGGAATTGACGTAAAACGGCTGGGCTTCCGCAGAACTTTCACATCCGGCTGTCGGGTAACGTACGTGACCGATTCCCATATTGCCGAGCATGCGCATCATGTGGCGAGTATGAAAGACATCACGCACAAGGCCATTGTTTTTCCGCAAGTGCAGGCGTCCGCCTTCACAGGTGATGATACCTGCAGCATCCTGTCCGCGGTGTTGCAGTACAGTCAGTCCGTCGTAGATAGCCTGATTTACCGGACTGTGGGCAACCATCCCGATGATGCCGCACATAGGTGATCCTCAATAACGTGTACGTATCAGCGATCTCATTCAGCAGATAGCTGCACTAGGCATAGGTGATGTTGTCAGCGATCTCATTCGGCAGATAGCTGCGCATCCACATGGCCAGTTCCTGAAAATAGCCAAGCAATTGTGAATCCTGCCACCAGGGGTCCTGGGGAAGTGGTGTGAGCCCGGCAAGTAACACGAGTATAGCCACGATAACGCCACCTCGAGCAACACCAAAGACGATACCGAGCAATTTATCTGTTCCTGTCAGGCCAGTCTTGTTAACGAGCTTGCTGGCAAGAAAATTGACAATGGCACCCAATAGCAAGACACAGATAAACAGCACCGCGAAGGCTGTAATCCTCTGTGCAGAGGGAAGCGATATCCATTGTGACAGAATCGCTGCCAGGTCCTCGTAAAATGCCATCGCCACCCACAAGGCGACCAGCCAGGTTACCAGGGCAACGGCCTCTCTTACGAACCCCCGGAACAAACTCAGGATTGCAGACAGTGCAATCAACGCAAGTATCACCACATCAATCCAGGCAAATGCCATAAGTACCTCTGCGAAACGGGCCGGGTTTTCCCGGTCAGTAGAAATTTATCAGAATATCCAGAAAATGCATGTTACCAGAACTGCAATAGCTGCGGCTACGACGATCAATATCACGGATATTCGATGACCATCCCGGCCAGCTGCTGCCCGGATTTGAGACTGGCCGCAAGCTTTTCTGCTGCCGTTCTTGAAGTGGCAGGGCCAACCAGTACCCGGTAGGCATGGCCCTTCCCGATTTCAATTTTCTGCAGCCGGGTGTCATAACCGGCTGATTTGAGTCGGCTGCGCAGGCCGTTGGCATTCATTTCCTGTCCGAAACTGCCAACCTGTACGAACCAGCCATTGATGGGGGCTGCAGCCTTTTTAGCGGGTTTGGGCGCTGGGGCTGGGGGCGGTGCAGGGACTACCTTGGCTGGATTTGGTGCGACCGCAACCGGCTCGGTTGTTTTCCTGGCTGCGGGTGCCGGCTTTGCTTCGACCGGCGGTGGCTTACTTGCCGGTGAGTCATCTTCCGACAAGCCCAATGCTTCAGTGATCACGCCACCGGATTGTTCTTCGACCGCCGTCTCAGGCGCCGGTAACTCAAGCCCCATGCTGGCCCGGTAATCCATTTGCGGCTGTTCCGGGATACTATGACTCCGCGGTGTCCATTCATCATCCGGACCTTCCAGTATTATTGGTACAAAAATAACTGCCAGCGCGACAAGGACGATGGCTCCTGTCAGTCTCTGCTTCAGTTTCTGATCCATTGTGACTCCGAAATATCAGGCGGCGTCTGCATGCCGATCCAGCTTCCACGCGTGACTATACATGACATGCCAGTGCCTCCGCTACGGTTACAAAGGAACCACATACGACCACCCGATCACCCTCTTCCGCGTCAGCTTGTGCCCGTTTGAATGCCGTTGCCACATCCGGAAATTGTCGGGCCATCCCGTGTATCCCATTATCACAAAGTTGCTGTTGCAGGTCCTGGGCGGACCGGCCACGGTCTCCCGATAGAGTTGCCAGGTACCAGTCGTTCACCACGGGTGCCAGCGCTGCTGTGAACGCTGCAACATCCTTGTCAGCAAGCATCCCCAGCACCAGGCGGGTATGTCCGCGGACGCTGCGGTTACGAAGCAGCTGGGCCAGGATTTCAGCACTACCGGGGTTGTGCGCAACATCCAGAATGGTCTCGATAGCACCAGACAGCACCTGACAACGTCCCGGTAGAGCAACCGTTCCCAGTCCCTGTTCAATGGCCGTGCGCGCTATCGGGAATCGTTCTGCCAGAGTCTCCAGCACCATGAGTACCCCGGCCGCATTCTCCAGCTGATGGCTACCGGAAAGTGCCGGTAGCGGTAGGTCTTCGTAAGTCTTGCCCGATGTTTGCCAGCTCCAGCCACCTGCAGTTATCGCCCAGCCAAACTCGCTGCCCGGCGCATACCAGCGGGCAGACAGTGTCTGTGCCTGTCTGAACACACTGGCGGGCGGTTCGGTATCCGAACAGATGGCCACCCGGCCCGCCCGGAATATCCCGGCCTTTTCCCTGCCGATCGCCTCACGCTCTTCACCGAGCCAGGCACTGTGATCGATGTCTATCGATGTGACCAGGGCAACGTCGGCATCCAGGATGTTGACGGCATCCAGTCTGCCGCCCATCCCCACCTCCAGTAAAGCGATATCCAGAGACGATTGGCTGAAGATAAAAAGTGCTGCGAGGGTTCCGAATTCGAAATACGACAGGCTAGTGTCTCCTCGTGCCCGGTCCACTGCGTCGAAAGCAGCACACAGGGTTGCATCATCGACTTCGTTGCCCGCTATTCGGATGCGTTCGTTATAACGCAGCAAATGGGGTGAGCTATAGCAGCCTGTGCGGTAGCCGGCAGACAACAGGATAGCCTCGAGCATGGCGATGCTGGAGCCCTTGCCATTGGTGCCTGCGACGGTGATAACACCATGGTCGGGTGCCAGCAGCTGCATGCGTCCTGCGACACGCGCAACACGTTCAAGGCCGAGGTCAATCTTCCTCGGGTGCAGGGTCTCCTGCCAGGTAAGCCAGTCGGTGAGTGAGCGCGGCATCAGTGTGTTGGCAACAGCTGCGAGCATGCCGGCCAGTAAAGAAAAGATCAGGTCCCGGTCAGTTCCTGGTTCATCAGTAATGCCAGCAGGTTGGCGATTTTCTCGCTCATCTCACGTCGGTCAACGATCATGTCGATGGCACCATGTTCAAGCAGAAATTCACTGCGCTGGAAGCCTTTCGGCAGGGTTTCCCTGACGGTCTGCTCTATGACGCGTGGTCCGGCAAAGCCTATCAACGCGCGGGGTTCAGCAATATTGATATCCCCGAGCATGGCAAAGCTGGCAGACACACCACCCATGGTCGGGTCTGTCAGTACCGAGATATACGGAATGCCGGCTTCTGACAGCCTGGCCAGTGCAGCACTGGTCTTGGCCATTTGCATCAGCGAAAACAGGGCTTCCTGCATACGCGCCCCGCCACTGGCGGAAAAACAGACCAGCGGCCAGCCGCGTTCAAGGCATAATTCAGCTGCACGTACAAAACGTTCACCCACGACGGCCCCCATAGAGCCACCCATGAACTTGAATTCAAACGCCAAGGCGACCACGTGTAAACCCTGCACGGTCCCACGCATGGATATCAGCGCGTCTTTTTCGTTGGTGATCTTTTGTGCGAGATTCAGGCGATCCCGGTACTTTTTGCTGTCCTTGAATTTGAGCACATCAACCGGTTCGAGATTGGCATCAATTTCCTGAGCTGAGTCTTTATCGAGGAACATCTCCAGACGCAGACGCGCACCAATACGCATGTGATGACTGCACTTCGGGCATACATCAAAATTTCTTTCCAGCTCGGTCCGGTATAACACTGCACCGCAGCAGTCACATTTCACCCACAGACCTTCGGGCACCGTGCGCTTGTTACCGCCAACGGTACGGATCTGGGAGGGAACGAGTTTACTAAACCAGCTCATGTCTTTGATTGTACCTGTTCATGCCTTGATACGAAAATTCGTCTCTTGGTAGCTTATACTGCTTTGTCAATACCGGCACGCAGTGCTGCAACCGTTGTTGCCAGCGCAGCGGGGATAGCCTCGGGTTGTCCGACGAGCTCGGCAAGCTGTTTGATCAGCACACTGCCAACGACAACGGCATCGGCAACTTCAGCCACCTGCCCCGCGGTTTCGGCATCCCGGATACCGAATCCTACGCCTATGGGTAACGCTGTATACTGGCGTAACTCCTTGAGCTTCATGGCAACGGACGATACATCCAGACGATTCGCACCGGTGACGCCCTTGAACGACACATAGTAAATAAAGCCACTGGCCAATTCACTGACCTTCTGCATGCGGGCCGCATCGCTGGTGGGCGCCAGCAGGAAAATCGTGTCCATACCGGCTTCTTCCATCGCAGCAGCGAGCTCCCCTGCCTCCTCCGGAGGCATATCCACCGTCAGGACACCATCGACACCGGCAGCGGCAGCGGCCTGTGAAAATGCCGCATAGCCCCATACCTCAATGGGATTCAGATAGCCCATCAGGACAACCGGAGTATCTGCATCAGACCGCCGGAATTCACTGACCATATCAAGGACATGGTGCAGGGTAACGTGGTGTTTGAGGGCGCGTTCACAGGCGGCCTGTATGACCGGTCCATCTGCCATCGGATCGGAAAATGGTACGCCCACTTCAAGCAGATCTGCACCGGCGGCCACCAGTGCATGCATCAGCGGTACCGTGACTTCAGGTTGTGGATCACCCGCAGTGACATACGGAATCAGTGCCTTTCTGTGCCGGGACTGCAAGTCGGCAAAGCGTTGCTGGATACGACTCATATCGTGATGCCCTCCAGTTCCGCAATGGTGTGCACATCCTTATCACCTCGTCCCGACAGATTCACAATCACGATCTTGTCCTCATCCATGCCGGCCGCAAGCTTGCCGGCATAGGCCAGGGCGTGACTGGATTCCAGCGCCGGCATAATGCCTTCGGTGCGGGTGAGCTTATGAAATGCTTCCAGTGCTTCCGTATCGGTGATGGCCACATAGTTTGCTCGGCCCGTGTCTTTTAGCCAGGCATGCTCGGGCCCGACACCCGGGTAGTCGAGGCCTGCTGAAATCGAGTGGGTCTCGATGATCTGGCCATCGCTGTCTTCCATTAAATAAGTCCGGTTACCGTGCAGTACCCCGGAACTGCCGGCACACAGCGGTGCTGCATGACGCCCGGTTTCGACACCGTCACCACCGCCCTCAACCCCGTAGAGTTCAACCGTGCTGTCAGCAAGGAAGGGATGAAACAGGCCAATGGCGTTGGAACCACCACCGACACAGGCGACCAGCGCATCCGGCAAGCGCCCTTCCAGCTGCTGGATCTGTTGCCGAGTTTCACGGCCGATAATGGTCTGGAAGTCTCTTACCATTGCCGGGTAAGGATGTGGACCGGCCACGGTGCCAATAATGTAAAAGGTGTTATCCACGTTGGTGACCCAGTCACGCATGGCTTCATTGAGCGCATCCTTCAGGGTTTTCGAACCCGACTCTACCGAGACGACCTCGGCACCCAGCAGGCGCATGCGGTAGACGTTAATGGCCTGGCGCTTGATGTCTTCCGCACCCATGTACACGACACATTCCATGCCAATGCGGGCAGCCACTGTTGCCGTTGCGACACCATGCTGGCCGGCGCCGGTCTCGGCGATGATGCGTGTCTTGCCCATGCGTTTTGCCAGCAGCACCTGGCCAACCGTGTTATTGATCTTGTGAGCACCGGTATGATTCAGGTCTTCACGTTTGAGGTAGATACGCGCACCGCCAAGCTGCTCGCTCCAGCGTGCAGCGAAATACAACGGCGAAGGGCGTCCGACAAAGCGGGCCAGATCCTGATCCAGTTCTGCCTGGAACTCGGGATCCTGCATATACTTCCGGTAGGCCGCGTTCAGTTCATCGAGCGGTCGCATCAGCGTCTCGGCAACAAAACGCCCGCCGAAGGTACCGAAGTGCCCGCGCCCATCCGGGAGTGGTTCCTGGTTCGTGCTGTTATCAGCCACCTGTGTCACTGTCTTCTACTCCTTGTATGAAAGCCGCTATTTTATCAGCTGATTTGATGCCTTTCGCCGATTCTACGCCACTACTGACATCCACCGCATAGGGGCGGGCTGTGGTGATTGCCGACGTCACATTCCCGGGGGTCAATCCACCGGCCAGAATCAAGGGTGCCGGGAATGATTCCGGTATGGTTTTCCAGTCAAAGGTCTCACCACCGCCGCCATGTGACTGCGGCTGCCAAGCATCCAACAGAAATCCGGCCGCATCAGGATAGCGTTCTATCCGGGACCCGGCATCTATATCTTTATGCATTGCGATTGATTTAATGAATGGCAGCCCAAATGATTTGCATAGGTCATTATCCTCATCACCATGAAACTGCAGCAGCCCCAACGGGATTCTATCAATAATCCGGTGAATGCTATCCGGATCCGCATTAACAAATAAGCCGACGACCGCGACAAATGGCGCGACCGACGTGGCAATCTCCCGGGCACGTGCACTATCAACAAATCGCGGACTCTTCGGGTAAAACACCAGGCCCAGGGCGTCGGCACCGTACTGCACCACGGCAGTGGCATCTTCGACGCGGGTAATACCACAAATTTTGACACGGGTACGTTTCACCTGAGGGTCAATCTCATTCGAATGCCGGCAGCCGGCTACACAATGGTACCTGAAAATGATCGGGATAGCGGACTTCTACCAGGTACAAACCGGCAGGCACTGCATTGACACCACTCACGCGCCGGTCTTTTGCCTGGAGCACCTCGCTGACCCATCCTGGTGGCTGTTCACCACAGCCGGTCTTGATCAGGACACCGGCTATGCAGCGCACCATGTGGTGCAGAAAGGCATTGGCGACAATATCAAGGGTGATAAAACGGCCGCTACGCCTGATTTCAAGTGAATGTATGGTGCGGATCGGGCTATGCGCCTGGCAGGCCACGGCGCGAAACGAACTGAAATCGTGCTCTCCCAGCAGGTACTGGCCAGCATGCGCCATTTTATCTGCATCCAGGTCTCTATGCTGCCAGCAGACATGGTTTCTTAGCAAGGCAGATCTGGCCGGATGATTGTAGATGATGTACCGGTAATGTCTTTGCGTCGCGCTGAAGCGTGCATGAAAGGCCTCGTCTGCTGCGGACAGCCACAGTACACTGATATCGTCAGGCAAGTTGGCATTGCTTCCACGCAGCCAGTTGTTGCTCGGTCGCACGGCCTCGGTGTCAAAATGAATAATCTGCCCGGTCGCATGTACGCCGGTATCCGTACGCCCGGCACAGACTACATTGACCTTGTGGTCGGCCACCGCTGAAATGGCCTTTTCAACACAGGTTTGCACGGTGCGTCCTTCAGACTGACGTTGCCAGCCAAAAAAACCGGAGCCGTCATATTCAATGCCCGCAGCGAAACGCATAAGAATCAAGTGTGATCAAGGCAGCGCATGCAGGTATTTTACATTAACCCAGCCCGCGCAGTGCAGGTAATGCTTATACAAGGAAAAGCAGCATTCCACTCATCGTCAGAGGAATGATCCATTGCCACCACGGTGGTGCAGACAACGCCCGAACCTCGATCAGAGTGTTGCCTGCCTGGTCAGCCCTGTCGAGTACGTTTCTGTAGAGTAGCTGTGATGCCCTGGCCAGGTTCGTAATATTTCTGCTGCTAACCGGATGTTCACGCAGTACATCGCTTGCAAGTGATTGTACCTGCGTCACTGCTTCTATCGACAAAAGCGTCCTGACGGCAATGCGTTCGCGCACGTGGCGCGTTGTTAGCGGCCGGATCAACTGCATGATCGCCGGCAGTAAATCTTCACGCGGTGTGCTCTGCAGTAACAGATGAACGGCAGCTATAATGGCAATCAATGCCATCACCCGCAGCATGCCAAGGTAAAGGCCATCCATGGTCGGCGACAAGGTACCCGCACCGGGCCAAAGACTGACACCCGGTGTCCACCATCCGTAAACGATGAGAATTGCCAGCAGCAACCAGCGCAGTCGCTTGATCATGTGTACAAGTGTCGCTGGCGAAGGTATCCCGGCCAGGGCATATAACAACAGCAGAAACGCAAAGCCGCCGGTCAGAAGTTCAGGCCGAGCCGTTGCCATGCCTGCCGTGAACACCAGCAGCATGACAATGCGTATCAGCGGGTGGACATCAGGCAAGCTTCGAGATTAACACTTCAGCTTCGTTCTTTTGCTCGTCGTTGCCCTCTTCCATGACTTCGCCAAGAATGCTGCGTGCACCGTCCGGGTCACCCATGTCCAGATAGGCGCGAGCAAGATCCAGCTTGGTAGTCACTTCTTCCGCCGTACTGAGCAGCCCTTCCGAGGCATCTTCCTCATCAAGATCACCTCCGGCAGCGAGCATGTCAGCAGCCTCATCGAGGTTGATCTCTCTACTTTCCGGTAGATCAGAATCACTGTCATCGTTAGCTGCATCATCCAGAGGCCGGTTCTGATCTGCCAGGTTTTCCATACTGGAAAGATCCATGTCGAAATCAATATTGGCATCGGCAGTATGGATGGCCACAGCGCGATACAGATCATTATCCGGCTCCAGTGCATGCCCCATGGAAGCTATCTGCATCCAGACGGCATCTTCCTCCTCGACACCCTTACGGAAATCACTGGCTTCACGGTTAAATGCAGCAACATTGCCCGCTGCATGATAGACCTCAAGCAGTTTGAGATGAATAGCACTATCATCTGGAGATGCAGCCAGTGCTGCCTGCAATACATCTTCAGCCTGCTGAATCCTTCCATAGGCGAGGTACACATCGGCCTCGGTCACGGGGTCGCTGTCATCATTGGCGGGTTCAGAATCAAGTTGTTGTTCCGGTTCCGAATCGCTCACCTCAATAACAGAGGCTGTGCTGTCTTTATTACTGCTGCTAGCGGTGCCCGACAGGTGCTTATCCAGCGTCATTTCTTCATCAAAGATGCCAGAGTGGTTCTTTTGTCGTGTTGAAGACCAGAGGAATCCACCCAGCAACAAGGCAACCAGCACACCAAGACCGGCGAGCAGTGGATTATCCATCAGCTTGTTGACGATCCCTCTGGAGTCATCGCCATTTTCAACCATGGCCGCAGCTTCTCCGGAAACATCCTCAGCTGTGGCTTCTTCAGCTGTGGCCTCCTCGGCTGCTATTGTTTCATCTGCTATCTCCAGTTCAACCTCTTCAGGCGCTGCTTCTGCTGGTTCGGCGGCAGCGTCTGCTGCAAGTTGTTGCTGCATGCTGGCCAGTGCTTCATCCTTGAGTTCAAGCAGGCGCGACATGGTTTCGAGCTGCTCTTCCAGTTCAGAAACCTGAGACTGGAGTTCTGCTGATTGTACCTTGCTGGTCTCCGCCTCTTCTGTGGCCAACGCAAGCTGCTGATTCAGCAGTTCAGTGCTGGATTCACTGGACTCACCCGTCGCCTCCACAGGATCACCCGTCGTGGCGCTACCCTCAACGGCGTCATCTTCGGGTGCCATCAACTGCAAACGTGATTCCATGGTAACAACGGCTTCAGGCTCGACGTCAGTTTCTGCTACTGCAGGTGCTTCCTTAGTCGGCACATCCTGTTCAGGGGGTTGCGTCCCCTCTGTCCAATCGGAATATTGTTGCGAGGTTTCTGTCAACGCGTCTGAGGCGCTGACTGACAGTATTTCATCCCGTGACGGGACGCTCAGCGTTGCGCCGGCCTTGAGGTTGTTTATATTGTTGTCAACAAACGCCTGCGGATTTTCCCGCTGTAATGCCAGCATCATCTGGTGTATTGATATACCGTTGTCCGGGCGCAGCCTTTCAGCAACCGACCACAGGGTATCGTTACGCCTGATCGGCCCATAATTATCAGCGCTTGTTGCCGGTGCCGGTGCTGATGAACGAGTAACTGCTGGCGCCGGGCGGGGCTGGCTTTGGCGAGCTTGAGTCTGGACAGCCGTTGTGGAAGCAGGAACCCTGCTAACCGGTGTGACGGGGCTGGCTGGTCTGGCTGGCATGGTAATCGGCGGATCTACCAGCACGGTATATTCGCGTAACAAGCGTCCGTTAGGCCATGTGAGCTCCAGCAGGAATTCCAGGAAGGGTTCATGGACGGCACCGTGGCTGCTTATCCTTATGACGGCATTGCCATGACGGTCCTTTTCCAGATTGAAGGCGAAATCATTGAGGATTCTGGATCTCGACAAGCCAATTCGCTGGTGGGCAGCCTGGGAGGCCAGGGTGACATTCACTTTCGAGAGATCGGCACCTGCAGCAGACGTCAATTCAATGACGGCCTCCATCGGCTGATTAAGTGCCGATTGCATATCAATCTCGCCGAGCCCCAGCGCATGAAGTTGCGAGGACGCGCTAATTAATAACAGGGCTGCTGTTAGAGCCGATTTCCTGTACATGCCTGGATCCCCTTTTGTTGGCTTAGCCATTGATTCCCGGGCAAGAATGTACTCCTTGTGACCCGGATAAAGTGGTGCCGCTGCCGTGCTGGCAGCAATATAGCCCAGGAGCCTGTCCGAGAATAGACCGATCTACTGCGGACTAGCTCTTAAAATGCTCTTTAACAAGTATTTCTGCGATCTGAATACTATTAAGTGCAGCACCTTTGCGCACGTTATCGGCAACAACCCACAGATCTAACCCCCTCGGGTGAGAAATATCTTCCCGGATGCGGCCTACGTAAACCGGATCGTGTGTCGCACCCTCGGACACCGCCGTCGGGTAGCCACCATCCTGGCGCTCATCCAGTACCACAATCCCCGGACTATTCTGCAGCAGGGTGGTAGCCTTTTCTGCATCGAGCTTTTTCCGGGTTTCGATATGTACTGCCTCGGAGTGCCCGTAGAAGACCGGCACACGTACGGCTGTCGGATTTACCTGGATCGAGTCATCACCCAGGATTTTCCGGGTTTCCCAGACCATTTTCATTTCTTCCTTGGTATAGCCGTTGTCCATGAACACATCGATTTGTGGCAATACGTTAAAGGCAATCTGTTTCGGGTAAACCTTTATGTCAGCCGTCCGACCGTTTAGCAATTCGGCCGTCTGTCCTGCCAGTTCGGCCACCGCTTCTTTGCCGGTGCCCGATACCGCCTGATAGGTGCAGACATTGATGCGTTCAATACCGGCTTCATCATGTAACGGCTTCAACGCCACCAGCATCTGGATGGTTGAGCAATTCGGGTTGGCAATGATGTTGTGACGTTTATAGCCAGCAATGGCCTGCGGATTCACCTCGGGCACCACCAGCGGGATCTCATCGTCATAACGAAATTGGGAGGTGTTATCGATGACCACACAACCGGCAGCGGCAGCGATGGGTGCATATTTTTCGGAAATGCCGGCACCGGCCGAGAACAGGCCAATTTGTGCCCTGGAAAAATCAAAACTGTCCAGGTCCTGAACCGTGAGCCAGGTATCACCGAACGGGACTTTCTTGCCAGCCGAGCGGGAACTGGCAAGCGGGTAGACCTTGTTAACGGGAAATTTACGCTCGGCAAGTATTTCCAGCATGGTTTCGCCAACTGCACCGGTGGCGCCGACAACGGCTACATCAAATTTTGCTGACATCTTCTTTATCTACCTTAGTAATTTTTCGTCATTCCCGCTCCGCCCGGAATGACGAATTAAACTTGCGTTTCCCTGATACAGTGCGTCTACCCGGCCTGCAGGGCAGCAACCACGGCATCCCCCATGGCACGTGTGCCCACCGTTTGCATACCCTCGGAGGCAATATCGGCCGTCCGTAAACCGGCGTCCAGCACGGTACCCACTGCCGCATCGATGCGCTCCGCGAGCGCTGCTTCATTGAGGCTGTAGCGCAACATCATCGACACAGACAGTATTGTCGCCAGCGGGTTGGCAATACCCTGCCCGGCTATATCCGGTGCCGAGCCGTGGATGGGCTCGTACATGCCCTTGCCCTGACTGTCCAGTGATGCGGAGGGCAGCATCCCGATTGAACCGGTGAGCATGGCAGCCACGTCCGAGAGGATATCGCCAAACATGTTTCCCGTCACTACTACATCAAACTGCTTTGGATCCCGCACCAGTTGCATGGCCGCATTATCCACGTACATGTGACTCAACTCGACATCTCTGTACTCCTCGGCAAGCCCCGACATGACCTGTCGCCACAGTTCGGAAACCTCCAGCACGTTGGCCTTGTCAACAGAGCACAGCCGTGCGGAACGTTTACGTGCAATCTCGAATGCGGAGCGGCCAATGCGCTCGACCTCAGCTTCGGAATACACCAGGGTATTGAAACCCTGTTGCTGGCCATCATCGAGGGTACGGATGCCACGTGGCTGACCGAAGTAAATACCACCGGTTAATTCACGTACGATCATGATATCAAGCCCGCTGACGACTTCGGGTTTCAGGGTCGAGGCAGCCACCAGTTGTGGATACAGGATTGCGGGGCGCAAATTTGAAAACAGTGCCAGTTCGGAACGCAAACCCAGCAAGCCCTGCTCGGGGCGCAGTGCACGATCCAGCGTTTCCCATTGCGGGCCACCCACTGAACCCAGCAGGATGGCATCGGCCTGGCGAACGACTTGCAGCGTAGATTCGGGGAGCGGGTGGCCATGCACATCATAGGCAGTACCGCCAATATCGGCCTGTTCCATTTCGATGGAAAGTCCGTGTTCGGCCTGTAATACCGCCAATACCCGACGGGCCTCGGCGATAATTTCCGGGCCGATACCATCACCCGGCAATATAGCTATATTATGTGTCATATTAATATGTTAAATATTTTATTTAATCCAGCTTATAGAATAACCATGGGGCTGTCTGTCGGCGCTTTTCTTCAAAGTTGCGGATATCACCAGCGTGTTCAAGCGTCAGGCCGATGTCATCCAGGCCGCGGATATAACAATCCTTGCGGAACGGGTCGATATCAAAGTTGATGACTTCCCCGTCAGGCAGATGAATTTCCTGGGCAGGCAGATCGAGCCGCAGGCGGTAGCCGTGATGATCGTTGACCTCGGCAAACAGGCGGTCGATGACATCCTCATCGAGCACGATAGGCAGCAGGCCATTCTTGTAGCAATTGTTAAAAAAAATGTCTGCGAAACTGGGCGCGATCACAACACGGAAGCCATGGTCCATTAGTGCCCACACGGCGTGCTCGCGAGAAGAACCGCAGCCGAAATTGTGGCGGCCCAGCAAGATAGTGCCCTCCTCGTAGCGTGGGTGGTTGAGTACAAAATCCATGTTCTTTTGGCGAGCACTGTGATCCATGCCGGGTTCACCCTGATCATGGTAGCGCCATTCATCAAACAGGTTGGGTCCAAAGCCGCTGCGTTTAATCGATTTCAGGAACTGCTTCGGAATAATGGCATCGGTATCGACATTGTGCCGGTCCAGCGGCACCACCACGCCATGATGTTTATCAAATTTTTCCATTAACTCACTGTCCCTTCAATCAGTCCTGTTCAAGGCGAACATCAGAGAAATGTCCAGTGACGGCCGCGGCTGCCGCCATTGCCGGACTCACCAGGTGCGTGCGTCCACCCTGCCCCTGGCGGCCCTCAAAATTTCGATTGGACGTCGATGCACAGCGATCACCGGGTGCCAGGCGGTCGGCATTCATTGCCAGGCACATGGAACAACCCGGTTCACGCCATTCAAACCCGGCGTCTGTAAACAGTTTGTCGAGTCCCTCTGCTTCGGCCTGGCGCTTGACCAGACCGGAACCAGGCACGACCAGTGCCTGCTTGATGCCCCGGGCAAGCTTGCGCCCGCGTATCGCAGCAGCGGCTGCACGCAGGTCTTCTATACGTGCATTGGTGCAGGAACCGATGAAGACATGATCAGGCTGGATGTCGGTGATGGCCATGCCGGGTGTCAGGTCCATGTAGGCAAGTGCATTACGCATGCCTTCACGTTTGACGGCGTCCGGCTCATCGTCCGGATCAGGTACCACACCGTCGATAGCGGCCACCATTTCCGGTGACGTTCCCCAGGTGACCTGCGGCTGTATCTGTGCTGCATCCAGAGTGACACGGCGATCGAAACCGGCATCCGCATCGCTGTGCAGGTCCTGCCAGGTCTCGATCGCACGGTCCCAGAGTTCACCTTGCGGTGCATAGGGCCGGCCACTCAGATAGTTGACAGTCGTGTCATCGGCTGCAACCATGCCGGCCCGGGCGCCTGCCTCGATGGCCATATTACAGACCGTCATGCGGCCCTCCATGGTCATATCACGCAGGGTCGATCCGGAAAACTCAATGGAGCATCCGGTCCCGCCGGCCGTACCAATCTTGCCTATGATGGCGAGCACGACATCTTTCGCCGCAACACCCGCCGCCAACTGGCCGTCCACACGAATTTCCAGATTCTTTGCTTTATTTAATATCAGGCACTGTGTTGCCAGCACGTGTTCGACATCCGAGGTACCGATACCAAACGCCAGCGCCCCGAAAGCACCGTGTGTGGACGTGTGCGAATCACCACAGACGACGGTCATACCCGGCAGTGTCGCCCCCTGTTCCGGACCGATGACATGCACAATTCCCTGGCGCGGGTCATTCATGAGAAATTCGGTTATACCCAGTTCGGCACAGTTCTGGTCCAGGGTTTCCACCTGCACCCGGGACACCGGATCAGAAATACCCGAGGCACGGTTAGTGGTTGGAACATTATGGTCCGGGACCGCCAGGATAGAATCCGTGCGCCAGGGCGTGCGCCCGGCCAGGCGCAGTCCCTCAAAGGCCTGTGGAGAGGTCACCTCATGAATCAGGTGGCGATCAATATAAATCAGCGCCGTGCCATTATCGTCCTGCCGAACAAGATGTGCATCCCAGAGTTTGTCGTAGAGTGTCTTGCCGGACATCAATAGTCGCCCACTTACCCATGTAGCAGCTTAAACGCGAAAGTATATAGTAACTACGGAATGAAGCCATCCATTCCTTTCAACTCTCGGGGATATTCCTGACACAGAACAGCACCAACAGCAGAGCAAACAGGCTGGTCAATGCAGCCATCAGGTACATCGTCTGCGGACCCATTTCCGTCCACAGATAGCCACTGAGCAGGATCCCGGCCGCGCCACCGGCGCCAAAACTCACGCTGCTGTACAAGGCCTGTCCACGTCCCTGGTGAGTCCCGGTAAACAGGGAATGAATCAGGAAAATCATCACCGCGTGATACAGGCCAAAACTGGCGGCGTGCAAGGTCTGGCTGAAAACAATAACGGCCAGACTGTCGGCATACAGTGCCGTCAACAACCAGCGCAGGGCCGTCAGGGCAACCGCCACAATCAGCAGCTTGCGTGCACCAAAGCGGGGTAACAAGACCGGGATAAAGAGGAAGATAACGATTTCCGCGACTACACCCAGCGCCCACAGCTGCCCGATGACGGCTGTCGGGTATCCATGGCGCTCCATGTAAATACTGAAGAATGCGTAATACGGACCGTGGCTGGCCTGCACCAGGAAACACACCGCCAGCAGCGACAGCACCAGTGGCCGACTCAATACCTTGCGCAGGGGTTCCTGGTCCAGAGGCTGATGCCCGGCGGCAGATTCCGGCACGATCAGGCTGCTTAACCAGATCAGTACAAACAGCCCCATTAGCACCATTGGCAACAGCCCCGTACCCGAGTGCCCCAGTAGTGTCCCCAGACCGGTTACGGCGATGATAAATCCGATCGAGCCCCACAGACGGATGCCACTGTAACGGTGAAAGTCGTCACCGAGATGACTCATGGTGGTAGCTTCAAACTGTGGTAGCGTCGCATTCCAGAAAAAGCTGAATACTGCCATCACCAGTGCCAGCCACCAGAAACTGTGACTAATGAAGACGCCGCTGAAGGTAATTGCTGCCAGCAGTGACGCCATGCGAATAATTGCCATCCGCTGACCGCTGCGATCGGCAATCCAGCCCCAGATGTTCGGTGCCACAATCTTGGTGGCCATGAGTATGGCGATCAGTTGACCGATCTCGGTGACACTGAAGCCGCTGGATTCCAGGTACAGGCTCCAGTACGGAATCAGGGCACCCAGCGATGCAAAATAAAACAGGTAGAAACCGGACAACCGCCAGTAAATCATGTCGTGCGACTGCCGGCGTGTCCGGACTTGTAGAGTTAATCCGCCGGTGAAGCCGGAATGATCGGAGTGCTGGAAGTCACATCCATGTTCTGAGCGCGATGACGCAGCAGCTGGTCCATCAGCACCATCGCCAGCATGGCTTCAGCGATGGGCGTGGCACGGATACCGACACAGGGGTCATGCCGCCCGGTGGTGACCACCTCCACCGGCCTGCCTTCGATATCGACTGTTTGTCCAGGGATGCGGATACTCGAAGTGGGTTTGAGTGCAATGCTGGCGAGGATATCCTGGCCGCTGGAAATACCACCCAGGGTGCCGCCAGCGTGGTTACTGAGAAATCCTGCCGGCGTGATTTCATCACGGTGCTCGGTACCCTTTTGCTCGACACAATCGAAGCCGGCCCCTATCTCAACACCCTTGACGGCATTAATACTCATGAGTGCGTGCGCGATGTCGGCCTCCAGACGGTCAAAAATAGGCTCACCCAGTCCGGGCGGTACACCGGTTGCGACTATATTGATACGCGCGCCTACCGAGTTACCTTCCTTACGCAAGGCATCCATGTACGTTTCCAGTTCCAGTACACGTGACGGATCCGGTGAAAAAAACGGATTCTGATCCACTGCAGACCAGTCTTTCAGTTCCAGCTTGATGGGGCCAAGTTGCGCCAGGTAACCATGGATCTCGATACCATGGCGTTGCTGCAGATATTTTTTTGCAATTGCACCTGCGGCGACTCGCATGGCAGTCTCGCGTGCGGATGAGCGCCCACCACCGCGGTAA
>Ga0316190_10000355_pt1 | contig 31680 bp, 27 predicted proteins | sample Eddworburrow2_MG_FD_204929 | JGI IMG/M metagenome (GOLD analysis project Ga0316190, IMG submission 204929) | Coastal sediment microbial communities from Maine, United States - Eddy worm burrow 2 | ecosystem: Environmental > Aquatic > Marine > Coastal > Sediment | place: USA: Maine | collected... | reverse complement strand
AACCCCTGCAACCCATGTTCGGCAGCAAAGGCATGCAACCCCTGCAACCCATGTTCAGCCGCAAAGGCCTGTAATCCCTGCAATCCGTGTTCAGCAGCAAAAGCATGCAATCCCTGCAATCCGTGTTCAGCAGCAAAAGCATGCAATCCCTGCAATCCCTGCAATCCCTGCAATCCGTGTGCAGCAGCAAAGGCATGCAACCCCTGCAACCCGTGTGCTGCAGCAAAGGCATGCAATCCCTGCAATCCGTGTGCAGCAGCAAAGGCATGCAACCCCTGCAACCCATGTTCAGCCGCAAAGGCCTGTAATCCCTGCAACCCATGCAAGGCAGCTTGTGGGGCATGCAACCCCTGCAATCCATGCGCAGCGTCCGCAGCCGGCGCGGCTACGGGCTGCTACGTACCGCGTCTGAAGACAGCGTCCGCATGCAACCCTTGCGCGGCCGCAAAGGCGTGCAACCCCTGCAACCCCTGCTCAGCAGCCAAGGCATGTAATCCCTGCAATCCGTGCGCAGCAGCCAAGGCTTGCAACCCGTGCAACCCATGCGCAGCAGCCAAGGCATGTAATCCTTGCGCAGCGGCCAAGGCGTGCAACCCCTGCAACCCGTGTGCAGCAGCAGCAAGCGTTGAACTGACAAATGCCGAAGCGGTGGCTCTGTACGATTGCCTGAAGCCTGTGATGACCAAGTCCTACAAGGGCGGAAAACACTGGGCAGCAACGAGGTGGGCAGGCTTTACCCGTGTTTCGACCCAACCCTACGCCAGTGCCACCCATGGTGGTCGTCAGGTCCAGAACCTGGTCAACAAGATCGGCCGCAATGCCTATAAGAAATTCGACGACATCACGGTGATGCCAATCGGGTCAACAATTGCCAAACCCAGCTTTACCGTCGGCAAGGACGGGCAGGCACACCTGGGACCGCTGTTCATCATGGAAAAGATGACCAGAGGCTTCAACGCCGATACGGCCAACTGGCGTTATGCGGCCATCCTGCCAGGCGGCAACACGATGGGGGTCACCAAGGCGACCAATTCTGCCGCGGTTGCATTCTGTCACGAATGTCATGTGGCAGGCGAAGACAATGATTACATGTTGCTGATACCCGACGAGTACCGCGTCAAGTAAACTGCGCAGGCAGACAACAGACAATAGCAGCATGGACTGGTGAATCGGTGGAGTGGAAACACTCCGCCGATCTTCCGCGTGCCAGCCCGTAAGGTTGGATTTACACGTTGAGCAGCAGGAATTCGCGTTCCCATGACGATATTACCTTGCGGTATTGCACCTGCTCTTCTTCCTTCACCGCCATGAAGGCCTCGACGAAACGTTGCCCGAGTACCTTTTTCAGAGGCTTGGAGTAATTCAGCTTGTTCATCGCATCATCAAGATTGATCGGCAGGGAATGCGCATACCTGTAGGCGGACCCCTCGATCGGCGCCGTCGGTTTCAGGTTTTCCATCATGCCGAGATATCCGCACGCCAGCGATGCCGCAATGCACAGATAGGGGTTTGCATCTGCTCCTGGAACACGGTTTTCGATGCGCGTGTTTTGCGGGTCGGAATTCGGCATGCGCAATGGAGCGGTTCGATTGTCGATGCCCCAGTGAGTGTTGGTGGGTGCATCCGAGTTCGGCACCAGGCGGCGGTATGAATTCACATTGGGCGCACAAAACCCCATCGCGGCAGGCATGTAACGCTGCAGTCCCGCAACGTGGGCGAGGAACAATCGCGATGGTTTCTTGCCGCGTCCCTTGAAGAGATTGACCCCGGTTTTCAGATCCAGCAAGGATTGATGCAGATGCATTGATGAACCAGGCTCATCCTGATGTGGCTTGGCCATGAATGTCGCATAGACATCATGCTTCAGGGCCGCCTGGCGCACAGTGCGCTTGAACAGGAACACCTGGTCAGCAAGTTCCAGCGGGTCACCGTGGTTGAAATTGATTTCCAGCTGTGCCGGCCCGCTTTCATGACTGATGGTGTCAATATCGATTTCCTGAGCTTCACAGAAGTCGTAGATATCCTCAACGATCGGATCATATTCGTTGGCCGCATCGATGCCATAGGCCTGGCCAACCTTCTCCGCCCTGCCGCTGGTTCCAACGGGCGCTTCCAGTGGATAGTCGGCATCAAGGTTCTTTTTGACCAGGTAAAACTCAAGCTCAGGTGCCACGATCGGTTTCCAGCCCTGCTTGGCATAAAGCTGCAGCACATGTTTCAGGACATGTCTTGGCGCTATGTCTACCGGATCACCGTTCAGATAGAAGGTATCGCAAATCACCTGGGCAGTCGGGTTGGCATGCCAGGGAACCAGCTTCAGGGTGCTTACATCAGGTACCAGGTAGACATCGCCCGAAGCGTCCGAGACCGGTGAGTCCTGCCACGAGTACTTCCCGGTAACGGTCAGGATGAAAATATCCTCCGGCAACCGCATCGAGGTGTTGCCGATACCTTTCAGGAATTTCCTGGTCGGCAGTATCTTGCCGCGAGGCGTACCGGCCGGATCAGGCACGAGGCACTCGATCTCATCAATATTGTGCTGCGCAAGCCACTCTTCAATTTTTGCTGTCGACATGAACCACCAGAATTAGCGACGGTCAGCGCCTGTTGCCGCCGAACCGTCCGGAGAATTGATCATAGCCTGATCGCTTGCCGAAAAAAATGCCTTCATTGACAATGGTGGATAAGGCATAAACAGGATCGCTGGCGTAGTTGCTATGCCGTTTTTCTGTTTTTGCGAAGGTGTTTCATGAATTCTCCAACCAGGCCCGACAGTGAGGCCATCGCTTTCCTCGCGGACAATCCCGACGTGGTGACGGTAGACATGCTGATTCCCGACATGAACGGGATATTGCGCGGCAAGCAACTGACACGTGATTATCTGCCAAAACTGTATTCCGAAGGCGCCAGGATGCCCGGGTCGAACTATCTGCTCGACTGGACAGGGCGCAATGTTGATACATATGAATACGGCACCAGCGACGGCGACCCGGACTATTTTTGCTTTCCGGTCCCGGGCACACTGACCTATATCCCGTGGGCCAAGCGGCCGTCGGCGCAGGTCATTGCGTCAATGGTGGATGCTGATGGCAACCCGCACTTTGCAGATCCGCGGCATTTGCTGAAAACAGTGCTTGATCGATTCGCGGAGATGGAGCTGACGCCGGTGGTGGCGATCGAGTACGAGTTTTACCTGATTGACCAGGAAGCGGCAGCCAGAGGTGAGGTGATCCCGGCACGTTCCGGCGAGACCGGCTGGCGCGCAAGCACCACCAATGTCTACTCCATTGATGATCTGTATGACTTCGAGTCCCTGCTCGACGAAATCCAGGAGGCCTGCAAGGATCAGAAAATCCCGGCAGAGACGTTTGTTTCCGAGTACGCGGCCGGGCAGTTTGAAATCAATCTGTATCACACGGATGATGCGCTGCAGGCATGCGATCAGGCGATCATGCTTGAACGCTGCATCAAGGCGGTGGCGCGCAAGCACGGCACGATTGCCAGCTTCATGGCCAAGCCGTTTGCCGACCAGGCAGGTTGCGGCCTGCACGTTCATTGCAGCCTGCTCGACAAGGACGGCAACAATATTTTTCTCGGGGATCTTGATCCAACCGTTGATCGGCCAATCTCGGACAAGCTGCGCAATGCCATAGGCGGGCTGCTCGCAACCATGCAGGAAGGCATGGCGATTTTTGCGCCCAACGCCAATTCCTACCGCCGATTGCGGCCGGGTACTTACGCGCCGGTGCGCGGACTGTGGGGCGGCGACAACCGAACGGTTCCGTTGCGCATACCCGGCGGCAGCGACAAGGCGATCAGGGTCGAACATCGCGTATCAGGTGCCGATGCCAACCCCTACCTGGTCATGGCGGCGGTGTTGGCCGGCATCCACTACGGCATCACCAACAACGTCGTCCCGCAAAGGCCGATATCCGGTGACGGTTATGAAAGCGAAGAAGGAGTGGACCTCCCAATCCGCTGGCCGGTGGCCCTGAAGGCGTTTGAAGATGGCACGATCCTGAAACAGTATCTCGGTGAAAAATGGTGTGATGCGTTCCACACTGCACGGCTGTTTGAGGCAGATGCACACCACTACACCATCCATAAACTCGACTACGAATGGTATCTGCGCACGTCATGACCGACAGATCTCTCGACCAGCCCACATACTATTCCGAAACCGCCAATCGTCAGGTTGCGACGTCCGCCGTATCGGCCTTGCCGGACAAGGTCGATGTCTGCGTTGTAGGTGCCGGTTTCACCGGCCTGTCCGCAGCTCTGGAACTCGCTCTTCAGGGGCGCAAGGTGGCAGTGTTTGATTCGGGCCCCATAGGTTGGGGTGCGACGGGACGCAATGGCGGGCAGATATGCACCGGCTATTCGCCGGGCATGGAAGGCTTTGAAAAACAACTCGGAGCCCACGACGCCCACATCTGCTTTGATGTTGCCGAACAGGGCAAGCGACTGATCGAGGCCCGCATAAAGGCGCACGATATTGATTGTGACCTGGCATGGGGCTTTCTTCATGCAGCAGCACGGCCAAGTCACATGACCGGCCTGGTTGAGCACATGCAAGAGCTGGAAAAGTACGGCGTTGAGGGCTGCTCAATCTTGAGCCGCGAGGAACTGGCGGATAAAATCGGCAGCAAGGCTTATCATGGTGCGCTGCGTGAACAGGATTCGGGTCATTTTCACTCGTTGAATTATGCTCTCGGTCTCGCCGACGCCGTGCTTGGCAACGGCGGGCTGATCTTTGAAAACACGACCGTCAGCAGCATTGAAGGTGGAGGTTCACCTGCCCTCAAACTCCAGTCAGGCAAAACCGTCGCGTGCAGCCAGATTGTTGTTGCCTGCAATGCCTATCTTGGCTCGCTGGTTCCCGGTCTTAACCACCGCGTGATGCCGGTAGCCAGTTATGTCGTGGCAACCGAACCACTCGGCGAGGAGCGCGCCCGCGGGCTGATCCGTGACAACGAAGCGGTCTGCGACAGCAACTATGTTGTCGATTATTTCAGAATGACGGCGGATCACAGGCTGCTGTTTGGTGGCAGATGCAGCTATTCCGGCATTCATCCGCGCGATCTGGGCGCCAATATGCGGCCCAGGGTGTTGCGGATTTTTCCGCAACTTGATGATGCAAAGATGCAATACGCCTGGGGCGGGCACATCGGCATTACCCACAACCGATTGCCAAATATGGGCCGCAGTGACGGATCCATCTATTATGCCCACGGGTTTTCCGGCCAGGGCGTTGTGCTTGCCGGCATGCTGGGGAAGGTGCTTGCCGATGCCATTGTAGGCGACACGGAGACATTTGACGTGTTTGCGCGCATTCGTCATTTGCCGTTTCCCGGCGGTATTTTGCGCAGGCCCGGTTTGACTCTGGGGATGTTGTACTACCGCATCCGGGATTTGCTGTCCTGATGGACTTGCTTGTGTCCGCGCGGGATAGCTAAAATTTTATACAGTTTTGAAATACCTGCATAAATACGCTTTCGATAAAATTCGCGCTTTTAGAAATCGTTTATATCTGCGACCGAAAATGGCCATCGCCAGATAACGGAAGACATGACCGCTCCATCCGGGGTTGCATATACGGCAAGGCCAAGAGACTTACACCCAACGCAGACGGAGACTCAGTATGGACAGGTCAATTACCCGTTTCATGGGCAACGAACATGGAGCCACTGCAATTGAATATGCGATGATAGCGGCTGCAACCGGCCTGGCAATTGCCGTCTTCATGCCGGGTATTGGCAAACAGGTGCTGGCCATGCTGGAACCGGTTGGCATCGCACTGGGCGCCATATAGACCAAGACCGCTTCAGCAGGTTGACCGCGATTGACCTACTTGTCAGAACCGATCCGGTATCGAGTGAAGCAACACCGGATATCGTTCTGCGCGACACTTCACAGCGCGGATCATCCGAACACCCCCTTGCGCAGCAGATTCAGTGCCGTGATGAAAAGACCCGCCATGAGAACTGTGGGAAAGGTCTGCGGTGCCATTGCATCCTGAAGCTTGAACCCGAGCCGCATACCGATAAACGCAGGTATGCATGCCAATGACGCCCTTGCACACTCCGCCAACGAACATGGCCAGCATGACCAGTACGATTTCAGCGGGCATGAACCCCTGAGTGAAAAATTCGATCAGCTAGTCATCTCCTCAGGCCGCGCACCCGCCGCATAGGCCTTGAGGCACAAGAGTTCCGCTGCAATCACGGCTGCAGCGTTTGATGTCATCTCGGCATGGTCATATGGCGGAGACACCTCAACCACGTCCATGCCGACAAAATCCAAGCCTTTCATGGCGCGAATGACGGACAGAGCCTGGTAACTGGTGAAGCCGCCGGGAACCGGTGTTCCGGTGCCCGGTGCTGTCGCCGGGTCCAGAAAGTCAATATCGAAGGTAAGATAGGAAGGGCCCGGGCCCAACCGGTTGCGTATCTCGTCGGCCACCTGCAGGGCGCTCATTTCATGCACCTGGTCAGCGAAAAGCACCTTCATGCCCATGGCGTCTTCGCCTTTGAAACAGGTACGGATCCCAACCTGGATGGAACGGGCGGGATCAACCAGACCGTCCTGCAATGCCAGGGAAAACATGGTGCCATGGTCAATTCGATTGCCGGTTTCAGGCTCCACGTCGCGATGAGCATCGAACTGGACAAGGCCAACAGGGCCATGCTTTTTGGCAACTGCTTTCAGCACAGGATAGGAGATGAAGTGATCGCCGCCAAAGGTCAGCGGACACACGCCCCTGGAAACGATTGTGCTTATGTGCTTCTCGATGACACGCGGCACATCCTGCTTGCGACCCCAGTCGAAAAAGCAATCGCCGTAGTCTACCACCGCCAGCGTTTCAAACGGATCAAACCGCCACGGCCACATCGGTCCCCATGAGTGCTGGGCAGACGCCTGGCGGATGGCCTGCGGGCCGAATCTCGTGCCGGGCCGGTTGGTTACGGCCTGGTCAAACGGAATGCCGGTTACGGCAACATCAACGCCTTTGAGGTTACGCGTGTACTTGCGGCGCAGGAAAGACAGCGCTCCGGCGTAACTTGCCTCTATCGAAGACCCCATCAGGTCCTTGCGGCGGAAGGCAGCATCGCCCAGTGATGACTTGGGTGTCGACAATGGTTCTTACTCCTGGAGGATAAGCGTATCGGATGGATGCCAGCTTGCATAAACTTCGCGACCGTTCTCGAGCAAACCCACTGCAGCGCGGTCATTTTGAACGTTTACTGCCAGTTCCAAGCCATCGTCACAGGTGACAAAAACATTGCTGACATCCCCGTAATAGGCAACATCACGAATAACGCCTTTGGCAGAAATTCCAGAATCGGAAGGCGGAGCTTCGGCGGACAGGGTGAGTTTTTCCGGCCGGACAGCCAATGAGATGCTACCGGAAGCGGCACCGTCATGGGGCACGACAACCGTGCCCAATCCCCTTGCCACGCAGGTCACGCCGGCCTTGGAAACGCCGGACACTGTTGCATCAATCAAATTGATCTTGCCGATGAAATCAGCGACGAAACGTGAGTGCGGTTTTTCATACAACTCTTCGGGTCCGGCAATCTGACGCACCCCGCCTTTCTCCATAACCGCGATGCGATCAGCCATCGACAGGGCTTCATCCTGATCGTGGGTAACGATGATGAAGGTGATGCCGATAACCTGCTGCAAACGCGCGAGTTCGAGCTGCATGTGCTCGCGCAACTTGGCATCAAGTGCAGACAGCGGCTCATCGAGCAGCAGAACCTTTGGCCGTTTGACCAGCGCGCGCGCCAGCGCAACACGCTGGCGCTGTCCGCCGGAGAGCTGGTCAGGCTTGCGGTCGGCCATCGCGCTCATCTGAACCATTTCAAGGGCGTCTTCAACACGAGGTGCAATGTCTGTGGCAGCAACCCCGGTCACCTTCAAACCGTAGCCAACATTATCCCGGACGGTCATATGCGGGAACACTGCGTAAGACTGGAATACCATGTTCACCGGGCGCGTGTTGGCCGGTACGCCTTCCATGTTCTGCCCGTCGACGATAATGTCGCCGGTGCCCGAGGTCTCAAGCCCGGCAATCATGCGCAGCAATGTGGTTTTGCCACATCCCGACGGCCCCAGCAGTGCGAAGAATTCGTTGGGCATGATATCGAATGAAACATCATCCACTGCAACAACACCCGGATAGCGCTTGGTGACGTTCCTGATGGAAATGATGGGCTTGGTCATGAGGTCCCCTACCCTTCGGTTTTCGATGGCGCCTGCATGCGCATGGCAATAATGGTGGCGAACAGTGTAATGACGATCAGCACGGTCGAGGCTGCATTGATATCAGGCGACACGCCGCGACGCACCAGCGAATAGACCTTGACCGGGAATGTGTTGGTCTCCGGCCCCGCTGTAAAGAAGGTGATGACGAAATCGTCCAGCGACAATGTGAATGACAGCAATGCACCTGCAACAACGCCCGGCATCATGAACGGCAATACCACGTTCCGGAAAGTCTGCCACTCGCTTGCTCCAAGATCCTTGGAAGCCTCTTCCAACTCGCGATTGAACCCCGTAAGCCGCGCCCGCACCACGATCGCAACGAACGGAAAGCTGAATGCGATGTGGGCAGCGGTTATGGCCCCGAGATTCAGGGGCCAGATGGAGAACAGTTCATTCCACCAGTGTATCGGGCCAGACTCAAATCCCCGCATCCAGTGCCCGACCCGGGAGTACAGCACCAGGACTGCCACACCCATGCAGATTTCCGGGATAACGATGGGAAGCGCCATGATCCCCTCAACAGCAGCCTTGGCGGGAAACCGGAAGCGCCACAACCATAGAGCGGTTGCCGTGCCGATGATCGTGGCAATGACCGTGCACATTACAGCAATGGTGATGGAATTGGTGAACGCTTCGACGAGAGAGGCGTCATTCCACGCCTTGGCGTAGTACTTGGTGGTGAAGCCGCGCCAGACGATGTTGCGTTTCGAGTCATTGAAGCTGAAGGCAATCAGTTGCGCAATCGGCGCATACAACACGATAAAAGTGACAAACCCGAACAGGATCAGCCATGGCGATTTCCCATAATCCAGAGGTCCGCGTTTCGGCGTGCGCCTTGCCATATCAGACTCCCACTCCGCCCCTGATGCGCGCGCTGACAAAGGCGCGCAACGCAAGCGCTGCAAAGGTGACGTACATCAGCAGAAATGAAAGCGCTGCTCCAAATGGCCAGTCATTGGCAGACTTGAATTGATCTGTGATGACATTGCCGATCATGATGGCGTTGGTACCACCCAGAAGATCCGGCACCAGGAACATGCCAAGCATGGGGATGAACACCAGGATGATACCGGACACGATACCGGGCATGGTGAGCGGCACTGTCACCGAAAAGAACGTCCTCCACTGGCTGGCGCCAAGGTCGAGGCTGGCTTCCAGATAGGACCGGTCCAGACGCTCGATAGTGGCGTACAGCGGCAACACCATGAACGGCATGAACACATAAACCATGCCGACAATCACCGCGCCATTGTTGTAGAGCAGCTCCAGCGGTTGGTAAGGACCGATCAGCCTGTCCAGGAAGGCAAGGTCCCACAGCCATTCCAGCGTGAAGTTAAGCGTGCCCCGGGTTCGGAAAACGGCGATCAGCGCATAAGTGCGGATCAGCAGGTTTATCCAGAACGGCAGTATGACCAGCAGCAGCAGAAAAGGTCGCCATCTGGCAGGTGAAAAACAGATGCCAAAGGCGATCGGATAGGCAATCGCCAGGCACACGGCAGTCGAGACGATGCTGATCCAGATGGATTTCCAGATGATCTTCAGATAGACGGCCTGGAATGATCTGACGTAATTGTCCAGCGTACCGGTAATTTCAATGTCGATTATCGAGGTTTTCTCGCCAACCGACATGCCCCAGATCAGAGCAAGCGGGATCAGGAAAAACAGCAGTAGCCAGACGACGCCGGGTAACGCCGTTACCCAGAATACCACCTTGTTCTGTTTCCAGCTTTCCACCCGCCCGGCACCTCAAGACAGGGGGTCAGGTTGTTTGCACCTGACCCACCTGATGATTGTCACATTAAATCAAGCTGCCTGGATACGGGTCCAGGATTCATTGCGCAGCTTGGTCTTTTCTTCCGAATACAAGGACGCCTCACACTTGGCGATCACCTCGTCGGGCGGGAAGATGCCTGGATTGCCGGTATACGACTCATCCATCTTGGCCTTTGCCGCTGCGTTTGCGGTGGCATACTGAATGGTGTCGGCAATATGCACACCTGCATCCGCATCAAGCAGATAGTTGATGAATGCATGGGCATTTTCGGGGTGCGGCGCGCCTTTCGGAATGCACACGCAGTCCTGCCACAACAGGCTGCCTTCGTTTGGTACGGAATAGCTCAGGTCATCGTCCTCGCCCATCACCTGAATGATGTCACCGTTCCATTCCATCGCCAGATCCACTTCCCCGGATGCCAGCAAATCCTGCCCGTTATCGTCGGCATAGACCTTGACGTCCTTCTTGCCCGCAATGAGCAATTCCTCGGCAGCCTTCATTTCAGCAGGAACCACGGAATTGAAGGAATGGCCGAGATACTGAAGCGCCACTCCAATCACGCTCTCCCCATCGCCGAGCAACGAGATACGACCGGCATGCTCATCGCCCGCCAGCACTGCTTTCCAGCTTGATGCGTCTTTCACCTTGGATTTGCGATAGCCTATGCCCAGCGTACCCCACATGTAAGGCACCGAGTACTTGCGGCCCGGATCAAAACTGGCATCCTTGAATGCATCAGCGATGTTGGACATATTCGGGATTTTCGACTTGTCCAGAGTATCCAGCATGCCTGCAGCCATCATGCGCTCGACGTAATCGTTGGTCGGAATGATCACGTCATAGCCGGGATTTCCTTCCTTCAGCTTGGCGAACAATTCTGCATTGTCGGCGTACAGGTCCATCTTCACTTCGATGCCGGATTCCTTGTTGAAGTCAGCCAGCGTGGTTTCACCGATATAGGTATCCCAGTTGTAGAAGTTAAGCTTCTTTTCCTCTTCGGACATCGCGAAACGCGGCATCATGGTGAGACCGATAAACGCGGCACCCGACCCCTTGAGAACAGACCGGCGTGATGCGCGGAATTTTGGTGTGTATGTCATTTTATTACTCCCTGATTGAACTCTTCAAACGACGTCAAATTCACCCTTAACAACCTTGTCAGAAAATCGACACAGCAAATGTTAAACCCAACATCGTCTGTTTCAACTATTGTTTTTCCGAGGCAATGCCTCCGGTTTTCAAATTCGGCACTCAAGACTTTTCATGCTTCACATCATCAAGCGTTGCATCAAGCGCCTTGCGGGTCAGATCGGCCCATTCGTCCACCTCGGCCTCGGTTATGCACAGCGGAGGCGAGAACACCATTGTGTCCCAACACGCGCGCATCACCAGATTATTGTCAAAGCAATGATCCCGGCAAATGCCGCCAACACGGCCAAGTTCATCAAATCGCGCCCGGGTCTTCTTGTCCTTCACCAGTTCGATCGCGCCTATCAACCCCTTGACGCGAACCTCGCCGACGATCGGATGATCACGCAGAGCGCCGATTTTCTCCTCGACGTAATTCGAGATCTCCGCTGCATGCTCAATGAGTTTTTCATCCTGCATGATGCGGATGTTTTCCAGCGCAACCGCGCACGCCACCGGGTGACCGGAATAGGTGTAGCCGTGCAGAAACTCACCGCCCTTTTCAAAGAATTCACCGATCAGCTTGTCGCAAACCGCGACGGCACCGATTGGCTGGTACCCGGATGACAATCCCTTCGCCATGACAACGATGTCGGGATCAAAGCCCATGGTTTCGTGACCCCACCAGTTTCCGGTCCGGCCAAAGCCGCAGATCACTTCATCCGCCACAATCGGGATTCCATGTTCCTGACAGACCTTTTGAACATATGGCCAGTAGCTGTCCGGCGGAACGATTACGCCACCGGCACCCTGAATAGGCTCACCTACAAAGGCAGCAACCTTGTCAGGGCCCAACTCCTTTATCTTGGCTTCGACTTCCATGGCGGCCTTCAGGCCAAACTCTTCCGGGCTCATATCGCCGCCATGCTGGAACCAGTCGGGCTCAAGCACGTGATGGAAGTTGGGCAAAGGCAGCCCGCCCTGCGCATGCATCGCCGACATGCCGCCCAATGAGGCAGACGCACAGGTCGAGCCGTGATAGGCGCGGTGGCGTGAGATTATATGCTGACGCTCCGGCTGGCCCTGCACTTCCCAGTAGCGCCGAATAAACCGCACCACCGTGTCATTGGCCTCAGACCCTGAATTGACGAAGAAAACCTGGTTGAACCGCTCCGGGAGCAGGCTGGCAACCTTCTCTGCCAGCATGGTCGCCGGCACTGTCGTGGTCTTGAAAAACGTATTGTAGAACGGCAAGTCCAGCATCTGGCGATAAGCCACTTCGGCCAGTTCCTTGCGGCCATAGCCGATATTCACACACCACAGGCCAGCCATGGCATCAAACAGCTTGTTGCCTTTGCCGTCCCAGATATGCACGCCCTTGGCCTGTGTAATAACGCGGACACCGCCGCCGTCATGCAAAGCCTTATGGTCGGTAAACGGGTGAAAATGGTGGGCAGTATCAGCCGCAACCAGTTCTTCGATATTGAGATTCTTGTTCATGGATGCACTCCGCAGGTCTGATCGCAGAAAGACGCAGCTGTTGTGCCGCGCCCTGTTAGACGTCGTGAAAAGCGCGGACTACGGATTGAAGCCGATGCGGGCGCAATGCAGCAGCACTTCGTCCTGCGTGACGCGTTTTGCGGTTCCGCCCAAATGCCCGGTTTTGCCAATCCTGTAGAACATGACCTCGACACTGCCATAAATTTGTGAAGCTTGGCAACAGGATGAAAAAAGCATCAACGGCGCGTAAATTTTAGACTTTCGAATATACCATATTTGCGCGACAGTGTTGTACATGGGAGACAATTTCAACGAGATGCTTGAGGCGGATGGCAGTGTTCGCCCGCATTATGCCATACTGCACAAGTGGCTGGAGACGCAGACGCCGGCCAACCTGCGCGCCAAAATCCGCGAAGCAGAATCTATTTTTCGCAGGCTCGGCATTACGTTTGCGGTCTACGGCACCGAGGAAGCCTCAGAGCGGCTTATCCCGTTCGACATCATTCCGCGCATTTTCGCTGCCAGTGAGTGGCGGCTGCTTGAGGCCGGCATTGCGCAACGAGTTGGCGCCCTCAACGCATTTATCGATGACGTTTACCATCGGCAGGAAATCGTGCGGGCCGGCAAGGTTCCCGCAGAGCTCATTCTTCAGAATGAAGCCTACATGCCGCAGATGGCGGGTCACTCCCCTGCCCGTAATGTCTACTCACACATCATAGGAACCGACATCGTTCGTGTGGGCGCAAACGAGTTCTACGTGCTGGAAGACAACTGCCGCACTCCGTCAGGTGTCTCCTACATGCTGGAAGACCGCGAAGCGATGATGTTTCTGTTCCCGGACCTGTTCGCCAAACATCGCGTAGCGCCGATTGAACATTACCCGGAACTGCTGCGGCAGACACTGGATTCGGTTGCGCCACCGCAATGCGACGGTGAACCTACCTGTGTTGTACTGTCTCCGGGCATCTATAACTCGGCGTTTTTTGAACACGCCTTTCTGGCCGATGAAATGGGTGTGCAGCTTGTTACCGGCGACGATCTCTTCGTGCAGGACGGATGGCTTTACATGCGCACGACCCGTGCACCGGTCAGGGTCGACGTGGTTTACCGGCGCATTGATGATGATTTTCTCGACCCCCTGACATTCAACCCTGCCTCGACATTGGGCGTGCCCGGCATTTTCGATATTTACCGTGCCGGACGGGTGACCATTGTCAATGCCCCGGGCGCCGGCATTGCCGATGACAAGGCCGTCTATTCCTTCATGCCCGAAATAGTTGAATTCTATACCGGTGAGAAACCGATCCTGAACAATGTGCCGACATGGCGGTGCTCAGACGCCGACTCGCTGGCCTATGTGCTCGAGCATCTTGAAGAGCTGGTCGTCAAGGAAGTGCATGGCTCAGGCGGATACGGCATGCTGGTCGGCCCAACTGCAAGCAAGAAGGAAGTGGCCGCGTTCAGACAGATACTCAAAAAACGTCCGGCAAACTATATCGCGCAGCCCACGCTGGCGCTGTCCTCGTGCCCAACCTTTGTCAAGTCTGGCGTGGCACCGCGACACGTGGATTTGCGGCCTTTCGCGCTGACCGGTGACCGGATGCGCATTACACCGGGCGGGTTTACCCGCGTAGCCATGAAACAGGGATCACTTGTGGTGAACTCGAGCCAGGGAGGCGGCACCAAGGATACCTGGGTGCTGGAGGACTGATGCTTTTAGGACGCACCGCCGCATCGCTGTTCTGGATGGCACGCTACATGGAGCGCGCGGAGAACATGGCACGCCTCATTGAGGTGAGCTATCGTATTTCACTGATGCCGAAGCCGTTTCGGGCGCATCAGGACGATTGGAGTTCAACGCTCAAGAGCGCCCATTGCGAGGCTACTTTTGCCGACAAGTACGAGACTGCCAGCCAGGAACATGTCATCCAGCATCTGGTTCTGGACCGTGAAAACCCATCCAGCATTCGCACCAGCATGGAAACAGCGCGCAATAACGGTCGCGCAGTGCGAACGGCGCTGAGCCGGGACGTGTGGGAGGCGCTCAATGCGACCTGGAACGAGTTGTCGTGCCTGCGCATGAGCCAGTTGTCGAGCGACAAGCTGCCGGCTTTTCTCGACTGGATCAAACAGCGATCCATGTTGTTCCGCGGCGCCATGCTCGGCACTGCCTTGCGCCATGACAGTTTTCACTTCAGCCAGTTGGGTGCCTTCATTGAACGCGCTGACAATACAGCACGGATACTGGACGTGAAATACCATATCCTGCTGCCACGCGGATCCGGGCCCGGCAGCTCGATTGACCGTCAGCAATGGGCCTCACTGTTGCGCTCCGTGTCTGCGCATCGGGCATACAGGTGGGCGTATCGGGACGCCAGTTACCAACCCTGGAACGTTGCACAGTTCCTGATCCTCAATCAGGCCATGCCCCGGTCGCTGCTGTTTTGCTATGACTGGATCAGCAATGAATCGCTTGCAGATATTGAAAAGGAATATGGCGAGACATGGCCATGTCACGACACGGCGACCGAAACCATGAACCTGCTGGCTGGTGCAGACATGAAACAAATATTCCAGAACGGGCTGCACGAGTTTCTGTCGGACTTCATCGACAGGAACAACAGGCTGACAGCCGAAATCGCAAGCGCGTATAATTTTCCATGAAAATTCACATCCGTCACGCAACAACCTATCGCTATGACAATCCGGGAGCACACCTGGTTCAGCGATTGTACCTGACGCCGCAGGACACCCGGAGCCAAACGGTGCTTGATTGGACCATTGACGCGCCGGGCATTGAAAAAGCACTGAAATATGTCGATGCATTTGGCAATGTGGCCCACCTGACGACCCCGCCGGTCGATCTGGCTGAAGTCACGGTTATTGCGAGCGGCAGCGTCAGAACCACCGATACTGCCGGGGTGGCAGGTCATGACCTTGGGTCAGTGCCAATCCAGGCGTATCTCGCCAGCACCCCGGCAACTGCAGCCAACGCCGCCATCAGATCAATGGCAAACGCGCACGCAGACCTGACGGGTATCGACCAACTGCATGCCCTGTCAGCAACTGTTCTTCAAAAAGTGGCCTACATGATCGGGACCACCAATGAACATACCAGTGCCGCGGATGCCGTGCGCGATGGCAAGGGTGTGTGTCAGGACCATGCCCATGTGTTCATCTCTGCAGCGCGTTCGCTGAACGTGCCGGCCCGATATGTCTCCGGTTACATGGTGGTGGGTGAAAACGAACTTGCCGAGGCCAGCCACGCCTGGGCGGAAGCCTATGTTGCAAATCTTGGATGGGTGGGGTTTGACATCTCGAACCAGGTCAGCCCTGACGAGCGTTACGTGCGTGTAGCAACCGGCATGGATGTCGACAATGCCACGCCTGTAAAAGGGGTTCGCCGGGGCTTGTCGACCGGGGCCGAAAGGATGGAAGTGGAAGTGCTTGTTGAAAGCATCGCCGAGCAGTAGGTTACCGGTGATTCCCTGAACCGCACTTCGACCGGAAACTCCATGACTTATTGTGTTGGCATGAAACTTGATCGCGGCCTGGTGATGGCTGCCGACACCCGAACCAATGCGGGCCTCGACAACATTGCAACTTTTCGAAAGCTGCATACATTCGAAGCCCCTGGCGAACGTGTGTTCATCTTGCTGTCAGCCGGCAATCTGGCCGTTACACAAGCTGTCGTTGCCTTGCTGGAAGAAAAATTTGAAAACCCGGACGTGGAAGACGAAACCCGCAGCCTGAAAACCGTTGCCACCATGTTTCAGGCGGCAAGACTTGTGGGAGAAACACTCAGGACAGTTCGCCGGGGCCACGTGGAAGAGGGATTGAGCAGCGATGCGTTTTCTGCATCGTTCATTTTCGGCGGGCAGATCAGCAAGGAAGCACCCCGACTCTATCAGATCTATTCCGAAGGAAATTTCATCGAAGCCAAACACGACACCCCGTTTTTCCAGATTGGCGAGCACAAGTACGGAAAACCCATACTGGACAGGGTGGCCAATCAGAAAATGAGATTGGGCGAAGCAGCCAAGCTGGTCTTGCTATCGTTCGATTCAACGTTGCGCTCAAACCTGTCAGTGGGCATGCCGATAGACATGGTGGTCTATAACACTGACAATCTCAGCATAGACCGGGTGCGCCGTATCGAGCAGGATGATCCGTATTTCCGGTCCATATCCCAGAAATGGTCGGAAGCACTGCGCTCAGCGGTCGAGAAAATCGAGGAGTTTGACATTTAGCCATGATCGATCTTGAGGCTGAATACAACAACCGGGCCCGCGTGCCGGATCATGAGCAGGTTGTAGCCGGCTGGACAAGCGATGCAGCAAGCTATCGCGAGGCCGCCGCGTGTGACCTGGACATTGCCTATGGCGATCATGAACGGCAAAAATTCGACTTTTTCCCCGCCAATGGCCGCGATGATGCGCCGATTGTGGTGTTTGTCCACGGTGGTTACTGGCAGGCACTCGATCGTGTGTCTTTCTCGCATGTTGCATCGGGCGTATCCGCGCATGGTCTGGACATGGCGATCCCGTCTTACCGGCTCGCACCACAAGTCAGTGTCCAGCACATTATTGATGACATGCGCAGCTTCTGCCTGAACCTGTGGAAACTTCATGGTCGCAAGCTTGTCGTGACCGGCCATTCTGCCGGCGGGCATCTGGCAGCAGCCATGTTTGCGACCGACTGGACAGCCCATGGCGGGCCTGATCGGCTGGTCGTCGCCGGTCTGGGCATCAGCGGCCTGTACGATTTGCGCCCGTTGATGCCGATCAGCATCAATCAGCGCATTGGCATCGATGACAAAATTTCCATGCAGTGCAGCCCCTTGCTGTGGCCGGTGCCAAAGCATGGCCGATTTGAAGCATGGGTGGGTGGAACTGAATCGCGCGAGTACCATCGTCAGAGCGAAACCCTGGCAGCATGCTGGAGCGGCGCTGGCCTGGCGGCCGACTGGTGTGCGGTGGGTGATGACAATCATTTCACAATTGTTGGACATCTTGCAGACGGGGCGAGCAACATGACGCGCGCGCTGGTCAGCATGTGCGAAACTGAATGAGCACTGATTTGAAGACGGTTGAAACGCCATCCGGCAAGGGCGCGGCAGACGAAAACTTTCCGGTCGGATCATTCCTGCTGCCCAAACGACTTCGCCCGCATGTGATGACATATTACGCCTTCGCCAGGGCCATTGATGACATTGCGGATGATCCTGACACGCTGCCGCAGGACAAGATCGCCGGTCTCAACGCGATGGATGACGCCCTGCTCGGGCGCAATCGGCAGCCGGATGAAACCCTGCTCAAGGCAACGGCGCTGCGCGCCAGCATGCTGGAAACCAATGTCGACCTGGCTCATGCGAGCGATCTTGTGTCGGCGTTCAGGCAAGATGCCGTGCAGAACCGCTACAACACATGGGATGACCTGATCGATTACTGCATGCGTTCAGCATCGCCGGTCGGACGGTACCTGCTGGAGTTGCATGGGGAGGACAAGGCGCATTTCGAATACTCCGACGCCTTGTGCAATGCACTTCAGGTCATCAACCACTTGCAGGACTGTGCAGATGATTTTCGAGACCTGGACCGGTGCTATTTGCCGCTGGATTGGTGCAAGGCGGCAGGAGCAAATGTCGAGATGTTGCGCGAAAAGGCATCGCCACCAGCACTGCGGACGGTTCAGATGAAATGCCTCGAAGGCACCGAAGCCCTGCTTCGCGTAGCTGACAGGCTGCCGGGAAAGCTGACAAGCAAATCACTGGCAATGGAGTCCGGCGTCATTATTTCCATTGCATGGAAACTGGTCGACAAACTGAAGCGGCAGGACCCTGTTGCCAACAGGGTTGAACTTTCTAAACCGCAATTCATGCTCTATGGTCTCAAAGGTGCCATAAAGGGGCTGTTGTAAGAGGAAGTGCACGGTGATGCATGGGGTTTGGTCCGGCGTACAGAGGCGCTACCAAGGCAGAGGTTGGCTCGCATGCAATATTGGTATAAAGAGCGGGGTCTCATGATGTGGCTTTGCCCAGTGCCCGTCGCACATTTGCGTCTGGATGACACCTTGACCGAATTGGTGCCGACCTGCCTTGCCGATTGAAGAACAACGTACAACGACAAAAGAGCTGACATGCCAATATCGACACCACTACTAGACACAATTGCCTTTCCAGCCGATCTCCGAAAACTCAAACCGGAAGATCTGCTACAGGTGGCCAGCGAATTGCGCGCCGAAACTATTGACGCCGCGGCAGAATCCGGCGGGCACTTCGGGGCAGGTCTCGGTGTGGTCGAACTGACCGTTGCGCTGCATTATGTCTACAATACCCCGGCTGACCGGCTGATCTGGGACGTGAGCCATCAGGCCTATCCGCACAAGATCCTGACAGGCCGCCGTGATCGCATCCGCCAGATCCGGCAATCCGATGGCCTTTATGGTTTCACCAAACGCACCGAAAGCGAATACGATCCGTTCGGTGCGGCTCACTCGTCAACGTCCATTTCGGCTGGTCTTGGCATGGCCGTTGCCCGGGACCTGATGGGCAAGAACAACCATGTCATTTCCGTTATCGGAGACGGCTCGATGAGTGCCGGCATGGCCTATGAAGCCATGAACAATGCTGGTGCCCTGGACAGCCGCATGCTTGTGGTTCTGAATGATAATGGCATGTCGATCGCGCCGGGTGTTGGCGCGCTGACCAATTACCTGTCCTGGCTTGTGTCCACGCATCCGTTCCTTTCATTGCGCGAGATCGCGCTGCAGCTGTCCAAGAAATTTCCGAAGACGCTGCGCAAAGCCGCAGAACGTGTCGACGAATACGCTCGCGGCATGGTCATGGGCGGCACCTTGTTTGAAGAGCTGGGCTTTTATTATGTCGGTCCTGTTGATGGCCATGACCTTGAAACGCTGGTGCCAATTCTTGAAAACATCCGCGAAGCCAAGGAAGTTGGTCCGGTGCTGCTGCATGTCGTGACGGAAAAGGGCAAAGGCCACCCGTTCGACGAGACCAACAAGGAAAAACATCACGCGGTCGGCAAGTTCGACCCGGTCACCTTCGATGTGAAGAAGGGCTCCTCAAATGCGCCCAGCTATACTTCGGTATTCGCCCGCTCGCTGATCAAGCATGCCGAAGCAGATGACAAGATCATTGCCATCACCGCAGCGATGCCATCAGGCACCGGCGTCGACAAGTTTGAGGAACACTTCCCGGATCGCACGTTCGATGTGGGTATTGCCGAACAGCATGCGGTAACATTTGCCGCCGGCATGGCAACAGAGGGTTTCAAGCCATTCGCCGCGATCTATTCCACGTTCCTTCAACGCGCCTATGACCAGGTCGTGCATGATGTGGCGCTGCAAAAGCTTCCTGTGCGTTTTGCCATCGACCGGGCTGGCCTTGTAGGCCAGGACGGAGCTACCCATGCCGGCAGTTTTGACGTTGCCTATCTTTCCTGTCTGCCAAACATGGTGGTCATGGCGGCAGGTGACGAGGCAGACCTTATGCACATGGTCTCCACCGCAGTTGCCTATGACGAAGGCCCATGCGCGTTCCGCTATCCGCGTGGCGAGGGCATGGGTGTGGAAATGCCTGAAACCGGTACTCCACTTGAAATCGGCAAGGGCCGCATCATGGTTGAAGGCAGCAAGGTGGCACTGCTCAACCTGGGCGGACGCCTGGGGACCTGCCTGAAGGCGGCTGAAGACCTGAAACAGCGCGGCGTTTCGACAACGGTTGCCGATGCCCGTTTCGCCAAACCGCTCGACACGGATCTGATCATCAAGCTGGTGAAGAATCATGAACTGGTGATCACCATCGAGGAAGGGTCCATTGGCGGCTTCTCCAGCCACGTCCTCCACTATCTTGCGGCAAACGGCATGTTGCAGGGTGGCGCAATAGTCAAACCGATGACCTTGCCGGACGCCTTCATCGGACACGGCGCGCCGGACTGGCAGTACAGACAAGCCAGACTGGAAGCCGACGACATTGTGATGGAGGTCTTGCGCGCCCTTAAACTGGACAAGAAAGTGCTGGAATTCGCAGCCAGAAACTGATCTCACGTCTGCAATAAGAGAACGGTCCTGCGACCAAACCGCAATTCCCACAGGCCGGCATCTGGAAGATCATGGCAAACACTACGCAGATAGCTTCGTCCGGCGCATCACCGGCAGCCGAAGCCCGCATGATAGCCCAACAAGTCCGCGATGCATCGACATCGTTTTACTGGGCTATGCGGATTCTGCCGAAATCCCAGCGCCAGGCGATGTTTGCGGTTTATGCATTCTGCCGCGATGTTGATGACATTGTTGACAGTGAACAGCTTGATGAGCCGGAAAAACGCAAACAGCTGACCGCGTGGCGGCAGGAAATAGACGCACTTTATGCAGGCCACCCCAGACGCCCGGAAACGCGCGCACTGGTCACGCCCATGCAGGAGCTTTCATTGCGCCGCGATGACTTTCTCGATGTCATTGCAGGGATGGAAATGGATGCGGGCGATCCGATCATTGCCCCTCCCATGGAAACATTTGATCTGTACGTGGACCGGGTAGCGTGCGCGGTCGGGAGATTGTGCGTGTGCGTGTTCGGCGATCCAACGGATTACGGTACCGCTGTTGCCCATCACACGGGCCGCGCACTGCAAATCACCAACATTCTCCGCGACGTGGATGAGGATGCAGGCATTGGCCGTGTTTACCTGCCGCGTGAATTGCTCGAAAAGCATGATGTAGACTTTTCAGACCCGGTAAAGATCACTGCGCAGCCCGGATATGTCGCCATGTGGCGGGAACTGGCCGAGATCGCGCACAGTGAGTTTGAGCATGCAGAAGAGGCCATGAATTCGTGCCGCAAGGACGTCATGCGCCCTGCCCGTATCATGAAGGCGGTTTATCAGCGCAATCTTGAGCGCATGATGGCCCTGCCGGATGCCACCCTTGCCGACCCCAAAGTGTCCAAGCGTCTGGTTGGATCAAAAGAGAAGCTGCTGATCGCCGTCCGGCACGGCTTTTTTTAAGGCAACCAGCAACCATGGCAACCGCACATATCATTGGCGCAGGCGTGGCTGGTCTTGCCGCAGCTGTCGAGCTGTCAGCCGCCCAGTTCCGGGTCATTGTGCATGAGCAATCCGGTCAGGCCGGCGGACGTTGCCGGTCATTTCACGACAACACGCTGGAGTGCACCATAGACAACGGCAACCACCTGCTGCTGTCCGGCAACAAATCGGCACTGTCCTACCTTGACACCATCGGTGCAGCCGATGAACTGATCGGGCCGGAGAGTGCGGAGTTTCCATTCGTCGATCTGAAATCCGGCGAACGCTGGTCCATTGAACTGGACCGGGGACCGATGCCGTGGTGGATCCTCAACAAGGACCGCCGGGTTCCCGGAACAAGGCTCAGCGAGTATCTCAGCGGGTTGAAACTGCTGTCTGCCGGCAATCGCACAGTCAAGCAATTGTTCGCAGGCCAGGGCCAGCTGTATGAACGATTCTGGGACCCCTTCACCATTGCGGTCATCAACACCAGTGCAGATCAGGCCGCCGCGCGTCTGCTGACCCCGGTGATACGCGAAACCCTTGCCAGGGGTGCGAAGTACTCACGACCGCTGATTGCCCGCCACGGGCTTTCAGCCACATTTGTAACACCGGCAATCAAGTGGCTTGAAAAACGCGGCTCCGAGATACGTTTCAATGATCGGGTATCCGGAATTTCCATGGATGACAAACGTGTCATCGCCATCGAGACGGGCAAAGGTACAGAAGCGGTCGGCGACGGTGACGTGGTGGTGATGGCGGTACCGGCATGGGTGGCGAAATCCCTGCTGGAAGATGTCACTGCGCCGGATGCATTTGTCCCCATCGTCAATGTTCATTTCCGGGTCAGCAATCCGCGCATGCCGCTGATGAACAAGCCCCTGCTTGGTATGCTGAACTCACTTTCACAATGGCTGTTTGTGCGCGATGATGTTGCTTCGGTTACGATTTCCACCGGCGACGAAGCCGCCAGTCGCGATGCCGGTGACATTCTGAGCACCGTCTGGCGCGAAATCGCTCCCGAGATCGGTCAGGACCCGGACAATATGCCGACGCGCGCACGCGTTATAAAAGAACGCCGCGCCACTTTTCTTGGAACACCGGAACAACTTGAAAAACGCCCGTCACCGTCAACAAAATGGCCAAATCTGGTGCTTAGTGGAGACTGGGTAGATAATGGGCTTCCTTCCACTATTGAAGGATCAATCAGATCGGGGCAAAGCGCCGCACGACTGCTTGTTCACCGTATTGCGAGTTGACTCGGACAGCAACTTTCTTTCTTTAGGTAAACACTGGTGGTTGAGAAAGCGCGACTCTGCTGATGGGTGAAATTGGGTTGAGGTAATATGCAGTCAAACGTTTACGTCCTGCGTCCCAAATCCGGGATTTCTCCGACACTTGTTGCAGACAGTGCCAATATTGCCAGCGATGCCGGTGATCACCTGCTTGCCATGCAGCAGGATGACGGACATATCGTGTTCGAACTTGAAGCCGATGCAACCATCCCGTCAGAGTATGTCTTCCTCAATCACTTCCTCGACATGCGTGAACCGGAACTTGAAGCCGAACTGGGCGAGCATCTGCGCTCTCTGCAGTCAAAAAACCATGGTGGCTGGCCGCTGTTTCATGAGGGCGGGTTCAACATCTCGGCGTCCGTAAAGGCGTATTTCGCCTTGAAGCTGCTCGGCGACGCAGAAGATGCGCCGCACATGATCAAGGCACGCAATGCAATTCTGGCCCATGGTGGTGCAGAAAAATCCAACGTGTTTTGTCGTTATTCGCTGGCGTTATTCGGACAGATCCCTTGGCGCGGTGTACCCGCCATGCCGGTTGAACTGATGCTGATGCCCAAATGGTTTCCGGTCAACATCTGGAAGTTCGCCTATTGGTCCCGCACGGTAATTGCGCCACTGACCATACTGGCCGCCCTCAAACCGATAGCGCGTAACCCGACAAATGCGTCGTGCCGCGAGATTTTCTGCGAGCCGCCGGAAGACATCAAGGTCTGGAATTTCAACCATACCGGCAGCCGCTGGGGTGAATTTTTCCTGCATATCGACAAGCTGCTTCATCCGGCGGAGAAACACATTTTCCCGCGTATGAAGTTCCGCAAATGGGCAATTCAGAAATCGCTCGACTTCATCAAGCCGCGGCTGAATGGAGATGACGGCCTCGGCGCAATTTTCCCGGCAATGGCCAACACGGTCATGGCCTATGATGCGCTGGGCTACAGCCCTGATCACGAGGACTTCGTTACCGCGCTCAGTTCCTGCCGCAAAATGGTAACCGAAAACCGCGAGGTTCGCGGTGACCGGCCACGTTATGTGCAGCCGTGTGTGTCTCCGATCTGGGATACGTCACTTGCTGCGCACGGGCTACTCGAGGCAGGCGTCGCCCCGGATGACAAGCGTATCATCGCCATGTGTGACTGGCTGCGCGACCTGCAGATTCTGGACGTCAAGGGCGACTGGGCAATCAATGCGCCTGACCTGGAACCGGGTGGCTGGGCGTTTCAATATCGCAATGACCATTACCCTGATGTGGACGATACCGCTGTTGTAGCCATGTTGTTGCACCGTGTTGACGCTGATCGCTATGCAGAAAGCATTCGCCGCGCGGATGTGTGGATTGCAGGCATGCAGAGCAGCAATGGCGGATGGGGTGCATTCGATATCGATAACAATGCCGAATTCCTGAACACCATTCCGTTTGCCGATCACGGCGCGCTGCTTGATCCGCCAACAGTGGATGTCACGGCTCGCTGCCTGTCCTTCCTGGCGCAAATCGGGTACGAGCGCGATCATCCCTGCATTCAGCGCGGCATGGCATTCATGCGTGCGGACCAGGAGGAAGACGGTTCATGGTTTGGCCGCTGGGGCACCAATTACATCTACGGCACATGGTCGGCGCTGAACGCATTGAATGCTGTCGGGGAAGACATGAATGCGCCATATGTGCGCAAGGCTGTTAACTGGCTCATTGCACAGCAACGTGACGATGGTGGCTGGGGCGAGGACGGTGCGACCTACTGGAAGGAACGCCGCGGCGAGGCCAAGGCATCCACACCATCCCAGACAGCCTGGGCCATGCTGGGCCTGATGGCCGCCGGTGAAGTCACCCACACAAGTGTGGCACGCGGGGCGCAGTTCATCAATGACGCGCCGCGAAACGGTGCAAAATGGGATGAACCCTGGTACACCGCCGTCGGTTTCCCCCGGGTGTTCTATTTGCGCTATCACGGGTACTCGTCCTATTTCCCGACCTGGGCACTGGGACGCTACGCCAACCTGATGCGCGGTAACACGCGCAAGGTTGAATGGGGCATGTAAGCAGCAATTCCGGTATCGTCTTGAACAACCGGCATCCGGTGAACCGGCAGAGTTGCTCTGCGGTGTGGTGACCATGGCGTTATTTCCAAAAATCATCCGGAGCCAACGCACAAGGCGGGTTGACGAACCTGCCTGACTGCTGCACTTGCTTTGCCTCAAATGGTGACATCACATCAAATCAGGCCCATCGGCCTCATAACCGCACTTGCCCAGGAGTATTCCGTGGTAAGCGGCGTTGTCGCTCCTGCGCGCGACCAGCTGATCGCCGTGCAGTCGGGGCTTGGCCGTGCGGCAGGGTTTCTGGCCGCCGCGGAACTGGGCCGCCAGCAAAAGCAGTTGTCAGGACTGGTCTCTATCGGGTTTTGCGGTGCACTGGATACCGCCATCGCCACTGGCGCCATCATTCTGCCGGACGCAATCATCACTGCCGACGATGAGCATTTCGACACCGACACCGCCTGGAAATCAATGGTTTCCGCCAGACTTGCAGGTTTGCCGTTTGTCGCTGCAAGGGCAATGTATTGTGCGGCCGAGGTGATTGAAACCCGGGCGGCCAAGCAGGCCACCCACTCGCACTGCGGCGCGTGTGCAGTGGACATGGAAAGTGCCGGGATTGCGCATGCAGCCATGCGATTGAACATTCCGTTCATCGCGGTTCGCATAGTGCTGGATGAGGTGACAGACACCCTGCCCGAAGCCACGCGAAGCGCAATCCATTCCGATGGCAACCTTAATATGCGCGGGCTGTTGCGCGGCCTGGCGTCGCGACCACAGGATATTGGTGGTCTGATACGGCTGGCCGGCAAGTCCGGCAAGGCTCAGAAACAGCTCAAGGCTGTTTGCGAAGCCCTGCTGCCGGATTTTGGGTTGACGGGCACAGCATGAAAAAGCCCGGTACGCTAGAGCATCATCCGATCATATGGAATCATATGACCGGATAAAGATGCTCAATTCCAATGTGGTAGAGCAATTTCATCCATCCATATGGATGGATATTGCTCTAGCGCGTACCGGGCCTATTATTGATCCCGAGATCTGACGGAACCGAAACTACTCAGCCGCAACTTTCGGTGCGTGAATGTCCTTCATGACCTTGGTAACGTGTTCTTCATGCAGGTCATAGTCGGCCTTGCGCGCGTGGGTCAGATCTATTTCCGGCGCAAAGTCGCCCTCTGTTTTCACGCCACGAATTGCGACTGCAAGCGCCTTGAACGGGTTGGCCGTGGCATCAAGCGCAGCTGTCGGTTCAAAGCCGCAATGCGCCATACAGTTGGCACATTTTTCGTAGCGGCCGGTTCCATAGGCCTCCCAGTCGGTCGTTTCGATGAGTTCCTTGTACGTGGATACATAGCCTTCGCCGAGCAGGTAGCACGGCTTCTGCCAGCCAAACACATTGCGTGTCGGCATGCCCCACGGCGTGCACATGTACTCCTGATTGCCCGCCAGGAAATCGAGGAACAAGGTTGAGTGAGACAGTTTCCAGTTTTTGCCCTTGCCGTGCTTGAACACTTCGCGGAACAACTGCTTGGTCTTGCGCCGTGACAGGAAGCTTTCCTGATCCGGCGCACGTTCATACATGAAACCGGGAGAGATCGAGACATTGACGTCCATCGCGGTGGTCATGTCGAGGAAACTGGCGATATCTTCGGGTGCGTGTCCATCAAAAATGGTGGCGTTGGCATTGACCTGGAAGCCTTTTGCCTGCGCTGCCTTGATGGCTGAAATGGCGCGGTCATAGACGCCGGTCTGGCATACGGACCTGTCGTGATGATCCTTGAGACCATCAAGATGCACCGAGAAGAACAGAAACGGTGACGGCTTGAACAGATGCAGCTTCTTTTCCAGAAGCAGCGCATTGGTGCACAGCGACACATATTTCTTGCGCGCAATAATACCCTCGACGATTTCACCTATTTCCTTGTGGATAAGAGGCTCGCCGCCGGGAATCGCAACAATCGGCGCACCACATTCGTCAACCGCATCAAGGCATTCCTTGACCGACAGGCGCTTGTCGAGAATTGGTTTGGGATAGTCAATCTTGCCACAACCGGCGCATGCCAGGTTGCACTTGAATAACGGTTCGAGCATCAGAACCAACGGGTAATGCTTGTTACCCTTGAGTTTCTGCTTCATCACGTAGGCGCCGACGCGCACTTGCTGCATAAATGGTACCGACACAGGTCTACTACCTTTTGTTGTTCGAACTTGGGAAGTGCCCCCGCAAATCAGAAGACACGTTTAAGTATGCCACTATGGCAAGGTCAAGGCTTTCCGTCCACGGTGTGCTCTTTAGCCACTGGCAGTTTGCGCGTTCTCGAGAATGTCCAGTGCATCAGTTGCGGCAAGACCACAAGTGTACAGATCAGCGTGACCAGAATGGCGATGGTCAGCAATTCGCCCATGCTGGCCATGCCGCGATGGCCGGACAACCACAATGTTCCGAACGATCCAATCGTTGTGAGGGCAGAGATCAGGACTGCTCTTGGCGTAGATGTGCCCGTCACATCGGTCGCGATGGTCTCCTCGCGCGCGCGCATGACATAGTGGATCGACGAGTCGACCCCCAGACCCAGCAGCAACGGCAGAACGATGACATTGGCAAAGTTGAACGGCGACTGGAACAGGACCGTGTACCCCACCATAAGGCACGCCGCCAGCACCAGGGGCGACAGCACCAGCAACACGTCGGATATGCTCCGAAATGCCGGCCATGCCAACAGCACCACCATCACCAAGGCAGCCAGCGTCGCCAGTATCATGGCGCGGGCAACAGCGTCCGCGGAGCCTGCAATATCCACAGGCGACCCCGACACCAGCGGGTCCACTGACTGCATGGCGGTGACGAATTCCTTCAGATTGCCCGAGTTGCGCATGTTGCTGGCGGGCACCACTTCGAGCCGCCATCGACCGTCAGCGGCAACAAAGCGCTCGCGTAAACTTGTCTGCAGGGCATCAACACTTACAATGCTGGTTGTGGCCAGGCGATTGATGTCAGCCAGCATAACCGGCAAACCGACAAACAACTGGGTTTCGAGCTTTTGTCTTGCCTCGGCATTGTCCTTGTTGTTTTCGTCGAAAGCCGCAATTGCGTCGTTCAACCGCTTTGCCGATGCCGTCAGAGGTGCAGGTGCATCCTTCACCTGCGACAATGCCTTCATGTTGTTGGCGATACTGGCAAGCATGCGTGAGCGAACCACATCGCCCACATCAGAACCTGAATTCACGGTGCCCGGTATCACATCGCGCAACGGGTGCAGTTCTGCGAGTTTGGCGGCCTGATCGGCTGGCAGGAAATCGGTGATGGAATGCACTTTTTTTACTTCAGGCAGTGCGTTCAGCCTTGCGATCAGTTCGGCTGCCGGTTTTCCGGGTTCAACAAGAACCTGACCGGCATAAATTTCGCCTGGCTGGTCGTCCAGAATTTTCATAAACGCCTTGACGGTTGGCGCCGAAGGATCCTTCAGATTTATCGGATCACCGTCAAAGCGCGCTTGAGAGAACACAAACAATGAGCCCACAGCAAGAACCAGAATCACCAGCGTGGCGATACTTCGCAACCAGGAAGAGCCAGGCAAACTCCTGCCGGATACCGACTTCAAGCCGGCCATGTTGCGGGCGAACTTTTCCTGCCTGCCGGGCAGCAGAGTGAGGATGGCGGGCACCAGCGTGATGGACGCGGTAAACGCTATTACAAGGCCACCGGCCGCGATGATGCCGAGTTGGGCCATGCCCACAAAATCAGTGGGTGTGAAGGCCAGAAAGGCAAGTGCGGTTGTCACGGTGCACAAAGCCAGCGCCGGTCCTGTCTTGCGGACTGCACTAACCGCAGCATCCGGGCCCGTCTCGCCTCTGGCGCGATGCTCTGCAAATCGCAAGATAACATGCACCGCGTAATCGATACCCAGCCCGATAAACAACACTGCAAAGGCAACCGAGATCATGTTGAGGTAGCCCACGGCCAGGGTTGCGAACCCGGCATTGATCAGGAAGCCCAGAACGATCAGGCTAAGGGCCGGAACAACCAGCACCATTGCGGGCAATCCAAAGAACATGGTCAGAGTGACCAGCGTAAACGATATGATACCCGCGATGGCCGCGCCCTTGGTCACGGCTTCAAATTCTTCCGCGTTCAAGGCAGCTTCACCTGTCAACTGCACAGAGACCTTGCCGTCAGCGGTGATGGCCGGGTCAGCCATGAGCCTGCGTGCCTCTGCCATTGGCCGTGCCGCAGACTCGATCTCGGAAAAATCAAGAATCGGCTGGCTCAGCACGAACCAGCGCTTTTCGGTAAGCTTTGGCCCTGCGCCCGTTCCGCCGAGGCCTGACCAGTCCAGCGGCACTGACTGTCCGGCCGTCTCCCCGTCAACTGTCCTGGCAATGGCATTGAGAAATACATCAACCCCTCCCGGCGCCCGGCCGGCCTGGGTGTAGGCGGTAATTTCATTCAGCACACCTGACAGGCCGGCCATGTTCGGCTGGTCTGCAAGGGCATTGAAGGTCGGTGCCGAGTTTTTGATCTGGTCTGCAACTTTTTTTACATCCGCCGTGTCGGCATAGAGAATGCCGTACTCGTCAAAAAACGCGCCGACACCAGGCGCAACCACGTGGTGAAACAGGTCTGGTCTGGCCAGCAGGGCGTTCTCAACACGCTCTGCGGCCTTGCGGCTTTCCTCGGGATCATCGCTTTCCACGATGAACAGAAAGTTGTTTTCAATCGCCGGGAACGTCTTTGAAAACTGCTTGTACTGCTTGCGGAAATCCAGGCTGTTGGAAATCATCAGACCAGGGTCGGTGTCGACCTTCAAGCTGGTTGCAGCCAGCCCCGCCCCGAGACCGGCCAACACGACAAATACAACAATAACAGCCCACGCGTGGTTGGTGCATGCCCGTGCGATATACGCAAATGCTTCACCCGATTTCAGAGCAGCAACAACACCGCTTGTGTTGAAGGCAGCTGTCTTTTCGGATGATCCGCTATCACTTGCCAGCGGGGCCGCATTGACCGGTTGCACATGGTTTTCCGGCACCGGCCGAGTGGCAGGTTTATTGCGCCTTCGTCTCGCAAGAGCCTTGCGAGCAACCGGTCCGCGCGCCGTGCGCCTGGTAGTCGTCATGCGGTAGCCCTGGTCTTTTCTTCCGGACGCGCGAGCGCATTCTTGGCAATTCGGGCAAGGCTTTCCCACGCCGGGCCCGGGAACTTGTGAAGATCTCGCATCACCTTGTCGAAAGCCGTGACAAACCAGTCGACATCTGCCTCGTTGATGGTCAGGGGCGGGATGAGTTTGATCGTGGTCATGCGGTTGCCGGCGACCTGCGTGAGAATAGCGTGGTCTTCCAGCAACGGAATGGTAACTGCCTGGCAGAACAGATCCTCGTTCAACCCGTTAACGGTGGCCCATGCCGTGCGCAGCTTGAGGGATTTCGGTTTTCCAAATTCCACCGCGAGCATCAAACCGCGCCAGCGCACCTGTTTCATGAATTCGTATTTCGGCACCAGCGCAGACAGCCGTTCGCCCAGCAGATTTCCCATGGCGGTCGCATTGGCACACAGATCCTCTTCATCGAGCACGTTCAAGGCGGCAAGCGCTGCAGCCATGGCGAAGTTGGATTTGCCGAAAGTGGACGAATGAACCACAGCGCGGTCGAGTGATGAAAACACCTTGTTATAAACTGCATCCTTCATCAGGACGGCACACACCGGCACATAACCGCCTGACAGGGATTTGGACAGGATGACCAGGTCAGGCTCAACGCCTTCCTCGTGATGAAGCGCCAGAAATTTCCCGGTGCGGCCAATACCTGTCTGGACCTCGTCGACAACCAGAAGCGCACCGTACTTTTTGCACAACCTGCCGGCATCTGCCAGGTAACCGGCAGGGGGGATATTAACCCCCTTCCCCTGGATCGGTTCTATAAAAAATGCGGCAACATCGCCTTGTGCAAGTACCGCTTCCAAAGCGTCCAGATCTCCAAACGGGACCTTGTCGGATCCCAGCAGTTCGCCAAATTTTTCGCGGAATACCTGTCCGCCGTTCAAGGCGAGTGCGCCTGATGTCAGACCGTGAAACGCAGAGCTGGCAAACACCAGCCTGTCACGACCGGTTGCGCGACGGACAAACTTTATCGCGGTTTCATTGCCTTCAGCACCAGTCGAGCAGAAGTACACCTTGTCCAGGCCATATCCGCAACGCCGCTTCAGATCCTGCGCGACAAGCCCGCACAGGATGGGCGTTTCCATCTGGACCAGGGAACAAAAATCCGCATCCATGAAATCCTTCAGCACCTGGCGAATATCGGGATGATTTCGACCCATGTTGAAGGCGCCATATCCTGCCAGCATGTCCAGGTATTTGCGGTCCTTGCTGTCCCACATATAAGCGCCTGATGCCGTGACATAATTTTTGTCAAAGCCGATTATTTTCAGCGCCTTGGCAAATCGCGGATTAACATGCTCAGCATACAGCGAATTGTTCTTGCCGGTATTGTCGTGAACGATTTTCTTGATATCGAGAGGCATTTGTACCGCGTCTCCACGCCGGAATTTGTGCAATTGGCACGTCTTGTACACTCAGTCGCCGACCAACCCCATGCGACCTAGAGCATCATCCATCAATGCGGATGGATATCGCGCCAGGTTCCA